>Ga0066903_100002983_pt1 | contig 13572 bp, 10 predicted proteins | sample PanSoiMetaGPlot1_FD_67491 | JGI IMG/M metagenome (GOLD analysis project Ga0066903, IMG submission 67491) | Tropical forest soil microbial communities from Panama analyzed to predict greenhouse gas emissions - Panama Soil - Plot 1 (version 2) | ecosystem: Environmental > Terrestrial > Soil >... | reverse complement strand
AAGCAGTTCGGCGCATTTTTCCTGCCGCGCATCGGCCAGGAGGTGGTCGTCTCGTTCCTCGAAGGCGACCCGGATCGGCCGATCGTCACCGGCTCGGTCTACAACGCGAAGCAGACCGTTCCATACGCGCTGCCCGACAATCAGACGCGCACGCTGATCAAGACCGACAGCTCGAAGGGCAGCGGCGGCTCGAACGAGATCTGCTTCGAGGACAAGAAGGGCGAAGAGAACCTCTACGTCCACGCGCAGAAGGACATGAACGTCGTCGTGCTCAACGACCAGACGGCGACGATCAAGAAGAACCGGAGCGTCACCATCGAAGAAGTCGACGACACGCTGACGGTGAGCAAGGGCAAGCGCACGGTCAGCGTCGCAGCGGACGAGACGCACGAGAACAAGGCCAAACTGACCTACAACATCACCAGCGATCTGGCGGTGAAGGTCGGCGGCAAGCTGACCGTCGAGGTCACCGGCGATCTCACGCTGAAGGTCACCGGTGCGGTGAAGATCGACGGCTCCAGCGACGTCAACGTGACCGCGATGGGCGCGTTGAGTCAGAAGTCGACCGGCGCGATGACGACCGAATCGAGCCAGAACATGACGATCAAAGCGGGTATCAACCTCGAGCAGGAGGGCGGCGCGGCGCTGAAGATCAAGTCCGGCGCCACCGCCAACGTCGAGGCCGGGGCGATCCTCGTGCTCAAGGGCGCGCTCGTGAAGATCAACTGATGGCCGAGAGCAGCCCGACCGAACGGATCGACACCTACGACGACGGCTCGGTGCGCGCGGCGTACAACATGAAGGACGGCCGCCTGCATGGCGCGTACGTGGAGCGCCATCCGGATGGCACGCCGATCATGCGGGCCACCTTCGAGAACGGACAGCTCGAAGGTCCGGCGGTGTTCTTCGGGCCGGGCGGATCGATAGCGCGGGAGTCGACGTTTCACGCGGCGGTGCTCAACGGCGTGACGACGATGTACGAGGCGGGCGCGCCGCGGCTGCGTCTCAACTACAAGGACGGACAGCTCGACGGTGAGGCGATCTTCCTCGACGAGGAAGGGCGCATGGTGCGGAAGGCGACCTACGTCAACGGCGCGCTCAACGGCCCGTGGCTCGAATATCGTCCCGACGGCCGCATCCGCGAGACATCGCAGTACCGGAACAACCGGCTGCACGGCGAGACGGTTCGCTACGACGAGCAGGGGAAGGTGAGCGAACGGATTCGCTACGAGAAGGGCGTACCGGTCGCCGATGCGAAGCCGCCTGGCCAGAAGCGCTGAGGCACTCTTATGGGCATGCAGATCTGCGCGGGAGCGATGATGCAGTGCAGCTTCGGCGCCGCGCCGGCTGCACTGATCGTGCTGCCCACCAACGGCGCGCTCACCGGCAGTCCGGCGGCGACGATCATGGATCATCAGCCGATCGTCAACGTGCCGCCGTTCGGCATGTGCAGCTCGCTCTCGAATCCGATGGTCGCCAGCGCCACCGCCGCCGCGCTCGGCGTCCTGACGCCGATGCCGTGCATCCCGGTGACGACCTCGCCGTGGATTGTCGGTGCGCCGACGGTCCTCATCGGCAACGTCCCGGCGCTGAACGACTCCTCGAAACTGATGTGCAACTGGGGCGGCGTGATCCAGATCACGTCGCCCGGCCAGTTCACCGTCAACCTGCCGTAAGGCTGGCGATGGCGTACGAGTTTTCGTTCGACACGGGTCAATGGTGGGCGACGATCGCCGCGTGCATCCTCGTCGTGCTCCTGGCATTCGCGGCGGGTTTCATCGCCGGGATGATGTGGGGACGAAGCAGCGCCGCGATCGGCCGCCCTGAAAGGGCGGCCCTACACGTGAAGGGGCGGCCTGTCAGGCCGCCGGGCGCAGGCGGCACGGCCGCAGCGCGTCGGTGCGTCGCAACGATCGGATCACGGTCCGGCTGAAGCCGGACACTACGTCAACACGCGCTCGATCAGCCGGCAGCGTCCGGCCAAAGCCGGACCGTGATCAGAACACCGGCTGTGATCCGGCGAGCGGCGGCCAGCGCTTCCACTCCTGCTCGCGCTGCAGGCTCTTCATCACCACCCGCGTGAACGAATTGATCGCCGCGTGCAGCCCGAAGAAGTGATGCAGCACCGACGCGAACAGCACCGGGCTCGCGCCGACGAACTGCGATTCGTCGAACACCACGGTGACTTCGGTGCCGCGGCAGAAGCCGCGCCACGCTTCTGATCCGATCTGGCCAGCCACCGGTCGCGCGTGCATCTCGCGGATGCCTTCGATCTGCCTGGTGATGAACGGGCTGCCCGAGAAGTTGTAGAGCCGCAGCATCTCGCGCAGCGCAGCGAGGCTCTGCTCGCCGTTCGACAGCGACAGATGGTTCAGCGACAGATTCGATACGAGCTTCCACAGCGTCTCGCCGCCGAGTGCCGGATAGGCGGCGTCGGTCGGTCGCGTGAGGCAGGTGATCCGGCTGAGCGGCGCCGAGTCTTCGATCTGCAGCTCCGCGCCGCCTGGAATCTGCACGGCCAGCTCGCGGTTGGTGCAGAGCGTGTGTGCGTAGACGACCTGCACCGGTGGCTCGCTCGGACGGAAGTTCAAATCCACGAAGCTGACCCAGACGTCGGTGCCGACCAGATCCGCGCGGCCGGTTGCCGCGCGCCGCGCGTGCCAGAACGTCGTCGACGGCTCGTCGAGCGACGCGTGCTTGAACGAGAAGAACGGCTGAATCTCGAGCGTCGGCTTCTGCGGATCGGACGCCGCCGACACCGACTGAATCGAGTGGATCTCGCTGATCGCTTCACGCCGGTGATCGGCCACGAGGCGATACTCCGCCTGCCGGTGATCGATCCGGATCGGCTCGCTGGTCTTGTAGAAGAGATTCTGAATCGGCGTGCAGCCCAGGACGACCGTGTCACGATCGATCGCCATCCGTCCGGGCGGCGAGCCGCGGAACAGGAACAGGAGATCGAGACGCTCGGTCGCGTGGCAGCGATCGAGACCGTCGAGATCGAAGAAGTGATACTTCACCGGAAACTGCAGGTACTCCTGCACGAGCCGGTAGCCGGGATGCGAATGCGGCCCCGCCGGGATCACATCGTCGTCCGCGCCGAAACCGACGGGCATCACCGCGGTGTCCGGCAGCATCACTGGCACCGAGCTCTCGTCGGGAACCATGGCCACGCCGGCCAGCGACTGACCGAGCAGGTCGTAGAGGGCGCTGACGACGGTCGCGTCCCCCTGGAGGTGAAAGCGAAGACGCTTGAGCTCGAGCTCGGCGAACGATGTACCGAGCGGCTCGAGCCGCAGGCGGAGCACCGACGCGATGTCGGGACGCGAGTCGAGCCCCTTGAACGCCGACCGCGGAAACAGCCCGGCGTCGACCACGTCGACTGGCCACAGCTCGACCGGGTAGGCGGTTCGAAACCGGCACACGCTGCCCTCGCGCGTCTGTGCGAAGAGCCGCGTGTGCCTGGGAAGCACTCGTCCCGACGTCGCCTTGCCCTGCGCCGGATCGACTTCGAACCGCGCGATCGACAGCGGCGGCACCGGGTTGACGAGATTCGGGTAGAGGATGCCGAGCAGGCTGCCGCTGATCTCCGGCAGCTCCGAGTCGAGCCGCCGCTCGAGCCGCGCGGTGAGAAACGCGAACGACTCGATCAGCCGCTCGACGTGCGGATCGGTGCTGACGCCGTTGGCGAGCTCGAGCCGCGCGGCAATTTTCGGATAGAGATGGGCGAACTCGCGCCCCATGCGGCGCAGATACGCGAGCTCGTCGAGGTAGTAGCGGAGGAACTCCTGGCGCTCGTCCATGCTCACGCCTGACGGATTGCCCCGCCGCGCTCCGCGATCACGAGCGGAAACGACACCGGTTCGGTGAGCTGCTCGACGACGAGCGTTCCCGTCACCGTGACGCGGAGCGCGCGGCCGTTCCCCGCGTCGGGCACCACGTCGACGAGCGGGTTGCGCAGGCGGGGCTCGTAGGCGCGCACCGCCTCGACGATCAGCCGCGCAAGGCGTTGCCGATCGCCATCGTTGGTCGGGCTCAGCGTGAAGAAGTCGGGCAGACCGTAGTTGGCGACGGTCCGCTCCTGCCCCTGCAACCCGTCGAGCGTATCCGAGCAGCGCGTGTTGAGCAGACGCGACAGCTCGCCGCGAACGGATTCGAGCACGCGATCGCGGGTGAGCACGCGCTGCGGGTGCGCCTCCTCACGCAGCTTGGGTTCGTCGTCCTGCAGGCGGGCGAAGAGGGGCGCCCGCGAGCGCGGCCCCCTCTTCGGCCCTTCGACACCTACGCTGCGGTGTTCGTCGCGAGATCCCATACCGCGCCGTTGTTGCCCTTCTTGCCGGTGTCTGCCTTCTGTTCGGTGAAGTCCCATTTGATCTTGCTGTAATTGAAGGTGATCGTTTCGGTCGGCCGGTCGCCGCTGCCACAAGACACCGACACCGACGACACGATCGTGTTATCGAGTGTGTAGACGAGATACGGGAGCAGGGTGCCGGCGTCGTTGCGCCCGATGGTCAACGTAATCGTCTTCAGGTTCGTCGCCGCGTTGCAGGCAGCGATGATCGGGCAGGTGGACAGGTCGACGTACTTGCTCACCGTCAGGTCCTGATGGTTTGGACGGCCGGAGGTACGCTCGGTGCTGCTCGGGCTCGCGGTGACCTGCATCGCCACGCCGTGGCTCGCGCTGAGGATCTCGATCTTGTCCTCGAAGCCCTTGATCGTGCTCTGTCCCTTGATGTCTGGAATGTCCAGCAGAATTACATCCATGTGTCACCTCACAGAATTAGGAATTTGGAATTTGGAATTTGGAATTCGTGCAACGAATTCCGCATTCCGATGTCCCAGTTCCCAACCCTTGGCTTCTCGTTGTTCTTCCTCACCCATTCCAAGTTCCTAATTCCTCATTCCTAATTGCTCGGTCACACCCCAGCCGGTTGCGGCAACTCGGCGACCAGCCGCATCGACACCGTGAGCTCCTCCAGCTGGAAGTGCGGGCGCAGGAACGCGACCGCGCGGTAGCAGCCCGGCTTGCCGGGGACGTCGAACACGTCGACGCGGGCCTCACGCAGCGGATACTTCGCCTTCACCGCCTGCGGCGCGTTGTCGTCGAGCAGCACGTAATCGGCAATCCACGTGTTCAGGTACGACGCGACGTTCTCGCGGGTCATGAAGCTGCCGATCTTGTCGCGCATCATCGCCTTGAAGTAGTGCGCGAAGCGCGAGGCGGCGAGCACATACGGCAGATTGCTGGAGATGCGCGCGTTCGCATTCGCCTGGTCGGTGTTGTACAGCCTCGGCTTGTTGGTGGTCTGACCGCCGAAGAACGCCGCGTAATCGGTGCCCTTGCAGTGGCACAGCGTGACGAAGCCGAGATCGCTCAATTCCTTCTCCCGGCGATCGGTGATCGACGTTTCGGTCGGGCACTTCAGCGCGATGTCGCCCGCCTCGGTCTTGAAGGTGTGCGCCGGCAGCCCTTCGACGACGCCACCGCCTTCAGGACCGCGGATCGCGGCGGTCCAGCCGTGCTGCGCGAACGCGTTGGTGATGCGCTGCGCCAGCGCGTACGCGGAGTTGCCCCAGAGGTACTTCGCGTGATCGGTGCCGTTGGTGTCCTCTTCGAACGCCATGCCGTCGACCGGTACGGTGTTCGTCCCGTAGGGCAGACGCATCAGCACCCGCGGCAGCGTCAGCGTGACGTAGCGCGCATCCTCGGCCTCGCGGAACGACCGCCACTTGACCAGCTCGGTCGACTCGAAGCCTTTCGCCAGATCGCGCGGCAACGCGAGATCGGTGAAGGCGTCCATGTCGAACAGCTTCGGGCTCGCCGCCGAGATGAACGGCGCGTGCGCCGCTGCCGCGACGCCCGACAGCATCTCGAGCATCTTGACGTCCTGCGGATGCCGGCCGAACTCGTAGTCGCCGACCAGGCAGCTGTACGGGTTGCCGCCGAACGTGCCGTACTCCTCTTCGTAGATCTTCTTGAACAGCACGCTCTGATCGAACTCGGTCGCCTTCTCGAGATCGGTCAGCAGCTCCTTCTTGGTGGCGTTCAGGAGCCTGAGCTTGAGGCGGGTGCCGGTCTCGCTGTTGTGCACGAGATACGACAGGCCGCGCCACGAGGCTTCGAGCTGCTGGAACTCCGGGTGATGCAGGATCAGGTTCATCTGATCGCTGATCAGCTGATCGATCTGGGCGATCCGCGTCTTGATCGCCGCGACCACGTCGTCGCTGACGGTCATGCCCTCGTCGAGGGCCTGGGTGGCGAATTCGTTGACCAGGCTGCGTGCGTGCACGAGCTGCGAGTCGTCGCGCACCATCTTGCCTTCGGTCATGAGCCGCTCGACGGTCACCTCTTTGGTCGCTTCCGGCTTCGCCTCCGGGTTGGTCGCGTCATTCTCGGGACTCATCGGGCACCTCCATCACCGATTGCGGCCTTCACTTTCTTGAGGCCCTCGGGGTCGCGCCCGACCTGCGTGAGCATCGCGTCGAGCTTTTCGTTGCCATCCAGCTTGGTGAGCAGGTCCGACAGTCGCTGGCGAACCTCGTACAGCTTTTTCAGCGACTCGACCTGCTGGATGAGGTTCAGCGGCCCGAAGTCGTCGATCTGACGGAAGGTCAGCTCGACGTTCTGCTTGCCGCCGGCCTTCGACAGCTTGTTGTCGACCTGCAGGGCGAGTCGAGGCGAGATCGACGCCAGCACGTCGTTGAAGTTGTCACGATCGATCTCGATGAACTTCCGCTCCTTCAACGGCGGCGGAGCCTCGGTCAGCCTGCCGCTGAGATCAGCCAGGATCCCGACGACAAACGGCAGCTCCTTCTTCTGGATGGCTCCACCCACCTCCACGTCGTACGTGATCTGCACGCGCGGAGGCCGTACCCGATCGAGTTTGTGCTGCAGACTCTCAGGCATATGCGCTCCTGTTTCTGTTGACGACCGTTGTCAGACCCATGGCTCGGCCCCGTCGATCTATGCGTCACCTGGTGCTACGGCTTCTCGCCAAGCTGCAGCATCCGGAAGATCTCCCCGAGCTGCGCGGAGTCGCGAACCAGCTCCGGCAGCAGTTGTTCGAGCGTCAGCCCGCCCCAGCCGATGGCCCGGCGGACCAGGAACGGCACCGGGCTATGCGGCTCGGTGCGGGTGAGGAAGTCGGCCGCTTCGGCCAGCCGCCGGTACGCCTCGGCGCGGGTGCGAATCGGCGGCGCCAGGTCGTGGCTGTCTTCGCGAACCTCGTCGAGCACGACCGGCGGCACCGGATCGGTTTCCACGTCGGCGGGCTCATCGAACGTTCGCGCCGGCACGCCGCGGTTTTCGAGAGCGTTCGCGACCACGCGGATCGCCGCCGAAATCGTGTCGCGCAGCTTGCCAAGGCTCGGCGCCCTGGGACCGCAGCGCAGCGTCAGCACGTCAACGAGTTCATCGAGGGCGTGCAGCGCGCCGCGGCCCTCGGCGACGACAGCGGTCAGCCACGTCGTCGACGTCGAGGCGACGCTCTTCTGAAAGCGCGCCTCGGTGAGCGCGTCCGCGGCCGGCTGCTGGCGCGGCCGGGTCGGACGGCGGCAGGCCAGTTCCCAGTCGGCGAGCGAATAGGCATCGAGCTCCTCGGTGTCGGGGCGGACGATCGGAATCAGCCGCACCGCGATCGACAACTTCTCGTCGATCCAGAAGACCGGCGAGAGACGGTAGTCCAGATCGTCGTCGATGATCTCCGGATGGAGGTGGTCCCAGTAGGTGTCGCAAAGCCCGGCGATGAGGTGCAGGCCCTCGCGCAGACCGGCGAACCCGTGCATGCGGATCCACGCTTCGAGCAGCCACGCCGCGATCTGGACGTCCTTCGACTTCGTCTCGAGCGCGGCGAGGCACGCCTGTGCAACACCGGGCCAGTCGGCTCGCTTCAAGTCGGTCTTCCAGACTCCCTGCTCGAGGTCGGGATCGTCTTCGCGCCGCAATCCGGCGATGAGGTCGTAGGTGCCTTCGTAGCGAAGCGGCCCCCCGGTGGGATCGTCGGTCGAGATCGGCGTGAGCACGGCGTCGGCATCGAATCGAAACGCGCTGTCGATGACTGTCATGGTTGCCTCGCTACGTGCCCGGACACGAAGTGGTCGCGGGCGCCTGCACGGGGAATTCCTCCGCGGTGATCGGATCCTGTTTGCCGGGTTGGAAGATGCGGACCCGGACGTAGAGACGGAAAGCCTCTGGCGGCGGCTGCGACGCGGCCACCACCGCGCGCCGCTCGGGATCCCGCTCGACCGGGATGTCGAAGCGCAACGTGTTCGGTGCCGCTTCCGCGGTGGCAATCAGATCCGACGAAGCCGGATGGCCCGCCCGGAGGAGCGCCAGCAGCGACCACGTTCCCTGGAACTCCATTCGCACCGTGCGCGGTTCGACGAGGCGCCGCCACGCGGACGAGATCGCGATCGGCTTCTCTGGCGAGTCCTTCGCGAAGCGCATCGTGAGCTGCACCGGATCACCCAGCACCCACTTCACCGGCTTCACCGGGTCGCCGTCGTGGATCGTCTGCCGGCCGATGTCCATCGACCACTGCGCGATCTCGGAGCCGCCGATCTCACGATCGCGGTTGACGCGGAATTCGGGGACGATGTCGAGCGCCACGGCGCCGCCGGGCAGTTCGCGCGCCGCAGCGAACATCGGGTAGAGCGCGTCGATGCGCCGGAGGAATCTCGCCGGCTCCTCGCCGCACGACCGCGCTTGCAGCTGCGCGGCCAGCGACCGCCCGTTCTGCCGGTCGTAGACGCGCAGGAACTCCAGGATGTCCGCCGGCGCGGCGTCGCGCATGCCTTCGAGACTCTGCGTGAACGGGAATCGCGACGCCAGCAGCGTGTTGAAGGACTGCGCGATCGCCGCATAACGAGCCTGCACGCCGGTACGCGCCAGCTCGCGGCAGTGCTTCGTGACGTCCTCGAGAAGATCGTTGCGGACGCCGATCAGGTAGCTGCCGCCGGCGCGCACCGGTCCGAGGCCTGCGCCGGCGCCGCAGTCGTGATCGGGAACGACGAGCGGAAGACTGTCGCGCAGGAACGCATCGAGCGAGGCCAGACCGCTGCCGGCGATCTTCTGGTCGAACGTCGTCACATCGTCGACGATGCCCGACCAGCGGCGAGTGAGCGTCGTGACGCCGTGCGTCGCCGACAGGAAGCGGACCAGCGGCTCGGCCTCCAGCGCGTAACGGCGCAGGCTTTCGCGCTGCTCGTCGACGAAGCCGGCCCACCGTTTGGCGACATCCGCCGGCGACGGCGCGCCGCTCTGCACGTCGAACAACGCGGCGAACACCGCGTCGGTCTGCCGGGCGAAGATGAACGGGTGGCGCGCGGCGGCGTCGCGCTCGAGACGCTGCAGCGCGTCGGTGGCCTGCTGGTTGAGTGCGGTTTCGAGATGGCGGGCGAACGTCTCGTCGCCGTTCTCGAGAAACGGCAACATCCGGCTGATCTTGGTGAGCCGCGCACCGAGCTGCGCAATGGCAGCGGACAGCGCGGCGGGCTCGGCCGGCAGCGGTTCGCCTTCGGTCACATCGAAGGCAAGGCGCGCGGCAAGGCCGGCCGCGACATCCTCTTCGAGCGCCGCGACCAGCGGATGCCGGTAGGTGGGCCCAAGGTGCGGGAAGGCGCCGCTCCGGTATTTGTCGAACGACTCGTAGAGCGCGACCGCGTGATCGATCGCTTCGGGCCGCCACGTCGGGCGCTGCGGCAGCGTCATGTCCCCTTCGGTGCTCGGCAGCGCCGTTCGGAAGTCGTGCGACTGGAGATCGTCGAACGACGCCTTGAGCCCGGCGACCCCTTCACCGAGCACGAGGCCTTTCTCGCCTTTGTCGAGCAGCGGTCCGAACGGTTCGATGCTCGCGACGAGCAGCGTGCCGCTCAGGTTGTCGCGCTGCGCCGCGATCTGGCGAATCACCGGCGACAGGTCCGGCCTGAGCTCTTCGCACAGGCTGGTCGAGGCGATCGCCTTGAACGGCGACTGATCGAGAACCGGCAGCCGCAGCTCACCCGATCGCGCGCCGATCGCTGCCCAGGTGTTCACCGCTTGCGACAGCGTGTTCGTCTCCTCGACCAGATCCATGAGGTCGGCGCCCTCGCTGACCATCGACTTCCACTGCTCGACGAACCGCTGCTCTGACGCGCGGACTGGATTCCGATCGCCGAACCACGAGGCGGCGAACGCCTCGAGGCCTTCCCGCGCGCGCCGCTCGACCAGTCCGGCGAGCGGACCGCAGTCGACTTTGTGCGCCGTGGCATCGCGAAGCGCGTGGCCGTACGGCTCTTCGGGCACGTTCAGCCGCTGCATGCCCGAGTGGCCCGTCACGTAGTTCCCGAGATCCGCCAGTTCGTTGACGTCACCGGACTCGTGCGAGCTGAGCTTGGCATACCGGAAGTAGTTCTCGACGTAGAGCCGGTAGTCCGCTGCAAACCGCTCGAGCGCGGCGTAGTGCGCGCTGTCGGCGAGCGTCGGCTTCGCGCGACCGGTATCGTCCTCGTCGGGAACCGCAGCGGGGTTCCAGGCAAACACCGAGCGACCCTTTTCCTCGAGGCCGCTGCGGAAGTCCGGCAGGATGACCTCGCCGAAGGTCGCCTGCAGGACGCGCTCGACCGCCGGTCGGAGCGACGCTACGAGAGATGCCGGCAGGAAGATCGAACGGGGGCGATCGTCACCGAGGCGCGCCAGCCCCTGCACGAGGTGATACCCGCGCGCAATCCGCTCTTCGACTGTCGGATTGAGCTCGCCCTTCGCCGTCCTGATGCGCTGATCGAACGCCGTGCTGACATCGCTGAAGAACGCATCGAACCCATCCCGGACCCCCTGCAGACGCGCGTTCGCCCACAGCGTGCCCGAGAGCAGCACAACGGCCAACAAGGCGGCGGCAACCTGCGCCGCGACGCTCACCCGGTTGCGCGCAACCGCGGCGCCCGGCAGCGGCAGCGCAAGACCTCGCTCCGAGAAGACTTTGCGGTTGAGAAGATCGCCGACAAAACTGATCGGCAGCCGCGAGCCTGCAGGTCCGGCCGTCATCGCGGTGTCGCGACGATCGGGCCCGAGGCCACTCAGGTAGAACCCGCGGAACAACGACGCCGACCGGTAGACGCTCGGCCGGAACATCTCGTCGAGCAGCGACCGGAGCGGATCGGCGATGCGCTGCAATTCGCCCGAGAACAGAAACAGCTCGGAGGGATGCTCGAGGTGCCTGCTGGCGGCAAACAGCTCCACCTGCAGCTGAACGATGCAGCGATGCAGCTCGGCGAACGCCTCGTCGATCCAGCCGCCCTCGAACATGACGTCGGGCGCGTGCGGATTCGACCAGCCGATCATGTCCTGCTGCAGGTTGTCCGGCAGCGACTCGGTGAACGCCGTGAAACCGGCGATCTGGTCGGCGTGCGTGATCACCACGTAGACGGGAACCGCGAAACCGAGATCGGCCTGCGCGAGCACCAGCCGCTCCCGGATCGTCGCGCCGATGTCGTGCGTGCGCGCCTTCCAGCCCGGGTCGAGCAGCAGCGACGCCGGCACGGCGACGACGATGCCCTCCACCGGCCGCCGCGGCCGGTGGCGCTTCAGCAGCCGCAGCAGCGCGCGCCACCCGGTGACGTCGCCGCGCGCACCCGGCAGCGCGAGCGACGCCGCCACGTCGATGACGACGCCGCCATCGAAGTAGTGCCAGCCGATGCCGCTGACGGCGCGGCTCTCGCTCTGCGACTGCGGGTCGAGATGCGCCGTCGCGGGTGCGTGCCCGACGAGCGTCGTCTTGCCGGAATCGGCGGGACCAATCAGCAGGTACCACGGCACGCCGTATCGGAAATCGATCCCGCGCACGCTCTTGCGGAGGCGCGCCACCGAGTCGTCGAACGACGGCCGCAGGTCGCGCACCAGCGCGGGCAGCAGCGACTCCTGGTTCTTTTCCTCCGCCAGCTGAAGCTCGGTGTCCTTCGCCGCTCGCGCCCGGCGGCGCGCGCGCGACGCCAGCACCGCCACCACGATGACCGCGGCGGTGAAGGCAAAGACGAGAAGGACGAGCGCGAGCAGCATGGTCACTGAAGCCGTTCCAGCTGTTCGATCTGGCTCTGAATGGTGGCGAGGCGGTCACGGATCGGGCCGCTCAGGTTCATCCACACGATCTGCGAGCCCACCAGCCACGCCACCACGACGGCCGCCGCCGCCCACCACCAGAGGCGCGGACTGCGGAGCTTGCGGCCTTCACCGCTCGTGATCGTGGACTCGTAGCACTGCGGCACGATCTTGCGGAACGGGTCGGTCAGATCGGGCCGCTTGCCGAAGATGAACTGATAGAGACGCTGCTTGTAGCCGTCGATCGCGCCAAGGTCGTCGCGTCCGAGATACCGGCCGCGAAATCCGAGCGCGAGCGCGGTCAGGTAGACGGCCGCCAGCTCGACGTCGCGCGGGTCGGCGCGGTCGAGCAGCGCCTCGATGCGCGCGAACAGCGCTTCGCCCGCGCACCTCGTGCCGTACTGCTCGGTCTCGAGGAGGTTCGCGCGCCAGTACGAGGCGCCGCTCCACGGCAGCTCGACGAACACCTCGTCGGCGGCGGCGACCATCACATACTGCGCCTGCCGGTAGTACTCGAGCACGGGACCCGACGCCCATCGCGTCATGTCCGCCTGCTGGCCGCGCAGGTGATAGAGCAATCGTTCGCGCGTCGCGGTCGACGCCGGCACGATCGCGGTCGTCGTGGCCGGCTCCTGGCTGGCCGGCGCCATCGCCGGCGCCAGCGCCGCCGTGCGCTGCGCTTCGACTTCCTTCCAGAACGCGCGGAACTGCTCGAAGACAGAAATGGCGGGTCTTCGGCCGCGATCGATATGTGCGACGGCGGTCATCGTCAGGTCGCCGTGACGTCCGGCTCGTAGACGTACAAGTAAATCGCCTCCGGCCGCACGCCGGCGGAGGTTCCCAATACCAGCAGGTCGTCACCCGCGGTGAGCACTTCGGCATCGGGCACGAGCTCGAAGAGGTGAAGTCCACGCGGCGGCCGCAGTTCGCCGATGTGCTCGGCGTAGCGGCGCCGCAATCCGAGTACGCGACGCGCGAGCAGCGCCGCGACCGTGCTCTGGCCGCCAATCACGCAGTTGTCTCCCCACGCCACGATCTGATCCCGGTCGGCTTCGCAGCGAACCGCCAGCACCAGACGCGAGAGCGATCCGATCCCGAACGCCGGCGTCCACGCTGCGTCTGCCGGCAGCCGGAACGTGTCTTGTTCCTGCAGGAAGGCGAAGCGCCGGACCGTGTCGGGCACGCCCTCGTCCACGGCCTGATTGACGAACTGGAGGACCAGGTCGAAGCTTTTCCGCGGATCGTTGTGAAGGTAGGCGGGAAAGACCGGCGGCAGCAGGCCGTGACTCAGCACGGCGACATGACCGGCCAGCCGGCAGGCTTCGATGTAGAGCGCGCATGGATGCGCGGCGTCGGTGCGAAGCACCGCTTCGAATGCCGGGAGCGCACTCACGAGCGAGTGGAGTTGAGAGCGCGCCTCTGCGGCAAATGCGCTCTGCGGCGCGAGGATCGCGCGCTCGGCCAGCTCAATCGCCTTCACCCGGAGCCGTTCGGACACCTCC
>Ga0066903_100002981_pt1 | contig 13578 bp, 8 predicted proteins | sample PanSoiMetaGPlot1_FD_67491 | JGI IMG/M metagenome (GOLD analysis project Ga0066903, IMG submission 67491) | Tropical forest soil microbial communities from Panama analyzed to predict greenhouse gas emissions - Panama Soil - Plot 1 (version 2) | ecosystem: Environmental > Terrestrial > Soil >... | reverse complement strand
GCCGCCGCCCAGCTCGTGCGACGCGTCGGACGGTTCATCGACATCATCGAAGAGGACGTCCGTCCGATCATCGCGAACGTCAGCAGCATCGCGCGCGACGCGTCGCGCGTGGCGAGCCTCGCCGCCGCGCAGGTCGAGCGCGCCGACCAGGCGCTGTCGAACACGGTCCACCGCGTCGAAGAGCTGCTCGCGCACGTCCAGGGGCTCGTCGCCAACACGCTGCGCGACGGCAACACGTTGATGATGGGCATTCGCGCCGTCATGGCCGCGATTCGCGCGTTCCAGGGCCGGCGCCGCCGCCGCGGGGAAGACGACGACGCGCTTTTCATTTGATGCGATCGGATTCAAGCACGTTATGTGATCGCGTAAAGCACGCTATTTAGTCGCACCAAGCACGTTGTGTGGTCGCATCGATGATTCCCTGGCCTGACGTTGAGTGGCGCGCGATGCAGGACGAGGCGCGCGTCTGGCGATCGAGGCTTCACGCGCGACAGTCCAGCGGCCCTGGCACGCTGTTTCTCCTCGACGGTGCGAGCTGTTCCGGCAAGAGCACGCTAGTCGATCGCCTCACCGACCACCCGGGCTTCCTCGAGCTGGTTCCCCGATACTCGACGCGCGAACGGCGTACCGACGATCAGCGCCGACGCGAGTACATCTTCGTGTCGCATGACGCGTTTCGGGAGCGCGCGGCCGCCGGCGCGTTCATCGAATACAAGGATTTTCAGTTCGGCATGAGCTACGGACTGCCCTGGGCGGAAGCGTTCTCGCCGGTGCTCGACGGACGATCGGCGCTCGGTGTGATCAACCTCGGAAACGTCGAGTACGTCAAAGCGCTCCTGCCCGAAGCCGTGACGATCCTGGTAGACGCCTCTCTCGAGACGATCCGCCGCCGTTTGATTGCTCGGGGCGTCAACACGCAGGAGCAGATCGACGAGCGGCTCTCGAACGCCGCCCGCGTGCAGCACTATCGCAAGTTCTACGACTACGTCGTCACGAACGAGGAAGGCGTGCTGAACGAAGCCGAGGCCTTCCTGCGCGGCGTCGTCGTGTCACGGGCCCACCACACGTAGTTCGGCAATCTCCCACGGCGTCGCGTCGGTCGACGCGTTGAGGCGAAGCCGCACGAAGCGCGCGTCGACGTCCGAGTGGACCGGGACGGTGATCCAGATATGCCGCGGATCGTCGAGGGCGCCGCGGATCATCAGGCCGGCCGTCGATCCGTTGAAGAACGGCGCCGACCACCGGCTCCCGTCCGATGACGTCGCGACTTCGAGCCCGCGCGGATACGTCGACCACGCGTCGCCGACCGACATGCTGACGGCGCAGACGCGCGACGGACGACCAAGATCCACGACGAGCATGTCGTCAGGGCGTTGCGGGCCGTGGGTCCTCCAGTCGGTCGATAGACTTCCGTCCTGAAGCATCGAGGCGTCAACCGGCCCGGAGCCGTCCTTCGCGGACGCAATCGGCACTGCGCCACCGCGACACGCCACTTCCTGAACCGGCGGAATGCCGAAGATCTTCCAGTGCTCGTCGCCTGCGACGAGCTGCGCGCGGCCGACCTTGTTGACGATGCGCTCCCAGATGCCGTCTCGATCGTCATCGGTCCGGAGCGCGACGAGCAGCGGACGCGGTTGCGCGAGCGCGTCGAACACGGTGGCGTCGTGATCGTCGAACGCGAATCGCATCGCCAGAAAGTGCGGAGGGAAGAACCCGCTGCTGCCGTTGACCACTGGATGACCGTGAAACGTGGCGTTGTACATCGCCTGGAAGTCCGACAGTCCTGTGTCGAACGGCAGCTCCAGCACCGGACCGAATTCGAACGCGGCGGGCGCCGGCCAGAGCGCGGACGGCGTGTGAAGTGGGAGGTGCCCAACCCAGCCGTCGGCGATGACGCCGGCGATGGCGACGGCCGCGAACACGCGCCGGCGGGCCGGCGTGAGCGACAGGCGATCGAACGCGAGCGCGGCTGCGACGGCAAGCGCGAGCGCCGCCGGCATCGTGAACCGAGCGGGCGCTCTGATGCCCTCGCCGAGCACCGGGAGCGCGCGCAGCCATGCGTACGGCGCGCGGTAGAGGATTTGGTGGCCGAAGATCGACGGCGACGGGCCAAAGCTGCAGAGGAAGAGGAACGCCGCCGCGATCAGGTAGAAGCCCAGCTCGGAGCGCCGCCGCCACGCGGCGGTCACCGACGGCAGCGTCGCGAGCGCGGCGACCAGCGCGATGAGCGCGAGCGACAACGGCTTGTAGTCGTCGGTCACCAGAAGGCGCGCGCCGGCCAGGGTGATCCGCCATCTGCCGAACATGTCGTACGACAGCGCGACTCCCGCGAAAAGACAGGTAGCCACGATCAGCACCACGCGAACGGCGGACTTCCGTTTCGCAGCGGGCCGTGCGCGACGGAACGCCGCCACGGCCCCGATGGCCGCGACGACGACGATGGTCAGTCCAGGGAACGTCTGGCGCTCACCAGCCGGATTGAAGTGCGTCGTCCATCCCCAAAAACGAAGAAAGGGTGATGCCGTCCACAGCGACGAGACGTCCGCGCTGAACGTCTCGACTTCCGTCAGCGACCGCGTGAAGCCGTAGTAATGATGGATGCGCACGTACTCCACCGCGATCGGAAGAAGTGCCGCCGCCGCGGCGACGCTGGCGACGCCGACGACCATCGCCGTCCGCCACTCGCGCGGCCGCACGAACCAGATCACCCAGAGCGCGAGGAACACCGCGAAGAACACGAGGTAGTACGTCGCGCAGAGTCCCTGCACAAACAACGCGACGGCGAACGCGACGATCCATCGCGTCCGCCGGTCGCGCAGATACATGTGCAGCGACGCGAGAGCAATCGGCATCGCAAATCCGGCGAGCAGCTCGAGATGTGACAGGTGCGCGATGCGAAACGGGTTGAATCCGTACGCCAGCCCGCAGATCGACGCGGCGTCGTGCCGCCCCGTGAGCGTGAAACCGAGCACGTGCGCCGCCAGCGCGCACAACGGAAACGTCAGCAGCAGGACGATGTTGTAGGCCGTGAGCGGGCTGGCGCCGAGCCACTGCAGTGGCGACGCGATGAGACTGAGACCCAGACGATGATCGGAGAACGCCAGCGTGCCGGTCGCGGGCGCGAACGCGAAGCCATTCCACCACCGCTCCGTGAGCGGAAGGACGTGGGCGTTCCACCACAGGATCGCTGTGCTGAGCAGCGGATCGCCAAGGTCCGCCGGTACCTTCGTGTTGAGATGAAGGACGAGCGGAAACGTGATCACCGCCGCGAGCGCTGAATAGCACAGGAACGCGATGAGGAAAGGATGCCGCTTGACCATCCGACTGTCAGCCTCGCGATCCGCTGACGCGAAGTTCCGTGATCCGCCACGGCGCGGTCGGGTGTGAGGCTTTGAGACGCAGCCGCACGAATCGGGCGTACGCGCCGTCGAGCGGCACGGCGACCCAGATGTCCTTCGGGTTGGCGATCGCGCCTCTGACAACCAGGCCGGCAGGCGAGCCCTCGAATCGTGGCGTCCACGACGTCCCGTTATCTGACGTCGTGACTTCGAGATCGCGGGGGAACGCCTCCCAGAGCGCCCCCATCGAAAATCGAAGCTGGCAGAGATGCGCCGCTTCAGCGAGCTCGAGTTGGATCGCGTCGTCACGCTGCTGCGGACGGCCCGTGGTCCACGCCGTCGTGGAAGTGCCATCCGTCAAGGCCGTCGTGTCGATCGCGCCGCGACCGTCCATCGCCGCGACAACGGGAACCTCCGGCGCGTCGCACGATCGAACGGACGCGGTGGCGTTCATGCCGTAGAACACCCACCTCCCGTCCTCGCCGACTTTCGTGACGTGCGGTTCTTCAGTCAGTGCCAGCGTCCACCGGCCGTACGGGTCGGCAACGGTGTCGAGCACGATCAGAAGTGGCTTTCCGTCGCCGAGAGCGTCGAGGCCGCGTAACGTTCCTTCGGCAAGCGACGTCTGCAGCGCGAGGTAGTACGACGGGACGAACCCGCTATGTCCGTTCGCGATCGGATGCCCGTGCCGCGTAGCGCGGTACATCGCCGCAAAGTCGCCGAACTCGCTCATCGGAAGTTCGATCGCCGTTTCGAAGTCGTACCCTGCCGGCGCACGCCACGATTCCGGTACTCGTGGCGTCTCGAAGCGCCGCATCCACGAATCGGCGACGATGCCCGTCAACAGAGCGATGGCGAGAGCACGACGCGTCGATGGAACGAGCGTCAGTCGGTTGAACGCGAGCGCCGCCGCCGTGGCGAGCGCAAGCAGCGCCGGCAGCCCAAAGCGCGCCGGCGCTCGGATGCTTTCCGAAAACACCGGCAGCATCATCAACCACGCGTACGGCCCCTGACGCAGGATCGGTTTGCCGAGGAACGTGGGCACTGGGCCCATCGCACAGAGGAATAGGACACCCGCTGCCAAGACATAGAACGGCATCGGAGCGCTTCGCCGCAGCGCGGCGGCCGCGGACGAGCGCGCGCGAATCACCATCACACATGCGACGGCGGCAAGAAGACTGATCGTGAGGCCGGGGAACAGCGCGTGCTCCCCGGGGAAGGGGCCCGTCGCAAGCGGCGCGGTAAACCCCCAGAGTGCGACTTGCGGTGGCGAGGCGAAAAACGACGTCAGGTCGGCGCTGAGCGACGTGACGTCCTCGTGTGTGCGGGCGAAGCCGTAGAACGCGTGGATGCGGCGATAACCGAGCGCGATCGGCAGCAGTGCGACCGCCGCGCCAAGCGCCGCCGTCGCAATAGCGCCCATCGTTTTCCAGTCGCGCACGAACCAGAGAACCCACAAGGCGAGCATGACGCTGAAGAACAGCAGGTAGTACATCGATGACAGGCCGAGCAGTATCAGCGACAGCCCGAATGCGACGATCCACCTCGTGCGGCGGTCGCGAAGATAGAGATGCAGCGCGGCGAGCGCGAGCGGCATGCCGAACCCAGCGAGCAACTCGAGATGCGATCGATGCGCGACTCGAAACGGGTTGAAGCCGAAGGCGAGCCCGCAGATGGCGGCCGCGTCGTGCCGGCTCGTCAGCGTCCAGCCCAGTGCGTGTCCGGCGAGCGCGCACAATGGAAACGTCGCGAGGAACACGAGGTTGTATGCCGTCACCGGACTGGCGCCCAGCCACTGCAGCGGCGACGCCATCAAGCTCAGTCCCAGCCGGTGATCCGAAAACGCGAGCATCCCCGTCGCTGGAGAGAACGCGAAGCCATTCCACCAGCGTGCGGTCAGCGGCACGGCGTGGGTGTTCCACCAGAGGATCGACGTGCTGAGCAGCGGATCGCCGAGATCGGCGGCGATCCGCGACGAGAGATGTACGACCAGCGGGTAGGTCTGGACGATCGCCAGGGCCGTGTACCCGATGGCCGCGAGGGCGAACCCTTTCCCGCGGCCGCTCACCGCGCGGCTAGGAGTCCAATCCACACGCGCGGGCCTGCTCGCGCGCGAGCACAGCCTGATCCCGGTCGCCGTCGCCATGCGCCACGGCGCCGACCAGCCGATCGTGATAGATGTTGTGCATCGGCATCGGCACGCGCGCCAGATCCGCAGCGGCGGCAATCAGATTCGCGTCCTTCAGGCCGACCGTGATCGGCGAGCCCACGTTGTCGTACGTCTGATCGACCATTGTCTTGCCGTATCCCTTGTACGCGGTCGACGAGAACAGTCCTTCCGTCATCACCTCATAGAACGTCTGCGGCGCGACGCCATATTTGCGGATCAGCGAAAAGCCCTCGCCCATCGCGATCATCGCGCAGCCGAGCACCATGTTGTTCGCGAGTTTGATGGCCGTCGCGGACTCCGGCAGGTTGCCGGCGTGAAACGTCTTGCGTCCCATCAGATCGAGAAGGGGAGTGACGCGTGCGACCGCGTCCGACGGGCCGCCTGACACGATCCCGAGCTGCCCCGACGCGGCGAGATCGGGACGACCGAGCACCGGCGCGGCGACGAGCACCTGGCCGGCTTTCCCGTGCGCCTCGGCGAGTGCGCGGATGGCGCCCACGCCGTACGTGCCCATCGCAAGATGAATCGCACCTTTCGGCAGCGACTCGCACAGTCCGCCCGCGCGTTGCGCGACGTCGAGGACCTGCGCGTCCTCGACCAGCATGGTGACGACGATCTCGCGTCCGTCGCAGGCGGTGGCGACAGTGTCGGCGAACTGCGCGCCGGCCGCCACAAGGCCGTCGGCGGCGGTTCGCACGACGTCGTGGACGACGAGGTGATGGCCACCCCTGAGGATACGTTGCGCCATCCCGCGTCCCATGCGGCCCAGGCCGATGAATGCGACGTTGAGTCCGGTCGGCATCATTTACTCCAGGCCGCTCGCGCGAGCCTGCTCGCGGCCGAGCACGGCCCAGTCGTTGTCGCCGTCGCCGTGGGCGATGGCGCCGATCAGCCTGTCGCGGACGACGCTGCCGCTCGGCAGCGGCACGCCGACGAGCTCGGCGGCCGCGAGCGCGAGCTTGATGTCCTTCAAGCCAAGCTTCACGGTGAAGCCGGGCTTGTCGTACGACGACTCGACGATCAACTTGCCATAGACCTTATACGCAGGCGCCGCAAAGAGACCTTCGGTCATCACGTCGTAGAACACCTGCGGGTTGACGCCGTACTTCCGCACGAGCGCGAACGCTTCGGCCATCGTTTCCACCGCGCAGCCGAGCACGAAGTTGTTCGCGAGTTTGATCGCAATGGCCGCTTCCGGCGCGCTCGCGGCTTCCATCGTCTTGCGGCCCATGACGCTGAATGCCGGCGCGCACTTGGCGAGCGCCTCTGTCGGTCCGGCGCACACAATGACGATCTGTCCGGCTGCTGCGGCATCCGGTCGTCCGAGCACCGGCGCGGCGACGAAGGCTTGTCCTTGCTCTTTGTGTGCGGCAGCGACTGATTGGATGGCGGCGGCGCTGTGCGTGCCCATTGCGACGTGAACGGCGCTTTTCGCCAGGCTGTCGCGCACGCCTCCGGCGCCCAACGTGACCTGGTTCAGCGCCGCATCGTCGGCTACCATCGAGATGACGATTTCGCGATCCTGACATGCCGAGCCAATCGACGACGCTGCCTTAGCCCCAGCCTTTTCGAGGTCTGCCGTTTTGCCGGCTGTGCGGTTGTAGACCACGACGTCGTGGCCACCGCCGAGCAGGCGCATGCTCATCCCCTGACCCATGCGACCCAAACCAATGAATCCGATTCTCATGAATCCCTCTTCCGGAAACCCGGCGTATGACGAAGCTGTTCATCATAGGCCAACAGCTCTGCCCGTTTGCCGCGTGAGGACCATGCGAAATGCCTGAGCAATGAAATCGCGCATCGCGGCGTATTCCGTATGTTGTGGAGTCCCGCGGACGAGCCAAAGTCTGGCTGGACCGTGGTGCCGGATCTCCGGCGGCACCGCGTCTTGCATGGGTTACCGCAAGGTCTTCCATTCAGATGATTTATCTTGTCGCCGGGACGCGTGCCGATGGGCTGCCCTGGGTCCAAAACCCCAGGGGATTGCGCTATTCTCTTACAAGATGAACAGATTCATAGTTGCTGCGTTCATTGGACTTACCTGCGTTGTTGTCTCGTCGGCGCAGACGGCTCCCCCAAAGACGTCGACCGCGCCCAAGCCAGCGCCCGTCACACAAACTTCACCTCCGGTGACGAAATCGGCGCCGGCCGTACCGACTCCCGTCGCCGCACACGACGAGAGTGAGCTGACCGCGGATGCGGAGCATGATCTGTTCGCGCGCTACTGCGTCAGCTGTCACAACGAAAAAGCCAAAGGGGCAGGCGTCGACTCGTCACGCAAGCTGACGATCGACACCATCGATTTCCACGACGTCCGCAAGAGTGCGGAGAAGGCGGAGCTGATCGTCCGCAAGATGCGCGCGGGCATGATGCCGCCGGCGAACGTCCGCCGCCCCGAGCCGAAGGTCTACAAATCGATGATCGTGTGGCTCGAGAACGAACTCGATCGCACGGCCGTCGCCTACACCCCGCCGCCCGGACTCCATCGCTTCAACCGTACCGAATACGCCAACGCGATTCACGATCTGCTCGATCTCGACATCGATGCGGCGAAGTACCTGCCGAGCGACGACTCGACGCACGGATTCGACAACATCGCCGGCGCGCTCGGCATCTCGTCGACGCTCGTCGAGTCATACGTCACCGCCGCCGGAAAGATCAGCCGCCTCGCGATCGGCGAAGCGACGCCGCCCACGCTCGTCGTCTATCGGACGCCGGAAGACACGTCGCAGGACTACCACATCGAAGGCCTGCCGTTCGGGACGCGCGGCGGCATGCTGATCCCCCACGAATTCCCGGCAGACGGCGAGTACAGCATCACCACGACGCCGATCTTCGGCGACAACATGTCGCCGACGGGGTTCGGTTCCGTCCCTTGCGAAAAGCTTGAAGTGCTGCTCGACGGCGAACGTCTCGCACTGCTTGATTGGCAAGGCGGCGGCCGCTTCGGCGTCACGCCGGCGAGCTGCGGCGGCAAGGCGCCCGCGGCACCGCAGGGTTTCCAGCAGCGCCAGCAGATCCCGAAGATGACCGTCAAAGTGAAGGTCACTGCCGGACTGCATGATGTCGGCGTGACCTTCCCGCAGACGAACTTCGCGCCCGTGCTCGATCTCGATCAGCACTTCGAGCGCGACACGCTGCAGACGGGACCCACGCCGGGCTTCACGTTCTTCCCTCACGTCGGCACGGTCCGCATCGAAGGCCCGTTCAATTCGACGACGGCGAAGGACTCGGCGAGCCGCCGGAAGATCTTCATCTGCGCGCCGACGAGTGCTGCGACCGAAGACGCGTGCGCGCGGAAGATCGTCACGAAGCTCGCGGCGCATGCCTTCCGACGTCCTGCCGCGACAGGTGAGGTCGACTCGCTGATGGCGTTCTTCAAGGAGGGACGCAAGGAAGGGAACAGCTTCGACACAGGCATCGAGCAGGCGCTCGCACGGATTCTCGCGTCGCCGAAGTTCATCTATCGCATCGAATCGGAGCCCGCGGTCGCGAAAATCGGTCAGCCGTACCGCATCTCCGACGTGGACCTTGCGTCACGCCTCTCGTTCTTCCTATGGAGCCGTGGTCCGGATGACGAGCTGATGAACGTCGCGGCGCAGAACCGGCTACACGAGCCGGCGATGCTCGAACGTCAGGTGAAGCGGATGCTCAAGGACCCGCGCGCCGAAGCCCTGGCGATCAACTTCGCGGGGCAGTGGTTGAACCTGCGCGGTCTGGGCAGTTCCGGGCCGCTGCCGATGATCTACCCCGACTTCGACGACCCGCTGCGGCAGTCGATGCGCCGCGAAGTGGAATTGCTGTTCGACGACATCGTCCGTCAAGACCGCAACGTCGTCGATCTGCTGACGGCGAACTACACGTTCGTCAACGAGCGGCTCGCGAAGCACTATGGGATCGCGAACATCTACGGCAGCCAGTTCCGCCGCGTCGACCTTCCCGCGGAGATGCAGGATCGCTGGGGCCTGCTGGGCAAAGGCGCATTCCTGGTGACGACATCGAAGCCCGAACGCACGTCGCCGGTCGTCCGCGGCAAGTGGATCATGGGCAACATCCTCGGGATGAGCCCGCCGGATCCGCCGCCGAACGTCCCGGCGCTGCCGCCGCGTGCGGCCGACGCGACCGGCAACGCGCACGAACCGACCATGCGGCAGAAGATGCTGGATCATCGTGTGCGCGCCGACTGCATTCAGTGTCACAGCATGATGGACCCGATCGGCTTCGCGCTCGAACCGTTTGACGGCATCGCGCTGAAGCGCACGCTCGACGAAGGCCAGGCGATTGATCCGAAGTCGAAGGTCTACGACGGCACCGAGATCGATGGCCCCAGCAGTTTGCGCCGATGGCTCATCGCGAACTACTCCGATCAGTTCGTCGAAGTCGCCGCGGAAAAGCTTCTGACCTACGCACTCGGTCGCGGGCTCGACCCGGCCGGCGATATGCCGCTCGTGCGATCGATTGCGCACGACGCCGAGAAGCATGAGAACCGTTTCTCGACACTCGTGCTCGACGTGGTCAAGAGCAAAGCGTTCCAGATGAATATGAAAGTGCAGGAGAATCCTGCGACCACCGGGGGAGACTAATCATGTTCCTGTCGAAAAAGCACATTCCGCGACGGACGTTCCTGCGAGGCGCCGGGATGATGCTGGGATTGCCGCTGCTCGACTCGATGATTCCCGCAGGCACGGCCTTCGCGCAGACCGTCGCCGGCAAGCGTCCGACGCGGTTCGTCGGGATCTTCTATCCGCATGGCATGGCGCCAGGCTACTGGGTGCCGGAAAAGGTTGGGGCACTTCCGGACAAACTGCCGTACATCATGGAATCGCTGCTGCCCGTGAAGGAGCAGACGGTGATTCTCAGCGGCTTGTGGTCGAAGTCGGCGGAGCCGCCGGAAGGCACGACCGGATCGGATCACTGGGTTGCCGCGGCGTATCTCACCGGGATCAAGCCGCGCAAGACGGCGGGCTCGGATGCGACAGTTGGAAGCGCCACGATCGACCAGCAGATCGCGAAGAAGATCGGTCAGGAGACGCTGCTGCCGTCCCTGCAACTCGCCGTCGAGGATCCGAACTCGAGCTCGAGCAACTGTGGCGAAGGCTACAGCTGCTCGTACACGAACTCGATCTCGTGGATCGATGTGCCGACGCCAGCCAACGAGACCGTGCAGCGCACGAGTCCGATCCCCATGGAGCTCAATCCCGCCGTGGTGTTCGAGCGTTTGTTCGGGAGCGGCTCGACGCCGGAAGAGCGCATGTTGCGGATGCGGCAGAATCGCAGCATCCTCGATTCGGTGCTCGGCGAGCTGTCGAGCCTGAAGAAGGATCTCGGCGCGGAAGACAAGCGCACCGTCAGCCGTTACACCGACGAAATTCGCGAAATCGAGCGTCGCATCCAAATCGCCGCCGGCGTCACGGACAAGGTGCCGGTCATGGATCTGCCGCCAGGCGTGCCCGAACAGTTCGACGAACACGTCAAGCTGCAGTTCGATCTCACGCGGCTCGCATTCAAGTCGGACATCACGCGCGTGGCGACGCTGCTCGGAGCGCGCGATCTCACCGGCCGCAGCTATCCGTTCCCGAAAGGCGATCTCTTCCCGAACGGCGGCGTGAGCGTCGGCTTCCATGGCGGTTCGCACCATCAGGACGATCCCACGCAGATCAAACGATATGCGGATCTGAACCGCTATCACGTGTCGACGCTCGCCTACTTCGCGCAGAAGCTGAAGGCCGAGCCGGACGGCGACGGCACGCTGCTCGACAACTCGTTGGTGCTGTACGGCACGAACATGGGCAACTCGAACCAGCATCAGCATTACGACGTACCGCACATCCTCGTGGGCGGCGCCGGCGGCCAGCTGAAAGGCAATCGGCATGTCGCCTACGAACGCAAGACGGTCACAACCGGTAACTTGCTATTGAGCGTGCTCGACTTGTACGGCATCCAAAAGGATCAGCAAGGCGACAGTACCGGCCGGCTGGAGAAGCTCGTATGAACCTACGCGTGCTTGCGTGCGCGGGCGCCCTTGTGGTCGCCGCGGCGATCTTCGTCCACGGTGCGCAGACGGAACGGGGCAAAGGGACACCCGCGCAGCCAGTCGGCGGGGCCGCGGCGCAGCCAGTGCGGGCGGCAGGCGCCGCCGCAGCAAAAAGTGTTGTCGCGGATGCGGCGATGAAAGGCGACGACTCCGCGGTCCGCGCGCTGATTCAACAAAAAGCCGACGTCAACGCACCCCAAGTCGACGGGGCGACGGCACTCCACTGGGCGATTTACCGAGACGACGAGGAGCTCGTCGATCTGCTTATACGCAGTGGCGCCAACGTCAAGGCTGCGAATCGCGATGGCGCGACGCCGCTGGCGATGGCGGCCCTGTACGGCAAGGCGTCGATCATCGGCAAGCTGCTGAAGGCAGGCGCGGATCCCAAAGAAGTCGCATCGAACGGTCAGACACCACTGATGCTTGCTGCGCGCAACGGGAATCCCGACGCGATCAAGGTGCTCATCGAGGGTGGCGCAAACGTCAACGCGCGAGAAACCATCCGCGGAACGACGGCGTTGATGTGGGCCGCCGAGCAGCGGCACCCGGAAGCGGTCAAAGCACTGCTCGCCGGCGGAGCAGATTTCAAGGCGAAGTCAGGTCCGGCGGGATTGCCTCGCAACTATCTCGCACCTCGCGTCAACACTCAGGTCGTGAAAGAAGCCGCCGAGCGCTACAAGAGAGCGGCGGCCGCCGGACGGACGTACGAAGAACAGCTGAAGTGGGAGCGTGAGAACGGCCAGTACAACGGTCCGCCCACGATCGGCGAGCAACTCGCGGCACGCGCGGCCCAGGAAGCCGCGTCTCAGCAAGGACAGCGTGGCCAGCAGCAGGCATCGACGGCGAACGATTCCCAAACACCTCAAGCCGCAGCACCGGCGGCCGGACGCGGGCGCGGTCGCGGACGGGGCGCAGCGGCCGGCGGCGGTGCAGTTCGCAGCGGGGCAGCGGCAGGCGCAGGCGAAGACGAACAGGACGACAACGAGGTGGTCGTCGCCGGTCTGGTCGGCAGCGGCGGAGGCGGTCTCACCGCGCTGACGTTCGCGGCGCGGCAAGGCGACCTCGAGTCGGCGACGCTCCTGCTCGCTGCCGGCGCCGACATCAACCAGACGACGGAGTACGGCTGGACGCCGTTGTTGACGGCGACGAACAACCGCCACTACGTCCTGGGCAAATACCTGATGGAGCACGGCGCAGACGTCAACAAGGCCAACAAGGGGAGCTGGACGCCTCTGTACCTCGCGACCGACAACCGCAACATCGAAGGCGGCGACTATCCGGTCCCGAAGCCGGATATGGATCACCTCGAGTACATCCAGCTGCTGCTCGAGCATGGCGCCGATCCGAACAGGCCGGCGAAGGACAACACGCTGACGCGCACGATCTTCACCATGCAGTGGTTCTACGAGGACGGCTGCACACCGTTCGTGCGTGCCGCCCAGTCGAGCGACGTGGAGTTGATGCAGCTGTTGCTCGATTGGGGTGCCGATCCGTTCGTCGCGACGGCCTTCGGCGACACCGCGCTGACGGCGGCCGGAGGCATCGGCTGGGTCGAAGGCGTCACCTACGAGCGTTCGGTGAAGGAGAATCTCGAGGCGGTCAAGATGCTCGTGTATCTCGGTCTGCCGGTGAACGGCGCGAACCGGGATGGCCGCACGGCGTTGATGGGAGCCGCGCTCAAGGGCCGCAACGACGTCGTCCAGTTCCTCGTCGATCACGGAGCAAAACTGGATCAGCGTGATGGCGGCAGTCGCGACACGAACACGGCATCGTCGAAGCTGGCCGGCCATACTTGGGACGCGCTCGACTACGCCGACGGGCTGGTCCGCGTCGGCGTGCAGTCGGCCGTCGCCCGGCCCGAGACGGCGACGCTGATTCGCAAGCTGATGTCCGAACGAGGCCTGACCGTGCCTCCGCCCAATCGCGTCGTCGACTCGATCTGCGTCGTGGAGCTCTGTTCAGAACGGGCGGCTCCAGTCACCAACCGACCCTGATCGAGCCACGAAGTCACGAAGAACGCGAAGACACACGAAGAC
>Ga0066903_100002980_pt1 | contig 13579 bp, 10 predicted proteins | sample PanSoiMetaGPlot1_FD_67491 | JGI IMG/M metagenome (GOLD analysis project Ga0066903, IMG submission 67491) | Tropical forest soil microbial communities from Panama analyzed to predict greenhouse gas emissions - Panama Soil - Plot 1 (version 2) | ecosystem: Environmental > Terrestrial > Soil >... | reverse complement strand
GCATTCAAGCCGACGGCAGTGTTGTTGTTGCCGCTCATGTTATTTACGAGAGCGTTACCGCCGATAGCAGTGTTGAACTGCCCCTGAACATTTGAAAACAGGGCAAAATCGCCGTGAGCATTGTTTTGAGACCCTGTTTCGTTCTTGAAAAGTGTTTTATAGCCGATGGCGTTGTTAGCCCCGCCGGTAGTGTTGCTAAAAAGCGCGAACGCTCCACAGGCATCGTTGCGGTCCCCGGTGGTGTTGCTGAAAAGCGCTCCCGCACCAAAGGCGGTATTGTTGTCCGCAGTATTGGTAAGTAGCGCGCCAGCCCTAAGCGCTGTGTCAAAGTTGGCCGTGGTATCGCTTCCGAGTGCGAAAAAGCCCACGGCCGTATTGTAGGCTCCGGTCGTCAGACCGAAGAGCGCATTCTGTCCCTCTGCGGTGTTGCCGCCGGGGTAACCTCCGTCCGGTGCCGGACTGACTGCTTGTGTAATCGGAGATCGCCCAAGGAAGCCAACCGCCAGCAGGAGTGCTGCGATAGCAATATTTCGATGCGCCATAAATTGTTTTCCTTCGTTGTTTTCGTCTTTTCTGATTTCTCGTTAATGAAGATTCATGTTGCGTGGTTCACTGATGTACTTCGTAGGATTTTGGAATTCGTTACGCGGAAAGCTTTCTTTTTTACGGAAGGTACCGACGCTAGCGAAGAATTTCGATTTGAATTGGAGTCGTCTCGCTGTTTCGTCGTCTGCTTCTGTTATCGGTCTCGATGGGTGACGACTACTGGACGAGGCTGGCGGGGTCAGCCACTGGTGATAAACCTTCGTCTCCTCCTGTGAGTCTGTTTCCGTCTGATCCCCCGCGCTTATGGTCCATTGGTAACGACTTTGGACGCCGGCTGGCCTAGCTCAACCTGGGCGGTCACCCTCTGAATTTGCGTGGCCTGTTCTTTAAGTTGGTCGGATAGCGCTTCCATTCCCTTTTGCTGCTGGGCGACTTTTGACTCTAACCCCGCAATGGTCGCCTGCTGCTGACTGATTTTGGTTTGCTGTGCCTCCACTTTCTTGTGGTCCTTCAGGAACTCGTTGAGCAACATTGCGTTCACCTGTTCGTAACGCACGCTGTAGGGTTTTCCCTCCTTGTCGCGCGCCACCAGGTCCGGGTTCACTTCAGCCACTTCCTCGGCGATTAAACCAAATCGCGGACTGCAGTTCTTGTCGTTTTTGTAGTGGAAGGTCACGGGCTTGAGCGCCAGGATGGATTCGCTGGTTTTGTCCATTGGTTTGATATCGTGCTTGAAACGCCGCGAAGAGGCCAGGGTGCCCACTTTTCCGTGGACATCAATTGCCATGGTAAGGTTGTCGGGGTCTAGTGGCTCTTCGAAGACGTGGCCAATATAGCAACCGTCGGTCACGTCAACCCCGACAATACCGATACAAATCGTGTCGCTGGCGGTGACGACATTGGAGCCAGCGTTGACGCCCAGTGCGATATTGTTGCTACCAGTCGTGTTGTTAACGAGCGCATTTGTGCCAATGGCCGTGTTGTTCGCACCACTGTTGTTGCCACCGAGCGCATTAAAACCAACCGCCGTGTTGGCGTCTGCGGCGGTGCCGCCAAGCGCGGACCGGCCGATAGCCGTATTGCTGTTGCCCGTGACATTGGCGAAGAGCGCATCACGGCCAACGGCCGTGTTACTGTTGCCGCCGCTGTTGTGAATAAGGGCAAAGGTGCCGTTGGCGGTGTTGTCGTCGCCCGTGGTGTTGTCGGACAGAGCACGCGTGCCGGTTGCGGTGTTACCAGCACCTGCTACGTTACTAAAGAGCGCGAAAATTCCATTAGCGGTGTTGTCGTTGCCGGTGGTGTTTAATAAGAGCGCAGCAAAACCGGTAGCCGTATTCTCGTTGCCGATTGTGTTGCTACTGAGCGCACCAGTGCCTGTGGCCGTATTGTCGTTACCGGTGGTATTGCCCATCAGAGCGGCACGGCCAATCGCCGTGTTGTTGTCCCCGACATTGTTAGTAAGAGCCAATGATCCATTGGCTGTGTTGTCGTTGCCTGAGGTGTTGCTGAAGAGCGCCCTAGCCCCAGTGGCTGTGTTGCCGACGCCATCTGCGTTGTTAAAGAGGGCAAAGACTCCGTTGGCTGTGTTGTTGAACCCAGTGGTGTTGGCTAGGAGCGCCCCTGCACCGGTAGCGGTATTGTGGTCTCCGATGTTGGCGAAGAGCGTTCCAGCGCCCAGAGCCGTGTTAAAGCTGCCGGTTTGGTTGCTCTGGAGCCCGAGGAAACCAACGGCCGTATTGTAAGTGCCAGTGGTTAGGCTTAAAAGAGCGTTTTGCCCTTCTGCCGTGTTTCCTCCCGGGTAACCTCCGTCCGGCGCCGGGACAATCGCTTGCGCGATTGGCGAAAGCGCAAGGAGGCTAGTGGCCAGGAGCATTCTTGCGAATGTAATATTTCGATTCTTCATAAATTGTCTTCTTCGTTGTTTTGGCCTTCCGAGTTCTCGCTAGTAAGCAATCACATTGGACTGTTCACTAATGTACTTCGGAGATTTCCGCGATGCGTTACGCGGAAAATGAAAAGAACTAGCGATCCTAAATCGGCGACGATTGACACCTGGACGCAGCAAGTGTCGACGCTGAATCTGGAGAGATAACTAGCGTCCGCGATAGTGCTTCAACTGTGGCGGCAGTCCTGTCGGCTGCTTCCAGACAATGCAGGCCGCAGGCCTGTCACATTGAACGGAGAACCCACACGGATTCACGGCTGCCCGGCTTTGCAAAGTTCTTGGAATCGCGGATCGCCGCGCAGCGGGTCGAACATCGGATCCAGCCGAAGCAGTTCAGGAGTAAGTGGCGTGGCAATCAAACCGTCATTAGGTATGGACAGAAGTTTGCGTAAACTGGCGATAGCGCGGTCGGGCTCTCCTACCTGTGCCGCCACCCGGGCGAGGATCTCGATCGAATACGGACCATTGAACGCGTCTTTCTCGATGGGGATCGCGGCCTTAGCGCGTTCCGACAAAGCTAGGGCGGCAGCCTTATCACCAAGAAACATGTCAGTGAGCGCGAGACCTCCCATCAAAGTGTAATTATCTGGCTGTTTTTCGAGGAAAGATTCCAGTTCGCTGCGCGCCTGTCGCCAGTTTTCGCAGGCGGCGGCATGATCGCCTCCGATGTCTTCTGCCCAGCCTAGCCAGAAGCGAAATTCGCCATTGAGAAAACCCGATGCGGGGTCAGGCTTTGCTAGTATCTCCTTTAAACGGGTGATGATCTGTTCAGGGCGACGCTCCAAAATCGCTTGGTAAACTTGCACTTCCAAGGCCAGGACGTTGTTGTTGACGTTCAGGTGGAGCGGAGCGAGGAGTGCCGAGGCATGCGGAAGATCGCCTTGGGCCTGTGCGATAGCGGCCTTATTCGCCACGGTATCGACGTCGTCCGGTATAATATTTAAAACCTGATCAAACTTTCGCAGCGCATCAGGGAAACGACGAAGCGCTGCATAGGTAAACGCGTGCTGGCTGAGTAGATAAACGTTGCGCGGGTCGAGGCGCTCGGCTTCTTTATAAAAGGATTCGCTCCGGTCCCACTGGCCGCGCCTTCGCGCAACATAGGCCAACGATTCGGGGATTCGGCTGCTATTCGGCAGCAACCGACGTGCCTGTTCAAAGTAACGCACTGCGGCATCATAATCGCTTACGAAGGCGTATTGGTAATAACCCTTGGCCAAAAGGGCTTCGCCGAGATTGGGTTCAAGAGCCACTGCGGTTTCGGCTGCCTGCTGTGCCTCTTCACGCAGGGCGACCGTTGGTTGAAGAGTTAGCGAGATGTAACCACGCGCGTCAGCGTATGACAGTAGCGCCCAAGCAAGGGCGAAATTCGGGTCCAATCGCACGGCTTCTTTGAGATAGCTCTGCGCGCCAAGGGAGTTCGCGGGAGTAGATACGGCTTTCAATGTGTAGGCCAGGCCGCGTAGGTAGGCATCATAGGCCGCAGGATTGCCGGTCGGTGTTGCGGCGATGACTTGCTCTTCCTGGCCGGTTAGTTTCGCCCGTAATTGATCGGCGATAGCTCTGGCTACCTCGCTCTCGACCGACAAGATGTCGGTTAGTTTGCGATCAAAGGTATCGGCCCAAAGATGCGAGTCATTGGCTGCTTTAATTAGCTGCACGTTGACGCGCATACTGTTGCCGCTCTTCTGCACACTTCCTTCCAAAATATGGGCGACCCCAAGTTGTCTGGCGATTTCGGGCAAGTTTCCCGGCGCACTTTTGTAATGCTGCGTTGATGTGCGAGAGATCACCTTCAGATCGGCGATCTTGGATAAGCGCGTAAGAATTTCGTCCTGGATGCCGTCGGCAAAGTACGCATTGGCCTTATCCGCGCTTCGGTTTTCAAACGGGAGGACTGCAATGCTTTTTTCCGGCGCTGGCGGCACCATCTTGGCGAGCTCGCCGCGGAAGAACCACATCATAGCAGCTCCAAAGAGGAGACAGGCGGCGCCTGTTGATATCGCCTTTGGATTGCGTCGCATCCACTGTTTGCCGCGGGTAAAAACGCCAGCGCGCCGCGCCTGGACTGGTTCGTACTTTAGCCAGCGTTCAAGGTCTTCGGCCAGCGCGAGAGCCGAAGAGTAACGGCGTTGCGGATTTTTCTCCAGGCACTTCAGGCAAATGGTGGAAAGATCGCGATCTACCTTCGGATTCCATAGACGCGGTGGTCGCGGTTCGGTTTCCAGAAGCAACTTGATTGTCTCGTAGGTTGTTCCTCCCGCAAAAGGCGGATGACCTGTTAGGAGCTGGTAAAGCACTGCACCAAGCCCATACACGTCTGTTGCGCTGGTTAGTTTGGTGTTATTGCCAGCTGCTTGTTCCGGCGCCATGTAACTGGGTGTCCCGAGTACCTCCAGCGTCCGAGTCACCGTACTCTCCGATTCGACTAAACGGGCGAGACCGAAGTCGGTCAGATTCGGGTCGCCTTTTGTATCGAGAAGAATGTTTCCCGGTTTGATGTCGCGATGCAAAATACCGTGTTCGTGCGCATAATGCACGGTGCGCGCTACCTTCGCGATCAGTTCCGCCGCTCGTTGGATCGTTATCGGTGTGTGTTTAACTACTTCGTCGAGTTGACCGCCTTCGACGAACTTCATGCTGAAATAGCATTGGCCGTCGCGCTCGCCTACGTCGTAAATGGGCACGATGCACGGGTGATCGAGGCTAGCAGCAGCTTCCGCTTCCAGACGGAATCGCTTGAGATGAGCTTTGGTAGCCCATTGACCAAGGCCAATTACCTTTAGTGCGACTATGCGGTTGAGACTCTTTTGCCGCGCACGAAAGACCACGCCCTGTCCTCCGCGACCTACTTCCTCGAGTAAGTCGTAGTCGCCTAGCTCTCCCAGCCTGTTGGCCACTGGCGCTGCTGTCTTCCCGGGCCGTACTGCCTTCGCTCTATCCCCTGAAATATCATCCGCGCGACTGGGATCAGCGACCCCGGCTACAGAATCAGGGAAAAGGCCCAGCGCTGTTTCAAGCACACAGCCGGTGCAAAGTCCTTCCGGTGCGTCGGAAAAGATTTTCGCGCCGCACTTTCGACAAACTCTAAGGACGGTCGCCATTGGGGTCGGAACATTCGCTCTTATGCGCGGACGACAGCAATTAAGTGACGCAGCTCATCCTCGACGTCGGCCGGCGTAGCAACCGTCTGAGCAATTTCCTTCCGCAATAGCGATTGATAGCGCTGGCGAAATCGATAGAACGCTTGCCTGAGCGCATTCTCGGTTATGCCCAATTGCGCAGCAATGTTCTCCTGCGAAGGCGCGCCGGGCTCATCGGGTAGCAATTGCTTGAGGGAATCAAACAGCGCAGCATTCCCCAGAGCTGCATATTCCTTCTTCAATAGACCAAGCACACGCTCTAACATAGTAGAAGCCCAGCGGCGCTCGTAAAGCTGCTCTGCAGTTACCGGGTCCGCGGGCTCCATCGCGTTTTGTTCGTCGTCACTTAGCTCATCAAGCGGGATAAGCTGCTGTCCTTTTCCCCGCTTTATCGCCATAACGCGACGATGCTCGTCGGCGAGGAAATGTTTCAAGGCGCCAAGCAGGTATGAGCGAAAGCGTCCTTTCTCCCTGCGGACGGCTGCCAGATTTCTATGCTCTAACAAACTTGCGAAGAATCCCTGTGTGATGTCTTTCGCTTCTTCGGCTCCAATTCCCTGTAGCTGCACGAAACAGTAAATGGGTCGCCAGTACACCCGGCAAAGTTCCTCCAGCGCCTGATGTGCGGCCGCGGATTCACTTTGTGCGTCTAGAACGAGGCTCCAATGCGTGGTAGTAAACTGGGCTGCGCCCGACCCGCCACGAACCGCTAGATCGATTCCGGTTAGCGAACTGAGTTCATTGTTAGCGCGCTGGCTCACGCCGCGATTCAAGTAAAAACTCTCTCCAAAATCAAGCTTTAAGACGCTTCACTAAACGCCAGCGTCGCGATTTTGTTTTTGGAGAGACCTCAGACAGGTAAACTTGGCGTGATCGGATGAGCCGCACCTTTTTCATTGTCGGCCCAACTGCGACGGGGAAGTCCAAGTTGGCAGCCGATGTTGCCCATGCAGTAGGCGCGGAAATTGTGAGCGCGGACGCGTTTCAAGTTTATCGCGGTCTCGATTTGCTCACGGGGAAACCCGACGCTTCAACGTTAGCGAGAGCCCCGCATCATCTGATTGGCACAACACCTCTTCACGAAGAGATGAATGCCGAGAAATATCGGCGCGCCGCGTCGCGCGCGATTGAAGGAATTCATTCGCGCGGCAAGCTTGCGATGGTCGTTGGCGGGAGTGGGCTTTACATCAAAGCGCTTATCCACGGTCTGGCAGCGCTGCCTGAGGGGGACTCAAAGCTGCGCGAAAGGTTGAACGCTATGAGCTTGAATGAACTGTGCTTGCAACTCGCCGAACTTGATCCCGAAACCGTCCGAACGATCGACATGAAGAATCGCCGCCGCGTCGTTCGTGCTGTGGAGATTTGTTTGCTCACCGGAAAACCAGCATCAGAAAATGTAGCCGGAGTCGATGACCCCGGCCGGCCGGGATCACCGATCCCGGCTACAGGTGTTTTCGTTCATCGCGATCGGGAAGAGCTTTATGCCCGAATCAATCAACGGGTGGAACGCATGTTTGAAAGCGGCGTCATTGAAGAGGTGCGCGCCGCCGAAGAAGTGAGCTCGACCGCGTCGCAGATGATTGGTTTTCGCGAAATCACTGAATTGCTCAAGGGCAGGATGTCGATCTCGCAATGTATTGCCGCGATTCAGCAGGCTACCCGCCGATACGCCAAAAGACAGTTGACCTGGTTTCGGCGACAAACTAATTTTTCACTGCTGAACTTGTCGCTTCTTACTCATAACGAGGCAACGACTCTGCTCCGAGCGCTGTTGGAGCGCCGGGCGGTTTCAGGGGTTCGAGCAAAGGGATGATCGAAACGCGTCCGATGAAAACACAGGAGCGCGCGCTCCTGATTGGCCTCGAAAAAGAAGGCGTCTCCAAATGGGATTTGCGGGATTCGCTCGAAGAACTGCGCGAACTGGCGAGTTCCGCGGGCGCCAAAGTCGTTGACACAGTCACGCAAAAACTGCCGAAACCGACTGCGCCGTACTACATCGGTCGAGGCAAGGCGGAGTCGATCAAAGATTCGTGTCAGGATCAGCAGGTAACGTCCGTCATTTTTAATGACGAACTCTCACCGGCCCAGGGGCGTAACCTGGAGAATCTATTTGCGCGCAAGGTTCTTGATCGAACGCAGTTGATTTTGGATATCTTTGCCCAGCGCGCCCGTAGCCGGGAAGGTCGATTGCAGATCGAGCTGGCTCAGTTGCAATATCTTTTGCCACGCCTTACCCGGATGTGGCATCACTTGTCCCGGCAGACCGGCGGAATCGGCACGCGTGGTCCGGGCGAAACGCAGTTAGAAGTGGATCGCCGCCGCGTCCAGGAGCGAATAGCGCGGCTGGAGCGGGAGCTTGAAGCGGTGCGCAAAACGCGCGCGATACAGCGCGAAGGCCGGAAGCGACATCAGTGGCCTGTCGCAGCGGTCGTTGGCTACACGAATGCAGGTAAATCGACGCTACTGAATCTGCTGACTGGCGCCGACGTCGTTGCTGAGAACAAACTTTTCGCGACGCTTGATCCCACAACGCGCAGCTTTGTGCTGCCTAACAAACAGCGGGTCCTTCTCACCGACACAGTCGGGTTTTTGCGAAAACTTCCGCACACCCTGATCGAATCCTTCAAGGCCACGCTTGAAGAAGTGAGCGAAGCTGATTTGCTCATTCATATTGTCGATCTCAGTCACTCGCGCGTGGACGAGCAAATGGAAGCGGTCGATAGCGTGATCAAGGAACTGGATGCCTACGGCAAGCAAACGCTGATCGTCTTTAACAAGATCGATAACCTGCCCAGTCGCGAACTGGCCGATTCATACTTGAAACGTTTTCCCGGGAGCGCCGCGATCTCCGCGCGAACGGGCGAGGGGGTTAACAAGCTAGTGCAGGCGCTTGAAGACGCACTTAGTTCGTGGCGATTGCGTTCTCGTTTTCGTATTCCATCGAACGAATCCGCGTTAATTGCAGAGATTCATCGAGTCGGCCATGTGCTCGAGCTGCGTTATGAAGGTAGCGACTCCGTAATTGTCGCGCACGTTCCGCCCGATCTGGCTCAAAAGCTGGAACGATTCGCAAAAGCTTAGGCACGTCGCGCTTCCGTCGTCCCGACATCGCAGCGCGGTATCGGCGCGATGAGTCTTCATCGCGTGGTGAGATTCCGGACAGTAGATTCCAGGTTCTGCGCAATTTGCGACCACCCCATCCGATCGTTCGTTGTTGACGCGAACTGGAGCGGATCGCCGATGGTCAATTTGATCGCGATAGGCCGCGGAAAGTTTCGTTCTGGTGGCAGAGCCTCAAAAGTTCCAACTAACCGGCAAGGCACGACGGGCACATTTGTTTCCGCTACCAGCATCCCCACTCCGTGTTTGAAGTGCATCATTGCACCGTCGCGACTGCGCCCACCTTCTGGAAAAATGATGAAGATCGCTTTTTCTTCATGTAACTTTCGTCGCAGGTCGGCGAGCGCGTGCGGGCCGCAATTCTTCCGCCACATTGGCAGGGCGTTGAGCATGATTGCCGAAAACGTGCTGGTCACTTTGGTCTGAAAAAAGACATCGCCCGCGGCGATCGGAAACGCGCGTTCGCGATGGCGAGGAGTCAGTGCTGCTCCAAGAGCCAGCGCGTCGAGATGACTACAATGATTCGCTGCGAGCACGAATGGTCCGTGCGCAGGCAGTTTCTCCCGGCCGATGATTGTGAGACGATGCGCGATCGCGAAATAACTTCGAATCAGTGAAAAGCAAGTCTGATGCGCGAGGCTTTCGAGAAGTCCGCTTTCGCGTCGCACACTGCGAAAGCGCTCGCTTGGAGTCAGGCCCGTGTCGTGGGCAGGCTCGAACTTCCAGGATTCCATCAAATTTCTCAGCCAGTAAAAATCTTCTGTTGTTGGTCGACAGCGAAACCGACAAAATAATTGACGTAGTGAAACACGGCTGGCGCAACAAGGATCAGGCTATCGAACCGGTCGAGAATGCCGCCGTGTCCGGGAATGAGTTTTGACGTGTCCTTGAGGCCGAGGTCCCGCTTGATTGAAGAGAGCATCAGATCGCCGAATTGGCCTACGACGCTGACAATGATGCCGAGGCCGACCAAACGCACGGGTGTATCGAGGGTCGTGCCGGACCAGATAAAATGCGCGCCGATAGCAAAGAAGGGCGTAGTCAGCGCGATTGCGCCGAGCGCCCCTCCTATCGTTTTATTCGGACTCGTGTTGGGAACAAATTTTCGATGGCCAAACAAATGCCCGCAGGTGTAGGCAAAGATGTCATTGAGTTCCACAGCGAAGATGATCAGCAAAAGAATGGGGCGATAGTTCCAATCGTTCGCAATGTTGCCCAAGTTGCCGAGTGCGCTTCCGAACAGAGCAAAGCCCAGCACTCCCAGTCCAACCCGCTGGATATAACCGTTGGGTTGGTCGGGAATCAATCCGCCAATGGCAATCAGCGCGACTGTCAATGGAAACAAGGCAACATAGAGGTGATACCAATTATCCAGCGCAGCGAACGTGAGGAAGAGAATGCCGATTACTACGATGAGACTAATCGTTCGTTCCCGAAACAAGCCGGTAATACGGGCATATTCGCGGTAACAAAGAAAACTTAGTGTTGCCACTGCCAGGATCGTCCAAAAGGCGCCGGCCAGAATCGGAATCAGGATAAACAAAGCCAGCCAAATCCATGAGCGATAACGATCCCAGAGTTCCTTTCTCTTGTCGCTCGTGCTGTTAGCTCCGCGAGTAACGATAAAAATCAGGATCGGCGCTATCAGGAACAGAATGAGAGCAGTCACTGTCAGAATGACAGTCACGCGATTGTCAAAGGCGTGATGAAATCCAAAGAGTCGTTCGCGTGTGAGCGAGCTCATTTTAGGCCTGTTGAAGTAAGCAGCCATGTCGCGCGACAACGCTTTGGGTTGGATGGCAAGACGCGAGCGACGAGCATGTCCGCAGCGACTTGTAAGGAGTGAGCAACGCCGCCAGACGGCCCAAAGCGTCCTCGCCCTCCGGGTTGCGCCGCCTTTTCGCCTCTCCGGCGTTGCTCGTCGGTTACAGGGCGCTGCGGACATGCGTCCTTCTCGCGCCTTGGAGAGACGAAAAATCGACAGCAACGCGGCATGGCTGAGTACTTCATCAGGTTCCTAGCGCATGTATAATTCGGCTGAGGCGCCGAATCACGGTGATTAGGCAACCAACGACAATCACTGCAAGCCCGAGGGTCATCACACCGACATGCTGGTTATTAAACGTGGTTATCTGCCATGAGCGTGGCGTGACTGCTGCGTAAACACAGACGAGCGTGATGACGAGCATGCGATGTTGTTTTGCCATCGGTCCACAGAACTCGTTAGGCGCGCCCGCGATTTTCCCTGCCTCACGAATGTAAGCGGTGAAAATTGCCAAAATTGTTGCGAAGTAACCGAGTGTAACATTTCCGCCCCACGCGAAGCCGGCTCCAATGAAAACGGCCGCGTCGGAAATACGGTCAGGAACTTCGTTGTAAAGCTCACCCGTTCTCGATGTGCGACCGGAAGCGATGGCAACCATCCCATCAAGCATGTTGGCAGTCAGACGCAGTTGCGCGCCGAGCGCCGCGACGAGCCAGAGAATTCGGTAGTCAGCAACCGAAGTCATGCCCAGAGCAATGCCCGCGACAATGCATGCGAACATTCCGGCAATCGAAATTGCGTTGGGTGAAACATGTCGCGAAGCGAGCCAGGCCGTTGCGTCCTGCGCCCATTTTCGATTGCGCGTTGCGATTGGGCGGCGGTCAATTGCTTCCTGCATCACAGTTGCTGGCAACCGATAGCAGGTCGGCTTCGTAATGGGCAGAATAAAAAATGCCTTCTCAGCGACGCCTTCCGTACTTGTCACGTTGAGCGAAGCAAAACATCTCGGATTGTTTGTTCTCGGTCGCCCGGGAATTGATCAAAGATTCTTCGCTGCGCTCAGAATGACAACGCTTGAACGGTAATGAATGAAGCAAGCAAGTCCGATCCGTCTCAATCCTGTCTGTGTCCCGAGACTTGCGGACAAGATTGCCTGCATCACATAATGCCTGCATGACTGCGCGTGAGCGGGTAAAACAACTGATTAAGATTTGGCCTGAGGTATACCCGGACGCGCATACCGAATTGAATTTCAAGAACCCGCTCCAACTTCTTGTAGCAACGATTCTCTCGGCACAATGCACCGATAAGCGGGTGAACATGGTCACACCCGCATTGTTTAAGAAATATCGCACGGCAAAGGATTATGCCGATGCGCCACAAGCGGAGTTCGAAAAGGCAATCAAATCGACAGGTTTTTTTCGCAGTAAGACGAGAAGCATTCAAGGGGCCATGCGAGCAATCGCGGAAGAACACCACGGGAAAGTCCCCGATACAATGGAGGAACTAAATGCGTTGCCTGGGGTTGGCCGCAAGACCGCGAATGTTGTGTTAGGCAACGCGTTTCACAAAAATGTCGGGATCGTGGTAGACACGCACGTCATCCGGTTGTCGCAGAGGCTTGGTCTCACCAAACACAAAGATGCCGAAAAGATCGAACTCGATTTGATGAAGCTTGTTCCAAGCGAGCATTGGACAGACTGGAGTCACTGGCTCATCTGGCATGGTCGCCGGCGCTGTTATGCGCGAAAACCGGACTGCAGCCGGTGCGAAGTTTTCAAGTTATGTCCCAGCGGCAAAATTTTTCTGCGCACAGGTCAGGCGCAGAAAACAGAGGCCAATTGACGACTTAGTTGAGCTTCGCCGATTGCGCTTTGCGAGATTGCGTCCCGTTGCGCTCTGCTTTTTTTCGTAGCCGTTGAAATTGTTCTTCGAGCTTTTTCAGCTCCTCGTCTGAAAGCTCTTCGAGATCGACCAGTTCGTTTCGAGCGCCTTTGATAGCACGAATAATTTCGTCGAGTTTTAAGTGAACAGCTTTGGCATCGCGGTTCTGGGTGTTTTGAATCAGGAACACCATCAGAAATGTGACGATGGTCGTACCTGTATTGATAATCAGCTGCCAGGTGTTCGAAAAATGAAACGCAGGCCCGGTCGCAGCCCAGATTACGATCACGAGGACCGCTATTGTGAAGGCCCACGCGCTGCCCAGAATGGTAGAGGAATTGCGGGCGAAAATACGAAATGCATCCCGGACGACAGAAAAGAAATCCCGGGATCTTTCTCCTTCTTTTAGCTTTTGGGCTTGAGTCTTGTTCACCAATTCTATTTTAAGTTCGCACACCGTGGGACAATCGGGGGCATAAGATCGAGGCCTGAGCAGGTTGCCCCCGGAAACACGACATTGATTTTTCCACCGAGTTAAGCAAAACTTGCCTCCGAATTCATGCAGCTTCTTAGCGCGTTTTCACGTCCTCAAACGGTGCCGGATACCGCGGCGACCGCACCGAAAAAGAGCCTGTGGATATTGGATTCGTGGCGCGATGTAGTTCTCTATGTCGGCACGCCGCTATTATTGGTGCCGGTTTTTGCGCTAGCCCAAGCGCGCTGGAGTCCGCAGGACATTTATTTGTTCGTGGCGGCATTTGGCGCTATGGGACATCACCTCCCAGGAATGATCCGTGCCTATGGCGACCGCGCTTTGTTCGAGCGCTTCAAATGGCGGTTTATTTTCGCGCCCCTGTTTCTTCTCGCGGTGTGCGTGGCCTTCTTTTGGTGGGACCTGAAAGGCATCCTGCTTGTCGTCTTTTTCTGGGGTGTCTGGCATGGCCTGATGCAGACTTACGGCTTCTGCCGTATCTATGACGCGAAAGCCGGGACGTTCGACGCTTTCACCCGCAGGCTCGATTTCGCCATGTGCGTAATCTGGTTCGCGACCGCTGTAGCGCTCTCGCCATACCGTGTAAGCGACACGCTCGACACCTTCTATATGTGTGGCGGACTGTTTATACCGCCCTCGGTAGTTCATGGCGCCCAACAGCTGTTGCTCTTCGCAGCCATCAC
>Ga0066903_100002979_pt1 | contig 13582 bp, 13 predicted proteins | sample PanSoiMetaGPlot1_FD_67491 | JGI IMG/M metagenome (GOLD analysis project Ga0066903, IMG submission 67491) | Tropical forest soil microbial communities from Panama analyzed to predict greenhouse gas emissions - Panama Soil - Plot 1 (version 2) | ecosystem: Environmental > Terrestrial > Soil >... | reverse complement strand
GTGTCGGACACCGGTTTTCGTCAAGAGGCAAACGTGCCGAAAGTGGGACTTTCAGAGAATCAGCTCTTCGGGGAACACGGCGTCGCCCTCGAAGCGCTCGAGCCGGTACGGCGAGAGGTCTGAGCTCGGCTCGAGGCCGAGGATCTCCTCGGCGACCGCACGTCCGACCGCCGGGCTCTGCATGAAGCCATGGCCGGAGAAGCCGCAGGCGGCATACACCCCCTCGGCAACGCGGCCGAGGATCGGATGGGCGTCGGGCGTCATGTCGTAGAGCCCGGCCCAGGCGCGCTCTATCGACGTGCCCTCCGCGGCCGGGTACCGACGCACGAGGCGCGCCAGCCGGTCGTCGAACAGCGTCTCGTCCACGACCTCGTCGAACCCCCAGCGAGGCACGGGATCGGTCATCGCGACGACGAGCCGTTCCTCCCGGCGGCGGAAGTGAAAGCCGGTCTCTGTCTCGACGACCATCGGCAGGTCGGGCGGCAGCCCGGCGATCGGCGCCGTCGCGAGCAGCTGCCTGCAGAGCGGCTTGATCGGCAGCTCGACCCCCAGCGCCCGCCCCAGCTCGGCGGACCATGGCCCTGCGGCAATCACGAACACTTGAGCGTCGACCCGGGACGCGTCCTCGCCCTCGCGGACCTCGACTCCCCCCGCAGCCGCGCGCCGGACGAGCTCGCGAGCGACTGCAGGCGGATCGGCGACGCCGTCGGACCAGCAGGCCACCGCCCCGACGACGTCGTCACTGCGGACACCCTCCGGCAGCTCGGCCTCCACGACCTGCACCCCAAGCGACCGCTGCAGCTCCGCCCGTTCCTCGAGCTCGGCGAGCCCAGTGGCCGTGGTCGCGAGGAACAGATAGCCGACCTGCTCGAAGAAGGGTGCTCCGAGCTCCTCGAAGAAGCGGATGCTCGCCTGCGCCAGCCGCACCTCAGCCGCCGTCGAGAACTGCTGCCGCACGCCGCCCATTGCCTTCGCCGTCGCGCCCCCCGCCACGCTGCCCCGGTCGCAGAGAACGACGTCAGTCGCACCCAGCTCCACCAGGTGATACGCAACGCTTGCGCCGGCGGCGCCGGCACCGGCTACGACGATGCGAGCCATCGATCGAGCTCCTCGCGCTCGTCGTCGGTCAGGGCGCGCAGAGGGCGGCGGACATCCTCACGGATCGGGACGCCACACCGGCGCAGCACGTGCTTGGCGGCCGCGTGGAATGGGAACTGTTCGATGCCTTCCCGCAGCGCCTCGAGATCCGGCCCTGGAACACCGCGCACTGCGGCCGCGACTTCAGCCGGAAACGCCGTGGCGAGGCCGGAGACGACTCCGGCCGCGCCTCCGGCAAGCCCCTGCTTGATCAGCGCCTCCGGCCCGACGAAGACGTCTAGGCCCTCGATCAAGTAAGGCTCGAATTGCTCCCACCTCCGGTCCGACACCTTGAGGCCGGCGAAGTTCGGCGACTCCTCGTGCAAGCGGTCGAGCACGACGAGCGGCACGGCGTAGCCGCTCCGCGCGGCGAACTCGTAGACGTAGAAGGGCAGCGGCTCGCACGCCTGGGCAGCCGCCGTGAAGTGCTCGAGCAGTGCCCGCTCGTCGAGCGCGAAGTACGGCGGCCCGATCACCGCGACCGCGTCGGCGCCGAGGTCGGCCGCGTGAGCCGCCAGTTCCTCGGTCTCACGCGTCGTCTGCGCCCCGCAGTGGACGGCCACGGCGAACCCGTCCGGGCGCGCTGCGACGAACAACTCCGCCGCGCGCCTGCGCTCGGCATCGCTGAGCAGAATCCCCTCACCGGTGGTGCCGAGCGCGAGCAGCCCGTCGAGCCCACCGCTCTCGAGAAACCCGACCAGTGGGTCGAAGGCGTCTTCGTCGAGCGTCTCGCCGCCGCCTGCAAGGGGCGTCACCGCGGCTGCGAGGGCACCCTTGAGCATTCGCCGACTCTAATCTCCCCCGCGTGAGCGCACTCCGGATCGAGCGCGAGGGCGCGCTGCTGCGGATCGCCCTCGCGCGCCCCGATCGGCGCAACGCGTTCGACGCCGCGCTGATCCGCGAGCTCACCGAGGCCTTCAGCGACGTCGGAGACGCGCGCGTGGTCGTCCTTTCCGGGGACGGCGAGAGCTTCTGCGCCGGCGCAGACGTCGACTGGCAGCGCTCGGCGATCGATCTCAGCTACGAGGAGAACGTCGAGGACGCGCTCCGCCTCTATCGGATGCTGGAGACAATCGACTCCTGTCCGCCGCCGCTCGTCGCGCGCATCCACGGATACGCACTCGGAGGAGGCTCCGGGCTCGTGTGCTGCACCGACGTCGCGATCGCCGCCCCCGACGCCGTCTTCGGCTTCTCCGAGGTCAAGCTGGGAATCGTCCCGGCCGTGATCTCGCCCTTCGTCTTCCCGCGGATCGGCACTGCGGCAGCGCGCCGCTTCTTCCTCACGGGCGAGCGGTTCGACGCCGAGACCGCTCTACGTATCGGCCTCGTCCACGACGTGGCGACGGAGCCCGACGACGCGATCGAGCGGGTCGTCGGCGAAATCCTGACCGCCGGGCCCGAGGCGACGCGCGCCGCGAAGCGTCTGATCCGCGAACGGCCCGGCGCCGAAGCGGCGGCCCGGCTGGCCGCAGGGCTGCGCACGAGCCCCGAGGGCCAGGAAGGGCTGCGCGCCTTCCTCGACAAGCGCCCGGCCGCGTGGAGATCCGAAAGCTCCTCGTAGCGAACCGCGGCGAGATCGCGCTGCGCGTCTTCCGCGCGTGCGCCGCCGAGAGGATCGCGACCGTTGCAGTCGCCGCGCCGGACGACGCCGGCTCGCTGCACGCACGCGACGCCGACGAGGTCGTCGAGATCTCCGACTACCTCCACTCGGAGGAGCACATCCGCGCCGCGAAGCAGACAGGAGCAGACGCGATCCATCCCGGCTACGGGTTCCTCGCTGAGAACGCCGACTTCGCCGAGGCCGTCGAGGCCGCAGGGCTCGTTTTCGTCGGCCCGACACCGGAGGCGCTCCGCCGCGGCGGCGACAAGCTCGAAGCCAAGCGCGCAGCGGTCCAGGCCGGCGTACCGGTCCTCCCGACCGGCGAGCCGGACCACCTTGGGTTCCCGCTGATGATCAAGGCAGCGGCCGGAGGCGGTGGACGAGGCATGCGGGTCGTCCGCAGCGGCGCGGAGCTCGACGAGGCCGTCGCCGCGTCACGACGCGAGGCCGCGGCCGCCTTCGGAGACGACACCGTCTTCTTCGAGCGCTACCTCGAGCGGCCCCGCCACGTCGAGATCCAGCTGCTTGCGGACGGCCACGGGAACGTGTACTCCCTCGGCGAGCGCGAGTGCTCGATCCAGCGCCGCCATCAGAAGGTGCTCGAGGAGGCGCCCTCTCCCGCGCTCGACGCCGCGCTCCGCGAGCGAATGAGTGCCGCCGCGATCGCCTTCGCTCACGAGATCGGCTACCGGAGCCTCGGCACCGTCGAGTTCCTGCTCGACGGCGGCGACTACTACTTCCTGGAGCTGAACGGGCGGATCCAGGTCGAGCATCCGGTCACGGAGGAGGCGACCGGCCTCGACCTCGTGGCGCTCCAGCTCGCGGTTGCGCGAGGAGACGAGCTCGCCGACCCCCGCGCCCGCTTCGAGCGGCACGCGGTCGAGGTGCGTCTCTACGCCGAGGATCCCGTCGACTTCCTGCCGCAGGCCGGGACCGTGCAGTGGCTGCGCCTTCCGGGGACGATCCGGGTCGACACCGGAGTCGCCGAGGGCGACGAGGTCGGCGTCGCCTACGACCCGATGATCGCGAAGCTAATCGGTGCCGGCCGCTCGCGCGCCGATGCGCTCGACCGGCTCACCACAGCGCTCGACGAGACCGAGGTCGACGGCGTTACGACCAACCTGCCGTTCCTCCGCTGGCTCGTGGCGCACCCGGCCCTGCGCGTCGGCCGAACGACGACGGCGTTCCTGACCGAGTTCCCGCCGCTCTCGACGCCGCCGGGCCGGTTGCCGACGGACCCCTGGGCGGCGAGCTGGCGCCTCAACCTGCCTCCGCCCGCGCCTTCCGCCGCGCCCGATCCCGACGCGGCCGCCCACGACAATCGCCACACCGGCGAGCACAGCGCCCTGACGGCGCCGATGCCCGGAACGGTGATCCGCGTGGCCGTCGCCGAGGGCCAAGCGGTCGAGGCGCGTCAGCCGCTGCTAGTCCTCGAGGCGATGAAGATGGAGACGCCGGTCGTGGCGCCTTACGAAGCCGTCGTGCGCACGGTCCACGTCGCCGAAGGCGACCGTGTCTCCGGCGGCCAGCTGCTCGTCGAGCTCGAAGACTGAATACGGTCTCGAGCTTCGGTTCCCGGCCTGTTTCTCAGAACAATTGCTGGAGCTTCATGGCGTTGCCCATGTCGCCCGTCACGCGGAGCTTGCCGGTCATGAAGGCGGTCGTCGCGTTCTGCTCCCCGTTCACGATCCGCAGGAACGTCTGCTCAGACGCGGAGATCGTCGTGTCGGCCGCGCCGTCGCCTTCGCTGACGCTCGGCTTTCCATTCTCGACCCGGACGAGCCACTTACCGGCGCCGTCGATGTCGAACAGGTAGGTCGCATTGAGGCCGGCTGCCTTGGACGAGCCCTCGGCCCGGGACTCGAGGCTTTCGAAGAAATCACGCACGCTCTCCGCCGCCATACGGCGACCTTAACCTCGTTCGGGTACTCGCAACGGGCGGACCCGCCGCGTCGAACCGGTTTAGCGGCCGCGCCGCACATGTCGGCGCGGCCTATTGAACGGCATCGCAAGCGACGCCTTAGCCTAGGGGGCGACGGGCTCGACGCGGAGGCGTCGCGAGGGCCGCGTCGACGGGAGCAGTGCAGCAAGGACGAGTGCCACGGCCGAGGCCGCCGCGGCGACGTACATCGCGGCGCGCAGGTCGATCGAGTCGGCGACCGCCCCGAGCGCGACCGCTCCGACGCCGCCTAGGCCGATCGACAGGCCGATCGAGAGGCCGGAAGCCATGCCGATCCGGCTCGGCAAGTACTCCTGCGCCATCACCATCGTGACGCCGAAGGTGCTGATCACGGAGATGCCGACGCCCGCGAGCGCGATCGCCCCGACGGCGCCGCCGACGGCCACGAAGACGACGATCAGCGGCGCGGTAACGGCGGTGCTCACGAGCAGAACCGGACGGCGCCCGAAGCGGTCGGCGAGCGGTCCGGCTGCCAGCGTCCCGAGCCCGCCCGCGAGCAGCATCAGCGAGAGGAGGTGGTTGCCGTGCGCCTTCGAGTGGCCGAGCGAGACCTCCCAGAGCGGCACGAACGTGATCAGCCCGAACCACGAGATGCTGCGGAACGCGATCACGCCGAGCAGGAGCACGAGCGCCCCGACGCGGTCCGGGCCGTCCACCACCAGCCGCCGCGCGCGCTCGGAGGCGAACGAGCCGAGGAACGGCGCGATCCGCAGCAGCACGAGGGCCACGACGACGCACGGCACCGCGAGCAGCAGCCCGCCCTTGAGCCCGAATGCGAGCACGAGCGGCGTCGCGATCGTCGGCCCGAGCGCGAAGCCCAGGTTGCCACCGATCGAGAACAGCGACATCGCGCTCGCGCGTCTGCGTCCGCCTACGAACGCGGCGAACTTCGAGCCCTCCGGGTGGAAGGCGGCGACCCCGAGGCCCGAAACCACGACGAGCAGGAGCACGAGCCAGTAGGACGGCGCGACCGCGGCGAGCGCGATCCCGATTCCGGCCAGCGCGACGCCGGCGGGCAGGAGCCAGATCGCGCCTCGCCGGTCCGACCAGAGCCCGAACAGCGGCTGCACGATCGACGAGGAGACCGCCGAGGCGAGCATCGCGGTGGCCGCAAGCGTGTACGAGAGGTCGAACTTGTCGACGAAGAACGGGAGCAGCGCCGGCAGCGAGCCGCTCGCGAAGTCGGTCGCGAGATGGCCGCTCGAGAGCGCCGCCATCGCGCGCTTGTCCAGCTCGGCCCGCACCAGGCCAGGCTAGCGGGCCGGTGTTCGGCGAAACGCCTAGGCCGCGCTGGCGGCCGCAGCCGGCGGGAGATAGCGCTCGATCAGCGCCCGCGAGAGCTCCCACTGGCACTGGACGATCGCGAGCCTGTTCCGCTCGAGCTCCCTGGACGCCGCGCCTCCCAGGCGAAGCTGCTGGCGCTCGAGGACGAGCGCCGCGTGGAGCTGAACGAGCGTCTCGGGATCGCGTCGTTCAACGCGGACCGGACGTGTAGGGACCAACTGCCGCAGAGTCATGGTCGCTCTATCGGCGCGACGGCGCCGAAGTTGAGGCCGGCCCCGCATATGGGGGAGGCTACGAGGGAGGTCGGATAGCATCGCGGCCCGATGCGGGTCGAGGTCGAAGCCGGAGCGCCAGAGTCCGTCGAGACCGACGTCCTCGCCGCTCCGCAGGTCGCAGAGGAGCGGCTCTCGCCCCGGCTAGCCGGTTTCGACAGCCGGCTCGGCGACCTCCTCTCACGGCTCGTCGACAAGGGCGAGGCCGCGGGCAAGCTGAAGACGGCCCCACTCGTTCACCTGAACGGAGAGCTCAAAGCCGAGCGATTGGCCGTCGCCGGCGTCGGCGCCCGCGGCGCCCTCGACGCCGACGCGCTGCGCACGGCGGCAGGGACGGTCGCCCGCGAGGCCCGTGAGTTTGCGACAAGCATTGCCTGGCTCCTCGATGACTCGCTGCCGCTCCCGCCAGCCGAGCAGGCGCGCGCGATCGTTGACGGGACGCTGCTCGGCTCCTACGACCCGGGGCGCTGGAAGAGCTCCGGAGACGCCTCGCGGCTCGAGCGGCTCACCGTCATCACCTCCGACGAGGTTGCCGCCGAGGCCGCCGGCCGCGCCGGAGTCGTCGCCGGCTGGGCGAACCGCGCGCGCGACCTCGCCAACGCGCCGCCGAACGACCTGACGCCGTCGGGTCTGGCCGAGAGCGCAGCCGGAATCGCCGACGGCTCCGAGACCCTCGGCTTCGACGTCCTCGGCCTCGACGAGATCCGCGCCCTCGGCATGGGGGCATTCGCGGGGGTCGCGCAGGGAAGCCACAACCCAGCACGGCTGATCGTCCTGCGCTACGAGCCGCCGCGCCCGGTCGGCGACGTCGTGCTCGGCCTCGTCGGCAAGGCCGTCACCTTCGACACCGGCGGGATCTCGATCAAGAAGCCGACTTACATGGAGGACATGAAAGGCGACATGGCCGGCGGCGGGTCGGTGATCGCCGCGCTCGGCGCTCTCGCCGAGCTCGAGGTTCCGTTGCGGACGGTCGGTGTCGTCGGCGCGACCGAGAACTCGGTCGGCGGGGGCGCCTACCGCCCCGGCGACATCCTCACCGCGATGAACGGCAAGACGATCGAGATCATCAACACCGACGCGGAGGGACGCCTCGTCCTCGCGGACTGCCTTCCCTACGCCCGGCAGCTCGGCGCCACCCACCTCGTGGACTTCGCGACGCTGACGGGCGCGATGGAGCGCGCGCTCGGCGACTTCTACGCGGGCGTCTTCTCGAACGACGCCGACTGGCGGACGCTCGTCGTCGAAGCCGGCGAGGCGAGCGGCGACCACGCCTGGCCCTGGCCACTGCACGCGCGCTACCGGCGATACATCGACTCCGACTATGCCGACTTGAAGAACTCGAACATCCGCTCGCAGGGCGTGCCGGTGCTCGCCGCCGAGTTCCTGCACGAGTTCGCGGGCGACGGCCCCTGGGCGCACATCGACATGGCCGGGACCGGCTTCTTCACTTGGGCCCGGCACGACTACCTGTGGCAGCGCGGCGGCACCGGCTACGGCGTCCGCCTGATCTGCGAGCTCGCCGACCGGCTCGCTGCCGCTTGAACTTCGACCTCACGCAGGAGCAGCAGCTCGTCCGCGACACGGTGCGCGAGTTCGCGGAGTCGCAGATAGCGCCGGTCGCCGAGGAGCTCGACCGAGAGCACCGCTTTCCTTACGACCTCGTCGCCGCGCTCGCCGAGCTCGGGTTGATGGGCATGACGATCCCCGAGGAGTACGGCGGCGGCGGCGCCGACACCCTTTCGTACGCTATCGCGGTCGAGGAGCTGACGCGGATCGACTCGTCGATCGCGATCACCGTCGCCGCACACCACTCGCTCGGGACGCTGCCGATCTTCTACTTCGGGAGCGAGGCGCAGAGGCGGCAGTGGCTGCCCGACCTCGCCTCGGGGCAGCGGCTCGCGGCGTTCGGGCTCACCGAGCCGGGCGCAGGCTCCGACGCGGGGGCAACGCGCACGACGGCAGAGCTCCGCGACGGGCAGTGGGTGATCAACGGCTCGAAGATCTTCATCACCAACGCCGGCACCGACATAACCGCCTGCGTGACGATCACGGCCCGCACCGGTGAGGACGAGATCTCGAACCTGATCGTCCCGAACGGGTCAACCGGCTACGAGATCTCGGCGCCGATGGAGAAGATGGGCTGGCATGCCTCGGACACCCGCGAGCTCTCCTTCCGCGACTGCGCGGTGCCCGAAGAGAATCTGCTCGGGCCGCGCGGACAAGGCTTTGCCCAGTTCCTCGAGATCCTCGACGGCGGCCGCATCTCGGTGGCCGCGATGGCGGTCGGGCTCGCGCAGGGCGCCTACGACCTCGCCGAGGCCTACGCTCACGAGCGCGAGCAGTTCGGCCGGCCGATCGCGAGGTTCCAGGCCGTCCAGTTCCGGCTCGCCGACATGGCGACCGAGATCGAGGCGGCCCGGAACCTCGTCTACAAGGCCGCGTGGGTCAAGGATCAGGACCGTCCGTTCGGGAAAGAGGCGGCGATCGCGAAGCTCTACTCCGGCGAGATGTCGAATCGTGTCGTCAACTGGGCGCTCCAGGTCCACGGCGGCTACGGCTACATGGACGAGTTCGCGATCTCGCGCCTGTACCGCGACCAGAAGATCCTGGAGATCGGGGAGGGCACCAACGAAGTTCAGCGGATGGTGATCGCCCGGCACCTCGGCCTCTGACGCGACTACGCCTTGCCACGCGTCCTCGCCCCCTCATTTGTGGCAGCCACCGCGGCCGCGGCCGGTGCCCTTGTCGTGCCGTTTCCGGCCTTCGCGCACGTTACGGTCGCGCCGACGCGCGTCGAGGCAGGCGAGCGAACGCTGGTATTCAGGGTCCCAAACGAGTTCGGTGGAGCGAGTGGGCGCTCGAGGATCGACGAGGTAGTAATCGCAGCCCCCGCCGGCGTACGGCTGGGAAACGTGGAATCTAAGGCTGGCTGGACGACCGTCGTCCGAGGGCGGACGGCCACCTGGAGCGGCGGTGCGATCCGGTATCGACGCTACGACACCTTCGGAGTCGACGTTGAGGTGCCGAACGCCGAATCAGACCTGGTGTTCCGGGCGACCGAGCGCTTTGCTGTCCCTCGCCACGTCGAGCGCTATCCGGTCTCCCTCTCTCTCGGCGCGGAGCCGAGCTCGACCGGCGACCACGACCTCGCGATTACCGCCTTCGTGGTGGCGCTGGGAGCGGCCGTGCTAGCGGCGGCGATCCTCTTCTTCACCATCGCGCGCTGGCTCCGAGGCGCTTGATCATCAGGCTGCTAGCTATCCCCCGCTCTCGATCGAAGCCCGAAGGGAGACGCGGCGGCGGAGCCGGCGCGCAACTTGTCGCGCGTCGGCTCCGCCTGGAAACGCGGCTACGGAGACGCGCCCTCCGCAAGGCGCCCGGCATCGCCGAGGTTGGAGTTGCCCTCGAGGAAGTCGACGTGTTTGACCTCGCCATGGTGAGGGCCGGTGTAGCGGAGGATGTAGAGCCCATTGCGGATGTCGACCACATAGATCAGGCCATCCTTGATGATTGGGAAGCTCCACATCACGACGTGGTTCGGGCCACGCGAGAGCGCCGGGTCCTCGTTGGCCACCGATGCCAGTGGCGTCGGCGCGAACCAGCCGTCCTGGCGTGGGTGCGGGGGGTCTGAGACGTCGATCGCCTGGAGCCCGCCGGAATGCCACGAGTCGAAGACGACGTGGCGCAGAGCGGTCGGGTTGTGAGACGAGTACGACGTGAACTGCTCCGTCGCCGGGTCGTCGCCGGGGCTTCCCTGGAACGGGGGCGAGTTCTCTCGCAGCTTGTACTGGCCCACGAGCTGTGGGCTGCTTGGGTCGCTGACGTCCCAGAGTCGCATCCAGCCCCACGGCCACCCAAACGATGGGACAGTGAAGGTCCCGTAGACCTCATCGATCGTGAGAGCGAAACGGCTGCCGGGAATCTGCATCGCCGAATGACTCTCGCTACATCCGGCCGAGGTATGGCCGTCGCAGTGGGGGCCGGTGCCCCAAGTCGGGAACGGCGCCGGCGTCAGCAGTTTGTTGTTCAGGTTCTCGACTGTGCCCGCCGGTACCTGGTCATGCGCGACCTCGGCCGTGTCGAGCACCCCGAAGCCACCGCGCAGGTAGGCGAGGTAGGTGCGGGTGCCGTCGAACGACGGTGTCATCGAGTGCAGCGAGAGGTCGAAGTCGTAGTTCGCCGGAACGGCCGCGCCGGGGAAGAACTGGTTCCAGTTGCCCTCCGCGACTTCGTGGACCGCTCCGCCGGATGGCACGTCGCTGATGTCGACAATCATCAGGTTGGGCCGTGCCGGGTTGGCCGAGACGCTCGGCGTCGAGAGCCAGAGCAGCGCCCGCTCCGGGTTCGTCGGGTCGACCCAGAGGAACATCTCGTGCGGCTTCACTTTGAGCCCTGCAGTCGAGGTCGGCACATAGCTCGAGATGAAGCTCGGGTGGACGGGGTCAGTGAGGTCGAAGAACTTGATGTCGAACGGGAAGGTGGTGTCGTTTCCAACTGGGCATGCGTGGATCACCGAGCTGCAACGGAAGGTCATGACCATCAGCAGCTTCTTTTGCGGCCACACCCGAAGCTCCCGGGTGGTGATCCCAACCTGGCCGGCGTACGGCAGCCCGATCTCGCCCACACCCGTCGGATGTGCCGGGTCCGAGATGTCGTCGATCAGGATGCCCGGGTGGGGGTGCGGGCAGTTTTGTGTCAGGTAGCCGCGCGGGTCACCGAAGCCACAGGTATTTGACCCATCGGTGCGGTTCCCGATGTAAGCGTAGTGCCCGTAGATCGTCACCTGTGAGTTCATGCCTCGGTTGAACAGCGGGTCGTGGCCGACCAGCTGGAAGTTCGAGGAGGTGGCGGGCGTGCCACCACCTGGGGCGACGGTGACATCACCGAGCACGACGGTCGGCATCGCGAGCGCGACGGCGAGCATCGCGAGCCAGACGAACAAGCGGCATTTCATAAGTCCCCCCTTCTGCCGCAGGCTGTGTTGTCTGGAAGCTAATACCGACCAAACCGAAAAGCGGTTGTCGGTGGCAGCGGCACGACGGCACCTAACGCTTCAAGAAAACAAGCCGTGGCCGGTGTTACGGTCGAGCGCGTGATCTTCAGGCAGTTCGTCGACGACGACCTCGGCTGCGCGTCCTACCTGGTCGGCGACGAGACGACGCAGGAGGCGGTCATTGTCGACCCTTCCTACGCGATCGAGCCGTACCTGGCGGCAGCCGCGCAGGAGCACGTCCGCATCGTTCGCACGCTCGAGACGCACACGCACGCCGACCACGTCTCCGGCCACGGTCGGCTCGCGTTCGAGCACGGGATACCGGTCGCGATCCACCGCGCCGCCGAGGTCGAGTACGAGCACGACCCTCTCGAGGATGGACAGGAGATCGTGCTCGGCGACGTGGTCCTGCGCGTCATCCACACGCCCGGCCACCGACCGGAGCATTGCTGCTTCACCGTCATCGACCGCACCCGCGCGGACGAGCCGTGGCTTTTGCTCACGGGCGATTCGCTGTTCGTCGGGGACGCCGCGCGGCCGGACCTCGCCGTCGAGGCGGTCGACGGCGCGCGCGAGCTCTACGCGAGCCTGCGGCGCCTGCTCGAGCTGCCCGACGGCGTCGAGGTCTACCCCGGGCACGTGGCCGGATCGCTCTGTGGAGCCTCAATGAGCTCGAAGGCCTCGACGACGATCGGCTTCGAGCGCCGCTTCAATCCCATGCTCGGTGCGGCGGACGTCGAGGAGTTCGTGAGCGCCTCGGCCCTGACACGCGCGCCGCGGCCGCCGAACCTCGACCGGATCGTCGAGCTCAACCGCGGCTCGTTCGTCGGCGCCGCAGAGCCGCTCGTCGAGCGAGACGGGCTCGAGCCGCCGATCCTCGACGTCCGGCCTGCCGATGTCTTCGCGGCCGGCCACGCGCCGGGAGCGATCAACGTCCCGCTCGCCCGGCGCGGCTTCGCGACCAGGGCCGCATTCGTGCTGCTCCCGGACGAGCCGCCCCTGATCCATGCGACCACGCGCGAGCAGGCTGAGGACGCGGCCCGACGCCTGCACGCGGTCGGGATCTTCGAGCTCCGGGGCTACGTGCTGCACGCCCCGGAGACGGAGACGTTGGACCCCGTCGCGGTCGACGATCTCGATCGGCTGCTCGAAGACGGCGCGGAGGTGATCGACGTCCGCGAGCTGTACGAGCGCGACGACGGCTTCATCCCCGGCAGCCGCAACATCCCATATCGGCTCGTCCGCGAGTACGGCGACGAACTCAAGGAGGAAGGCCGGCCGGTCGTGACGATCTGCGAGAGCGGCGCACGAGCCGCCGTCGCCGCGAGCGTCCTCGCGGCGTCGGGCGTCGACGCGCGCCCGGTGCTCCACGGCGGCATCCCCGACTGGGAGGCGCGCGGAGGCTCCACCGTCGGTTTCCGGCGCTGTGGCACCTAGCACGGGGGAAACCGGGTTTCCCCCGTGAGCCCCCTCCCTGTGTTGACGCGCGTCCCGCGCCGTTGAGGCTCCGGCGGGCAAAGCCCGCCTCCGCCGAGGGGCGAATCTCGGTGAGCTACATCCGCGCCAGTACGCGGTCTAGCGGGCGGGGGATCTGGTCGAGGTCCAGCGCCTCGACGAGGAGCACTGCATATCTCTGCTTCCGGTTCCACATGAAGCCGTGCAGCTGCTGCTCGAGCGGCCTGTCACGGTGAGCGGGTTGCATCCGGTAGGACCGGAACGCGCGCAGCTCGCCTTGCTCTGCAAGCACGCGCTCCATTTCCTCAGGCCCCACCGCCCGCGTCAGCTCGTCCTCCAGGTCGCGGGCGCAGGCGTAAAAGCCGACGCCTTCGAGCTCTTCGCGGTCGTCGCAACCCAGCGCGCGCAAGAAGTGCCTCTCCTCCCCGACGTCGTAGAGGCCCGCTAGTCGGAGGTCGCGGTACCGCTCGATGAAGTGTGGCAGGTTCCCGAATCCGCCCATTGGCACGATCGCGACTCCCTCGGCCCGGAGGTCACGGCCGAGACGAAACGCGAGCGCCTCGACGGCTAGGCGGTCGCTTGTGCCCTCGACAAGTACAACTCCGCGCAGCTGCATGCGTGCATCAGAGCATGTCGCTGAGCTACTGGAGCCGGTCTACGGCGTAGCCGTTCTCGGCCATTGCGGCGAGCAGCTGGAGGCAGTGCTCCTCGTCGCGTGTGACGAGCGTCAGTTCAACCTCGGTCTCGTTGACGGGAATGTCCATGCCCTCGCGGTGGTGCTCAACTGAGATGACGTTGCCGCGCTCGGCGGCGATCAGCGAGAGCAGCTTGATCAGCTCGCCCGGCCTGTCGGCGAGGTGCGTGCGGACGACGAGGTAGCG
>Ga0066903_100002978_pt1 | contig 13582 bp, 20 predicted proteins | sample PanSoiMetaGPlot1_FD_67491 | JGI IMG/M metagenome (GOLD analysis project Ga0066903, IMG submission 67491) | Tropical forest soil microbial communities from Panama analyzed to predict greenhouse gas emissions - Panama Soil - Plot 1 (version 2) | ecosystem: Environmental > Terrestrial > Soil >... | reverse complement strand
TCTGCCAGTCCTCAAGCACGCGGGCGAGTTCGGCCTTGGGGATGACGTCACGTCGGCCGATGCGCACGGTGGAGATCTCGCCCCGCCGCACCATGGCGTTCATGGTGCGGGGCGTGATCCCGAGCTTGCGGGCGGCGGCGGCCTTGGTGACCCACCACCGGGCGGCTGTGGCGTCCACGGCGGCGAGCGAACACCTTGGACAACCTGAAGGTCAACGGGCACGTTTCTGCGCGATTTGTCCTATCCCGTGCACCCTGTGGCACGGTGTGCGACAATTCGCAGAGGCGTTCGATACCTCACGGTGCGTGACAATGAAGTTACAGGAAGTTCAATTCTGCCCGAAATTTCCACTCTCTGCATGTTTACGCACGCATTGATCGTGCGGTAAACCACCGGGGGAGTAGGTGGACGGAGACGGGGGGTGAGGAAGCGCTACCACTCTGGGGGGAGGAACATGCTGGGGCCGCTGGACAATTTGCTAAGAGGAAGGGGCTTCCCGTGATGACCGCGGACGAGGCCGCTCGTCGGCCACTGATCCCGAACGACCAGATGATGTTCACCGCTCCGGAAGTGGCCGCCATCCTCGGGGTGTCATCGGCCACCGTCCGCCGCCTCGCCCAGCGGGGCGAACTGCCCATGGAGAAGATCGGAGGCCAGTGGTTCATGACCCGCGACAGCCTGCTGAAGATCCTCGGATGGCCCTGGGACGGCCCGCCATCGGGCGGATGGCGGTGACCATGAGCGCACGCCCCGATGCGAAGTGGCATCCTGGTGCGGTCCGAAACACCACACTGAGAGAGGGACCGACCACATGCCCACGTCTACCCGACGTCATCTGAGTGCCGTGGCCACGTCAAAGAGCCATGAGGACAGCGATGGGGCGGTGCTCGATGGGAGCTACCCCGACACCTATCTGGACTGTCGGACGATCCAACACGACTGGCATCGCATCGGCTGCTACCACGCCTATGGGGAACTGGTGCGGGTCCTGCACTGCAACCGCTGCGGCACCGACCGCCATGACCACTGGTCGGCGTCGGGGCACCGGATGCGCGCCGCCACGTACGACTACCCCGACGACTACAAGCTGTCCGGGGGGCCGGCGTTGTGGGAGGTGCGGCGTGAATCGATCAGCCGGATGACCATCTACGAATCGGCCGACGCGCTGAATGCCGCCATCCTGGGTGGCCGCAAGCGGGCCGCGGGAACGAGTTGATGTCGGTGGGCTTCGACCCGCTCTACGAGTTCATTATCGAAGAGCGGGACCCCAACGCAGACACCCGCGGTTGGCCCGCAGTGCGGCTGGGCCGACACTGGTTGCTCACGGGCGAATCGTTCACCTCGAAAGAGTTCGGCGAGCGCGCCAACTGCGGTACCTCGAACATCAAGCACGTAAAGGACACGCTGATCGGACTGGGCTATCGCCTGGTGCGCACGACGGAGGGCAAGACGGGCCGCAACGGCTACCAGGCCCGGATCGGCATCGCCAATCTCGATCACGTGCCCACGGAGGCGATGGTCAACGAGTACCTTGAGCGACGCTCGATGGCCAAAACAACCCGCGACAAGCAACTGCGGGAGCGACGGAAGCGACGCGAGCGCAAGCGGGCCGCCGAGGTCGAGCACGTCGACCGCCAGCCCTACGGCGTCGCCGTGGACGCGAACCACAACCCGATCAAGGTCAGCCACATCAACGGCCACCTGCCCGACAACTCGATGTTGCCGGCGTTGGACGAGGCGTTGACGGTCTACGCCCTGGCCCGCAACGACGACGGCACGTTGACGGTGGCGCTGCGCAACGGCGAGCGGCGGTTCCTGACCACGTTGACCGGGGCCGTGGAGTGATGCTGCCGCGCCGCCACCACCACCACGGCCGGGCTGGTCGCCTGCCGGCGTTCACCGTGACGATCCTGCTGCGCGACGAGACCGAGATCGTGGCCACGGCGTACCTGCGCAGCATCGCCGACAACAACATGGCGCTCTACGAGGTGTGCCTGTACGGCGTCGACCGTGACGACGTCATGGCAATGCTCGCCACCGAGACCCCCGAGCACAGCCTGCTACGGCTGCGCTGCCTCCCGAGCGTGATCGATCTCCGATGAGCGACGATCCGCCGTTCGTGACCGTCGAGGCCGTGACCGAAGTGCCCGAATCGGGCTGGGCCTACTGGCTGACCGAGGATCTGCTGCTGCGGCGCACGCCGAGCGGCACGATCATCGGGGTTGGTCAATACCTCTTCACGTGGGGCGTGCTGCGCGGCGTAGACGAGTTCGGATACTCAGAACGCTGGTGCTATCCCAACCTGCCCGCCGCGCTCGTCAACGCGGCAGCACTCGATGACGAGAGCGAGCCCGTTGATTTCATCCGCAAGGTGGGTCACGAATGAAGATCACGCTGGTGCTTAGCGTCACCAAGACGGACGGGCACACCGAGCCGCCCGATGTCGTGGCCGAAGCGCTCGGCGCCGCGCTCGAAGCGTTCGTGTTCGAGGCGGGCGATGATCCGTCGGTCTACGAGGTCGACTACGCCAGTCTGAGGGATGCGGAATGATCGATGGGCTCTACCGCGTGACGACGAGCTACCTGTGCGCCGGGTTCGTGATCGAGGGCGGGCAAGTGATCGCGTGCGCGCCGATCCTGCGCCGCCGGCTGTCCTACTGGATGACCATCGCCGAACGGGTAGGGCCATGACGGCGGCGGATCTGAGAGCCCATGCACGGGCCGTGGAGACCGGCTGGGGCGATTGGGGGCTGCCGGCCGCCGCGATCCCCGTCCTCGAACATCTGGGCGACCACGTCCGGTTCATGCGCCTGGCCCGACAGATGTCTTACCGCCAGGCGGCCGATCAGATCGGGATCTCCTACTCCACAATGTGGTCGATCGAGTCGGGTCGCCAGGTCGGCAACATGGTGACGGTGCTGCGCATCCTGCGCTGGATCGTTGACGGCGAGGACTGGGCGTGAACGTCACCCCGAAGCGATGGCTGCACGACGACGCGCTGCGGCTGATCCCGTGCGACGTTCGCACCCAGGGCGTGATGGTCGAGTGCGAGGTCACCACGCCGGCCTCGGCCAAGGGACGCACTGTGTATCTCCACGTGCCGCCCGACATGATCGCCGACCTGCTGCTGGCGCTGCGCGCCGAGGCGATCGAGCAACGGCGATGACCTACCCTCGGCGCTATGGCACTCACCGCGAAGCGTCGGCGTGCTCTCCCGAGTTCGGCATTCGCCTACCCGAGCCAGAGGAAGTACCCGATCGATACCAAGGCCCGCGCCCGCAACGCGCTAGCACGGGCGGCCCAGTCCAACACGTTCGGCAGCTACAGCCACGTGGCCCGCAAGGTCCGCGCCAAGTGGGGCAACTCCATCGCCTCGGTCGGAAAGAAGAAGGGCACCGTGAGTCGGCCCGGGATGCGTCGGAGCAGCCGACGGCGGTAGCTCCGTGAGGATCGGGCCGACCGAGCGTTACGTGCTGCTCTCGTTGGCCACCCGGGGCGCGTCAACGGCGACCGATTGGGGCGCCTGGTATCCGCTGAATCTCGATCAGGCCCGCGGCGCCCTCTACCGCCTCGGGCGCCGCGGGCTGATCGATCCTGCCGGCTGGGACGGTGCTGCTCGCCTCTACAAGCTGACCGAGCGCGGCGTCGCCGCGGTCGCCGAGATTGAAAGGACCGACGATGAATGAGACGCGCCACGTCGGGCTCGAAGGGGTCACGCCCCTGCTGATGCACCGCTTCCCGTTGGAACCGATCGAAGCGCTCGACAAGCAGCCACCCGACAAGCAAGCCGAGTACGCCGCCTACCGCGACCCCGACACCAACGACCTGTACGTGCCGGCGATCGCCGTGCAGCGGGCGCTGGTGGCCGCCGCGGCCTACTCGAAGGGCAAGGGCCGAGCGACGTTGGCGAAGCCGGCCGCCGCGTGCGTGCTGGTGTGGCCCGAGCGGCTGAGCCTCGGCACCCAGAGCTTCGAGCTTGATGCCCGCGCCGTCGTCGTACCCGCGACCCGGGGCCGGGTAGTGCGCTACCGGCCACGCTTCGACAAGTGGAAGATCGACTTCACGTTGGAGTGGGACCCGACGCTCATCACCGACACCCAGATGCGCCGGATCGTGGACGACATGGGGCAGCGGGTGGGGCTGCTCGACTTCCGGCCCGAGCGCAAGGGGCCGTTCGGCCGATCGATCGTGACCGACTGGTCCTAGGGCGAGATCTGGCGAGGTTTGGCCGTGCGCGGTGAGGTCTGCTCAGGCGGGGCGCGGCAAGGCGAGGCAGGGTCGCCAACGCTCTCGGGGTGAGGTTGGGCCGGGTCCGGTGAGGCGCGGTTCGGCTGGGCAATGCAAGGCACGGCAGGGCGCGGTCTGGCAGGGTCAGGCCGGGCGCGGTCCGGTAATGCGAGGTCAGGCAGGGCAAGGCGTAGCTAGGTCCCGCGAGGTGGGGCTAGGCCGGGTCTGGCGCGGCAGGGCCAGGCGGGGCAGGGTGACCGACGATCTCAGGGTTTGGCCTGGCCAGGTGCGGCGTGGTGAAGCGTGGCTAGCTCGGGCTGGGTATGGCAAGGCGAGGCCCGGTGTAGCAAGGCGAGGCGTTGCGACGTGTGGCTTGGCTTGGCAAGGCGAGGCAGGGCCACGAACGATCTCAGGGCGAGGCGAGGTATGGCCAGGCCAGGCTGAGCGGGGCGAGGTGATGCTAGGTCAGGCCAGGCTGGGCATGGCTTGGCAAGGCGCGGCCAGGCCAGGCGTGGCTTGGCTGGGCAAGGTGAGGTGTGGCTGGGCAAGGCGAAGGTGGACACGCTGTGGACACTGGTACGTCATGAACTGACCTCTACAGAAATTTCTTCGGGGGAAGAAAGCCCAGGTCAGAGCACGTGAGTAGACCCCAGATCGGCACTATCTGACTTGGCCGCGGGATCGGGTGGTTGCGGGTGTGCTATGCTCTGACCAGGGCAGATAGCCCAACCGGCCATCCCGGTGGACACGCTGTGGACACATGAGGGTCGGATCAGAGAGAGGAACTACATGAGCGAGTCAGTTCACACCCACGCCGCCAGGGGCGCCAGCGGCGGATTCGGCATCGAGATGCCCGATGGGCAGATGTGCGACCTCTGCCAGTTGCGGCCAGGCCAGCCGCATCGATGCCCCGGCGACCATCGCCAACACGGCCACGGAATGATGCACCGTGTCGACAACGGCCGTCTGTACTGGACGTGCTGTGAGTGCGCCGACGTCCTCGCCAGCGAATGGCAGTCCGCCCGAGCCGGCAACTAGCCCACCAACCCCGAGAGAGGAACCACCATGACCATCACTGAGACTCCCACCAAGATCAGCGGCATCGTCAAGCGAGGCGCCAAGTTTTGCGTGCGCTGGCGTGATGCCGATGGCGACAGCCGGCGAACCAGCTTCGCCACCTTCGAGGAAGCCAAGCGCTTCCAAGCTGACAACAAGGTCAGCCTGATGGCCGGCACCTACATCGATCCGAAGGATCGCAAGATGTCGATCAACACGTGGTCGGAGATCTGGACGGCCAGCCGCGTGTGGCGAGATCGCACCGCTCGCCGGCACCGTGCAGCGCTCAAGAACCACGTCCTGCCCCGCTTCACCGGGCGCACCCTGTCGAACATCAAGACGAGCGAAGTGCAGACCTGGGTGAACGAGATGGTGGCGGCTGGGCTGGCCCCGACGTCGATCGAGAGCTACTACGGCACGTTCGCTCAGTTGATGCGGGCGGCAGTGAACGACGGCCGGCTGTCGAAGAGCCCGTGCGTGGGGATCAAGCTGCCCGACCCCGAGCATGAGGTCGATGCCGATGCCGTGCTCGAACCGGCGGATGTGATCCGTGTGGTCGCGGCGCTGCCCGAGAGCTACCGGCTGGTCGCCTGGCTGGGCGCCATGGCGGGGCTGCGCATCGGCGAATCGTTGGGGCTGCGGCTCGACGCCATCGACTTCGAGGGCGGCGTCATCGACGTGCGCGAGCAGTGGAACGAGGTGGGTGCGTTCGCCCCACCGAAGACGCGCCGCTCGAAGCGCAAGGTGCCGCTGCCCGACGAGCTTGCCACCCTGATCCGCGAGCACGTAGCCAGCTTCGGACTGTCGACCGAGGGCACGCTGTTCACGCTGCGCCGGTCGCGCCGCCCACTGTCGCACTCCGCGTGGCACGACATCTGGGGCGCTCACGTCAAGCCGCTGGGCCTGCCGGCTGGCGCCGACACGGTGCACGCGATGCGCCACCACTACGTCACGACCCTGGCCGATTCGGGCATGTTCAACATCAAGGAGATCTCGCGGTTTGCCGGGCACTCGTCCACGACGATCACCGCCGATCTCTACACGCACGTGCTCAAGCGCCGCGACAAGGTCAAGGTGGCGTTCGCCGGCCGCTACGACGCCGGGCTCAGAGTGGTCCCAGAGCCCGCTCAGATCGCTCAGGTGGCGTCGTGACGATGACCGACGCCCAAGAGCCCCGCACGTCCACCTGGCACTACTGGCGGCCCGCGGCGGTGCTGCTGGCGCTGCTGGCGATCGCCCTGCTGGTCGTGGCCGTGGTGAGCAACCACAACCAGCCGAGCGCCGAGAGCCAGGCGTGCGACTACGTGCGAGGCATCGACGCCATGCACATCGCCAGCGCGCCGTTCATTGAGGCGTACGCGAACGATCACGCCCACGTGGCGTTCTCCGACCAGATCCGGGCCATCGGGCAGTTTCTCGATCAGGGCGACACCGCCGGTTCGATCCGGACCAAGGCAACGATCCTCACCACCTACTGCGGCGGCGAGTAGGCTTCGGAAGCTGGTTCACAGCATCCATCGGTGGCGGCCCCGGGGGTCGGGTGAGTTGGTTCCTCTCTCCCCCCGGGGCCGCGTCGCGTCAGGCGGGGAAGAGCCCACGGTTGGGGCCGGCGTCAGCGATGACGTAGCGGGACCCGTTGCCGATGTAGGCGGTGGCGCCGCCGGTCACGGAGACCACGTGGAACTGGGCGGTGTGGGTGCCGGCGGCCAGGTCGACGTAGCCGGTGGCGCCCATGACGAACCGGCCCGCGCTACCCATCACCGCGTGGTACGACTGCAAGCCGGTGCCATCGACCGAACTGCCGTCGACATTCACGGTGATCTGGACGAGCCCCACATTGGTGCCCCGGAACAGGGCGCTCGCTTGGGAGACCGACACGCAGCGAGCAACGGCGAGGGTGAAACTGGTGACGGGGCCGAGGTTGGCGGATGTGGACGTGCCGAGGTCGCCAGTAACAATGCCCCGGGCGATGGGGCGACCTTCGATGGCGGGCTGCCAGACCGAACCGTCCCAGACCCACACGATGCCGGGGTCGGTGGTGAGCGTGGTGGCGGTGTTGACCGCGGGCGCGGGCAGCGACGCCGAGCGAGCCGCGGCGGTGGCGAAGTTCTCGATGCCGCCCGCGGCCACCGACGTGAAGTTGGTCCCATCGGAGATGTACATGCGGGTGCCGATGGCGACCATCATCCCGACGGGGCGCTGCCCGGCCGGGTAGGCGGTGTTGGCTTCGGCCAAGGTGGCGAACCGGGGCACGGCGCCGCCGGTGTCGACCAGGCGGCGGAATTGGTCGGGGGCGTTGGGGGGGTCGGTGAGGTCGGGGACGCTGACCCCGCGGTAGATCGTGGTCATGGTGGGTCCTCCGGAAAGTCGTCAGAGTCGATGCGTCCGAGCACACAGCCGGCGCCCATGCGAAACAGGATCAGCACCTCGTCGCCGACCACCGGGGCGTAGGAGTGGAGCCAAGAGCACTGGATGTCGCCGTCGGCCACGGTGATCATGAGCGGGCCGATCGAGGCAACGACGCCGGTGCGGAACCGGGGCGGTTGCAGGGTGACGGTGCGGGCCTGGGGGTCTCTCATACCTGCGCGTCCAGAAGCGTGAGCGACATGGGATCGGGGCCGATCGTGAAGCGCACCTCATCGATGGTGAGCTTGAGGTGGCTGCCGTCGAGCACGGCGTCGACCCGGTCGCCGGGTTCGAGCGCGGGATTGGCGACCGCGTCGAGTTGGAGGTTGCGGTTGAGCCGGCGGTGATGGGCCAGGAAGGTGTTGGCGGTCGTTTGAGCGACGGCGTTGGTGATGACCGTGGGGACGTTGATGATCTCGGTCACGCGCCCATAGGGGCCGGTGTAGGCGGTGTTGCCCGTCGTCTGGCGAGCGACAGCCCACGCCGGTTTGGCCTTGCCTTGGGGCTGCTCGCCGGTGACAACGACGACGGAGGGCACGCCGTCGCGGCTGAGCGTGTGGTCCTCTTTGGTGACGGTGCCCGCGGGCCCGTCGCTCAGCGTGTAGACGGGCGGCGAGCTTGCCAACACGTCGGCGCCTTGGAGATGCAGCCGGCGCAACTCGTCCATCCAGACGACGATGTTGATGTCGGCGCACCAGGTGACGATGGCGGCCTCTTGCGAGCGTTCTTCTACGAACCCTTGGTGCAAATAGCCCGACACGCCGGGGCCGACGACAACCGAGGCGGGGTGGGCCATTTCCATCAGGGTGGTGATGGTGGAGACCGTGTGCGCGCCCCGGTTGAACGTGCGGGGATGCCCGTAGAGGTCCCAACCGACCGGGACGCCGTAGTCGACCACGCCGACGCGCACGCCACCGTCGGGGCGCTGGCGTTGGGTCTCCAAGATGATGCCGGCGGCCACCACGATCTCGTCGTTGCCGATGAGCGCCGACACCGACACGTGACCACCGAACGGGCTGGCTCCGGTGACGCCGGTGGGGTCCCAGCACGCCCATTCGTCGTCAACGAGCGTGACGTCCATGTGGGTGCGGCTGCGGTCGCGGCCCGACAACGTGATCGATCCGCTTTCGACGTCACAGTGCATTTCGGAGCCGTCGGGGGCGAAGATGTGGGCGCGCCAGGCGATGGTGTGGGGGCGGGTGAGGTAGTCGTCGGTGTAGGTGTGCGGCTTCACCAGTCCCACCCGACCGGGGGCAGCACGTCCTCTTGGCCGGGCACGCCTTGCATGACGTCGAGCCAGTCGTCTTCGCCGTCAACCACGTCCTGCCAGGTGGCGTAGCCGTTCACGACGTCTTGCCAGGTGACGATGACGGGGATGCGCGCCGCGCCGGTGGGCTCAGCCACCTGGGTGATCTGGGCGTGCCATTCGCGGGCGTCCTCGTAGCCCCGGGCCGAGACGCGTCGCTCATCGACCTGGTTCGACAGGATGTAGAGCCGGCCGATGCCGCCGATGATGTCGACGGGGCCGTAGAACCCGAGCGTGGTGCCGAACGACCAGATGTTGCCAACCTCGTCGCGCTGGTTCATTGACAGCGTGTAGTGGGTCAACTCTCCTTCGGCCCACCAGCGCACATCGCTGACGACGACGGGGTCTTGGCGGCCGAGCACGCGGTGCACGCCGACGGGCGCTTCGCGGGACCACTGGGGGATGGCGTTGGCCGCCGGGATGATCTGGATGAACTGCCCGGAGTTGACTTCGCCGAGCCAGAACGTGTTCCCCGACGGCAGTGTGATGAAGTCACTGGTGGCGATGACGTTGCCGTTCTGGATGGCCTGGTAGCGGAATGGCGTGTCGGTGGGGACGTCGTAATCGTCGGTGAGGGCGATGCTGCCGGTGGGCACCAGCGCTTGGGCGTGGCGCACGGGCTCGATGCGCCCGCCGGGCAGGATGCGGTTGAGCTTGATCGGCGCCGATGAGGTCAGGTCCATGATCTGGATGGCGAGCCGGTGCCGGTTCGGGTCGGGCAGCGCCAGGATCGACGGCGGGACAACCTGGCCACCGGGCGCCCACGATGACGTCTCACCGTCCATGAGCCCGGCCTGGTCGACTAGCAGCACCTCGCCCTGGTTGACGCCCATGGCCCCGACACGCAGCACGACACGCGCCGCGCCGGCGGGAGCAACGGCGGTGACGATGCCCTTGGTCCATACGCCGGGTACGAGGTTGACGGTGCCGAGCGACGAACCGAGGACGTTGCCGCCCGAGTCGATGGCATCGAGGTAGACCCGACCGACGCGGGCGACCTGCGCCTTGAACCAGCACATGCCGGTGTAGGTGCGACCGACGGTGACGTTGTTGATCGTGGTGGTCTGGGCAAAGATCGGCCCACTAGGCCCGAGACGGGTGAGCGCCATTGACCAGGAGCCATGGCTGCCGCCGGCCGTGCGGGCCGCGTTCACCAGGTCAGGCGACGACCACGCGCCAATGAAACCTTCGAAGAATCCTGCTTTGTCGATGTAGACAACTTGGCCAGCGAGCCCCGCGGGCCAGGCTGCTCCGATGATCATGTTGGCGATTCGCGCCGCGTTGGCGGGGGCTGTCCCTTGGCAAACCATGTTTCGCCAGACATTTGGCGGCCCAAAGTAGCCAGGGTTCAACGTCGTACCGATGGCCGTGCCCGCGGAATCTTGAAAGAGCATCTGGACATAGCCCTGGGTGTCCTGAGTCGGGGTATACATAGATGCCAAATAGGTGTATCCCTTACCCGGCACGACGGGCACAGGAATGACCCAGCTAGTGTTCCCCGAACTTCGCGGAGCGATCTGGGCATTGGTAAGGGACACTGTCTGCGTGGCCTTAACGCTATGTGTACCCTCTGCCGCTCGGTCGGAAGACCATTCGCTCAATTGGTTGCCGCCCCACACATTCCAACCTGATGCCCGGAACTGTCCCGTCGTATTGACATTCGTTTCCATGCCAGCCAACTCCGCGGTTGGCGTCGGGCTATCGGGAACGAGCAGATTCTTTGCCCAACCAGCGGATGGCGCTACCCATTGGTCGACGTCGCCCATGAAGACCCCGGCACGATCAACATAGAAGCTATAGCCGTTGGCATAGGGTGACGCCCATGACGGAGTAAAGAACGCGACCCCGGCCGGAACGATCGTTGTGATCCGCGCCATTTGCCAGTCTGTGGTCATCGTGATCCGCACAGAGGTCGCTGACCCAGCGGCGGCGCCCGCGGCATCAAACCAAGCCATACCGAGGTCGACTGTAAAGAAGCCGGTTGCCGGCATTCCGTCAGCCCGAAAATGCCACATGGCGGTCACCGTTTGACCAGCGGTCACGGGATAACGCATCGCCGGAGCGCTAGCCCCGCCGCCAAATGCGGGGGACATGCTAAGCCAAGTCGAACCCGCAAAGTTGGATGTGACTCTTACCGCCTGAGTGCCACCGATACCTTCACCAGGCGCGAGGGCCATGGTTTGAAATGTGGTTCCCGCAGTTATCCAACACGCGAATCGCCCAGTGGCCGTCGAGACAGTGGAGTTCGACTCGAACGTGGCCTGCTCTTCGCTGAGCATGTTGAGCGGCACGGGGCTGACCGGCGTCGTGGTGTCTTGCACCGCAGCCCAGCCGGTGGTGGAGGTCTCGAAGTCGGCTTGGTCGGGGGTGAGCAGGTTGGTGGTCATCCGGGCACCCCGCCAATGAACGCCATCGAGCGGTCGCGGCTGATGACCCGGGCCTCTTGCCGCACGATGTCGGTGATCTGTTGGTTGCCGACGAAGATCTTGTTGTCGACCACGACGGTGCTGGGCGTCTCCGCGCTGGTCGGGCCGCCACCCAGGAGACCGGGGCTGTAGACCCGGGGGGCGAGCGCCATGGTGGCCGTCGCGGTCGGTGCCCCGAGCGCGAACGTGGCCGGCGACGCCTGGGGCATCGCTGGCATCATCGGCACACCTTCGAGAGCGCTACGGCCACTGGCCGACGAGCGCACGGTGACCCCCGCTTGCCGGGCTCGGATGGCTAGCTGGTCGATCTTGTCCTGCGCTTCTCGGGCATCGAAGTCCAAGGTGGCGGTGGCGTGCGCAGCTTCCCATTGATCGAGCAACGCCTTGGCCAGCACAAAGTTGTGATCATCGAGCGCCGCTTGGATCTGGGACACAGCGACGGTGTCATCGATGTCCTTCAGCTTGGCCTGGATCTGTTTGGTCTGGGCGTCGGCTTGTTTGGTGTCGGCGGTGATCTGGGCGTTGTAGTTGCCGGGGATGAGCCCAAGTTGCCCGAGCAATTTCATGGCCGCATCGGTGGTGATGCCCATACCGACGGACACCTTGTTGACCAGGGTCAGGTAGGCATTGTCGAGCTTGCCCCGCATGGTGTCGGCGCTGTCGCCACTGTTGAGGATCGCGTCTTTGAGGTTGTTGAAATTCGTGATGTTGGTATTGACAACCTCGGCACCACGCCGACCGGCTTCGGTGGTGAGGTCGAATTGCCCGTTGACCAGCGCCGACGCCGCGTTCACCTCGCGCAGCTTGTTGACGAGCGCGTCGGTGCCATCGAGGTATCGGATCTGAGCGTCGTTCTGTGCGAGCGTCTTGCCGGCGGCCTCATCGAGCGCATCGCGCAACTGGCCGAGCGTATCGATATAGGTCTGGGTGGCCTGGTTGTTCTTGTCCGTTTGGGCTTTCTGCGCGGCCTGAGTGTTGGCGTTATCTCGGGCGGCCTGCCCACTCTCCTGGTATTTGCCTCGCATCCGTTCGAGCGAGTTGATGAGCGTATCGGTCGCCCCGGTGTCAAATCCCTTCTGAATCGCAAGGTTCCGGACCTCTTTCTCGAACCCCGCAAACTCGCCCTTACTGCCACGCACCGCCGCACCAAGCTGCTCAACCGAGATCCCCATGTCCTTGATGATGTTGACGCGATCGGCGTCACGCGCGCCGGATTTCAGGAAATCGGCAACGAATTCACTGGCAGTTTGGGCAGTGTTGCCAAACTCTCGAATCGTATCTGCGGTGTCCTGGACAACACTCTTCAGCTTGGCTGCGTCCTCGGCGGCCTTCTGAAAGCTGTAAACCAGGGCCGCGATGCCAAGGGTGATGCCTGCGGTCGACAGCGCCCCACTCATACCGCCAATGGCGGTAGAGGTACCGGCGGCAGCCGCTTTGATCTTGTCGAACGCGGTGGCGTTCTGACCAAGTAGTTCCATCTGCAAACCGACATCACTGACAAGGATCTTGAACGCGCCCACCGCGCCCGACACCAGCTTGAGCCCGCTGAGCCAGTTGGTGAACCTGAGCCCAGCGATGGTGATAACGAGCCCGGCGAGCAAGGGGCCGACGACGCGGATGTTGTCGGCCAGCACGCCGAGCAGCGACGCGAACGCTCTGAGCCCAGCGGACAGGACGGCCCCGACGGCCTTGGCGATCGCCGCCAGCGTCGGCGCGATCGACGTCATCACGCCCGACGCGATCTTGGCCAAGTTGGTCAACACGTCGCCAAGGGGTGGTGCGACCTGAGCGAGCGCGTCGGCCAGAGCGGGGATGACGTTGCGAGCAAAGTCCGCGATCCCGGGAGCGAGGTTCTGTAGCACCCCGCGGAACGTGTTGTTGATCGTGTCGCCGATGACTTGGAGTGCGGCGCCAACGGCGGGCAGTACGTCGCTGCCAGCCGCGCCCAGCACGTCGAAGAACCCCTTGAGGGCATCGCGGTTGGCGCCGACGCCGATGGTGAGCCCCAACAGGGCGCCGGTGAGCCCGGAGATCTGGGGGAAGAGCAGCCCGAACAACGGGATGGCGCTGGCCTGTACCGACAGGAACGCCGTCGCGATGCCGATGATCATCGGGGCGACGGGGCGCAGCGTTTCCATGATGCGCTGGGCGCTGCTGATCAG
>Ga0066903_100002977_pt1 | contig 13583 bp, 13 predicted proteins | sample PanSoiMetaGPlot1_FD_67491 | JGI IMG/M metagenome (GOLD analysis project Ga0066903, IMG submission 67491) | Tropical forest soil microbial communities from Panama analyzed to predict greenhouse gas emissions - Panama Soil - Plot 1 (version 2) | ecosystem: Environmental > Terrestrial > Soil >... | reverse complement strand
CCGCTCGAGGCCGGAATTCAGCACCTCGCCGTGCACGTCGAGGATCATCCGCTCGACTACGCGGCCTTCGAGGGCGAGATTCCGGCGGGCCAGTACGGTGCCGGCAGCGTCGAGATCTGGGACCGGGGGACGTACGAGCTCCTCGAGGAGAAGTCCAACGGCGGCCTTACCGTTCGGCTCCACGGGGAGCGGCTGGACGGGACGTACGCTCTTGTGCCGGCGAGGCTCTCCGGAGATCCGAAGAACTGGCTGATCATCCGGAAGCGCGACGACGGCGCTGAACCGCGCCGCCCGCGGGCCGACTACATCCCCATGCTCGCGACGCTGGCGGAGGAGGTTCCGAAGAGCGGCGGCTGGCTGTTCGAGATCAAGTGGGACGGCTATCGGGCGCTCGCGTCTCTGCGGGCCGGAGAGGCGACGCTCAGGAGCCGGCGCGGCAACGATCTGACGGAGCGCTTCCCGGGTGTCGTGCGCGCCCTGCCGGGCGCCGTCCGGACGCCGGACTGCCTGCTGGACGGCGAGGTGTGCGCGCTCGACGAGCGCGGCCGGCCGAGCTTCTCGAAGATGCAGCAGGGCGACGGCAAGACGCCGATCATCTACGAGGTCTTCGACGTCCTCGAGGTCGACGGCGTGCCGGTGCTGGACGAGTCGCTGACGGAGCGCCGGCAGCGTCTGGAGCGCCTGATCGAGCCGGGGAACGGCACGATCCGAGTCTCGGAGGTGTTCGAGGACGGCGAGGCCCTGCTGGCGGCGGCGCAGGAGCAGCACCTGGAAGGGATCGTGGCGAAGCGGGCGGTCTCGCGTTACCAGCCGGGCAGGCGCGGCCATGAGTGGCTGAAGATCAAGGCGAGCGGTCGTCAGGAGTTCGTCATCGCGGGCTACACGAAGGGCCAGGGGCGCCGATCGGGGACCTTTGGCTCGTTGATCCTCGGCGTGTGGCGAGGCAACGAGCTCGAGTACGCCGGCAACGTCGGCACGGGGTTCAACGACCAGGAGATCGACCGATTGCTGCGGCGGCTACGGCCGCTGGAGCGGAAGACACCGCCGTTTCCGGAGGCCCCCAAGATGCCGCGCGTGCGCAAGGGCGACGTGGTCTGGGTGGCTCCCAAGCTCGTCGCGGAGGTGAAGTTCACGGAGTGGACGCATGACGGCCACCTCCGCGCGCCCGTTTACGTCGGGCTTCAAGAGGACAATCCCGCAGAGGAAGTGCGCCGGGAGCTTCCCATCGAGAACGAGATCCGGCGAGGCAAGCGCGTCCTGCGCCTGACCAACCTGGACAAGGCCTTCTGGCCCGACGAGGGCATCACCAAGGGCGACCTCCTCGCGTACTACCGCGCCGTAGCGAAGGTCGCGGTTCCGCATTTGCGGGACCGCCCGTTCACGATGAAGCGCTACCCCGACGGCTGGAAGGGAAAGTTCTTCTTCCAGAAGGATGCGCCGTCGCACATGCCGGACTGGATCAGGACGCTCCGCTACCAGGCGACGACCAGGGAGAGCCCGCGCCAGCGCCGCTGGATCGACATGCCCATCGTGAACGACGAGCTTGCGCTCCTGTGGATGGTGAATATGGGCTGCATCGACCTGAACGTCTGGTACTCGCGGATCGAGAAGCCTGAGCGGCCCGACTGGGTCCTGTTCGACCTCGACCCGTCCGAGGGAGCGGGCTTCAAGGAGGCCGTGCGCGTGGCGCTGCTCGTCAAGGAGGTGCTCGACGTCGTCGGCCTGCAGAGCTTCCCGAAGACGAGTGGGACACTCGACGGGTTCCACGTGCTCGTGCCGATCACGAGGCGCCACACGTACGAGGACACCCGGCACTTCGCCGAGATCATCGCCGGCGCTCTCGCGCGTGCGCACCGGGGTCTCGTGACAACCGAATGGACGAAGGCGAAGCGGCAGGGCGTGCTCATCGACGCGAATCAGAACGGGGAGGGGAAGACGATCGCATCCGTCTACTCCGTTCGCCCCCAGCCCGGAGCGCCGGTCTCGACGCCGTTGCGCTGGGACGAGGTCTCGGAAGATCTCGATCCACGAGACTTCACGATGGAGGTCGTCCTCTCGCGGGTCGATCGCTTCGGCGACCTCTTCGAAGGCCTGCTCACGACGAAGCAGTCGCTTTCGTCTGCGCTCGACGCGCTGGCCTGACAGGGTCGCTCGTCGCCGTCGCGCGACTCCCGGATGAACGAATCGGCCTCGGCAACCGTCGGCGTGTAGACGCCTAGGATCGCACTCCGTGGAGTTCTTCCTGCACGCCTTTCCGCTTCCGGGCGAGTCGACGCGGCTCGCCGTCGAGGCCGAGGCGGACGGGTGGGACGGGCTGCTCCTCGCCGACAGCCAGAACCTGCAGGCCGAGGTCTTCGTGGAGCTTGCGCTTGCCGTCCGTGCCACCGAGCGCCTCCTGCTCGGCACGGGCGTGACCAATCCGGTCACGCGGCATCCCGCCGTAGTCGCCGGCGCCGCCGCGACGCTGCAGGCGGAGTCGAACGGGCGGATCGTGCTCGGCGTCGGGCGAGGCGACTCGTCCGTGACGTTCATCGGCCACCGGCCCACGCCCCCCGGCGTGCTCGCGGCGTTCGTGCGCCGGCTCCAGGCCTACCTTCGCGGTGAGAGCGTCGATGCGGACGGCTTCGCCAGCAGGCTGGAGTGGCTTCGCTCCGACGTCCCGAAGGTGCCGGTCGACGTGACCTGTACCGGGTCGGCGACCATCGCGGCGGCGGCTCCGGTCGCGGACATGGTCAGCCTCTCCGTCGGGGCGGAGGTCGAACGCCTTCGCTGGGGCGTGGAGACCGCGAGGGCGGCCGGCGCGCGGCGGCTCGCCGCCTACGTGATCGCCGCCGCCCACCCGGACGTCCGCGTGGCGCGCGAGCTCGTGCGCGCCAACGTCGGGATCTTCGCGCACTTCGCGCGCGGGTCGCTCGATCGCCTCGACCCGAGCGACCGGGTCGTCGTGCAGGAGGTCACGCGAGCGTACGACACCGAGCGCCACGCGCAATCCGCCTCGAGGCAGACGTCGGTCGTTCCCGACGACTTCGTCGATCGGTTTGCCATCGTCGGTCCGGCCGGTCGCTGCGTCGAGCGGCTGCATGCGGTCGAGGCGCTGGGTATCGAGCGGGTCGTTGTCGTCGGCGCGGCGAAGGACGCGGATCCGCAGGAGGCGGAGGCGGCACGCAGGGGCTTCGCTACGGAGGTGCTTCCGGCGCTTCGCTAGGACGCCGGAGGAAGTCCCACATGCGACCGATCGTGCGGAAGCCGAGCTTCCGGTAGAGCTCCTTCGGCCAGTCGTTCTCCTCTGCGAGCAGGAACGTCAGCCCGTGGCCGGCGGCCTCGGACTCGAGCCTCGCTTTGGTGACGACCGCCGACGCGAGCCCCTGCCCGCGGTACTCGGGCAGCGTGAGCACGCCCTCGATCTGCCCGATCTCGCCGTCGCTATAGAGCTCGCAGTAGCTCGCGACGCGCTCGTCCCGGTAGGCCGCGAAGTAGCGAGCCGATCCCGCAGCGCCGGTGACCCGGCGCTGATCCGCCACCTGCGCCGCCTCCTCCGCGCCCATCGAAAACCCTGCTCCCTCCGTCCACACCGGCGCCAGCGTCGCGAAGTCGACCTCCCGCACGCCGGCAACGGGAACCGTGGGCCCTTCGCCCGCGAAGTCCATTACGAGCAGCGGCTGCACGACCCAGCCGAGCTCACGGAAACCGCCCGCCAGTCGAGTACCGAGCTTGTCGCTGTCGGCCACGACCTTCCGATGGAGGAAGCCGGCCTCCCCCTGCAGCCGCTCGGCCTCGTCCGCAAGCTCGGCCGCGCTGGCCCGGACGCCGTCGTCGAGCGCGAGCGCGTTGAGGCCCCAGACGAGCGGCAGGCTGTAGCAGAAGTAGGCGACGCCGTAGGGGGACGGCACCGTGCGCTCGGCACAGCGCGCGTCGAGCCGGCGGATGAACGCGACGCAGCGCGCGAGCCGGTGGCGGGCCGCCCCGCCTTCCTGTCCCGTCGCCATCGCTCTCTACGATCGCAGAGTGGCCGTCCAGATCGCCGTGATCGGAAGCGGCGCGGAGAACGAACCGCGGGCCGAGGAGGTCGGTCGGCTGCTGGCGCTGCGCGGCTGCACGGTCGTCACCGGCGGCCTCGGCGAGGTGATGGCCGCGGCGGCCCGCGGTGCGAAGGCGGCTGGAGGGACGACGGTCGGGATTCTTCCGGGCGAACACCGAAGCCAGGCAAACGCGTGGATCGACCACGCGGTCGTCACGGGTGTCGGGCACGCGCGCAACCTCGCCGTCGCGGCGTCGGGCGACGCGGTCATCGCGGTCGGCGGCGCCCGGGGCACGCTCGCCGAGATCGGGTTCGCCGGGGTGCTCGGGCGTCCCGTCGTCATCCTCGAACCGGGCTGGCAGATCGACGGCGTGCTACGGGCGGCGACGCCGGCGGAAGCCGTCGACATCGCGCTCGCCGCGGTGAGGTGACCGAACCGTCGCGGCTTATGAGACTTCGACGAGCCGGTGCTCGAGGAACGCTCGTTCGTACGGATTCGAGGTCAGCGCGAGCGCGTGCTCGTACGCGACGCGCGCGTCGCCGCGGCGCCCGAGTCGCCGTAAGAGGTCGGCGCGCGTGGCGTGGTAGAGGTGGTACGAGTCCAACCCGCCGATCTCGTCGACGATCGTCAACCCGGCCGCCGGACCGTCCGCCATTGCGACCGCCACGGCACGGTTGAGCTCGACGACCGGGCTCGGCGAGGCGCCGGCCAGCTCCCCGTAGAGCGCGGCGATCTGCCCCCAGTCGGTGGCCTCAGGGTGCTGCGCCTCCGCATGGACGGCGGCGATGGCCGCCTGCAACTGGTAGGGGCCGGGTCGTGCGAGGAGCACGGCGCGCTCGAGGACACGGCGCCCCTCGTCGATCTTCGCCTGATCCCAGATCGAGCGATCCTGATCCTCGAGCAGAACGAGCTGGCCGTTCGCGGAGCGGGCTTCGCGACGGGAGTCGTGCAGGAGCATCAGCGCGACGAGGCCGAGCGCCTCGGGCTCATCCGGCATCAGCAGGGCAAGCAGCTTCGCGAGCCGGACGGCCTCGTCGCAGAGCTCGCCCCGGACGAGGTCGCCCTGCGTGGACGAATAGCCTTCGTTGAAGATCAGGTAGAGGACGGCGAGCACCGCCTGGAGCCGGTCGGGAAGCAGGTGATCGGGCGGCACCCGGAGGGGAATCCCGGCGTCGCGGATCTTGCCCTTCGCGCGGACGAGTCGCTGCGCGAGCGTCGCCTCGGAAACGAGGAACGCCCGAGCGATCTCGGCCGTGGTCAAACCGCCGAAAAGCCGCAGCGTCAGGCTGACCTGCGCCTCCCGGGTGAGCGCCGGGTGGCAGCAGGCGAAGATCAGCTCCAACCGTTCGTCGGGCATGTGCGGTTCCTCGTCATCTGCCGGCGGAAGGGCGGCCAGCTGCTCCAGGAGCTCGGTCTTCCGGCGCAACACCTGATCGCGCCGGATCCGGTCGATGGCGCGGTTGCGGGCTGCGGAGACGATCCAGGCGCCCGGGTTTGCCGGCATTCCCTCGCGGGGCCATCGCTGGAGGGCGACCGCGAACGCATCCTGCACCGCGTCCTCGGCGAGGTCGAGGTCGCCGAGGACGCGGGCGAGAATGGCCACGGATCGCGGGAACTCCTCCCGGTAGACCGCCGCGAAGCCCTGGCTCAACTGACCTCCGCGGGCTGCATCACCAGCGGACGAACCTCGACGGCGCCGCCGAGGCGCGCGGCCGGGATGCGTGCGGCCCACTCGATCGCCTCGTCGAGCGACTCGGCCTCGAGCACGTAGTAGCCGCCGAGCGCCTCCTTCGTCTCCGCGAACGGCCCGTCCGTCACGACCGTGTCGTCGTCGCGGACGGTCACAGTCGTCGCTGCGGATGAGCCCTGCAGCTCGCTCGCGTGGACGTACTTCCCCTGATCGCGCAGGTCGCTCGAGACGTCGAGGTACGCCTGGTAGATCGCCTTCTGCTCCGCTTCCGGGAGGTTCTGCCAGTCGCCCTCGCGGCTGTAGATCAGGAGCATGTACTGCATGTCGTTCCTCCTTCGGTTGCTCTCGACTCTACGACGAACGGGCCGGGCCGAGATCGACAGCCTCGTCGAGCGACTTCACGAGATCGATCAGCATCACGTCGTAGGTGAACGGCTTACCGCGCAGCAGGATTGTCCCCGCAGCGCGGCGTGGCGGCGTGCCGCTGGGTTGATAGCCGAGCTTCGCGTAGAGCGCTCTTGCAGCGGCGTTGTCGAGGTCGACGTCGAGCGCGATCCTGTTCTGACTGCGGCTGCGGACGAGATCCTCCGCGGCGAGCGACAGCCTCGAGGCGATGCCACGCCGGCGGTGCGGCTCGGCGACGAAGACGTTCTGCAGCTCGGGCGGGCTCGGGCGCCAGTCGACGTGGGCATGACCGACGGGCTGCTCGCCGTCCCAAGCGATCAGCCACTCACCTCCGGGCTGGTCGAGCCGGTCGAGAGGCAGGCGGCCGTCGACCAGCGGCAGCTCGTCCGGCACGAGCGGCCGAACCTCGATCACGCCTGCGATGAGTCGCCGTCGGCTCGTGTCAGATGGGCGTTCCAGTCGAACGAGCCCTCCCTGATGAAGCGGACCAGCTCGACCTCGTTCTTCGTCAGCGCCGGCGAGTCGCCTCCGGTCTCCAGCTGAGACCGGAGGTGCTCGGTCACCGCCGAGGCCGTGAACTCGCGCAGGAAATGCCGAACGCCGTTCACACCATCCTCCTCTTCACGCGTCGAGCATCCTGCCGAGCAGCGTCAGCGCCCCCTGCTTGTCCAGGTACTCGTTGAGGTTCCCGCACTTCGGCGACTGGACGCACGACGGGCAGCCCGCCTCGCACGGGCAGCGCTCGAGCAGCCGTGCGGTGTCCGCGACCCAGTCGGGAAAGACGTCGAATCCGCGCTCGGCGATGCCGACGCCACCGGCGTGTCCGTCGTAGACGAACACCGTCGGGCGCCCCGTCTGAAAGTGGACGTTGGTCGAGAGCCCGCCGACGTCCCAGCGGTCGCACATCGCCCAGAGCGGAAGCACCGCGATCAGCGTGTGCTCCGCGGCGTGCAGGGTGGAGAGCAGCGTGGGCATGCGGTGGATGCCCTCGAGCAGCTCGCGGTCCGGAAGAAACCAGACCGCCTCGGTCTCGAACGTCGTCTCGGGCATCGTGAGCGGCACGAGGTCGAGCGTGGCGCCGTCCCTGATCGCCTTCTTCTGGTAGCCGATGACCTGCTCCGTCACCGACACCCGCCCGAAGGCGAGGTCCACGCCCAGCGCCCGGTCGCCGCAGAGCTCCTCCTCGATCGCCGTCGTTGTCTCCTTTTTCGCCTGCGTGTAGTAGTCACCTCGAAACGGCTCGACGACCGCACGCCGGGCCTCGAGGTCGAGCTCGAGGACCAGGTACGGCTCGCCGAGATGGAGGTAGACGGCGCCGTCGTGCACGGTCGAGTACGCGCGCTCGCGCTCGGCACTTCCCAGGAGCGTGCCCGTTTCGCCGTCGACGATCGTGATCGTCTCGGGGCTCGTCGAGCGCAGCGGAACGCGAGCGGCCGGATAGTCGCGGCCGTTCCAGACGAAGCCCCTCGGCGTCGCCTTCAGCTCCGGTAGCAGCGCCGCCCGCTCGAGGGCAGCGTCGCCGAGCACCCCCCGGTCGGCGTCGTCCAGCGGCGCCTCGAAGGCGGCCGCGCGAACGTGGCCGTCCAGGACACGCGGGTTCTCGTGGTCGAGGATCGCGGCCTCGACACGGCGTGAGAGGAGCGCCTCCGGCTCGCGCATGAAGTACTGGTCGAGCGCGTCCTCGCTCGCGACGAGGACGGCCAGGCCGTGCCCGCTGCGGCCGGCGCGCCCCCACTGCTGGCGGAGACTGGCGACCGTGCCGGGGAACCCGAGCGAGATCGCACAGTCGAGCAGGCCGATGTCGATGCCGAGCTCGAGGGCGTCGGTCGCGCTCACCCCGAGCAGCTCACCGTCCACGAGCCGTCGCTCCAGCTCGCGGCGCTGAGCCGGCGTGTAGCCCGCGCGGTACGGGGCGAGCCGCCGTGCGAGCGCCGGATCGTCGAGTCGCTGGGCGGTGAAGCGGTGGACGAGCTCCACCGCCCTGCGGCTCTTCGCGAAGCAGATGGTTCGCAGCCCGCGGGCGACGAGGTCAGCCATCAACCGCGAGGCCTCGCCGAGCGCGCTCGCGCGGAGACCGAGCTCCTCATCGGTGAGCGGCGGGTTCCAGAACGCGATCGTGCGCTCGGCGCGCGGTGCGCCGTCGTCGTCGACAACGGTCGCTTCGACGCCGGCGAGGGCGCGGACGAGCTCACCAGGGTTGGCGATCGTCGCCGACGCGAACAGCAGCTGCGGCTCGGCGCCGTACACGGCCGCAAGCCTGCGCAGCCGCCGCAGGACGTTGGCGACATGTGACCCGAAGACGCCCCGATACACGTGGGCCTCGTCCACGATGACATAGCGCAGGTTCGCCAGAACGTCTCCCCAGCGATCGTGGTGCGGGAGCACGCCGATATGCAGCATGTCCGGGTTCGTGAGGATCACGTTCGACCACTTCCGGATCTGCCAGCGGCGCTCGCCCGGCGTGTCGCCGTCGTAGATCGCTGGCCGGATCCGCTTCGCGCCGAGCGTCGTCAACGTTCGCAGCTGGTCCTGGGCGAGCGCCTTCGTCGGGTACAGGTAGAGCGCGCGGTTCTTCGGGTCCCGGGCGAGCGCGTCGAGGACAGGCAGGTTGAACGCCAGCGTCTTCCCGCTCGCGGTGCCGGTCGTCACGACAAAGTGCTCGCCTCGCTCCGCCGCCTCCCAGCCGCGAGCCTGATGGGCGTACAGCGAGTCGATGCCGAGTCGGGTGAGCGAGTCGGTGACGCGCGCGTCGAGGCCGGCCGGGAAGGGCTCCGCCCGGGCGGCGCGCGCCTCCTCCTGGCCGACGTACGCCACCTCTTCCGCGGCGAGTAGGTCGTCCCAGAGCGCGACGGTGACGCTCAAGGCCTTGTCGTCTGCGCGGCAACGACGGCGAGGACGCGGGGGAAGTCGTGGCCCGGCGGTTCCTCGAAGCGCTCGAGCCGGAAGCCGGCTGCGACGAAGGCATTCAGCAGATCGGCGAGCGGTACGTGATAGGCGCCGACGATCCGGCGGAGGCCTTTGCCGAACCCGGGTGCGTCTTTCGTCCAGGCCCTCTGCCGATAGCCGGGGAACAGGAACGGCGGCTCGTCGGGTCCCTGGTAGCGCGAGAACGGCCCTGTGAAGCACGGATGCAGTCCGAGGTGAACGAGGTGTCCCTCGGGTTGGAGCACGCGCGCAGCCTCCGCGAGCACGGCCGCGTAGTCGCCGACGTCGGTATGGACGAAGACGGCTGTGACCGCACCGAAGGAGCCGTCCTCGAACGGAAGGTCGGCGGCATCTCCCCGGACGAGCTCCACGTCCTCGCCGCTGCGGTCGCGGGCGATCCGGAGCTGGTCGACGGACGCATCGATGCCGGTGACGCTCCAGCCGAGCGTCTGCAAGGTCTCGAAGTGGAGGCCGCTGCCACACCCGAGGTCGAGCACCCGGCCCGGCCCCGGGCCGAGGAGCGCGACGAGCGTCTCGCTTGCAGCGAGCGTGAACTCGCGGAGGTTCTCGTCGTAGTAGTCGGCGACTCCGTCGTAGCGCGCCGTGGACGGCATCGGTTCGATGGTACTCAGTAGACTCGAGAGGACCGGGGTGCCGCGAGGTGCGCGGCTGAGAACAGACCCGTCGAACCTGATCCGGTTAGTACCGGCGAAGGGAGGTTGGAACGACGATTCCTCGAGCGCTGACGATCGCCACGTCCGATTCGGGCGGTGCTGCGGGCATCCAGGCGGATCTGAAGGCCTTCGCGGCGGCCGGCTGCTACGGCGCCAGCGTGCTCGTCGCGCTGACCGCGCAGAACACCGCATCGGTGACCGCCATTCACGAGCTGCCGTCGAGCTTCGTGGTCGCTCAGCTGGAGGCCGTCTTCGACGACATCGGCGTCGACGCGGCCAAGACCGGCATGCTGTTCTCGTCCCGGATGATCGAGACCGTCGCGGCGTTCCTCGAGCACCATCCCGTCCCGCTCGTGGTTGACCCCGTCATGGTCGCCACATCGGGGGCGAAGCTGCTGGAGGACAACGCGGTGCGCACGTACGTCGAGCGCCTGTTTCCGCTCGCGACGGTCGTCACGCCGAACGTGCCGGAGGCCGAGGCGCTGGCCGGGGGTTGCGGAAGCCGACGTGAGCTCGCCGAGCGGATTCACGAGCTCGGCGCGGCGGCAGTCATCGTGACCGGAGGGCACGGCGCGAACGCGGTCGACCACCTCTTCGACGGGCGCCGTCACGTCGAGATACCGGTCGTGCGGCACGAGCGTCCGACCACGCACGGGGCCGGCTGCACGCACTCGGCGACTCTCGCAGCCCGGCTCGCCCGCGGCGACGACCTCGAGAGCGCAGCACGAACGGCGGCCGCCGCTGCGTCGCATGCGGTGCTGAACGGGTTCGAGGAAATCGGAAGCGGCGAGGGACCCGTGGACGTCCTCAATCTGAAGGGAGCTGCATGACCGTCCAGACCGCCCTCGCGCCCGGCGAGACGCTTCGCCAACTCCGCGAGCAGAAGCCGCTTGTCCACCAGATCACCAACTACGTCGTCATGAACGAGACAGCGAACGCGACGCTTGCCCTGGGAGCGCTGCCCGTGATGGCGCATGCGCGCGAGGAGGTCGAGGAGATGGCGCGGCTCGCGAGCGCGCTCGTGATCAACATCGGCACGCTCTCTGACGCCTGGGTCGAAGCGATGCTGCTTGCCGGGCGGGCCGCCACTGCACGCGGGATCCCGATCGTGCTCGACCCGGTCGGCGCGGGCGCGACCGCGTACCGCACCGAAACTGCCCGGCGTCTGCTCGACGAGCTCGACATCTCGATCCTTCGCGGCAACGCCGGCGAGATCGCGACCCTCGTCGGCGTCGACGCCGAGGTACGCGGCGTGGAGTCGATCGCCGCAGGCACCGAAGCCGGAGAGCTCGCACGGCAGGCCGCGCGGTCGCTCGGAGTCGTCGCGGCGGTGACCGGCGCCGTCGATCACGTGTCCGACGGCGACCGCATCCTCGCAATTGCGAACGGCGACCCGCTGCTCGCCACGGTGACTGGGACGGGCTGCATGTCCACGGCGATCACGGGGGCGTTCGCAGCTACGAAGCCGTCCGAGCCGCTCGTCGCCGCGGCCGAGGCGCTCGTCGCCTTCGGCGTCGCCGGCGAGGACGCCGCCGCGCAGGCGCGCGGGCCCGGAACGTTCCATGTCGCCCTCTACGACGCGCTCTACGAACTCGTCCCGGAGACGCTCGACCGTCGCGCGGCCGTCACCGAAGCGAGAGGATAGAAAGGGCATGAGGCTGCACGCGATCGTGTCCGACCTCGACACCGCCCAGAAAGCGATCGACGGCGGCGCAACAGTGCTGCAGCTTCGCCTGAAGGGAGTGCCGACGGACGAGGTGGTGGCGCAGGGGGCGCCGTTCCGCGATCTCGCACGTGCCGCCGGCATCGCCTTCGTCGTGAACGACGATCTGAATGCCGCGCTGCAACTCGAGGCCGACGGGGTGCACCTCGGCCGTGAGGACGAGGGCGCGCGCGACGCGCTCGCTGCCGGCGTTCTCGTCGGGCTGTCCGCGTCCTCGGTCGAGGAGGCCGTGGCGGGCCAGAAGGCAGGAGCCGGATACATCGGCGCCGGCCCGGTCTGGGAGACGCCGACGAAGCCGGACGCGGCCCCGCTGGGCCTGGACGGTCTCGGCGCCGTGACCGGGGCGGTGACGATCCCCGTCGTCGCGATCGGCGGAGTCGACGCCGGGAATGCCGCCTCCTGCATCGAGGTCGGAGCGGCCGGGGTGGCGGTCGTTCGTGCGGCAGCAGACGCCGGCGCCCTGCGCAAGGTCGTCGATGCGGCTCTCGCAGCTGGGTGAGTTCGGCCTCCTGGCCGAGCTCGAACGGCAAGGGCTGGCCACTGGAATCGGCGACGACGTCGCCGTCCTGCAGGCCGGGCGGGTGGTCACGCAGGACACGCTCGTCGAAGGCGTGCACTTCCGGCTCGACTGGATGTCATGGCGGGACCTGGGCTACAAGGCCGCCGCCGTCAACCTGAGCGATCTCGCGGCCGCCGGAGCAGAGCCTGAGGCCCTGCTCGTAAGCCTCGGTCTCTCCGCAGAGACGCCGGTGGAGAACGTGCTCGAGCTCTATACCGGCCTCGGAGAGCCCGGCGTGGGTGTGGTCGGAGGGGACACGACGCGGGCCGACCGCACCTATCTGACGGTCACTGCGATCGGGCGATCCGACCGGGTACCCGGCCGCGCCGGAGCGCGGCCCGGAGACGCCCTGGTCGTCACGGGACCGCTGGGCGCGTCGGCGGCCGGCTACTACGCACTCCGTGCCGGGATTCGTGGGCCGGCGGCAGACGCGCACCTGCGGCCTCCGATCCGCCTCGCGGAGGGGCGGGAGCTCGCGCGTGTGGCGCACGCCATGCTCGACATCTCGGACGGTCTCGCCTCCGACGCGATGCGACTTGCCGAGCGATCGGCATGCCGCGTGATCGTCGACGTGGAGTCAGTGCCCTTTGCGAACGGCGTCGAGGAGGCCGCCGCTCGTGCCGGCCGCGAGCCACACGAGCTCGCGCTTGCATTCGGCGAGGACTACGAGCTGCTTGCCGCGGTCGAGCACCCCGGTCGTTTCACGGCCGTCGGCCGATGCGAGCCGGGGGCGGGCGTCGAGATCCGGCTGGACGGCAGCCTCGTAGAATTGGCTGGCTGGGACCACTTCGGCGAAGACCCTTGACTCACGATCGAGAGGCGCCGCCCTCTCTTGCTGAGCTGTGATCGCTTACGCGCTGCGCCGGCTCGTCTGGGGCGTGTTCCTCGTCCTGATCATGACGTGGGCGTCGTTCATCCTCTTCTTCGTCATCCCGCCGAACCAGGTTCCCGCCGGTCGGGGGCAGGACACGACCCAGGTGACCATCTCCCAGGCGATGGGCCTCCACAAGGCACCGCTGCCGATGCAGTGGGCCGAGTACATCTGGAACGCGGTCCGGCACCAGTCGCTCGGCACGTCGATCCAGACGAACACTCCGGTCACCGACACGCTGGCGTCCGCGATTCCCGTGACGGCGTCCCTGCTGGTCGGCGGGACGCTGCTCTTCCTGCTGATCTCGATTCCCGTCGGCATCATCTCGGCGCTGCGGCCGCGGACGATCCTCGACCGGACGCTGATGATGCTCGTCTTCATCGGCATCGCCGCCCACCCCGCGTGGATCGGCCTGATCCTTTCGTACACGCTCGGCTACCGCCTGCACTTGACACCCATCGCCGGATATTGCGATGCCGTGAACCCGGCCGTGGCCTGCGGCGGTGTCCTGCAGTGGTCCTACCACCTCTTGCTTCCGTGGCTGAGCTTCGCGGTCCTGTTCGCGGCGATGTACGCCAGGATGATCCGGGCCTCGGTGATCGAGTCGTCGCAGGAGGACTACGTGCTCACGGCGCGTGCGAAGGGCGGTTCACGGTGGCACGTCCTTCGCGTCCACGTGCTCCGGAACGCCGCAATTCCGGTCGTGATGATGCTCGG
>Ga0066903_100002976_pt1 | contig 13583 bp, 11 predicted proteins | sample PanSoiMetaGPlot1_FD_67491 | JGI IMG/M metagenome (GOLD analysis project Ga0066903, IMG submission 67491) | Tropical forest soil microbial communities from Panama analyzed to predict greenhouse gas emissions - Panama Soil - Plot 1 (version 2) | ecosystem: Environmental > Terrestrial > Soil >... | reverse complement strand
GGGGGGCAGCGCGGGCGCGAAGGATACCTGCGGGTCGTGGAGATGCCTACGGGATACTGACGGCATGTCGGAGGCGACGGAGGTGGCGGTGGTGCTGGGCGCCGCATTCCCCACGGTGCAGTCCGTCGTGGCCATGGAGACGGGCACCGAGCAGCTGGCGGAGCTCGAGCGCAGGAGCTGGCCGGACTTCGAAATCGCGATGGTCGGCGCCAACCCGTCGGTTCGGCTCGAGTTCACGGGCATCGACGGACTCGTCGACGGCTGGCGTGAATGGCTCACGCCGTTCGAGACCTACCGAATCGAGATCGAGGGTTTCGAGGATGCCGGCGACCGCGGCCTGATCCTCGTCCGTCAGATCGCCTCGCCCCGGGGCACCGACGCCGAGATCGAGACTCCGGGCGCCGCCGTCGTATGGACTCGCGAGGGCAAGCTCGCTCGGGTGGAGTTCCACATCAGCCGCGCCGAGGCACGGCGCGCGGCCGGGCTCGCCTAGAGCTCCCAGGCGAAGCAGACCGAGCGCCAGCTGGGCTGTTCCCGCTCGTAGAAGCGGTGCGCGTCGGCGCGCGTCTCGGCGCTGTCGAGCTCGAGGTGGGTGGCCCCGCGCTCGCGTGCCCAATCCTTCGCGGCGTCGAGGAGCGCCTTGCCGACACCCTGCGACCGCCGCTCAGGATCGACCGCGAGGTCCTCGACCCAGGCGCGGTAGCCGAACCGGACCGAGTGCATGTCCTGGTAGCCCGTGCAGAAGCCGACGAGCTCCCCCGAGTCGCCCTCGGCCACCAGCACGACGCAGTCATGGGAGTCGATTGCCTGCCGGAGCGCAACCGTCGCACGGCGCTCCTCCCAGCTCGGCGGTTTCGAGCCCGGAGGGGCGAACAGCCACTCATAGAGCGGTACGACCCTGCCCTCCTCCCCGGGCGCAGCGGCTCTCACGGTGAAGCTCACCCGGCCAGGCTAGCCGGGCATCCGACGTCAGGCGCCCGGCTAAGCATCGGCCACGGCCTGCGCGGCGGCAGGCTTCATCACCTGGGTGCGCTCGCGAGAGGGTGGCGACCTCGGCATCGGTCGATAGATTTCGCGCCCCTCGACCCGGAAGGAAGCAGTGCAAAACCCACGTCAGTTCAACCATCCGCTCGCGATCGACGCCCCCGAGCCGCCGCTCGAGATCCCGTTCAAGCCGTCGCGGATGATCCATTTCCTCGACTTCTCGAACGAGAAGATGGCCGCGAAGGCGCCGGACCTCGCCAAGCAGTCGGACATCCTGCTCGGGAACCTCGAGGACGCGATCCCCGTCGACAAGAAGGAGGCCGCGCGCGAGGGGCTGATCAAGGCGGCGAAGGAGTATGACTTCGGCGACTGCGCCCTCTGGACCCGCGTCAACTCGCTCGAGAGCCCCTGGGCGCTCGACGACCTGACCCAGCTCGTCACCGAGATCGGCGACAAGCTCGAGGTGATCATGATCCCCAAGGTCGAGGGGCCGTGGGACATCCATTACGTCGACCGGCTCCTGGCCCAGCTGGAGGCCAAGGCGGGGCTCAAGCGGGCGCTCCTCATCCACGCGATCCTCGAGACCTCGCTCGGCGTGGTGAACCTCGAGGAGATCGCCACCGCCAGCCCGCGGATGCAGGGCATGAGCTTCGGCCCGGCCGACCTCGCGGCGTTCCGGCGCATGAAGACCACCCGTGTCGGCGGCGGCCACCCCGCCTACCGCGTGATCGAGGACCCCGACCCGGACAACCCCGAGGCCCCGCGGGTGACCGCCCAGCAGGACCCGTGGCACTACTCGATCGCGCGCATGGTCGACGCCTGCACATCCGCCGGGATCCTGCCCTTCTACGGCCCCTACGGCGACATCAAGGACGTCCAGGGCTGCGAGACCCAGTTCCGCGCGGCGTTCCTGCTCGGCTGCGTGGGCGCCTGGTCACTGCACCCCGTCCAGATCGAGATCGCCAAGAAGGTCTTCAGCCCTCCGCCTGAGGAGGTCAAGTTCGCGAAGAAGGTCCTGGAAGCGATCCCGGACGGCCGCGGCGTCCACATGATCGACGGCAAGATGCAGGACGACGCCACCTGGAAGCAGTGCAAGGTGATGGTCTCCCTCGCCGAGATGCTGGCGAAGAAGGACCCCGAGCTGGCGCAGGCGTACGGCTTCGCCGACGGTGCGGCCGGCGATGCCGAGGCCGCGGCCACCTAGTCGCGCATCGGCCGGGTTTGTGACACCTCCGTAACAGCCACGTCGTTCGGAACCCGGTTGCCGCAACGTGCGGGACTTTCGTTGCCTCCCGGATTGGGACTTTCCTCGCCTCCCCGGATTGAGGTAATGCGAGCCCGGATCTGTGGTGAATTCGGCGCTCGGCCATTGACTTCGTCTGCCGGGTCCGGCCAAGCTTGCAGCAGAAAGGACAGTGGCTCCTGTGGCCGATGTCAATTCCCGCTCAGTCCGAGGAAGGGTATGACGGGGTCGAATAAGCCGACTACGTTTCGCCCAGCCTGACACTGACAAGGAGGTTCCAGCATGCAATCCATGAGGTCTTCCGTAGCAGGGTTGTCCCAGAGTCCCGCCTCGCCGGTGGGGCCGAATGAGCACGCCAAGCACATGCGCGGGCCGCGCAGTCAGCTCTAGGAGGCTGTGAAAGCCACCTGATCGTCTGCAGTACGGGAATGAGCGCACGGATGCGCCAAGTGGCCCAGAGCCGCCGGCCGGCGCCGTCAGGCGCGCGGATCTCTCATCGTGCCGACGCCAACGCGCCGGCCACGCTGGCATCCGGCATGTTCGAGGAGCCCTCAGGGTGGCCGCGGGGACTCTTCGAGGAATGCCCGTTTGGGCTCATCCTCACGGATGGTGAAGGCCGCGTCCGGAGCGTGAACGGGCGCGCCGCGGAGTTGATCCTTCCGGGTGGTGGGGATCCGCAGGGGTCCGGGAGTTGCTGCGAGTTGATCTGTGATGAGTTGAACCAGCATCAGAACGGCGGCGCGAGGACCACCTGCCTCACGGAACGCGCCCTGGCGGCCCGGGCACCGCTTCCGGAGGCGCCCCTCGACATCGACCGGGGCGGAGTCCGCAAGTCAGTCTGGGTTTCCGCCTCGGCCATCGGCGGGCAGGACGGGCAAGTCGTCATGTATCTGCGTCCGGCGGACCGCAATGGCAATGGCGACCGCGCACCCCACGACGTGGGCACCGACCGCGCGGCAAGGGGGGAGATCAACGGGCTTCGCATCTACACGCTCGGGCGAACTCGGGTCGAGACCGCTGGGGTCGAACTGGGACACGCGTGGCTCGACCAACGCCCGGGGGAGCTCCTCCAATACCTGGTTTGCAACCGTCACCGCCTGGCCGCAAGCGATCAGATATCGGAGGCGCTATGGCCGGATACGAGCCCATGGAGCTCGAACAGCCTTCGCCACCAGGTACACGTACTGCGGGACAAGCTGGAGCCGAATCGCCCAACTGGCGGCCAGTCGAGTTACGTGGCTACCCAGCGCGGGGGTTACAGGCTGGACGCGCGTGTGTGGATCGATGCGGATGAGTTCGAGGCGCAGGTCCACAGCGGCCTGTCCATGTTCGTGAAGGGTAAGGAAGGTTCGGCCAGCAGTCTGCTCGAGCGAGCGCTGAGCCTCTACAAGGGGGATTTCTTCACCGAGAGCCCCTACGCGGAGTGGGCTCTCGACGAGCGCGACCGTCTGCGCGAGCTGGCCGGACGCGGGCTCAGCGCCCTGATAAACGTCAGGCGTGCGGAGGGCGACCTGGACGCTGCCGCCGCGTACGCTCGGCGCCGGGCCGAGATGGAGCCGTACGACATGGACGTCCAACGGGACTTCCTCGAAATCTGCCTGAAGCAAGGCCGCCGCAGCGCCGCCATACGACGCTACTCGCTCCTGCGAACGCGCATGTGCCGGGAGTTCGGCCACGGTCCGGACTTCGCGCTGAGCGACCTCAACGGCCGGACTTCCGTCTAGGGAGAGCCGCCCGGGGTCAAGCCTGCGAGATGCTGCCCGTCGGGGTTGGGTTCGCGTCGACGGTTGGAGATGAATCCAGACGTTCCACGGGGTGCACGGAGTACCTCGGCCGCCCGTGAGGCACCGGCGACCGGCCCAGCAACGTGCTGAGCGCGGCGCGGTTGGCAGCCCTGAGGCGCTTGCCTGAATCGCCGCCCCCAGCGTAGGCGGACCGGAGGAGGAGCCGAAGCATGAGCGCGCCCTTGTAGAGGATGCGATGGAGCGGGGAGAAATGCTTGCGCGCGTAGAGGGCGCGCGTATAGGCCTGCAGACGCTCGATGCTCGGCTTCGCCTCCCCCTTGCCCTGGTGGAAGATCGTCATCAGCGGGAGATGGCGCACATCCCATCCCGCAGTCTTGATCCGCCGGCAGAAGTCGGTCTCGTCCGAGTACATGAAGAACCGCTCGTCCAGGAACCCTGCGCTCTGGATCGCCTCGCGCCGGGCCAGCATGAACGACCCGCTGGTCCAGTCGCATGCGATCTCGCGGTCGTACGCGGCACGATCGAGCTCGCGCTCTCCGAGCCAGGCGGGCCGCCTGGGCAGGTGTTCGGCCGAGAATGCGTCGCCGAGGGCCCGGAGAGCGTTGGGGAAGCGGCGGATCGTGAGGTCCAGCCTGCCCTCACGATTGACCTGACGCACACCGGCCAGGCCGAGCGTCGGTCGAGCATCCATCGCACGCACGAGCTCCTCAAAGGTCCCGTCGAGGACCTCCGTGTCCGGATTCAGGAACAGCACGTAGCGCGCATTACAGGTAGCGAGGGCCTGGTTGTTTGCGTGCGCGAATCCGCGATTCTTCGAATGCACGACCCGTGCCTCGGGGAACTCGTTGGTGACGAGTTCGGTGGTTCCGTCGCGTGATTCGTTGTCGACCACGATCACGTCGGCGTGCAGGTCTCCCATGTGGGCGAAGACGGTCCGGAGGCATGGCCGGAGCCAGGCAGCCGATTGATAAGACACGATGATGATTGCGAGCTCGAAGATGCCGATGTTGAGAGCTCCAAAGTCGTCCACGGTCAGCCCACCAACGCTCGCGCCTCGGCCCGGCTTTCGCGCCCACCGCTTCTGACTCGCCGGAATGGGCCGAAAGTGGGATTGCAGCGGCGCCGTTGGTTAACCGATGCGGGGGGACCGGATCATCAACCTCACCTTCCACGGCATCGGGGAGCCTCAGAGGCCGCTGGAGCCGGAGGAGCACCAGGTATGGCTCGACTCGTGCCAGCTCGAGTCAGTGCTCGACTTGGTCGCCGGCAGGAGCGACATCCGGATCACCTTCGACGATGGGAACGCGTCCGATCTGGAATACGCCCTTCCAGAGCTGCAACGGCGTGGCCTGACCGCGACCTTCTTCTTGATCGCCGGTCGGCTTGGCGCTCCGGGCTTTGTCGACGAGAGTGGCGCACGTGCGCTGGCCGACGCCGGGATGGAGATCGGCTGCCACGGCATGCGTCATCGCCCATGGCGGCGGCTCGACGAGGTCGGGCTTCGAGAGGAGCTCGTGCAGGCGAGGAGGGTGCTCGAAGGCGTCATCAAGCGTCCCGTGACCGATGCAGCCTGCCCGTTCGGCTCGTACGATTCTCGCGTTCTCCGCGCCCTGCGTCGGCATGGGTACCGGCGGGCCTACACGAGCGATCCCGGAACGGCCCACCTCCAGAACTGGATTCAGGCGCGCAATACGGTCCGACCGGGTGATATCGAAGGCCTCCTCGCCGAGGCGTCCACCACCCACGGCTGGGTCGGCCGTGCCAGGCTCGCAATCAAGCGATGGCGATGAACGTCCCAGCCGCTGTCCGCGTGGTCCCGATCACCAATGACGATGTGCCGCGGGCCGCAGCGTTCCTCCACGAACAGTTGAACAGCCGTGTCTCCGCCGATCATTGGGCCCGGGCGGTCGACGTGCCATGGGAGGTCGAGAGCCCAAATGCCGGGTTCATGCTGCTGGACGACGACCGAGTGGTCGGCGTGCAGCTGGCGTTCTACTCGGACCGCGTGGTCGATGCGCGCCGCGAGCGCTTCTGCAATCTCGGAGCCTGGTGCGTGCTGCCCGCCTACCGACTCCATGGGCTGAGGCTGCCCAAGGCACTGCTGAGTCAGGACGGCTATCACTTCACGGACCTCTCGCCGAGCGGCAACGTCATCGGAGTCAACCAGCGGTTCAGCTTCCGCTTCCTCGACACGACGACTGCGGTTGTCCCGAACCTCCCGTGGCCGAGCCGGCCGGGCCGTGATCTGATCAGCTCCGACCCGGATGTCATCCAGCGAACCCTGTCCGGTTCCGACCGCGCCCTCTACAGGGATCATGCCGCGACCGGAGCCGCGCGTCACCTGATCCTCATTCGCGGAGATGATTGGTGCTACGTCGTCTTCCGCAAGGACCGCCGGAAGAAGCTCCCGCTGTTCGCGAGCGTTCTCTACGTGAGCAACCCTGCGCTGTTTCGTCTGATGGCCCGTCCTTTTGCACGGCACCTGTTGATCCACCACGGCGTTCTCGCCACCCTTGTCGAGGATCGGGTGGTCGGGTGCCGTCCGCGGCCATCCTTCAGGCTCCGATCGCCACGACGCAAGATGTTCCGCAGCACGAGCCTGGAGCCGGCGCAGATCGACTATCTGTACAGCGAGCTGGTCTGCGTCTCGTGGTGAGCGCGGCAGTCCGAAACGGTCAGGTGACGCGAACTCAGCTGCACCACTTGCTGGCCCAGGCCGCGGCGAAGCGCCCCGATGCCCCGGCACTGACGATCAAGGGCGAGACACGCAGCTACGGAACGCTCTGGGCGGAGGTCCGTGCGTTCGCCGGAGGGTTGAAGCACCTGGAGCTCGGGCGCGGCGAGCGGATCGGGATCTATCTCGAGAAGCGCATCGAGACGGTGGCCGCGATGTTCGGCACCTCCCTGGCCGGCGGCGCGTTCGTACCGATCAACCCCCTCCTGCGCCCGCGCCAGGTCGGCTACATCCTCAACGACTGCGACGTTCGCGTGCTGGTGACCTCGCAGGAACGGCTCGACCTCCTGCGCGAGGAGCTCGAGCGATGTCCCTCGGTCGAGCACGTGGTGGTGGTCGGCGACGGCGGCGACGCCCGGGCGCCACGCGGCTGGGTGGAGCACAGCTGGGACGGACTCGCAGGCAACGGCGCGGCACCCGAGCCCAACCGGATCGATCTCGACATGGGAGCGATCTTCTACACGTCGGGCAGCACCGGAAAGCCGAAGGGCGTCGTCCTCTCGCATCGCAACCTGATCGTCGGTGGCGAGAGCGTGAGCCAGTACCTGGGCAACCATGAGGACGATCGGATCCTCGCCGCCCTGCCGCTGAGCTTCGACGCCGGCTTCAGCCAGCTGACGACCGCGTTCACAGCGGGAGCCCACGTCATCCTCGTCAACTACCTGCTGCCCGACGAGGTGGTTCGCCTATGCGCTGAGCACGAGGTGACCGGCCTCACCTGCGTCCCGCCGCTGTGGCTGCAGCTTGCCGACCAGGCCTGGCCTCCGCAGGCTTCCCGGAGCATGCGCTACTTCGCGAACACGGGTGGCCGAATGCCCAAGGCGACACTCGACCGCCTGCGTGCGATCTTCCCGGAGGCGACGCCGTACCTGATGTACGGGCTCACGGAGGCGTTCCGGTCGACCTATCTCGACCCGGCCGAAGTCGACCGGCGGCCGGATTCGATCGGCAAGGCGATTCCCAACGCGGAGATCCTCGTCGTCCGAGACGACGGATCGGAATGCGAGCCGGGCGAAGAGGGTGAGCTCGTCCATCGTGGGGCGCTGGTCGCGATGGGCTACTGGAACGACACGGAGCGGACCGCTGAACGATTCCGGCCGGTGCCGAGCCGCGACGGCTGCGCCTGCAGCAGCGAGACGGCCGTTTTCTCCGGCGATCTCGTTCGCCGCGACGAAGAGGGGTTCCTGTACTTCATCGGCCGCCGGGACGAGATGATCAAGACCTCGGGTTACCGGGTGAGCCCGACCGAGATCGAAGAGGTCGCGTACGACACGGGGCTTGTCGAGGACGCGGTCGCCTTGGGGATCGACGATGCGCGCCTTGGGCAGCACATCGTCCTCGCCGTCAGCCCCGCCAATGGTCGTCTCGAGCCGGACGAGCTCCTGGGGCGGCTCCGCCGGCAGCTCCCCCGCTACATGACTCCGAAGCGGGTCGTAGTCCGTCCCTCCCTTCCACGCTCGCCGAACGGCAAGTTCGATCGCGCTTGCCTGCGCCGGGAGCTGGCGGCGTCGTGACCACCGTCGTCGCAGCAGACACGCGGGCGCCGATCGTCGAGACGGTCGGGGATGTTCCACTCGGGCGCCTCGCTGAGCGGGTCGGGTCGACGCCATTCTTCGCTTATGACCGCGCGCTGCTGACCGATCGCATCGCCTTGCTGCGATCCGCGTTGCCGGACGACGTCGAGCTCGGCTATGCGCTGAAGGCGAACCCGATGCCGGCCGTGGTCCAGCACCTCTCTGGCCTCGTCGATGCCCTCGACATCGCGTCGGCCGGCGAGATGCGGGTCGCGCTCGACACCCCGATGCCGGCGCACCGCGTGAGCTTCGCCGGGCCCGGCAAGACCGACGCCGAGCTGGCTCAGGCCGTGGCCGCCGGTGTCATCGTCGAGCTCGAGTCCGAAGCCGAGGCCATGCGGCTGGCCACCATCGGCGAGCGCCTGGGAGTTGGCCCTCGCGTCGCGGTACGGGTCAATCCCGACTTCCGGGTGAGGGGCTCGGGCATGCGGATGGGCGGCGGCCCGCAGCAGTTCGGAATCGACGCCGAGCGCGTACCGGCCCTGCTCACCGAGCTTGCCCGTTCCGACCTCGACCTACTCGGCTTTCACGTCTTCGCCGGGTCCCAGAACCTCGATGCCGAGATCCTGGCCCAAGCCCAGCGAAAGACCGCCGAGCTGCTTCTGAGGCTCGCCGACGCCTCCCCCACGGCGGTCCGCTACCTGAACATCGGCGGGGGGTTCGGCATCCCATATTCCGAGCGGGACGAGCCGCTCGATCTCGTCGCCGTCGGCGAGAACCTGGAGAACCTGCTGCGGGACGCGATCCGCCCCAGCCTGCCCAGTGCGCAGGTAGTGGTCGAGCTCGGTCGCTACATCGTCGGCGAGTGCGGCGTCTACGTCACCCGGATCGTCGATCGCAAGGTGTCACGGGGGAAGACGTTCCTGGTCGTCGACGGAGGGCTCCATCACCAACTCGCCGCCTCGGGGAACTTCGGTCAGGTGATCAGGCGCAACTACCCCGTCGCGGTGGCCACCAGCGTCGCTCGCCCGAGCGAGACGGTCAGCGTCGTCGGCTGCCTCTGCACCCCGCTCGACGTCCTCGCGGACGACGTCGAGCTCCCGAGGGCCGAGGTGGGGGAACTCGTGGTCATCTTCCAAGCCGGCGCCTACGGGCTGACCGCCAGCCCAACGGCCTTTCTGAGCCATCCAGCGCCGGTCGAGGTGCTCGTGTGATCGGTGTACTGGTCGCGGTCGCACTCGGGCTTCCCGGGCTCGCCACCGCCGCGCACCTCGGACTGCTCACGCTCGGGTCACTGTTCTACCGCGATGCCGAGCCGGGGGCGAACGAGGAGATCCGCTTCCTGATCCTCGTCCCGGCGCACAACGAGGAGCTGGTCATCGCCAGGTGCCTTGAAGCGATCGAAGCCGATCGCCGGAGACGAGACCTCGTGCTGGTCGTCGCCGACCGGTGCACCGACGCAACGGCCGAGATCGCGACCAGGTTCGGGGCCATCGTCCTCGAGCGCGGGCCGGACTCCGAGCCCGGGCGAGCGGCGGCGAGGCAGGCCGGACTCGAGCGTGCGCGCTCCCTCGAATGGGACGCGGTCGTGATGCTCGACGCCGACTCGGTCGTCTTGCCCGGGTTCTTCGCGGGCTGTGAGACGGCACTCGCCGGGGGCGCGGACGCGGTTCAGGCCCGGAGCGAGAGCGAGCCCGGCTCGACGCTGGCGACCGAGGCCGCGCTGCTCGCGTTCACGCTCCAGGGCGTGACGGTACCCAGGGGTCGCGATCGGCTGGGGCTGTCCGTGCGGCTCCGCGGGACAGGTATGGCGATCCGCCGCGAGCTCGTGTTGGCGCACAGGTTTGGCGCGCCAGCGTCGGAGGATCTCGTCTTCTCTCTTGACCTCTTGCTCGACGGGGTCCGCTGTCGTCATGTCGACAGTTCCAGGCTGCGGTCCGAGGGAGTCAGCCGCTGGGACTCCTTCGGCGGACAGAAGCTTCGCTACGAGGCGGGGAGAATGGCCGCGGCGCGCACCTACGTGCCAAAGCTTCTGCGCCGCTCTGTACGCCACCGCGACCCCGCCTGCCTCGAGGCGGCGTGGTTCCTCGCCACACCGCCGTTCGCGCTCGCAGCCCTGTCGCTGCTCGCAGCCGCCGGCACCGCGGCGCTGGTCTCCTGCTGGTGGCTGGCGGCGGTGTTCGGCGCCGGGTTGGTGACCCTTGCCCTGGTGCTGGCGACCGGCTTGATCCAGGCGGGGGCCGGAGCGCGGAGCTGGCTCGCGTTGGCCGCGGCTCCCTGGTATCTCGTCTGGAAGGCAGCCGTTCAGGCCCGCGCGATCGCCAGCGTGCTCCGCCGCGACGACTACTACCCGCCGACCGAGCGGGTCTAAGAGACGCTTTCGGCAGACTCCAGCTTGCCGGCGACGAACGACGTCAGGCTGGCAACGGTCTCGAACACCTCGGCCGTGATGTCATCGTCCTCGACGACGATTCCAAAGCGCTGCTCGAGCTCGACGACGAGCTCGAGTACAGCCAACGAGTCGAGCTCCGGCACCGTGCTCAGAGGCGTGGTGGCATCGATCGTCTCGGCGCGATCCTCGATTCCGAGCGTCTCGACCACTGCAGCGCGCACGCTGACGAAGTCGGCGGAGATCTCGGCTGTGGGAATGGACTCGGTCACGCCAGATCAACGCGGCGGCACGACGACCTCTTTCGCACCCGACCGTGCGGGTCACACCGCAAGAAGCGCCCTCCCCAAGCCGTTTCTCAGACAGTCCGACTCATACGCGCGGCGAAGGCGTCGCGCGGGCGTGAGCGGGATCATTTCTCATGCGGATCAGCGTCATCGGATTGGGTTATGTCGGGGCCGTCACCGCGGCCTGCTTCGCGAAGCGTGGCCACGATGTGACCGGGGTCGATGTCAATCCCGGCAAGGTCGCCCTGGTCGACGCGGGGAAGGCCCCACTACTCGAGCCCGGCCTACCCGAGGCGATCAGCGATGGGCACCAGTCGGGTCTGCTGCGAGCGAGCACCGACGCCGCGGCGGCCGTTGAGGCCACCGATCTCTCGCTCGTCTGCGTCGGTACGCCTTCCGGAGCGCAGGGATCGCTGTCGCTCGACGCGATAGAGCGGGTCTGCGCGGAGATCGGACCGGCTCTCCGCCGGACCGGTCGGCCACACACGGTGGTCATCCGCAGCACCGTGCTCCCGGGAACGAGCGAGGAGACCATCATCCCGGCTCTCGAGGCGAGCTCCGGGCTACGCGTGGGCCGGGATTTCGGCTTTGCCGTGAACCCTGAGTACCTGCGAGAGGGAAGTGGCGTCGCGGACTTCGACGATCCCGAGAAGATCGTCGTCGGAGAGTTCGACGCCGCCAGCGGTGAGTCGCTGGTCGAGCTCTACGGCGACCCCGCCGACAAGCTCTTTCGCGTTCCGATCCGGGTCGCCGAGACCGCCAAATACGTCGACAACGCGTTCCACGCGCTCAAGGTCGGCTTCGCCAACGAGGTCGGCGCCCTCAGCGTCGAGTTCGGCATCGACTCGCACCAGCTCATGCAGATCTTCAAGGCGGATCGAAAGCTCAACATCAGCGACGCCTATCTGACGCCGGGGTTCTGCTTCGGCGGCTCGTGCCTGCCCAAGGACCTTCGCGCTCTCGTGTACCGGGCCAAGGAATCCCATGTGGACGTCCCGATTCTCGAGAGCGTCCTCGACTCGAACGAGGCTCACTTCCGGAGGACCTACGAGCTGCTGACCTCCAACGGCCGTCGGCGGATAGGCCTGCTCGGCCTGGCCTTCAAGCCGGGCACCGACGAGCTACGCGAGAGCCCGTACGTCGAGTTGGCGGAGCGCCTGATCGGCAAGGGGTACGACCTCCGCATCTACGACCCCTCGATCCACCTGCCGAGCCTGACCGGAACGAACCGGGATTACATAGAGGAGCACCTGCCGCACCTGAAGCAGCTGCTGGCCGACAGCGCCGAGGAGGTCGTCGAGCACGCCGAAACCTGCATCGTCGCGTCACGCGGCAACGAGGTGGGGCGAGCCCTCGCCGACGCCGAGGGGCGCATGATCATCGACCTGGTGCGGCTCCCCGGAGGGCCGGCCCTGGGACGCCGCTCCGAGTACCACGGTGTCGCCTGGTAGGGCGCTCATCCTCGTCGAGAACCTCTCGGTTCCCTTCGATCGACGGGTCTGGCAGGAGTGTCAGGCGCTGCGCACCGCCGGATATGAGGTCTCGGTGGTCTGTCCGCAGGGGAGCACGCAGGACCGGGAGCGCTATGCGCGGATCGATGGGGTCGAGATCCACCGCTACCCGCTGACGCCGGCGGTCGGCGGCTCGGCTGGGTACGTGCGCGAGTACGCGGCCGCGCTCTGGCGGACGTGGAGGCTGACTCGGCGCCTGGGTCGCTTCGACATCGTCCATATCTGCAATCCCCCCGATCTGCTCTTCCTGGCCGCGCTCCCGCTCAAGCGTCGCGGTGCCCGGATCGTGTTCGACCAGCACGACCTGGTGCCGGAGCTCTACCTATCGAGGTTCGAGCGCGGCAAGGACCTTCTCTATCGCGGCGTGGTGGCGCTCGAGCGCCTGACATATCGCGCAGCGGACACGGTCATCGCCACCAACGAGAGCTACCGCTCCGCCGCGCTCGAGCGAGGTCACAAGTCGCCCGGAGAGGTGTTCGTGGTCAGGAGTGCTCCTGATCTGCGCCGGTTCGCCGGCGGCGTGCCGAACCCCGAGCTCAAGCGGGGCAAGAAGCACCTCCTCTGCTATCTCGGGGTGATGGGCCCGCAGGACGGTGTCGACTACGCGCTCCATGCGCTTGCGGAGCTGCGAGGCATGCGTGCGGACGACTGGCATGCGGTATTCGTCGGCGCCGGCGACTGCTTCGACGATTTGCGCGCCCTCTCCGGCAGGCTGGGCCTCGAGGACAGGGTGACGTTCACGGGGCGGATCCCGGATCCGGAGTTACTCGGCTACCTGGCGACTGCCGATGTCGCTCTGGCGCCGGATCCCCGCAATCCGTTGAACGACGTGTCGACCATGAACAAGATCCTGGAGTACATGGCCGTTGGATTGCCGATCGTGTCCTTCGATCTCCGTGAGGCGCGCGTTTCGGCAGGGGACGCCGCCCGATACGCGACGTGCAACGACACCGGCGACTTCGCAGCCGCCGTCTCGGGCCTGCTCGACAATGCCCCCGAGCGGAGACGGCGGGGCCGGGTCGGCAGAGCGCGTGTCAGCGGCCCGCTCAGCTGGGACCGCTCCAAGGAACAGCTCCTTGCGAGCTACGCGGCCGCCTTGGGATCCTCGCCCGTGAGGACCCGCGTCAGTGAGCGGGCTCCTGCAGGCATCGACGCCGCTTCGGTCGGCGATGTCGA
>Ga0066903_100002975_pt1 | contig 13584 bp, 13 predicted proteins | sample PanSoiMetaGPlot1_FD_67491 | JGI IMG/M metagenome (GOLD analysis project Ga0066903, IMG submission 67491) | Tropical forest soil microbial communities from Panama analyzed to predict greenhouse gas emissions - Panama Soil - Plot 1 (version 2) | ecosystem: Environmental > Terrestrial > Soil >... | reverse complement strand
AAAGGCGCTCGCGCAGAAGGAATGCTCACCACCGTCAAGCATTTTCCCGGGCATGGAGACACGGCTACAGACTCCCACCTGAGCGTCGCGCGTGTAACGGGGGACATAGCCCGTCTCAATTCAACGGAACTCGCCCCGTTTCGCAAAGCAATCGATGCCGGAATCGATTCTGTAATGGTAGCCCACGTCACTGTGCCAGCCCTGGAACCGGATCCCAACCGGGTTGCTACTACGTCTTCGGCAGTCGTAACGGATCTCTTGAAGAAACAACTGAATTTCAAGGGAATTGTTGTTACCGATGCCATGGATATGGCTGGCCTCACAAGGCTCTACGCATCCGATATTGGGCGTTCAGCGGTGGAGGCCTTTAAGGCAGGCAACGACCTGCTGATTATTCCGGCAGACCTGGATGCGTCGTATCGCTCCATGCTGGCAGCTGCCAAAAGCGGTGAAATCCCAAGCTCACAGATCGACGCATCAGTGCTGAAAGTACTGAAAGCAAAGGCTTCTGTAGGGCTGAACAAGGCACGTTTAGTCGACGAATCTACTCTCGACAAAGAAATCGGCCGGCCCGAAAACCTCGCGCGTGGACAGCAAATGGCTGATGCGGCGGTCACATTGGTTCGCGACAATGGAAAGCTATTGCCACTAAAACAATCGGGAACTGTCAGTACCGGGCTTCCGTATCTCAAGGTGGAGGATGTGCATAACAATCTGGTCGTTATTGTGCTCTCAGATGACGTCCGTACCGAGTCCGGCAGAGCGCTTGAACGCCAAATTCGCGCCCGAGTTCCAGATGTGAACGTGATCTATGTGGATCCGCGCATCGCGGGGGCAATGTCCGATGACATCTTAAGGCTGGTGGATCAGGCAAAGGCTGTTGTAGCGGCCGTTTACGTCATTCCTACAGCTGGCCAGGCAATCAAAACCGCGAGCGGACTAACGAATTCAGTGGCTTTGGCAGATGCGAGCGGCGTGTTGCTGCAGGGCATCCTTACGAAAGCAGCTGAAAAAACGGTCGTATTGGCGATGGGGAATCCCTATCTTGCAGCGGATTTTCCTTCGACCCAAAATTATGTTTGTACTTTTTCGAATGCGGCGGTGTCGGAAGTCAGTGCCGTAAAGGCCTTGTTCGGAGAAATCGCCATCCGGGGGCATCTGCCCGTCAGTATTCCAGGGATCGCACAGCGCGGACAAGGGCTGGAGCGGTTGCCGACGGTTGCACAAGGAGAGTCGCAGAATGAACAGAAAAAATTTGCGGGTCGCTAGGATGGTCTTGGCATCGACGGTTGCATTGTCGTTCGCAATCTTTCTCAATGCGTGCAGCATCAATGTGAAAAAAGACGCGGGCGATCAGGAGAAGAAAGTTGATATTGAAACTCCCATCGGCGGGCTGCATGTTAGCAAGGACGTCGATGCGAAAGAGGTGGGCCTCGCCGTGTATCCGGGGGCTCGTGCCAAGGAAAAAGAAGACGATGGCGAAGAAAACAAGGCCAACGTAAACATTTCCAGCAGCTTCTTCGGCCTGAAAGTAGTGGCCATTGAATACGAAAGCGATGACTCTCCGGAAAAGATCACGGCCTTCTACAAAGAACAGTTGAAAAAATACGGCGACATCCTGGAGTGCCACACCAGCAAACATGGCGGGCATGTGAACGCTGAGGTCAAGTCGGATTCGGATCACAACGATGACTCCAAGCTTAGTTGTGAGGAAGGCAGTGGTAACACTCTGGAATTAAAGGTTGGGACGCCTTCCAATCAGCGTATCGTGTCAATTACCCCGGAAAAGAAAGGGACGGAATTCGCTCTTGTGCTGGTTCGGACCAGGGGCAAAGACACGATCTAGACAAACAAGCAGAACCGCGCCAGCGACGTAATGGTCGAAATGGCCGCCTTGCCTGCTCGGCGGCAGTGCGATAACTTGAATTTTAGTGGAACAGGCGTGCTATCGATGCGGTGCGATGATCGAGGAAGGCACTGCCTTTTGTCCGCACTGTAATGCTCCCCAAATCCGCGTAGCCGTCCCGGACGGCGGAATAGCAGAAACCCCGGGTACACCCCAAACACCATGGGCCGGTTCATTCCCCAGCTACACTTCCGCTGGACAGATTGATTGGTCGCGGGCAATGCCAGTCGCATTAAAATGCGGCGTAATCGCGGCCTTCCTGATGATCCTGCCTCTCGGTATTTTGGGCCTCATCGGTGTTGGAGCTTTTGCTGTAGAGCTTTATCGCCGCCGCACTCCTGGCATCTTATTTACGACCGGAATGGGAGCACGTCTTGGCGCATTGAGCGGCGTCATGGGTTTCGGGATCTTCACGGTGAGCCTGGCGGTTTTGGTGGCGCTCACCCACAGTGGAGATCGCGTACGAGAGCACCTTCTAGAAGCGATACAGCGCGCTGCGGAAGGCAACCCCGATCCCCAGGTTCAACAGGCTTTTGAGTACTTCAAGACTCCAGATGGACTCGCGCTCGCCCTGGTGATTGGCTTGGCCATGACATTGGTGATTTGTCTGCTTCTGTCATCGGTAGGTGGCGCACTCGGCGCACGCTGGTTCGGAAAGAGGCGATCAGGTTAATTGGCAGGTGCAGCTATTAAGGCCCAGATTCGCGAGGTTTGCGGAAATTGTGCCTTAGCTCCTTGCCCGAGATCAGTCTCCCCAAGTATGATGCAGCGTTCATGACTGCCCGGTCCAATCCGCGAAGCCCGAACCTTCGAGAGAAGAGCCAGTTGATGTCCGCGTCGGAAATCGAACGCACCTTGGTTCGACTGGCGCACGAAATTGTCGAGAAAAATAATGGCGCTCAAGATTTGGCCTTCATAGGAGTCAAGCGACGAGGCATTCCATTGGCGCAGCGCATGGCCGCCATCATTGAGCGCATAGAAAAGACAACAGTTCCGTTGGGAACGATCGACATCACGCTGTATCGTGATGATCTGTCGACCCTTGGACCTAAGCCGGTGGTGCAGAAAGCCGAAGTCGGGATCCCGATCACGGGAAAGAACATCATTCTTGTAGATGACGTTCTGTACACCGGGCGCACCGCCCGAGCGGCGATGGATGCATTATTCCACCAGGGCCGCCCGAAGCAACTGCAACTCTGTGTGCTCATCGACCGCGGACACCGGGAGTTGCCGGTAGAAGCCACGTTTATTGGGCGGGTCGTGCAGACGACTCGAAACGAGATCATCGAAGTCCAGCTGAAAGAAGTCGACGACGCAGAGAGAGTTCTCCTGGTCGAGAAGCAAAGCTGAGGAGGTTGGTGGAAGCGCGGGTTTTTCCCGCGCGACAGCCCAGAACAGATGAACAAGGCCGTGCGCGGTTCGTTGCTGGGGATCGAGACTCTGACCACGGATGAGATTCTGGGCTTTCTAAATCTTGCCCGGCGAATGAATCCGCTAAAACCCCGCTCTTTGTTGCGTGGAAAACGTGTGCTTCTACTGTTCTACGAACCCTCCACTCGCACACGCACCTCCTTTGAAATTGCCGCCAAGTCAATGGGAGCGATGACGACTCTTGTGCTGGCCAGCGGATCCAGCATCGAGAAGGGCGAGTCGCTGCTCGATACGGCGTACACGCTTCGTGCTGTCGGGGCAGACCTGATTGTTATACGCCATCCACATGCCGGTGCCCCTTACCTGATGTCGCAGCATGTGGATATTCCAGTGGTCAATGCCGGGGATGGAATGCACGAGCATCCATCGCAGGCATTGCTCGACGCGTACACGATCTTGCGCCACAAAAAGACTCTCAAAGGTCTCACGGTTGCCATCGTTGGCGATATCTATCACAGCCGGGTAGCTCGGTCTGCCATTCATCTGCTGAGCAAATTCAACGCCAAGATCACATTGTGCGGACCACCGGAGTTTGTTCCGGAGATCGCTGCAACTCTCGCGCCCGGGTTACACATATCCCGAAGCGCTGAGGAAGCGTTGCGTGGATGCGACGTCATCATGGTATTGCGTGTTCAGCAAGAACGGCTCGCGGGAATGAAGATCCGATTGCAGGACTACATCGCTCGCTACCAAATGACAATGACACGGCTGAAACTGGCAAAGAAAGACGCGATTGTAATGCATCCCGGTCCCATCATCCGTGGACTTGAGTTGACGTGGGACGTTGCGGATTGCCCGCAGTCTGCCATCGTGGAAGAGGTCCATAATGGCGTGCCGGTCCGCATGGCAATCCTGGCAAAGGCTTTGGCAAGAGCGGCATGAATCAGCGGCGAGGAAGCAGTCTCCTAATTCGTGGTGGGCATGTGATCGATCCCGCGGCAAGGATCGATGCGCCAATGGATGTGCTGTTACGCGACGGACGGGTTGCGGATGTCGCAGGCCCCGGTCAGATTAAGGACGGCGATAGCAAATTTGACGCTCGCGGCCTCGTCGTCACGCCCGGATTTATCGATCTGCACGTGCACCTCCGTGAGCCGGGCGACAGCTACAAAGAAACGATTGCCACCGGCACAGCAGCCGCTGCCGCCGGGGGGTTCACCTCGGTGTGTTCCATGCCCAACACGTCTCCCGTAGTCGACACCCCCGAGTGGATAAATTGGCTACGCGATCCGGAACGCGGGGCAGTCGTGAATGTCTTTCCCATCGCAGCCGCAACGCGCGGAAGTAAGGGAGTCGTCCTCACCGACTATCGCGGACTCCAGCGTGCAGGCGCGGTTGCAGTGACGGATGATGGCAAGCCCATTCTCGAAGATGACGTCATGCGCGAGAGCCTGCGCCTGGCTGCAGAAATAAACTTGACGGTCGTCCAACATGCCGAGGACACACGGATGACCGAGAATTGCACAATGAACGAGAGTCCCACATCTTTTCGACTGGGATTACGTGGGATCAAGGCGGCCGCCGAGTCCTCGATCGTGGACCGTGATGCGCAACTCGCTCAACAGCTGGGAGCGAGGATGCACGTGGCGCATCTTTCCACTGCGGATGCGCTGAAATCCGTTCGGCGCGCCAAGCGGGCCAGAGCGCGTGTGACGTGCGAAGTCACCCCGCATCACTTCACACTTACCGATGCCGATGTGCGCGACTATGACGCAAATTACAAGATGAACCCGCCGTTACGGTCCGAAGCAGACCGCGAGGCGATTCTGGCAGCTCTCGCCGATGGCACGGTCGACGCCATTGCGACTGATCATGCACCGCATGCCATCCATGAAAAAGTCATGGAATTTGAGCGGGCAAATTTTGGGATCACAGGTCTTGAGACCGCCCTCGGCCTGGCAATTACAAAGTTGCATCGCGAGCACAAGATTCCGTTGGCAAGAATTGTGGAACTGTTTACTTCCGGCCCCGCACGTGTACTCGATCTCCGAGGCCGGGGAACGCTGGCGCGCGGCAGCTATGGGGATGTCACCATATTTGATCCGAAGAAGAAATGGACGTTTAAGGCAGCGGAATCAAAATCGCTGTCGCGGAATACGCCATTCGACGGATGGCAGTTGACGGGTAAAGTTGTAGCAACCATCGTAAGCGGACAGCAAGTGTACCGAGCAGGATAAATCCCTCGTAACCTAGCACTGGCACGGGCTGTACTTCAAAAGTGAAAGCGTACTAGTTCAAAATCCCCATTCGCTTTCCAACCTTCTTCAAGGTTTCCAATGCCTGGTGTAACTCCTCCTCTGTATGCGTCGCGGTCATAATCGTTCTGATTCGCGCCTTGCCTTCCGGAACAGTTGGAAACGCAATTCCGGTACCCATGACGCCTTCCTTGAACAGCTCACGTGAGAAGTCCATGGTGAGTTTGCCATCTCCGATGATGATGGGGGTGATAGGTGTTTCGCTGGCCGGAGTCGTCTTGCCGCCGATATCGAAACCCAGCAGTCCTAGTTCTTTTTTCCAGAAGTGGGTATTCTCCCAAAGTTTCTCAATGCGCTCAGGTTCCTTCTCAAGCACATCAAATGCCGCGATACAGGTCGCTGCGACTGAAGGCGGATGCGAGGTTGAGAACAGGAACGGACGCGCGCGATGGTAGAGGAAGTCGATCAAGTCGCGAGTTCCACAGACATATCCACCCAACGCTCCAATCGCTTTCGACAGTGTCCCAACTTGAATATCGACACGTCCGTGGACGTTGAAATGATCGATCGTGCCCCGGCCGTTTCGCCCCAATACCCCTGAGGCGTGCGCGTCATCGACCATCATGATGGCTCCGTACTTTTCAGCAACATCGCACAGCGCCGGCAGAGGACCAACATCGCCGTCCATGGAGAACACGCCATCCGTGATCAAGAGTTTCTTGCCCGGTTCGTTTTTTACCGACGCCAACTGCTCTTCCGCATGAGCAATGTCCTTGTGGCGAAAGACCAGGATCTTTGCGCGAGATAGCCGCGCACCATCGATGATGGATGCGTGGTTGAGTTGGTCGGAGATGATGAAGTCGTCTTTTCCCAGCACTGCCGATACCGTGCCCGCATTGGCGGCGAATCCGGATTGGAAGACCACACAAGCTTCCACGTTCTTGAAGCGGGCAATCTTCTCCTCGAGCTCCATGTGAATTTTCATGGTGCCGGCAATCGTGCGGACGGCACCCGAACCCACCCCATACTTGCGGGTGGCTCCGAGCGCGGCTTCCCGCAACTTCGGATGAGTCGTCAGGCCGAGGTAATTGTTGGAGGCAAGGTTTATGACTTTCTTCCCGTCAAAAGTGCAAATCGGTGCCTGCTCGTCCTCGAGTACCCGAAGACGGAAATGAGTTCCCTTTTCCTTGAGCTCATTCAATTGATCGGTGAGATATGAGAGCGGATTTGTGCGAGAAGGTGTTTGTGTGGCCATGGCGAAGATAGTTTAATACGCCGACCACCCGACGATGGCAACCGGCTGAAAAGAAAGCATGATCGATGGGGAAATTGTCTGGGACTTCGTTGGCCTTCCGTCACTTGCTTTTGATTGCACAGGATTGAAAATGCCCGTTGGGGAGAGGTGTCTATGTCCAAACTAAGTCTTTCGTTCTTGGGTTTGGTGCTGTTAGCTGTTTGCGCTTCAGCTCAAACACCCACAAAGCTCACTGAAGAAGTGAAAGCGAAAGCTGCGGCACAAAAACAAGCGGAAAGGGATCGACAACATCGCGAGGAACTCGAACGCGAACGGGAACGACAGCACGAACGCGAGCGGCACGAAACGAGGGATCACAGGCATGATCATGATCGCGACGCTCATATTCACAGGGCTTCCGATCGTGAGCATGATGGACGGCACGGGCGCAAAACCGGCTGGGGAGATTGCGACGGGCCTCCGGGACAGGCAAAGAAGTCAGGGTGCCACTCTCATGAGCATCATCCTTCTGGACAACACATCAGAAACGTATCCAAGCCTGCGCCCGCCAAGCGTCCAACGGCTGAAGTCCATGGACAGGCTCATGTCGATGGGCAGGTTCGTTAGAAATTGGGTTAAGGCGCCACCGGAATCGGTGGCGCTTTTCTACTTCAGCGGCTGGTAATAGCGTTCGCCGGCACAGGCCCGGCAAAGAGTCTTTCCTTCACGGGCAACCTCGCGGTGAAAGTTGATGCCCTCGCCACAGTTTGCGCACACGACACGTTCGCCCTTGTATCCGGGAAATTCCTCGGGAGATAGCTCGACCTTTACCCACTCCGTCGAGAAAAGATCATCATCGGACATCTCGCGATAGGCGAGCATCTGCTGTTCGTTCTTGCTTTCGATCTCGGGGTGCATCTGGCGGGCGAGGCCTTTCGAGGATTCCTTTGCGGCGACGCGCACACCCCTGCCGGTGTTCACATCGACGAACGTGGCCGCCATCTTTCCCCAATCTCGGAATTTCAGTGCCCTCTTGCCTAAGCGGCATCCAGTCACGACGCCAACGGCGTCTGTGGCGCAGCGATCAATCTCCACGAAAGTCACAAGGCGCTTACGGTCTTTACCACGCGGGTCTTCTATGCCGAGTTTCGCAATTCCGAGCATCGCCATGCGAACCCCTAGCACTTGCCCGGCACATAGATGCCCGTGAGCCTGCTCAGCTTCTCGAAGGTACTCATCAAGAGAATTCATGTAGGTAGGAATTACTTGCGCCGCCAGCGCACGCCATCCTTGGTATTTTCAACGATGATCCCGGCCAGAGCCAGTTCCGAACGCAGCGAGTCTGAGGCCTTAAAGTTACGCGCCTTGCGCGCCTGTTCCATCTCTGCGACCTTTTGATTCACTTGGCTATCGCTGAGTTGCGATGCACTCACAGTTTCAATCAACTCGGGAGAAATTTCACCCTCGCGGCCTTCAGCCCTGGCCCAATCGAGAATACTTGCCATCTTTTGAGCGTCATCATCCTTCAGGACGGCGAAAATCTGATCGAAGGCTTCCAGAGGCGCGAGCAGCGAAGCCACATCGTCTTTCCTCAGTTGCTCGGAGTCGAGCGCGACGTTGGCCTTCCGAATCATGTCAAAGATCGCGGCTTGGGCTTGCGCGGTGTTGAGATCGTCATCGAGACCGGCCTTCATGCGTTCGAGGGTTTCTCGTGCCAGGGCAGTCATCGCCTCCGAAGATCCCGGTTGGAGTTGAGCGCTTGTAAGGCGTTGCTGAAAGTTACGCAGCTTCTCAACATTACTAGCTGCTCCGCGAAGGCCGTCAAACGTAAAGTTCAACTGATTGCGATATGGCACCGACGTCAACAGAAAGCGGATGGCAGAGGGTTTATGTCCCTTGAGCACCAGATCACGCAACGTAAAAAAATTACCGAGGCTCTTTGACATCTTCTCGCCTTCAACAAGCAAGAACCGGGCATGAAACCAGAAATGCGCGAACATCTGGCCGGTTAGAGCTTCCGATTGGGCAATCTCATTTTCATGATGCGGAAAGATGAGATCTTCACCACCAGCGTGAAGATCAAAGCTGTTTCCCAGCTTTTGCATCGACATCACAGAGCACTCAATGTGCCAGCCCGGACGGCCAGGTCCGATCGGGGTCTCCCACGATGCTTCTCCTGGTTTTGGCGACTTCCAGAGCGCGAAGTCGCGAGCGCTGTCCTTGTCATACTCGTCAACGTCTACACGAGCACCGTCTTCCATACCTGCGAAATCTTTCTTCGACAGCTTGCCATAAGCGGGAAATTTCGCGATCCGGAAATAATAAGATCCATCTTCAGCGCGATAGGCGAATCCCTTCTCCGTAAGTCTGCCGATAAAGTCTGCCATCTCTGGGATGTGATCGGTTGCGCGTACCAAGTCAGGCTGCTCGATGTTCAGCGCGGCGGAATCCTCGAGAAACGCCTTCTCGTATTTCGCCGTGTATTGCTTGACGCCGACACCATCGCGCGCCGCGTTGCGAATGATCTTGTCGTCCACATCGGTAATATTCATCGCGTAGTGAACCTTGTACCCGCTCTGTCGAAGGTAGCGTTGCAGGACGTCAACTGCGACGAAGGTACGAAAGTTCCCAATGTGTCCGTAGTCGTAGACCGTAGGCCCGCACGCGTACATACGGACTTGATTGGGGACAAGAGTACAAAATTCTTCGATTTTGGCGGAGAGCGTGTTGTACAGGTTCAGCGCCATAGCTGGGTTTCCATATGAAGAAAGAACACCAATTCTAGGGTTCGTGAAGAAAACTGGTCAAATTCTCTGCGGCGGTGATTCCTGATCGTGGGGATGGAGCCTCTTGCCGACCAGGTAAATGTAGTGGAGCCCTGAAAGAATGGTGAATGTGAACGTCGCCCGCAGGAAAGTGATTCGCGCGATGCTTACCCATCGCTCGGGTTCAACTTGCAATAGAAGAACAAAGAAGACAGCTGCCACCTGCGCGAACGTATTCGCCTTTCCGAAGATGCTGGGGCTGAAATCGCGTAGGCCGGCAATCGCGTAAAGTACTGCACTGGCGCAGAGGATGGAAATGTCGCGGCTGAAGACGAGAACGGTGAATTTCCATGGAATCTTATGAAGGATCGCTAGCACGAGGAACATCGTGCTCAGCAGCAGCTTGTCGGCAATGGGATCGAGATATTGCCCCAGCATGGTCTGCTGCTTCAGGATGCGTGCCAGCAAGCCATCGAGTCCATCGGTCAATCCGGCGATGACGAACAGGATCAACGCCCACTTGTAGCGCCCATTCAGCATGTTGATCACGACAAATGGAAGGAACACCATGCGCAAGAGCGTGAGCTGATTGGGGAAACTTAAGAGCTGCGAAATCTTCACCGGAACTCCCTGGCGGCAGGTTGCGCTTCGGGAGCTAGAAGTTTTGATGGATCTTGTCCGGTCCGGGTAGTAAAGCGCTGAGACAAGGAAGGGATGCTGCCATCGGGAAGATCGAGTTCCATACGTTCCACACGATGCATTGGGAAGAAGACTACGCCGGGTGAATAAGGCTCATTCTCTTTTACAAGCGATACGAGGTCATCAAAGGATGCGAGTTCAATTCCGCGAATGCTGATGCCCTCGGGCGCAAGCGTCAACACTGCACCCCAGAACTTTTCCCTGGGATTTCCCAAGGTCAAGACGACCATGGTCCCTGACTGAAAGGGATTAACCGATACAACGCTCTTGTCCGGCACATTATCGATTGTCTCCGCGAGATGGCTCACTTGGCAACTAGGGGGATGGCGCAGCCTCGTGACGTTACGATGATGCCTGGACGGACTCAGGCACGCAAATCGCGTCGGCGCTATTCTTTCACGGTGATCTTTGCTGTTCTTTCAAACCGTCCCGGCTCGCGCCCTCCCAGTGCAGCGAGGGCTAGGGTCATCATTTGGACAGGGAGAATCTCAAGAACTGGCATGATTCCGGGCACGTCGTTGGGCAGGTGAAACGGCGGAAGAGAACTTTCATCGCCCACGAGCTCTGCCTGGCCGCCTTGCTCACGGATGTCGTCCTTGAATCCACGATTCAGCTTCTTCGTTTTACGATCGCCGAAGAAAATCAAGACAAAAACCTCGTCTCCGAGCATTTCGAAAGGGCCGTGACGAAATGCGGCCACCCCCATCCCTTCAGCATGGCGGTGCGTGGATTCCTTGATAATCAGTGCGCCAGTGCCAACAGCCGCCAAGGACGCACCTCGTCCGATCAAAAACAGGTCTCGAATACCTTTGAGCCGTTCAACCAACAGCTCAACGTGAGACCTCCAATCGGCCAGATATGAGGCAATGGCGGGTGCAGCATGCTTCAGTACTTTGTGGCTTCGAGATGCGTTTCGATCACAAAGTACATCGCCCAGGAATTTCAAAGCGACCAGAGTAGATACATAGGTCTTGCAAGAAACAGAAAATTCGGGACCGGCATGCGTTAGCAAGACAGCGTCGGATTGCCGATACAGAGGACTGTCGGCGCTATTCGTTACTGCGATAACCGTTGCGCGACGCCGGTTTAACTTTAACAGTCGCACGATCTCAATACTGCGTCCGGACTGTGAGACGGCTACGATCAAGGTTCTGGAATCAAGGAGCTGTGTCTGATAGTGAATCAGTTCCGAACTTTCAACCATAACCGCGGTATGTCCTTGAGCAATCAGTTCCAGGTTCAGAGGATGAAGGGCATGGAACGAAGATCCCATACCAGTAAGCACGACACGGTGATACTTGCCTCGTTGTAACCGCGCGCTGATTGTTGAGAGAGATTTAGGCAATTCGAGCTTGCTGCACGTATCGTCGAGGGCCTGCGGCTGGGCAAGTAGATCGCCCAAATATTCGCCCTTGAGAATGGACAAATTAGCGCCCACGTTGTTCCTCCGCATTGGCAAACCGGTGATACCAGACACGAGCGGCACCGATCAGGTTTGTGTTGTCTCCCAATGACGCGAGTCCCAGGTCGGTCTTCTCATATGGAACGAAGCCACAACTCGTCTGAATCGTCTTGCGAATTTGATCGAGAAAGAGATCGGCACTTTTCATGACGCTTCCACTCAATACGATGGCGTCAGGCGTGAAGAGTGTTACTAGGTTGGCGAGGCCCAACCCGAGATAGTAGGCTTCGCGGTCAACTGCGCGGCGAGCCCACTCATCTCCTTCTCTGGCAAGCTCGCAGATCTTCTTTGCGGTAAGGCCCGCACGATGAGAGTAGGTTTGTGGCGCCTCACTCTCCAACCACGCCACCATGCCTGGACCCGCCGCCAGCGATTCCCAGCATCCGTGAAATCCGCACATGCACGCTGGGCCAGATGGATCGATGACGTGGTGTCCAATTTCTGGATGTGCGTAATCCGCGCCGCGATAAAGAACACCGTCGAGAATAACTCCCCCGCCAATTCCGGTTCCAACCGTGATGTAAATCAGGCGCTTCTTGTGTTTCCCTGCACCCCAGTGTGCTTCCGCCAGAGCCGCGGCATCAGCATCGTTTTCGATCGCAACCGAAACCTGGAATATGCGAGTAAGATCCCGAACGGGATTTTCCCCTTTCCATGTGGGAAAGAAGTTCACAAGTCCGATCTCGCCAGTCAAAGGATCAATGGGACCAGTGCTCCCAATTCCGATGCCCGTAATTTCTGCCTGTGGGAGGCGTGCGGCTTCGCGCAGCATTGCGGCGGTCCGTTCGAGGGCACTCGCGTATCCACTAGTTGCATCGGTTGGAGTCTCCAAGCGCGAAAGCACCCGGCCATTTTCATCAATCATTCCGACAGCAATTTTGGTTCCCCCAATATCGACGGCAGCGATCATGCCTCTTCCTGTCCTTTTCCCGCCTTCGCAGGTAACGACGCGCTTTCATATTACATACGCAGCGCAGATTTGCGGTTGATCGATGGCGCTGAAGCATATTTGCAGAACAACTCGGTACACTCAGCCCTCATCGCTCGCAGGAAGGTAACCGTCCCTGAAACGTTGCCGGAATTACCTGCCAGCCATTAGAATTGAAATCTCAGTTGTTTGCGTGCAGGCCCGTAGCTCAGTTGGTCTAGAGCGCTTCCTTGACACGGAAGAGGTCGATGGTTCGAATCCATTCGGGCCTACCATCTATGTTGCAATGCTTTAGCGGTGTTTTTACTAGTCGCATTTCGCGGTCACCCAACTGAAATTCCAACCAACAGCCAGCCCACCGGGGACGTAACCCCAATTCCATCAGGATCTGCCGGTGCCGACAGCCGCGTAAGCGACCCGGAAATCCCTTGTTGACAATCTCCATGAGCCTGACGCGCATTATTTGATGTAAGAAGCAAAAGGGTCCGACAGGTGTACAAGGCATTAAACCTTGGTATAAAAAGGACTGGAATTTTGGGATAGAAACACCGGTTCTCCAAGGTGATTCCTTGTTCCTTAGGCCGACCACGCTACGCGAAGCAGCCCAAGCCCTTTCTGAAGGCGGACAGGTGCTTGCGGGTGGAACCGATTTTTTCCCCGCTCTTGGCACTAAGCCAGTTACTGGCACAATTATCGATGTCACGCGCATCCCAGAATTACGCGGCGTCGACCTCTCTTCTGATCACGTTCGCTTTGGCGGAACTACCAGGTGGAGTGAAATCGCCGCTGCTCCGCTGCCTCGTTGTTTTGACGCACTCCGTGCCGCGGCCCGCGAGGTGGGTGGTTTGCAGGTACAGAATCGGGGAACCATTGCAGGAAATCTTTGTAACGCTTCCCCCGCAGCTGACAGCGTCCCGCCCCTTCTAATCCTGGATGCAGAAGTCGAGTTGACTTCCAACTCAGG
>Ga0066903_100002974_pt1 | contig 13587 bp, 11 predicted proteins | sample PanSoiMetaGPlot1_FD_67491 | JGI IMG/M metagenome (GOLD analysis project Ga0066903, IMG submission 67491) | Tropical forest soil microbial communities from Panama analyzed to predict greenhouse gas emissions - Panama Soil - Plot 1 (version 2) | ecosystem: Environmental > Terrestrial > Soil >... | reverse complement strand
TTTTCGACGCTTCGCACCAAAACCCTGTTTGGTGCCTTCGAAATCGATCCTGAAACCGGCCGCCAGGTCGCGCATCGGACGCTGACCGTGCAGTGGCACAAGGGCACCAAGGTGCCCATCGAGCCCCATCCTCCGCTCAGCGATCGCGGCCCGAACGAGTATTCCGCGGGATGGCGCCTCCTGGAGGCCGGTGCGCAGTTCTTCGGGTTAGGAAACCGCGGCAAACGAAACGGCGGCGATGGTTACGAACTGGATCAGAATTAGGTTCGCAAGTTAAGCCAATAGCGGGAAAGTTTGCGAAGATCGTCCGGCGCGGCGCACGGGTTCATTCGCCTCCCCACAGGGTACTGGACGCACCTGGCGGGACCGCGTTGCGGACTCCATCGGTGAATGTTCCGGTGACCCAATCTCAGAAGCTGCGTTTGTCCGGGGGTGGCTCCTGTCCCAGCTTTTTCGCCGAGGCAAGCGCGGCCGACCGGAAGATGCCGTGGGCCATGGTCGAGACTGCTCTTTCCGCACGAGCTTCATAAATGGAGACCCGCGCCTGGTGCGCCGGACGATCCTCCGGCGCCGCAGCGACGGCCCAATCGACCAGGTGCGCGGCGAGAGCGAGGTCGCCTGCCGCGAGTTTTTCCAGCGCCCGCGCGACAACTTTATCGACCCCTCCCGCCAGCGCCGCGATCTCGCGCCCCCGCTCCGCGTCCGTGGCGGGCTGCAGGCTTGACGGAACGCCATCATACCATCCGCCTTCCAGCCGCCAGATGTTGCGCACGATGAACTCGGGATCGTCATAGACCGGTTGGAGATAGGGCTTCTCGGCCAGTTCGGACCGGGCCTTGACCGCATGGACTATCTCGTCAAGCGTGGCGTCCGCGTTCATCATCGCGATGGTCTTATCGTAGAGGTCCTGAAGAAACTCAGCGGTGTCGTTGAGCACCCGCCTGACGGTCAACGCGCCGAACACCGGGTAGCCGTGGCCGGGCACCAGCACTTCCGCGCCCAGCTTGCTCATCGCGCGAAGTGCCTCGGCCCACTCGCGTGCGTAGCGCTGAACCTTCTGTGGATTGCCCGCGTTGGGTACCGCCCAGATGATGAAGTCTCCGGTGCACAGGACCTTGCGCTGCGGAATGTAAACCCAGCAGTGGTCGTCGGTTTCGCCACGCGCGTGATGGCATTCGAACTTGTGATCACCCGCAACCACGTTGAGCTGATTGTCGAAATAGGTATCGGGGTAGACGTACTCGGTCGGCCACTGGGAGGGGCGGCTGAACTGGCGCGTGTTGACCGCGCTGTTGTAGGCGGGGGTCCGCTTGTAACGGTCGAAGCGTGCAGCCACGGCGCGGTGCCCGACCACGCGCGGGCGCGCGAGGTTGTTGTTGCGCGCCTCGGCGAGCAGCGCCGGAGTGCCGCACGCGTGGTCGACGTGTCCATGGGTATAGATCGCGGTGTTAACCCGCTCGTGGGAAAACTTGCGCAGCAGCTCGAGTGTAGCGGACTGATTGAAGTAGGCCCCGGTATCCACCAGCACCAGCCCCTCACGGGTTTTAATCGCCGTGACGTTTGCAAACCAGCGGTAGAACATCACGCCGTCGGCAACTTCCTCGCTCTCGCCGGTCGGCATGAGCGGGTGAAGCTGGCGCGTCGAGATTTCGCCACGGAGCAGTTTTTCGGAGGTCTCCCTGACTACGCCCATAGTCTTGTCGACCGGGGCGGATTATCCGCCCCGTATTCGCGGCCGCGCAACCGCCGGTGACCTGCAACTTGGGACGGTGGGCCGGTGCGCGCGAACTCGCTCCTGCGCGATGACCGAATTCCGGTGGACTGGTGTCAACAACAAACCTGGCTCAGGGATGAAGTTGGCCGACGTGACGGATCTTGCGATGTTCTACCCAGTGATAGCGATCGTGCTGGTCGATCAGCGCCGCTTCGATTCCTGCCGCACGCGCGCCCACCATATCGATCGAGTAGATGTCGCCGGCGTAGCGCGCCTCGTCGGGAGCAACGCCCAGGCGTTCAAGGGCGATCTGAAAGATTCGCGGATTGGGCTTGGCCACACCGACCACGTGCGAGTCCACGATGGTCTCGAAAAAAGGCGCGAGCCCAAAGTCGATCGCATCTTTCTCGACGTTTCCGTCCGCGTTCGAGACCACCGCGAGTTTGAACCCCCGCGACTTGAGCCGCTTCAGCGCTTCACGAGTTCCCGGCCTGACCACGCGCCACAGGGTCCGCTCCCGATGAATTTCCTGGAAGCGCGCGGCGTACTCGAGCACTTCCTCGTCGGGAATTCCTGCCGCACGCATCCACCCGCGGAAGAATTGCTGGTAGCCGTCGTTCACGTCGCCTCGACGCTCGTCCATCATGAACCGATCCAGCATCGCCCGTCCCTGGTACTCCGCATACTCAAGCGCGAGCGCATCGAGTTCGCGCCCGCGACGGCTGAACTCGCGCGCGAGCACTTCGTAATCGAGAAAGGCCAGCGTTCCACCAAAGTCGAAGAGCAGGGCTTTGACGGTGCGGGCGCTGGAAGAGCCTGGTTTGCCTTGCGATGCCATTGGCAACGAGCTTAGAGATCCGACGTTACGAGCGCTATCGCCGGCTATGCTTTCCTCTCACGCTCGAAACCAATACCTGCCACAACCGAGTGAGCATCCCGGGGTCGCCGCTTTCCTACTGTGCCTGCGGCGCCGACTCTCGCGGGTGCCGGCAGCTCGGCCCCGTGCCAATCCCGGAGGTGACCCAGTACGGGCCACAAACTGGGGTGCTGGCCTGATTTCAGACTGCTTGCCTGAATTTGGATGGGGGCGACTCAAATTCAGGTGGCATAGGCACCCGCCGCCCAATCTCGGGAACCTTGCACTGCTTGATCGTGTCGTCGACCTGTCGACGGAGCGCACGACTTTCAGCAATCGTGCAAACGGTTTCATCGCTAATTGCCAAATCGTTCGCGGATATCTCGATGAACAAAGCGGGTGTAATGATTGCCACCCGTTTAATCTTGGTCCTGAAAACGCCAGCGCCTAGTGCTCTCATGCTGACATGCATCCTATCATTCCGGGAGGCATTCCGACCAAAGGAACGAACGCGGCGGCGGCGTGGCGGAGTCTTCATCGTTCGTGGTGGGTGAGGGAGCTGGTCTTAAATCCACCCAGGTACGAACCAGTTGGCCATTGCCTCACCGTCTGCCGAAAAGATAAGATTTTTCTGGATCTTTAGCTCTAGCGCTTCGCCTGAGCGGAACATGAATGGAAGGTGCAATGTACACCGGAATAATCGAAGACCTGGGCACCATCGCTAACCTCAAGCGCGTTCCACAGGGCGCAGTGATGACGGTCAAAACCGCGCTGCCCCTAAGCAAGATCCACATCGGCGATTCGATTTGTTTCAACGGGGTCTGCGTTACGGTCGTGGCGAAAGGACGTGGAAAAATCTCCGCCGACCTTTCCGCCGAGACCCTGCGCCGCTCGAACCTTGGCACGCTCAAGGCCGGAGACCGGATTAATCTCGAGCGCTGCCTGACGATGGACAAACTGCTCAGTGGCCACCTGGTCGCAGGGCACGTGGATGGCGTCGCGCGGATCGTTTCCATCAAGCCCGAAGGGAGCTCGCGGGTGTTCACCTTCGAGGCGCCGGCCAGCGAGGTCCGCTACCTGGTGGAAAAAGGATCGGTGGCGCTCGACGGGATCAGCCTGACCTGTTTTGCGATCAAGGGCCGACAATTTTCCGTGGCACTGATTCCGCATACCCTAAAGGTCACCACGCTTGGCGACCGAAAAGCGGGCGATAGGGTAAACTTCGAAAGCGACATGTTGGTCAAGTACGTGGAGAAGATGCTGGCCGAACGGGGGTTCGCCCCTCTTGCGTCGGCGCAGGCGTAGGCGGGAGAGCTGTGCGATGAGCCTGATGCAGATACCGCGCAAGATCGAGTACGCGTTGCGTGCAATGATCTACCTGGCGGATCGTCCCGCGGGAGTCGCGCGCGGAAGCGAAATCGCCCGGCACGAGCAGATTCCCAAGTACTACCTGGAAAAAGTGATTCGCGACCTGATGCGCCGTGGACTGGTCCAGGCGCGGCGCGGCCCCGGTGGGGGCTACCAGCTCGCGCGCTCGGCCGCGCAAATCACCTTCCGCGACATAATTGAGGCGGTCGAAGGTCCCATCACGCTCAACATCTGCACGGACGGATCCAGCTCGTGCGCGTTGCAGCCGACCTGCAGGATGTATCGGGTCTGGGAAAAAGGACAGCGCGTGCTGCTGGAAGTATTCTCAGACACCTCGCTGTCCGAAGTCGCGTCGAGCAAGGTTCCAGATAATTCGCTCACCGTTGGCACCGCTCGGTCCGAATCGGTCGGCAAGCAATAACCAGTGTCTTTTGCGTTACTCTCCATCTTGCCGGGTCCAGCCCGCAGTGCGCCGGACATCCAGCGGTGAACGACCTGTCATCGTTTCCCCCGCCCGCGGACGAGCGTTCACGCACCCGCAGCTTTTCCGAGGAAAGCTTTTATCTCGAGGAGTTCTACGGTAAGAGCCTGCTGTTCGCGATGGTTCCGCCGGCCGGTACTCGCACCAGCGACTTCAACTCGCTGCTGCATACGCTGCGCCATCTCAAGAAAAACCAGACCCGCTGTATCGTGATCGTGTCTCCGAGCGCGTTACCCAAGCTCCTGCGGCGGATGGGCCGGCTCGCCCCGAGCGGACCGGTGCCGGTGTTTAACCCGTCGCTCGGCGTGCGCTCGCGCCCGTATCCGCCCGATGGCGCCGTCTCGCAGATCTGGGAGGGGTTGCGCGCGGGTTCGATCGTGGTTGCGTCAACCAACGATGAGGAGGAGGACGACCTGGTGGTGTTCGCCCAAGAGCTGGCGAGCCGACTGCGCGTCTTCAAACTTATCTTTCTCGATCGCCACGATGGGCTCGTCGATCGCAAAGGCAATCGACTTTCCTTCGTCGAAAGCAAGCGAATTCCCCGCACCACCCGGGGAATCCGCTCGCGAGTACGACGTGCGATAATTCGCTCCGCCGCGCGCGCCCTCAAGGACGGAGTCGGCTCCGTGAACCTGGTCGCGCCACGCGACGTGTACGAAGAGTTGTTCAGCTTTATCGGGGCAGGGACGCTGTTCACTGAAACCCCCTACGGACACGTGCAGCCGATTTCCATCGATGACTTCGAAGAAGTCGAAGCGCTGATTATGCGCGGGCAGAGTGAAGGCTCGCTGCTCTCCCGCAGCGAGGAGCAGATTGCGAAAATCCTCCCCTCCTGCTTCGGTTACCGGATCGGCGACGAACACCTGGCCGGGATCTGCGCGCTGCTGACCGACCCCTATCGGCGGGAACGCGCGGGCGAGATCACCGCCCTCTACACGCTCACGCGCTTCCAGGGCGAAGGGGTAGCCGTGGAGCTGGTCAAGGAGGTGGTGAGCGAGGCACGGGCACGGATGCTGCGCTATGTGTTCGCATGCACCAGCGAGGAGCGCGCGGCACGATTTTTCGGCCGCCTCAAGTTCCGCCGGGTCGGGCCGAGGGAAGTGCCGGCTTCAAAGTGGCGCGGTTACGACCGGACCCGGATCGCGCGACTGAGCATCTTCCACTACAGGTTGGACTGACCATGCAAGCCAACCCAAGCCCTCGGCGGGTGCATCGACACCTGACCGTTGCCCGGCGCGAGGAGCAGAAATCCGCTCGCGACACTTTTCTTTCCCGGCCGGTTCGGTGGCACGCCAGGGTTCGGCCCGTGACCAACCTGCGCAGGGACTCACCCGGGATTAGCGAGGGCAGCCGGGGTCAGGCTGCAATGCGCTCACCGGTAAGGAAGCGCGCTCGAACGCAACCCCGAGGGCTGGATAGCTTATGTGCGGCATAGCCGGGGTGATGATGTCCAACGGGCGGCCGGTCGAGCCAGAGACCCTGGACGTGCTACAGGCCGCGCTGGCGCATCGCGGGCCTGACGGCAGCGGCCGGCATGTCGAGGGTTGTGTCGGTCTGTTGAGCACCCGCCTGGCCATCATCGATCTCAAGACCGGCGGCCAGCCGCTCTACGAAGACCAGGGCGCGGTGCTGGTTGCCAACGGCGAGATTTACAACGATCCCGAGCTGCGCAAGCAGCTTGGGGAGGTGCGCTTTCGCGCCGGATCGGATTGCGAGTCCCCCCTGCACCTCTACCGGCGCAAGGGTCTTGGGTTTGTCGATGAACTCCGGGGCATGTATGCGATCGCGATCTACGATCCGGCTTCCGAAAAGCTGGTCCTGACCCGCGACCCATTTGGAATCAAACCGCTTTACTACGTGGAGAGTGCTCGCTTTTTTGCGTTCGCTTCCGAGCCCAGCGCACTGCTGGCGGCGGGGCTGGCCGAGCGGCGGATCCGGCCGCAAGCCCGCGCCGAGCTCCTGCAGCTCAAGTTCACCACCGGCGCCGATACCATCTTCTCGCAAATCCATCGCGTGCTTCCCGGGGAAACGCTGGTGATTGCCGACGGAAAAATTGTGGAGCGCCGCCGGCGCGCCGCCCTGCCTGCGGGTGCGCCTCGCGTGATCGACTACTCCGATGCCCTGCGCCAGCTCGACCAGGTCTTGCGCGACAGCGTCGCGCATCATCTTCGGTCCGACGTTCCCTACGGCCTGTTCCTGTCCGGCGGAATCGACTCCTCGACCCTGGTCGGATTGATGGCGCAGCTTTCACCCAATCCGGTAGTCGCGATCAGCGCGAGTTTTCCCGACAGCGGCGTGGCCGACGAAAGCCGCGACGCGAGCCGGGTCGCGCGCGCGGTCGGCGCCGATCACCACGTCGTGGAATTGAGCGCCGACTACTTCTGGACACGCGCGCCGCGCATCGCGGACGCGCTCGACGATCCCACCACCGATGCTGCGACGATTCCTACCTTCGCACTTGCCCAGGCGGCGCGAAATCACGTCACCGTGGTGCTGAGCGGCGAAGGTGGCGATGAGATGTTTTGCGGTTACAGCCGCTACCGACGGGCACGCTGGCTTGGTGGTGCGCTCACCCGGCACGCACGCACGCGCGGCGAATTCGCCGGGTTCGGAACCATGAATGGCGCGCTCGACGGCTGGCGCCGCGGACTCAACGAAAGCGAGCGTCGCGAAGCGACGAGCGAGCGGACCTTCATCCAGAAATTGCAGGCGGTGGATTGCGCCGAATGGCTGCCCAACGACCTGCTCATCAAGCTGGACCGATGCCTGATGGCAAACAGCCTCGAGGGACGCACTCCGTTTCTCGATCCGCTGGTCGCCGATTTCGCGTTGCGGCTGCCCGACGAGGCCAAAGCATCGACCAGGATGAGCAAGCGTATCCTGCGCGATTGGCTGGCGCACAATGTTCCCGCGGCCCAGCCGTACGCCAGGAAGCTGGGTTTTAATCCGCCGGTGGGCGAATGGATCGCAGGGCGCAGATCGGTGCTCAAGCAGGTCGCGGTGCAGCCGGGGATTGCGGAAGCCTTTACCCGGGCGGATGTTCAGCGCGTGTTCGCCAACCCCGAAGAACGCCCCCAGGCCGCCTGGAGCCTGCTGTTCTACGCACTGTGGCACAGCAGACACGTACTGGGTGTTCCGCCCGACGGGAATGTCGAGGATGTGCTCGCCGCGGCTGCTTTGCGTGGCTAACGTGTTCCGGGTCGCATGCGCAGGTCGCTCGTTTCCTTTCCTTCGGCTGTCGGCTGCTTGCGAAGGCCACCCGCGTTCCGCGAGGACAGTACCATGACTCCTCCCCGGTGGTACTCCGGTCGCAGCGCGATCGTCCTGTGCGCGGCAATCGCGCTGGTCGTTGCGGTCTTGACCTTGCACCAGCTGGGAGCCAGCGACCTCTGCAGCGGCGATGAAGCGGTGGAGGTGGTGTTCGTGCAGCAGATGGTCGAGCATCACGAGTTGCTGTTCCCCGTCGAGAACCGCAAGCAGCCGATGTACAAGCCGCCGCTGTTTCACTGGACTGCCGCCGCGTTCGACCGGCTCGGGGATATCCATCGGGTGACGGTACGCGGGGCGCGCTCGGTTCCGGCAGGCTACGCTATCGCGGGAGCAATCCTTACGATGGTTGCAGCCGCCGCGCTGCTGGGCGCCGAGGGTGCGGTTTTGGCCGGGCTCGCGCTGGCGGGGTCGTATCAATACATCAGCCAGGCCCGTATTGCGCGGGTAGACATGACGCTGTGCTTCTTCGAGGCACTGGCGCTGTTCGTGTTCGTGTGGTGGCTTCCGGAGCGGGCCGACGCGGGTGCGCGGGATGCGCTCGAGCGGCGGCTGCGTCTGTACGTGCTGGCGGTGGTGATGGGACTGGCAGTGCTTGCCAAGGGTCCGGTAGGAGCGCTCGTGCCGGGCGCCGCGATGCTGGTTTTCATGTTGTACGAGCGGCGGTTTCGACAGCTGCCCGCGTTGCTGGAGCCGGGACCGCTCTTGATAGGCGCGCTGGTCGCCCTCAGCTGGTATGGGGCCTGCTATCTGGGCGGCCGGTTCGGGTTCCTCAACCGTCAGATTGGCACCGAGAATTTCGGAAGGTTCTTCGGATCGCTTGGCGCAATGTCGCCGCTGTACTACCTCAAACCCATCTTCCTGAATTCTGCTCCGCTAAGCCTGTTGGCTCCCATCGCGGTCGGCGTCGCACTCTGGCCGCGCCACTCCGCGGCCGAGCGGGAAGACCTGAGCGGCCCCCGGCCGCTACCCCCGGGGAGCGACCGAGCCGCCTCCGCGATGCGGCTGTTCGCGATCTTCTGGATCGTTACCGTCCTGTTCTTCAATCTCTCCGCTTATAAACGGCGTGTCTACCTGCTCCCCCTGTGGCCGGCCAACGCGATTCTAATCGCCTGGCTGCTTCTTCGGATCGCGCCCTTTCGGTGGGGGACCATCGCGAAATGGGCCTACCTTGCGACCTGTGCGGGGTTGATCGTGTTCAATTTCGTCTACCTTCCGCGCCGTGAGGTGCGCGACTGCGCGGACAGCAGTTACCGACCCGCGGCCGAAGAAATTCTCCAGGTGGTAGGCAGCAACGATCCGCTCTACACGTTCGGCTTCGACGAGGAACTGGCACCGCTGCTGTTTTATCTCGATCGCGACGCACCGGCCTTGAAGGACAAGCTCGGCGATGCGCCGCCGGGTTACGTGATCGTTCCGCTTGCGGTGTGGAAGGCGCACCAGTCTGAAGCACTCGATTTGACGCCCGTACTCACCAGCGAGCACGGCCAACGCAAGATCGTCCTGCTCCGTCGCGGCAAGACCTACGCCAAGCGAACCGGCCGGGGACTTGCGCCGATGAATGTAGTGCGGCGACGCACGCGACAGATTTCGCAGTCGCTCAGACTTGTTTGTAACGGAAGCAGTTGGTCATGTGGTCGTTGACCATTCCGACCGCCTGCATAAACGCGTAACAGATAGTGGTGCCGACGAAGCTGAAGCCCCGTTTGCGCAGGTCCTTGCTGAGCGCGTCGGATTCGACGGTCGAGGCGGGCAGGTCGCTGCGCTGGCGCGGCGCGTTGCGCTTGGGCTTGCCGCCTACAAACCTCCATAGGTAGGCATCGAAGCTGCCGAACTCGTTCTGCACCGCAAGGAACGCTTTCGCATTGGCAATCGAGGAATCGATCTTCAGGCGATTGCGGACGATGCCCTCGTTCTTGAGCAGCCGGGCGACTTCGCGTTGGCCGTATTTTGCGATTTTGCGCGGGTCAAAACCGTCATAGGCGGCGCGATAGTGCTCGCGCTTGCGGAGAATCGTGTCCCAGCTGAGGCCGGCTTGCGCGCCCTCGAGAATCAGAAACTCGAACAGCCTACCGTCATCGTGAAGCGGGACACCCCACTCGCGATCGTGGTAGGCGATCTCAAGGTCATTGTTGGCCCAGAAACACCGGGTAGGGGTCTTCACGCCAGCCACAATTTAGCGGTTTCCCGGAACAAAGGCACCCGGCGGCGGTCCCGGTTCAAGCCCGGGGTTCAGTCAGACCAAGGCCAAGGGCGTGGCAAGGCGTCCGCGCGGCAGGCCCGGAAGTCCGGATGTCTGGCCGCCACCTGCGCTGAAAAACATCAGCGCAGCGGAGGCGGGCCTTGCGCGTGAGTGGCGACCCCGCGTGATTCGCCCATCAGCGTCGAGACGAGCGCGGTCAGGTCGTTTTCGTCGTAGTAATCGAGCTCCACACGCCCGGGGCTCTTGCCCCGCTTCTTTATGATTCGGACCTTGCGCTTGAGAGCGCGCTGCAACCCGTCCACGAGCGCATTCAGATTGGGGTCGTTGTGCGCTGGGCGCGGCGTGCCGGCATTGCGCTTGCGGTTTTGTTCCTGGGCCAGCGCCTCCGCACTCCGCGCAGTCAGGCCGCGCTCGACGATGGCGCGCGCCGCGGCGATTTGTGCGTCGGCGGAGGCGAGCGCGAGCAGGGGCCGCGACTGACCTACGGTTAACTTACTCAGCGCGATCAGGTCGAGTACCGGCTCAGGCAGGTCCAGCAGCCGGATCGCATTGCTCACGTAGGGACGACTCTTGCCGATGCGCGCCGCAATGTCGTCGTGGGTCTGACCGAAATCCTGGTTAAGGCGCTTGAGTGCGCGTCCTTCTTCGACCGGGTTGAGCTCCTCGCGGGCCAGGTTTTCGACCAGGGCCATCTCAAGGGCGCCGCGGTCGTCGAGTTCGCGCAGCAGGGCCGGCACGCGTTCCAAGCCGGCCAGCCGCGCGGCGCGCAGGCGCCGCTCGCCGGCGATTAACTGGTAGGGCTGGCGGCTCGTAGCGTCGGCGCCGGCAAGCCGCACGATCAGGGGTTCGATGATTCCCTGGCTTTTAATCGTCAGGGCCAGTTCGGCGAGGCGCTCGGCGTCGAAGTGGCTGCGCGGCTGATAGGGCCCCGGTGCAATCTCCTCGAGCCGCACCAAACTCACCTGGCTCACCGGCGGTTGCGCCAGTGTGTTTTCGATCAGCGCATCGAGCCCTCGTCCCAATGGTCGTCGCAGCATCCGCCTCGTCCTCCTCCACACCCGCGCGGGTCATCCCTGCAGGGCAGCCGTCCCATCGCGCGCCATTATCTCGGTTGCCAGGCTCCGATATTTCTCGGCGCCCGCCGATTTGCCCTCGTATTCGAGTACCGACAGGCCGTGGCTCGGACTTTCCGACAGCCGCACGCTACGCGGAATGACGCTGGCGAAAACCTTGTCGGGAAAATGTCGCCGCACCTCGCCCGCAATTTCATGCGAGAGCCGGTTACGCGGATCAAACATCGTAAGCACCAGCCCTTCGATCTCGAGCGACGGCCTGAGCGCAGTCTTGACTTTACGGATCGTCGCCAGCAGCGAGCTGAGGCCCTCAAGCGCATAGTACTCGCACTGCATCGGCACCAGCACCGTGTCGGCGGCCACCAGTGCATTGAGGGTGAGGATCCCGAGCGACGGTGGCGTGTCGATTAGAACATAGTTATATTCTGAGACAATCGGCCCCAGGAGTGTGCTCAGGCGCTGTTCCCGCCCTTCCATGGTCGCCAGCTCGATCTCGGCGCCGACCAGGTCGCCGCCACCGGCCGCCAAAAACAAGCCGGCGCGTACCTCGCGAACGATCTCGTGAAACGGCGCCCCAACCACCAGCGCATCGTAGACCGTCTTTGCGTGGATGGCGTGCTCATCACCTTCTCTAACGATCGTTAGGCCAGAGGTTGCGTTGCCCTGCGGATCGAGATCGACCAGCAGCACTCGGCGGCCCGCCGCGGTTAGCGCGACCGCGAGGTTGACCGCGGTAGTAGTCTTACCGACGCCGCCCTTCTGATTGGCTATTGCGATGACCCGCCCCACACCAACCAACACCTCATCAGCGTCTCGGAGAGAGACACGCACGTTTCACGTGAAACGCCGCTGACCGATATTTAACTCCGCGCGCGGACAGAAATCAAAGAGGTGTGAGGGTTTCTGTACACAGACCGAAAAATATTAATTGAACCCTTTGTCGGAGGAAGGAAGCCGAACGACGACACTGCTCTCGTCTAAAGAGACCTCCCCTGGAGTGTGACTAGAGAGCGGCGCACCGCCTTGGCCCCACGACCCACCACGTAGTCGTGCCGCACGAGGTCGCACAGGTTTGCGTTGCGAACGCGGTCGGGGTTGATAACCTGCGCGGGACCGAGCCAGAGGATCCCATACCCTTGCGGGCGTAGTGCGCGCGCGATGATCTCCAGGGCAGCCTCCCCTACCGCTCGCGCCGTGATTGCATCAAATCCACGGTCGATCGTTCCGGCGGACAGACGCCTTGCCATTACCTTGACGTTGGTCAGGCCCATCGCGGCCGCGGCCATTGAAAGGAACGTAGCGCGCTTGCGACGAGCTTCGACCAGAGTAAAGTCACCCGCAAAAGCGGCCGCCAGAATCAGTCCCGGAAAGCCCGCCCCACTGCCGACGTCGAGGACCCTTGCCCCGTCGCACAGAGGGGAGGGCCGGAGATCCAGAGTGAGAGGCGCGAGACTGTCGACGATGTGGAATGCGACCTCGGCGGGATCGCCTGGCCGAGCCGTAAGATTCGTCCGGGCCCCCCAGAGCTGCAGCGCGTTTGCGAACTGTTCGATGCGCTCAAGGAAGTCAACACCGAGACCGCTTCGCGCAACTTCCGGAGACTGCTCCAGGATCTTACGTACTTGCGCTGGCAGAGGACCCGGCGTCTCGCGACGTTTCACGTGAAACGTGCCAGGCAGCGGCAACTCAATCCGCTCGAGCGCGGCCCCCTTTGATATGGACCGCCAGGATCGATACCGCAGCCGGTGTGATTCCGGGCATCCGTGCGGCCTGTCCGAGCGAGTGAGGTCGCGACGCTGACAGGCGCTCGCGAACTTCGGTGGACAGTCCACGTACGCGATGGAAGTCTACCCATTCGGGAATCGTGGTCTCCTCCAGGCGCCGAAACCGCTCAATCGCTTCGCTCTGCCGCTGCACATATCCGTGGTATTTGATGTCGATTTCCAGCTCCGCCGCCTCATCGAGATCGAGCGGGTCAGCAAGCGATACCATCTGAAGCACGTCAGCATAGGAGAGCTCCGGACGCTTCAGCATCTCCAGGGCCCGCGTGGATTGAGAAATCGGTGCCGACTCGCGCTGGGCAAGCCAGGCGTTCACGGTTTCATTGGCGGGAATCAGCGTCGCGCGCAGTCGTGCGATTTCGGCCCCAACCCGGCTCGTCTTGCTTCGAACCCGTTCGCCGGCTCGGGCATCGAGCAGACCAAGCCGTTCCCCAATCGGTGCGAGCCGACGATCGGCGTTGTCCTCGCGCAGGATGAGCCGGTATTCCGCCCGCGAGGTGAACATCCGATACGGCTCCCCACCTATTCCGCGCGTGACGAGGTCGTCGATCATCACGCCGATGTATGCCTCATCGCGTCGGAGGATCAACGCGGGTTCGCCCCGCGCTTGAAGAGCGGCGTTGATCCCGGCCAGCAGGCCTTGCGCGCCCGCCTCTTCGTAGCCGGTGGTTCCGTTTAGCTGACCTGCGAAGAACAGCCCCTTAACCAGTCGAGTTTCCAGGCTCGGAAAAAGCTGCGTAGGATCCGAAAAATCGTATTCAATCGCATACCCGGGCCGCATGATCTCTGCTCGCTCAAGTCCCTGGATGGACCGCACCATCGCAACCTGGACGTCGAGCGGCAG
>Ga0066903_100002973_pt1 | contig 13588 bp, 12 predicted proteins | sample PanSoiMetaGPlot1_FD_67491 | JGI IMG/M metagenome (GOLD analysis project Ga0066903, IMG submission 67491) | Tropical forest soil microbial communities from Panama analyzed to predict greenhouse gas emissions - Panama Soil - Plot 1 (version 2) | ecosystem: Environmental > Terrestrial > Soil >... | reverse complement strand
CGGGCTGATCGGTTGGATCGGGAAAGCTCACTGGTTTCGGTTTACCATCGCCGGGATACTCACCCGCAGCGATTAATTCCACGGGGGTGCCGTCCGCAGTTGACTTGAGTCGCTTGCGCGCGCCGGCAAATGCCGGCAGGTAGCCGCGGCCGATCAGCTCGCTGTGGAATCTTTCCAGCCCTGCTGGCGTCAGGATGACATCGATGTCCTCAGTAAAACGAGGGTAACCGTAGGCCAACAACGCCAGGGCTCCAATCACCATATAGTCGATTTCGTGCTCCTTCAAATCGCGCGCGAGCCGGCTGAGCGCATCATTGAGCTTTCCTTTTCCCATGAAAAAGCGCTGGCCCTCCGCGTAAACTTCGGCGATCGATGGTGAGTCCAAAATCACAGATACTCCTCGACCTTCCTGACGATTTCGCGAATTTGGAACGGACGGCCCTTGACCTTCGAGAAGGGTATCGCGTCGATCAGATATTTGGCGCGAATCATGGTGCAGAGCTGACCTAAATTCATCTCCGGAATGATCACCCGCTCGAAGCTGCCGAGAATCTCTCCCAGATTACCCGGGAAAGGATTCAAGTGACGGAGATGAATGCTGGAAACCGGCTGGCCGCTCTGTTGCATTCTCTCCACCGCCGAAGTGATCGAGCCGTAAGTCGATCCCCAGCCGACCACCAGGACCTTGCCGCTCTTATTTCCGAACACTTCCAGCTCAGGAATGCTGGCCACCGCCCGGTCAACCTTTTCCTGCCGCAGCTGGACCATCAAGTGATGGTTCTCGGGATCGTAATTGACGTTGCCGGTGATGTTCTGTTTCTCAATGCCGCCGATGCGATGTTCCAGTCCAGGCGTTCCGGGCAATGCATAGGGCCGGGCCAGCGTCTCTTCGTCACGCGCGTAAGGCATGAAGTTGGACGGATTGGTGGCAAACTTCACTTCGATTTTCGGCAAGTCCGCGATCGCCGGAACGGCCCAGGGCTCGGCGCCATTGGCGAGATAACCGTCAGACAGGTAGAAGACCGGGACCATGTATTTGAACGCCAGGCGCACCGATTCAATGGCCATGCTGAAACACTCGGCCGGAGTCGCCGGCGCCAGGACGATCGCCGGGCACTCCCCGTTACGACCCCAGACGGCCTGGAATAGATCGGCCTGTTCAGTTTTCGTCGGCAGTCCGGTCGAAGGCCCACCGCGCTGGACGTTGACAATTACGAGCGGCAATTCGGTCATCACCGCCAGACCGATTGCTTCCTGCTTGAGCGCCACTCCTGGCCCCGAGGTGCCGGTCAGCCCCACGTGCCCGGCAAAACTAGCGCCGATGGCGGCGCATACGGCCGCGATTTCGTCTTCAGCCTGAAAAGTCTTCACGCCGAAATTTTTGTGCCGGGCGAGTTCGTGCAGAATGTCCGAGGCCGGTGTAATCGGGTAAGAGCCGTAGAACAAGGTTCGCCCGGCGAGATGCGCGGCCGTCACAAACCCGATGGCCGTCGCTTCGTTGCCGGTAATCTTACGATAGCGGCCCGGCGCAATCACCGCCTTCTTCACGGTGTAGTGGGTAGTGAAGACTTCTGTCGTTTCCGCGAAATTGAACCCGGTCTTCAGCGTGGTTTCGTTGGCCTTGGCCAGTTCCGGATTTTTGCCGAACTTGGCATTGATCCAGTTCAGGGTTGGTTCGAGCGGCCGATCGTAGAGCCAGTAAAGCACTCCGAGGGCGAAAAAGTTTTTGCACCGGGCAATCTCTTTGCGCGACAGTTCGACATTGCCCTTAAGGGCGTTCATGTTCAGCGTTGAGATCGGCAACTGGTGCACCCGATAGCCGGTCAGCGAACCATCTTCGAGCGGGTTGGATTTATAGGCCGCGTGCTCGAGGTTCTCTTTGGTGAACTCATCGGTGTTGATGATCAGCGTGCCGCCTTCTTCCAGGTCCGGAAGGTTTACTTTCAACGCTGCGGGGTTCATCGCCACCAGAACGTTGGGTTGATCCCCCGGGGTGCGAATGTCCTGGCTGGAAAAATTCAATTGGAAGCCGCTGACACCGGGAAGACTGCCGGCTGGGGCGCGAATCTCGGCCGGAAAATCCGGCAGCGTCGAGATGTCATTGCCGACGATGGCGGACGTGTTGGTGAACTGCGTGCCCGTCAACTGCATGCCGTCGCCGGAATCGCCGGCAAAGCGGATTGTTACTGTATCGAGTTCTTCGAGTTGCTTATTAATGGCTTCAGCTGGTGGTTCTAAGACAGCGCTCATGACTTTAGAAAATTTTCCTCTTGATTAGAATTCCGATTGCCCATTGCCGATGACCGATTGAATTCCTGATCCAATCGGGAATCGTCAATCAAAAATCGGGAATAGATCACCCGCCATCCACTGTGTCCATTACCTGGGCCGGCAGCGGCGGCAGATTCATTGTCGTCTTGGGGTAAGACTCTGCCAGATAGGTGATGATGTCAAAAACCGAGATTGAGCCCTTCAAATCTCCCTGCCGGACCAGCGGAATGTTGCGGAAACTTCTTTCATTCATCAGACGCACCGCATCACCGATGGTTGCCTCGGGAGTGAGCGTCTCGACTAACGGCTGCATCCACGAACGGATGGGCGAGTCCAGATCGACCTTTTCACCCCAAACTCTCATCAGCAGGTCGCGCTCGGTAAAAATGCCGGCGATCTGACCGTCATCTGAGACAATCACGCAGCCACCTTCGTCCCGTTTCATCGCTTCAATCGCTTGTGACAGAGGCGTAAATGGCGAAACGACGACGAAATCGTCCGTTTGCAGCACGCTGACTTTTTGGTTGCAGGCATTTGGCAGTTGTTTCATCGGGACACCACCTGACAGCTAATTCGGGATCTTCAGACGACCGGGCATTTTATCACATCAATTGCGTAATGAGATGTGACGCGAGACACCTCGGTGTCCTAACTTGAGGTGGCCCGCGCAGCTTGTGCTTGATTCACGGGCGGGACTTCGGGGCCACTCGGCCGTCAGTGGTGGAGTAAATCCAGGATCGGCTGCGTCAGCGCCGCGGCCACGCGGCGGTTGCCCTCTTCCGTCAAATGCATTCCGTCCCAACAAAGAGATTTGTCTCTTAGGTCGACCGTTCGTCCCAGGTTCAGGTAGCGAACTCCCGGCTGTCCCGAAAAGCGCGAGCGCAACATATCTTCGAGCGCTGCTTGCTGGGCAATGTGCCGGTCACTGATATATGGTTCACCGACAATCAGCACGCGCCGGTCTCTTTTCAAAGCCATATCAACCGCTTCGTAAATGTGATCACAATAGAATTGCCATTCCGCGGGACATTGACCTGCGGGTGCAGCAGTGATCTGAGGGCCGGCCGCAGTCAGCTGGCCGACTCGTTTCTCCAACTCCGAGGCCGTCTCTGCCCGCTTGCTGCCGGCCGGATCGAATACCACCTGCTGGTCTGGTCGAGGCTGCCGCCACCGTTCCCATTTGTCGACGGTCATCGTGGGTAGCAAAGGCAGGTAGCCGGTCCAGTTGAATACGGGCGAACGGTGGCGAAAGACCTGCACATTGTGGCGGCCGGGATTGCTGAGTTCGCCGAGATCGTTGTAGCCGCTGTACAGCAACACAGCGTCGTAATCGAGGTAGTTGTAATCATTCAAAGTGTAAGTGAATGAGTAGGAGCCTTCGTTATTGAATCCAAGATTGACAATCTTGATCGCCGGGCCCGCCGTCGTCTGCTCCTTCGCCAGAAGTGTTTGCAATTGCGCCGGAAAGTCTTGTCCGGCGGCGAGACCGTAACCCCACGCGGTGCTGCCTCCGAGAACGGCCACGCGTTTCTCACCCGGTTGCTTGCGCCCGAGAATCGAGCCGCGATAACCGCGCAGGTTTATCCCGTGCCGGTGATGGAGGTAGAAATCCATACCGCCAACAATAGATAAGCAAATGACGGTCGAGACAGACGCGGCGAGAAGCTTATGAATTGTGCGCTTTGATTTGTTTATGACTTGAGGTTGTGGGCTCAAATGTGTGGCACCGACTTTGGGGGTCAGGGCCGTCATCGGCAGACGGATCACAGACTGAAGTCTGTGCCACACCGAGCACTATCTCCTGGTAGTCGCTCTAAAAGAACATCAATGTCCGACCATTTCGATCGCCATCACGGTCAGGTCGTCAGCGATGGTCGTGCCGGCCGTGAAATCGCGTACGTCGTCCAGCAATCGCCGCACGACGGACGCCGCGGAGATCTGCTCGCACTCGCCCAGGAGCGTATGGATGCGGCCATCGCCGTATTCAATCTCGGTGCGGTTCCGGGCTTCCGACAGGCCATCGGTATAAAGCAACAAGCGGTCACCCTTTTTCAGTTCCAACTGAGCACTCTGATATTTTTCCTGACAAAACATGCCCACCGGCAGCCCCGTTGCACCGATCGATGAGACGCTGCCGTTTTTGATCAGCAGGGGCGCGCAATGACCGGCGTTGCAAATCTCCACGTGCCCGTCGGGGGCGGCCCGGCCGCAAACCAGGGTGGCATAGTAAGGACGCATCGTGGTGTCGGCGAACAGATGATTCGCGCGTTCCACGAGCTCGCTTACTCCGAATTTCAGGCTGATCAGGCTGCGAAAGATCGCGTGCAACCGGCTCATCAAGAGCGATGCGGCGACGCCTTTTCCCGACACGTCGCCAACCAGGAAAAATAAGTCGCCGGTTTCAGTGCTCATCAGATCGCAATAGTCGCCGCTTACCGGGCCGGCCGGCTTATAGTGATATGAAACTTCCCAGCCATTAAATTTGAAATCCTGCTTGGGCAGCGATTCCCCCTGAATCAGCCAGGCGCGATTGAGGTCCTCGCCCAGTTCGACGATCTGGGCTGGCGTCAGGCAATCAAAACAAGCTCGCGCCAGCGGATCGGCCGTCATCGTCGTCTGGCCGATCATTTCATTACAGACCTGGCAGACGCCGTACGATTCAAGATCCAGACGTTCGATGGCGGCGCTCACTTCGCGCAACAATCCATCCAGACGAGCGTCATCCGGCGAAGCAGTAGCCCGCAAACGTTCTCTCCAATTGATCAGATCGCTCCGCAGATCAGGTGTGGCTGGTTGAATGGCAGCACTCATGATTTGTCCCCTTGTTCTATCCGATATTGCCGATTTTTCGAGATGATTATCCAGCGAAAACAGGCTCAGCCTTATACGAATTCGTTCCGCGTTTGGTTCGCTAAAGACGCGTCAATTTTAGACCGTCCAGCGTGATAAATCTATCCGCTTTTCACTGCGAATCAGGGGCAGAAGATGGATTGCTCCTACCCGCCCACGCGGCCTTAGAATCAGTTTCATTCACCGCGGGCTTTAGCCCGTTGTGAGGTTAAAAGAAGGTGATGAAACGGTTCAACGATTTACTTTTCTGCTTCTGATGTTCAAATTTTCGCCACCGAGCAGGGTTGGTGACCTTGCTGTCTTGCAAACCGTTGAAACGGTTCCGGCAATCTCGACAGCCGTTGATCACCCGGCTAAAGCCCGGTGTGAATGAGAATCGATGGACTGTTGAGCCAAAGTGATTACCACGCGCTACTTAAACGCCGGAATGGATCCGTCCAACACGCTGAGGGTGTATTCAATATCTTCGCGCGTATTGTACCGGCCGAGAGAAAAGCGGATCGCTCCGCGGGCAACTTCATAGGGAATCTTCATTGCTTTCAAAACACCCGACGTCTCCTTCGATTCAGCGTTGCAGGCCGAACCGGTCGAGACGCAAATACCGGCCTGGTCGAGCCGGCCCAGGATCTCGGGTCCATTCAGCCCGGCAAATGAGATGTTGGAGGTGTTTGGGAGCCGCTGTGAACGATCTGTGGTGCCATTAAGGGTGGCGTTACGAAATCTGGCGAGGATTTCATCTTCCAGCTGATCTCGAAGCAGGCGAATCTGATCGTGGCCCTGAAAGTCGCGCGCCAGACGGCTGGCGCAGCCTAGACCGACAATATTCGGCACTGCTTCGGTGCCCGACCGGCGCCTTTGTTCCTGTCCTCCGCCAATGATGAACGGCGGCAGTTTCGTGCCGGTGCGGATGTAGAGCGCGCCAACACCTTTCGGCGCGTGAAATTTGTGACCGGAGATCGAAAACAAGTCGATTGGTAAATCCCTTAACCGAATCGGAATCTTACCGACCGCCTGCACCCCGTCTACGTGAAAGACAGCAGCGGAATGCTCGCGAACGACACGGCCGATTTCTTCGATGGGGAAGAGCACTCCCGTTTCATTGTTGGCCATCATTACCGAAACGATTCCGGTGTCGCGTCGCAGTGCCTTGCGTAAATCGTCGAGGTTGAGTTGGCCCTGGCTATCGACCTCCAGCCAGGTTACTTCGCCGCCGATCTCGGCAAGATGTTCGCAAAGATTTCTGACGGCTTCATGTTCGACCCGCGTGGTAATAATGTGGCGGCGGCCGGGGTTCTGTTCCAGGAAGCCGCCGATGGCCCAGTTGTCAGATTCGGAACCGCACGAGGTAAAGACAATCTCGGCTGTTTCAGCGGCGCCCAGCAGTTCGGCAACTTGCGCCCGCGCTGCCTCGACCGCGCGGCGCGCCTCGCGACCCAGGGCATGCGCCGAAGAAGGATTGCCGCATTGATGCATGAGAAACGGCTGCATCGCTGCGAATACTTCCGGAGCCACCTGAGTCGTGGCGTTGTTGTCCAGATAGATCATCGCGTTGGAATTCAAAACTCGCCCAGTGACCGGTACAAAATATAGTCGCCGCTCTTCTTTAACATCTGGCAGTTCATACACACCTGCTCCGAGCCGATCACGATCGCGCCCAGCGGTGCGTGTCTGCCTTCTTCCAGATGGACGAACTCCTTGAGGTCACGCCCTTCCAGCGTCGCATACCAGAACGCGTGCACGTAGGCCGGTTGCTGTCCGTCGGAAAGATAAATTGGCCGGCCCGGCAGTTTTATCGCAGCTTCGTAAACATCTTTGTAGGCCGCATCGAAAACCCAGCCCCGCTCGGGCCCTTCATGACGATAGGTCCGTTGGAAATAGATCGCCTGGGCCGTCATGCCCGCCAGTAACAGAACGAGAATAGACTGGCGCGCGACTCTCGATAGCGCGGTGCCCCGATCTTTTTCAGCTGGGGATGCGAGCAGAAAGCTGAGCGCCGGCACCATTAGCACGATCAGAAAAACCGGGTAAGCGACCAGCCGCAACGAGTGAAACTGATCTCCGGTCAGGGCGCCGGGAACAATCGAGGCTGCGGCGCCAAATACTATGAACCGCCACCACGGCTCTCGCCAGTGCCGGACGATGATCACTATGAGCCCAATCAACACCAGCACGAAGCCGGCGATCAGGAAGCTGCCCAGGGTTCCCGTCGTGTGATGGCGCGGATTTCCATCGCCATCGAAGAGCAGGCTGATTAAGCTGAGATCCTCGAAGTACCGGCGGATGAATTTCGGGGCAATCACATGCCACGGTGAATCCGGCTTGATGTAGGAAATGAGGTAGAACCTCTGCGTCAAGGCTTCCGGGTGCTCAGATCTGAAAACTAAAAGTGGAATGAGTCCTATGCCGAACAAGACCCAGGTCCTGATCACGCTCTGCAGCCGGGTCTGCGAAGTAACGAACAGCACCAGTCCGGCAGCCAGTAGCGGTCCTAACAGCCGTCCGATTGTGTAGCTGTAAGTCAGCAGCATCAGACTTGCGGCCAGGCTGATGATGTTCAGCCAGTCCCATTTTTCTTTTTGCTGCGCCGCAAAAAGCGCCAGCAGAAACAGCACGACGGCCAGCGGATAGAAAAACGTTTCCATTACCAGGCGGCTGACGTCGAACAGCCACGGAGTAAAAATCGCGATTACCGCGATCAGCAGACCGATACTTTCCTGGCCGCTGATCCGCCGGGCCAGTAGCCCCAGTCCCAGGCAGGCAACAAAGACCCATGCGGCGCTGTAGGCGCGGGCGAAATAAATGCCCGGCTTGATGACGGTGAAGGGAATTGCCAGCAGGTAGATCTGTGTCGGGTTGGCGTATTGGGTCCAGCCACCGGTGTAAACCGGGAAGAAAAGCGGCCAGCGGGTGCCGAATTCGTTCTTACCGGTTTTGGCAATGCAGTAGGCGTTGTAGGAAATCGCCGACTCGTCCACATAGAATCCCGGCGGATTCGTTTTAAGTCCGTCGATGTAAAAGAGAAAGAGGAGCCCAAATCCCAGAGCGATGGCGACGAGACGAATGCCATTGAGCGCGACGGTGGCGCGTTCCGGTCGCTGCTCGCCGTCGTCCGGGGTTTGGTCCTGAGGGGTCATCTGTCGTTCGCGCGAGAGTATAGTTGAGTGGCAGACTGAGTCAACGACGTGTCAGTACCATCTGGCTTAGCGCAGGGATCATAAGGCTTGCTGATAATTCGTTAAGCCTTAGCTTTGGTCGCAAAGTCCTCAGCACTCTGACGCGTAGCGTCGAAATGACTTTAGCCCGGCCTCTTAAGGCCGGGTACGTGGGACAGATATTTCCCCAGTCGCGCTTGTGACACTTCGTTCGACAAATCTTGCAATGCTTCGGCATAATTCGATCATGTCTCAGTTAAATGAAAATGTAGTGCTTGACGCGCTGCGCCTGATTAAGGATCCGGACCTGCACAAAGACATAGTCACGCTCGGATTCATTAAAGACCTGGCGATCAATGAGGGCCAGGTCTCGTTTCGTATTGTTTTGACCACGCCGGCGTGTCCGGTCCGCGACGAAATGCAAAACGAAGCGCGACAACTTGTCAGCGCGATCCCCGGCGTCAATTCAGTCAATATCACCATGGATGCCGAAGTCCCCAAGGGTCGCGGTCTTGGTGACAAAGTCTCTGTCCCCGGCGTCAAAAACATCATCGCCGTTTCCTCCGGCAAGGGTGGTGTCGGCAAGTCGACGGTCGCCGTGAACCTGGCGGTCGCGCTGGCGCAGGATGGCGCGCGCGTCGGGCTGATGGATGCCGATGTCTATGGACCGAACGTGCCGATCATGCTGGGCGCCAGCCACGCGCGGCCCGAAGTTGACGTTAATAAGCTGATTCCGGTTGAGGCTCATGGCGTGAAGCTGATTTCTATGGCCGTGCTGCAACCGGGCGACAAACCTTTAATCGTCCGCGGGCCCATCCTGCATGGCCTGGTGAAGCAGTTTCTCTCCGACGTGAAGTGGGGCGAGCTCGACTATTTGATCGTCGACATGCCGCCGGGAACCGGCGACGTCCAGCTGAGTCTGGCGCAGCTCGTGCCCGTTCAGGGCGCGGTGCTGGTAACCACCCCACAGGAAGTTGCGCTCATCGACGTCCGCCGCGCCTTGCGCATGTTCGAAACCGTGGCGGTGCCGTTGCTCGGCGTGATCGAGAACATGAGTTACTTTGTGGCCCCGGATACCGGCGCCCGCTACAACATTTTCGGCGAGGGTGGCGGCGAAAAACTCGCGCATGAATACGGCGTGCCGTTTCTGGGCTCGGTGCCGATGGGTATCGAGGTGCGGGAAGGTGGGGATAAAGGCGTTCCCGTCGTGATCGGCCGGCCCGATTCGCCGCAGGCTCAAGCCTTCCGCAAAGTAGCGGAAGAGGTGGCGCGGCAAGTCTCGATTGAGGCGATGAAACCTGAGCTTGTCGTGCTGAGGAAATCTCAGTAGAATGAAAACCGATTGGTCTTTGGCTTTTGGTTTTCGGTCTTTGAGTTCCGCTAACCGAGACCGAAGACCCAAGACCATTTTATAGGAACTTAAGGAGAATTATTATGGCAGCAACAACTGCACCGAGCGTCGCCCTCAATGTTACGGAACCGGCGGCCAACGAGATTAAGAAGTTTATGGCAGGCGAAGAAGGCTTGCCCGAAAGCGCCGGCCTGCGCGTGCGCGTGGTGCCCGGCGGCTGTTCCGGATTTCAATATAGTTTGAATATCGAAGAAGAATCCCGCCAGGGTGATTTTATTCTGGATGAGAAGGGCGTGCGCTTGTTTGTGGATATGTTCAGCGCCCAGTATCTTAACGGTGTCGAGATCGATTACGTGACGAACATGATGGGTTCAGGCTTCACCTTCAAGAACCCGAACGCCACCGGCAGCTGCGGCTGCGGTTCGTCGTTCACGGCGTAGGTTCAGTACCGGGAGCGGTAGCTACCGGCTTAAGATTAGGTAAGAACGGCTCGGCCTGATACTCGCTATCAGGCCGAGCTTAGTTTTTTTGGTACGCACGCCTCTGGCGTGCCTGGTGTGCTAACGAGCACGCCAGAGGCGTGCGTACCGTCCGGCGGCGTCAAAATCATGGAAATCACTCACGCCAGGTCTGAGGCGGATTACGCGGAGGCCCGCAAGCTGTTCCGTGAATATGCGGCCTGGCTCGAGATTGATCTCTGTTTTCAAAACTTTGAAAAGGAACTGGCGGAACTTCCCGGAGACTACGCGCCGCCCGATGGCTGCCTGCTGCTGCTGCACGAAAATGAAAAAGTTGCCGGTTGCGTGGCCTTGCGCCAGCTAAATAACGGCCTTTGTGAGATGAAGCGGCTGTTCGTGCGGGGAGAGTTTCGCGGTCAGGGAATGGGCCGAAAACTGATTGCCGCGATCGTTCTGGCAGCCAGGGAAATCGGCTACCAGCGCATGCGCCTCGATACACTGCCGCCGAAGATGAACGATGCGATCGCGCTCTATCGGTCATTCGGTTTTCAGGAGATCGAGCCCTATTACAATAACCCGGTGCCGGGCGCAAAATTCATGGAGCTGCAGTTGGCAGGAGTGTCAGATGCCCGACCGTGAGGAAGGCGGAAAGGACTAATGGGACTGATAAGACCTGTATTGTCGCATCCGTCCCATAGGTCCCTTCTTCCCTGACGGCCAGGCTGCTGACACGTCAATTCTGCGCTCTTCGCTTTAGCGCTTCGCATACCGGCTCATCAATCGCACTTTGCTTCCACAGACTGCCATCCTCGTAAACCACACACCTGACGATGATTTTTTCGGTGGTGGCTGACTTGTCTGTTTCCTGAACCGGCACAACTCGCGTGGGCGAGACCGGGGATTTGGCGTTGAGGGCCTTTATCTTGTTGGGGCCGACTCTTTCAATACTCTCGAATTCATGGGTCCCGAGTTCCTCGTTCGTTTTGCTGTCCAGAATGATGTAATCCCAACGGATAGCTTTGATCGGCTTGGCTCCCACATTCTGAATCTCCATTGAATACAGAAAGAAGGTGCCCCGGCGCACGGCGAACGAGGGAGAGTCGTCGGAGCTGGATGCGCTGCTCGAATCACTGCGAGTCGAGTCGCTCTCCGCTTTCCATGAAGGATCGACGCCTGGGCCGGGCCCGACCTGTTGCCACTTGTATTTGCGGATGCTAACGCCCGAGGAATTGTCGACGCTCACAGGATTTTGAGCCGGGGTAATCACTGCCGAAAAGCAAGTCAACAACGAAACCAGGACGAGCTGATGAACTCTGAGTGCCATTCGTCTGACGAGTATACTCCAGCGATCAATGAAGCTGTCACTGAGGAGAGCAGCGGGTAATTGGCGGGTTGTCAAAAGTGGCCCGGACGTCTCGCCCGTGAATCAGGCGCAAGATGCGCCGGCCACATTAGTGATTTTGCCTGCCCAATAGTTTCCAGCCGGACGGCAAGACTGCGGCCGCCAGACAGATCTTAATAATGTCTCCCGGAATAAATTTCAGCACGGTATTGAACAAAGTAATCGCCGGTGAAGTTCGCATCAACAAAGAAAACCAAAGCCAGCCGCTCAACATGATTACCAGTGAGCCGATGGCCATCGCCGCGGCCGCCGTCAGGAATTTGCGGTCCCATTCATGTTCAGCAAAGGCGCCGGTGATAAATGCCGCCGCGGGAAATGCAACCAGGTAACCGCCGGTCGGTCCCATCAAGTGCACTATTCCGCCGGTCCAACCGGCAAAAAAGGGCAGACCGCTCGCGCCTTCCAGCAAGTAAACGATCATGGTGATGGCTCCCAGACGCGATCCCAAAAGAGCGCCGGTGAGCAGCACGGCAAAAGTCTGACCGGTAATGGGGATCGGGCCGACGGGAATTACGATTTGGGCCGACAGTGCCGTCAGCAGACTAAATCCGATCACCAAACCGACCTGTCTGACGAAATCGAGCGGCGCGAGCGCCACGCCCAGCAGTGTTTCACTCTTGGCAATAGAAGCATTCATAAAATACTCGAACTCTTAACAAAGTTGGTAAAGATGTGGCACGGCGTCCCGCCCGTGAAATCACGCGCCAGATGCGCGTGCCACGACTAGCTACGGCCGCATACACAGCACCGGGCACGGCGCGTTTCTGATGATGAACTCGGCCGTGTCCGTCAACTTGGGATCGCCACCGGATCCCAGCGACGTGGTGATGGCCACCAGATCAGCCTTATACCGCGCCGCGTATTCCAGGACTTCTTCGCCTACCCCTCCGTGCAGGCGTTGGAACTTGCCGCAAGTCGTGTCGCAATCGGTGAAGAAGCGCTCGACAATCGACTGCCCGCCGTCAGCCGGTTCCTCATCGCCTTCCTGGAAAACGCAAATAGTTTCGAGATCCGCACGGGTTTTCGCCGCGATTGACGCCGCAATCGGCAGAATATGTTTTGAGTCTTCCGCCAGATCTGTCACAAACACTATGCGCTTAAAACGATCAATCGGCCGGGTCGTGCGACGCGGGCCATAGAGCCTGGCAATGATCGTGGGAATCCGGGAATCGCGCGCGACCTGTTCGGCGACACTCCGGCCGAGAAAGAACTGGGCCACATCTGAGCGCCCGTGTGACGCCATCACAATCAGATCGCATTGACGCTGTTCGGCCTGGCGCATGATCACCTGGGCCGGGTCATCGCTGTCCTTGGGTACGATCGTCTCGATGACGCGAACCTGGGCCGAGCCGGTCGGCACGGCCGGGAATTCATATCGGGAGGTTTCCGTGATGTGCGGATCACCGCCGTGGGCGATGTGAACCGACTGGACGATCGCGTCGTACTGGGCCGCCACCGCCAGCGCCAGGGGGAACGCGCTGTTGGCCACCGCGGAGAAGTCCGTCGGAAATAGGATCGAGCGAATCATGAGCGTCAAGCAGTGAAAGCGGTAAGCAGTCACCCCCTCGGCGAAATCTTGTCACTGCTTACACGCCACGGCGTAATCTTACTTTACCACCGGGCACTGGTCTACCTTAAATACGGGCGGCCATTAACTTTGCGGTCCTTAGTAGCGCGGGCTTCCCGCACCTGAAGCACGCGCAAGGTGCGGGTGCCACCGCTCACTATTTCTCGGCGCCGATGCGCATTCCGTGGAACGAGCGGGCCACGAAAAACGCGCCGATCAAAAAGAAGACTCCGGCCAAAATGTGCGTCACGAGTGCCCCGTTCTTCCCGAACGCGCCAGTCTCGCTGCCGATACTTACAGCGAGCTCGACCGCCAGCAAACCAAACAAGGTGGTGAACTTGATGACCGGGTTCATCGCGACCGACGAAGTGTCCTTGAAAGGATCGCCGACGGTGTCACCAATTACGGTAGCGTCATGCAGCGGCGTGCCCTTCTGTTTCAAATCGACTTCGACGACCTTCTTCGCGTTGTCCCAGGCGCCGCCGGCGTTGGCCATGAAGATCGCCTGGTACAAACCAAAGATCGCGATCGAAATCA
>Ga0066903_100002970_pt1 | contig 13594 bp, 8 predicted proteins | sample PanSoiMetaGPlot1_FD_67491 | JGI IMG/M metagenome (GOLD analysis project Ga0066903, IMG submission 67491) | Tropical forest soil microbial communities from Panama analyzed to predict greenhouse gas emissions - Panama Soil - Plot 1 (version 2) | ecosystem: Environmental > Terrestrial > Soil >... | reverse complement strand
GACGCGGGTGCGTCCGGCGACGGCCGCGCGCGCCAGGAATTCCATGCCCTGCAGCGGGTGAAGGAAGTCCGCCACCCGTTTGTCCTCTCCACCGAACGTATTGACATCCTGGAGGGGGAAGTCGCCATCGTCATGGAGCTGGCCGAAAAGAGCCTCTATGACGTGCTCCAGGAGCGGCGGCAGGAAGGATACTCCGGGATAGCGCGCGACAAGCTCCTGCGCTACGTGGGGGATGCGGCAGATGGCCTCGATTACCTCAGCGAGACCCACAACCTGATGCATCTGGACGTCAAGCCCAGGAACCTCTTCCTGGTGGGCGACCACGTCAAGGTGGCAGACTTCGGCCTGGCCAAGCACCTGGAGCGGGCCAGTTCGTCCGGGATCATGGCCGGCATTTCACCGCAGTATTCCGCGCCGGAGACGTTCACTTCGCGGATCACCAAGCACACGGACCAGTACAGCCTGGCCGTTGTGTACATGGAGCTTTTGACGGGGAAACGGCCGTTCAGCGGCAAGACGATTCGCGAGCTGGCCCTGCAGCACATGAACGTTGAGCCGGACCTGAGTTCTCTGTCGGAACGTGACCGCCGAGCCGTCGGCCGGGCGCTGGCCAAGGATCCGTTCAAGCGATTCCCGAGCTGCAAGGCGTTCATTGAAGCGTGCATCGGTCGACCAGGCAGCGCGGGGGATCTATCGCTGGACGCGAGTGTGGGGCCAGAGACCCCGCCGACAGTCCCCCCGGTTCCAGTCGACGAATACGAGGCTGCCCCGAAGACTGTCAAGCTCGACCTCTCGTTCGCCCCGAGGACGGTGGGCGCATCGCCTTCCGAGTTGTCGAGCATATCAGCGGCCCTCACGAAGCCGACAGCCCCGGCCTTGCCGTTTGCCGAAGCGATCCCGGAACGCGAGCCAAAGGACCTGGAAGACAGCCAGCGAGTCAGCTTCGAGCTACCTGAGGCCGAGGGCGGGGTATTGCGGCCGACGCTGGTCATCGGCGTGGGCGGTTTCGGCCTGCTCGCTCTGCGCGAGCTTCGCAGCCGTCTGACCGACCGCGTCGGCGACCTGCGGCAGGTGCCGGCCTTTCGCTTCCTGTACCTCGATGCGGACCCGGACGCTCGAACCATCGGTGCGAGCGGCTCGCCAGACCGTGCCCTGCTCCCCGAGCAAGTGTTTCCGACGAGGCTTCAGCCTGTCGCTCGCTACCGGCGCGCTGCGCTCGACCTCCTGAGTGAATGGCTGCCGCGCGAAAAGCTGCATTCCATCCCGCGCAGCATGCACCCCCAGGGGTCGCGCGCGTTGGGCCGGCTGGCATTCACCGAGAATTACCTGCGCTTCGTGACCCGGGTCCGCCGCGAGTTGGAGATCGGAGCGCACCCGGAATCGCTATCGCGGTCGGCCGACCACTCGGGACTCCCGCCCCGCGACACGCGGCCGCGTGTCTTCGTCCTCGCGGCGGCCGGAGGCGGCTCGTCCGGAGCGTTGCCGGACGTCGGATATGCAGTCAGCAAGCTGCTGACCCAATTGAAGTTGCCGCCGCAGGTAACGGCGTTCCTGTTCCTCGGCGCCCCAGCGGACCCGACCACGCCGCCGGAAGAGTCAGCAAACACCTACGCCACGCTAACCGAGCTGAACCACTACGCGGACGACACGATCACCTTCCGGTCGCGGTACGGCGGCCCGGACGGTCCCCAGGTCGAGTCCCCTGCCCCGCCATTTTCGACCGTGTATCTCCTTCAGCGCGGTAGTCGCGGTCAGACAGCCTTGGCCGAGTGCGCCGAACGACTGGCCGCGTACCTCTGTCTCGACCTGACCACACCGCTTGGCTCCGAACTGGACCGCACGCGGTCGGCATCTCGCGGCTTGTTCCGAGCCTTTGGCACAGGCGGTGTCTGGTTCCCGCGTGGCCTCTTGCTCCGAGCCGCGGCACGGCACGTGTGCGAGCAGCTCATCGGGCAGTGGCAGTCGGCCGGCCCGGTCAACAGCCCGCTAGTCGAAGAGATGTGCCAGAAGGCCCTGGCCGAGGCGGGCCTGAAGCCGGACCGCGTCGCCGCGCAGATCGTCGACGCGGTGCGGTCGGCGGACCCGTCCGCCGACGACCCGGTCGGCGAGTTGCTCGCGACGCTCGAGAAGCGGTTCATGGCCACGGAGGGCGCATCCGTCGCGGCCTGGGCGCGCGAGGCATTTGAGGCGGTCATCAATCGCGTCGGCATCCGCGGGTCCAAGGATCCCGCCGATTACGCCAAGACCGGAAAGTTGTCGAAGCTCTACACGGCCGCCTCGAACGCGGTCGTCGAACGGTGGGTGAAGCAACTCACCAGCGACGCGTTCGCGCTCCTGGAGTATCCAGGCCGGCGCGTGGCGGCGACCGAGGGCGCACTTGCTCGCTTTACCGAGTTCTTCGAAAAGGCCGAAGCTGAGGCCCAGTGGCGTGCGCTCGGGATCACCAAGCGCGCCGAACAGTCCTATACCCAGGCTAAGGCCGCGGCCGACGTATGCACCCACGGGGGTGGATTCAGTCTGTTTGGCGGCAAAGACCACCGCAATATGCGGGCCCTATCCACGGCGCTCAACCACTTTGCCGCCTGTCGGATTCAGGAGGAAGCCGAGTCCGGCGTCGTCCGCTTCTTCCGCAAGTTGCGGGCCGGTCTGGTCGACAAACAGCGCGACCTTTCGATCTGCCGGCAACGGCTCACTCATTTGCGCCGCATCCTGGAAGTTCCCGAAACGGCCGGCGCGTCCATTTGCGGCGGGCCGTCGCCGATCGTGGAGTTGCTCCTTCCGGACGGCGGCCAGGAAATCGAGATGGCCGCCAAGAAGTTCGTCGAGACCGTAAAGCCGAACGAAATCGACAAGCTCGACCGTGCCCTTCAGGCCCTGGTTTTGGAGTCCCGCGGCGGGCTCTATGGGGCGTGCCAAAAGGCAGGTGACTTCATCCAGGAGCTCGCTGACCCGCTCGTGGACCAGACGAGTGCATACCTCAGCACGCTCCTTCGGGTGAACGACGTGGCCGAGTTTGCCGGGTCCGACTGGTTCAATCGCCTGACGAAGGCGCACGACCGCGCCGCCGTGACTGTGAAGGGGGCGGCCGACCAGGAAATGTGCTACGTGCTCGTTCCAGACACACCTGCGGGGCGGAAGATAGGGAGCACGGCCGCGCGACAATATCCGGACGCGGGAGTCGTGTGTGCGTCGCGCTCGAACGAGGTTACGTTTTGCCGCGAGGTCCGCCTCCGGCCGGCCGACGTCCGCGAAGCTTTGCAATACTGCCGGGAGCCGTACGAGGAACGCTCCAACCGCCCGGCCCCGTCGCCGCACGCCCGGTTCGACGTCGTTGAATGGCTGCCACTGGACGTCTGATGAACGCTCGCATGTCCCTCCCGTCCCGCATCGCCTCCTGCCTCCTCGGCGCGTTCATCTGCATCGAGTTGGTCTACATTCCGCTATCGAACGCCCTGCAGCGCGTCCCGCTTCGAAAGCCGCCGCTGCCCGACGAGCTGCTCGTGCGCTATCAGCGCGAGGGACAGTTCACGAGCGCGGAGCCGGTTCAGTCCGCAATCGACAGCGTGGGCATCGGCTGCGACCGCTGGGGCGAACTGACGGCGCAGTACGAAGGTTGGTCGCTTTTCGCTCCGCGGTTCGGCACGGCCGGGACGTTCCTCGCCCTTCAAGTGACGGCCGAAGATGGCTCGACGACTGAGTTACGTAGCCGGTTCGAGCCGGCCGACGTGAATGACTACTTCCGCTATGACCTGACGCATTACAAGCTATTCTGCCGCGAGATCTGGTACTCGCTCATCTATTGGACGTGGGAAGAAGACTCATTCGACACGCATGGACCGGAATGGCGCGATGTGATTCGAGAGTATTCGATCACATTTCGGCGATCACTCTCGGGCTACATACGCTGGCGGCTTTCGGAGGAGTACTCGGGCCCGCCGGTCCGTGAAGTGACGTTGGCGGTCCGGGTCTTCTTGCCACCGAAATCCGGCGGGACGAGTCCACGACCGGCGCCGGTGACCGTTCCGATGATGCGGTGGGTGCCACAACAGCCCGACCGCGTGGCGCCATATGACCCGGTGACGGGAAGATTCGCGGAGTAGTTTCGGCAGTTAGCGCGCGGGATTCGCGACGTTGTTGCTGATTGGCAACGCCAAAGTGCCCTTGCTCAACCCCCCCGGTCGGGTATAGTACCTCCGCCTTAACAGCCTTATTCACGCGACTCGCAGGTGGAACCGGCGAGGACGGAAGTCTTTTACCCCACGGAAGGACTCCCCATGAACCTCTCCGGCAAGCGCGTCCTGGACGTCGTCGGAGCCGGGTTCTGCGGCTCGCACATCGTCGATCAGCTCGTCGCCGAGGATGTGGCCGAGATCCCTGTCTTCGATTCGAATTGGAAGCCGGAACGCGCGGCCTGAAACGAATACGCATTGGCGACCACTGTCTCAACCTCGACCCAAGTGGTGAGCGGGCCGGAGTTTAGACCGATGTCGCGATGAATTGAAGAATCATCCGGTACCGTGACGACATTGGACGAGCGAAACGGAACCTGGACCGACTTGTTCCACCGCCAGGAATCTCCCACGAGGACGCATGAAGTCGTTGCATGTCGGCAACCTGGCAAACGTCGCCTACGGCTGCTGCAAGATCCTGCGCCAGTCCGGCCACGACGTCACGCTTTTGACTCACGACGAACGGCACCTGATGAGTCAACCGGAGTGGGACGACCTGGAATTGCGGTCGGAAGACTTCCTCGATGAATTCGATTTTGCGGTCAACCGGGCGGACTTTGGCGACTATAAACGACCAGATTGGTTCAAGTCGGACACGCTGGAGCCCGGCATCGATCTGCTCGAAGGTGCGGCGCGTGTACTCGGACCGATGTTCCCAAAAGACTGGCGGCGGCGATTCCGGCCGACGGTCCGCCGCGCGATCCGCACCCAGCGCCTGGCCATGCAGACGGCCCGCGCCCTGATCCCCAGACCGATCAAGAAGGTCATCCGCAAGCCGTATCTTGTGGCGCTGGAACTCGCGGTGACGGCCGTCCATGGCCCAAAGCCGCCGGCCGTCGCCACGGCTCAAACTGCCGCTCGCCTGGCCCGAATGTCGACTGAGGCTGGGCCGGCGCAGTCGATCGATACCGAAGGTCTGAGTATTTTCCGACCGCACGCCAACTGGCTGGCCCGTCATGTCGCCGGGTACGACGTGTGCGTCGCCTATGTCCTGGCCCCGATCTACGCCATGTTGGCGGGGACCGTCCCGTACGTGAGCGTCGAAATCGGAACCATGCGCGACATCCCGTTCGACCGGACAGTCACTGGCCGGGCGATGGCTCTGGCGTATCGTCAGTCGGACTTTGTCCTGATCACCAACCCCGACGTCGTCTCTTCGGCGCATCGGCTCGGCCTGGAGCGCTACGCCTTCTGTCCGCATCCGGTGGATGAGGACATCTACGCCCCGGAGCCTGAGGGGAGCGCATTACGGCACGAGCTGTTGACCCAGTATCGGGCCGACCACCTGCTCTTCGCCCCGGCTCGTCAGAACTGGGAGGTCAAGGGTAACGACCGCTACCTGCGGGGTTTTGCGCGCCTCCTCACGGCCCACCCGCGGACCGCCCTCATCATCCCGGGCTGGGGACAGGAGGTCGAGCGAAGCCAACGGCTGTGCCACGAACTCGGGATCGGCGACCGCGTCGCGTGGGTCAAGCCAATGTCCGAGCGGGCCCTGGTGAAGTACTACCAGGCGGTCGACGTCGTACTGGACCAGTTCACCCTGAACACGTTCGGACTGGTCACCGGCAAGGCGTTGTCGTGTGAGGCCGCGGTCGTCACGTCGTACGACCCCGCAGTCCACGAGTGGTGCTTTACCAAGCATCCGCCTCTCATCGCGGCATCCACCACCGAAGAAATCGCTGCGGCGATCAGCGGGCTGCTGGCCGACCCCGACCGTCGGCGTTCGATCGGTAGAGCGTCGCGACAGTGGGTCCTGGCCCACCACTCCAAGAGGATTGTCCGCTCGACCATGGAGTGGGCGATGGGTTCGGCCATCGAGCACTTTCGGCTCAAGACGGGTAGCGCGGCAAGCGCGTCGGCAGCGGCCTGACGGACGGCTTGAGATGGGAAAAGGGACTCGGGAGCGCATCAACGACGTGGAGGGAGGCAGGCGCAAGTGGTGGCGGGGTCCGATGACCGAATCGGCGTATGGGATCTGGGCGCCCGTCTTCGCCGTCACCACCAGCTCCTTTGGGAGTTGGTCCGCCGGGACCTCACCGACAAACATGCCGGCCAACTTCTCGGAGCCGCATGGGCCATCGGTCACCCGCTCGTGTTGACCGCGGTCTATCTACTCGTGTTCGTAATCATTCTGCCCGCCCGCAGCGGTGAAAGTCCGGCACCCGAGTCGTATGTCATCGCTGTGCTGGCCGGCCTGGTACCCTGGCTGGCCGCCCAGGACAGCTTCCTCCGCGGCGTTGTGTCGATCTTCGCCAATGCCAATCTCGTGAAGCAAGTGATCTTTCCCATCGAGCTTTTGCCGTTGAAAGGCGTCCTGGCCGCCCTTGTGCCTCCGTTGGTGATGACCGCCGGACTGATCGTCTTTTTGCTAGCATCGGGTCGCGGAGTTCCGTGGACGCTCGCCCTGCTCCCCGGGCTGTGGGTCGTCCAGGTAGTCGGGGCGGCCGGAGTATGCTTCGCACTCGCGGCCGTGGGCGCGTATTTCCGGGACCTTCGCGAACTGGTGCAACTCTTCTGTCTGGTCAACCTGTACCTGATGCCCGTCTTCTACACGCCCGCAGCGATGCCCGAATCCATCCGGTTCCTCCCCTACATCAACCCGTTCAGCTACGGCGTGTGGTGTTACCAGGATGCATGGTCGGGAACCCTCGCCCATCCTGCAGCATGGGTGGTATTCCCGGTGACGGCGGTCCTCGCACTGGTGGGTGGATACCGAGTGTTCCGGGCCGCCCGCCCGTACTTTGGAAACGTCCTTTGAGCGGGAAAACGCCTGGAACCGACAGCCGACCCCTGGTCGTGACCGGGGCCGGTGGGTTTATCGGCGGGTCCGTGGTTGCCGCGTTCGCGGGTACGCGGCCGGTCCTGGCCATCGCTCGCCAGGCCGTTCCGGTAGCCGGCGCCGAGTGCCTGGTGGCCGACCTGACGGTGGGTCTTCCGCCGGTCCCCGACTTTCGGGGCGCCGTCGTTGTCCACGCCGCCGCGGCCATGGGCACCCAGGATCGCGGCATCCTCTGGGCGGCGAACGTTGACGCCACTCGACGAGTTGCGGAATGGGCGCTTGCTCACCAGGCCGCGCATCTGATCTTCGTCAGCTCCGGCGGCGTGTACGCGTACGCACGCGGGCGGCGCTGGACGGAGGCCGACCCAGTCTGCCCGATCGGGTATTACGGACACACCAAGTACCTGGCCGAGAACTTGCTGCGGGCGCACCATGCCCTGGACGGACTGCCGATAACGGTTTTCCGATTGTTCTTTCCGTATGGCCCCGGTCAGACCCGCGGAGTCATGCCATTTGTCTCGCGGGCCGTCCGGGATGGGACCGAGTTGACCATACAGGGACCGGGCGAGCCGCGCATGAACCCGGTCCACGCGAGCGATTGCGTCGAGGCCATCCGGCTCGCCCTGCCCCTCGGTCCGGGGTTCCGCGTGTACAACCTGGCCGGCGACCGGGCCGTGTCGTTCCTCGACCTGGTTCGGGCCGCCGAGATCGAGCACGACCGGCCCGCCCGGACAAAGACTGTCCCCACCGGTCCCGGTGACCTGCTGGGGTCGAACGAACTGTTGAAGCATGAATTGGGGTGGTTGCCCCGACATCCATTCCCGGCGGGCTGACGCCCCCGAAAGGAGTCTACATGGCGAATCAATATGGACTGACGGGTCGGCACGTGTTCATTACCGGCGGAGCCGGGTTCATTGCCACCACGCTCGCCGGGCGTTTGGCCGACGACAACCGCATCACGCTCTACGACAACCTGCACAACGATGCCCTGCGCAATTCCCCGCTGCGGCGTCATCCAAACGTGCGATTCGTCAAGGGCGACGTGTTGGATCCGGCCGGTCTGGCCGCGGCCGTCGCCCCGGATGTGACGCACGTGGTTCACTGCGCGGCCATCGCCGGAGTCGGAACCGTCCTGCAGGACCCCATTCGAACTCTGAAAGTCAACATCTTGGGCGTATTCAACGTTCTGGACGCGGTCGCCGGGCTGCCCAAGCTGGAGCGATTCGTGGACTTCTCGACGAGCGAGGTGTTTGGCCGACAGGCGTACAACGTCCGCGAGGATAACATCAGCCCGACCGTCCGACTCGGAGAGGCCCGGTGGACATACTCGATCAGCAAGCTGGCCGGGGAGTTCATCGCTCACTCGTATCACACGATGAAAAAAGTTCCGACGGTCACGGTCCGGCCGTTCAACATCTACGGGCCGAACCAGGTCGGCATCGGGGCGATCCGACAGTTCACGCTGCGGGCCTTGCGGAATGAGGACGTCGTCGTCCACAACGACGGGACACAAATTCGGGCGTGGTGCTACGTGGACGACTTCGTACACGGCGTTCTGCTCGGGATGACGCGGCCGGAAGCCGTCGGACAGAGCTACAACATCGGCAATCCACGTAGCGTGCTGACCACGCTGGAATTGGCCAAACTCGTCATCCGGTCGGCGAGCAGTTCGTCGAGGATCGTATTCCAGCCACTCGAATACACGGATGTCGAGGTGCGGACTCCGGACATCACCGCCGCCCGGCGCGATCTCGAGTATGAGCCGGTTGTGGAAATGGAGGAGGGAATCGTCCGGACCGTGGATTGGTTCCGCGCCCATGAGGCGGCCGCGGTCCGCCCCGCGGCGTGACGTGCCGGATTGCCCCGGACTGTAGGAGGGACCGTGAGCGTCACCGCCCCGGCCGCGAGCCCAATCCCCGATGCCCCGGCGCCATCCGCGGCCGGGCCGGCGATACGCGTCCGGCACCTGTCCAAGGTCTACCGACTCTACGACCGGCCTTGGCACCTAGCCTGGGAACTGTTGACAGGGCGACCCAAGCACCGGGAATTCGCGGCGCTCAAGGATGTGTCGTTTGATGTGCCCCGCGGACAGGTAGTTGGCGTGGTCGGCCGGAATGGCGCTGGCAAGAGCACGCTTCTCAAGATTCTTGCGGGGACACTGGACCGCACGGCCGGCGAAGTGGAGGTGGCCGGGAAGATTTCCGCCATCCTCGAGTTGGGCACCGGCTTCCACCCGGACCGGACGGGCCGCGAGAACATCCTGATGGGCGGACTGTGCCTGGGCATGTCGCGGGCGGAGATCGCAGCGCGCACCGACGAGATCATCGACTTCAGCGAGCTGCGTCACGTCATCGACCGGCCGTTCAAGACCTATTCGAGCGGGATGCAAGCCCGGCTGACGTTCAGCACCGCGGTGAGCGTTCGCCCCGACATCTTCATCGTCGACGAAGCTCTGGCCACGGGCGATTTGTTGTTTCAAGAGAAGTGTCTGCGCAAGATGCGGTCGATCTGTGAGAGCGGCGCAACGGTCCTGCTCGTCACTCACAGCCTGTATCACGTCTATGAGATGTGTGACGCGTGCATTCTGATTGGCGGGGGTCAAGTTCTCGACAGTGGCGATCCAAGGAAGGTCGGGGAGGCGTATGAGCGCGTGCTCTGGCGCGACCGCCAGGAGCAGCTCGCGCGCGAGCGACCAGGCGACCACATCCCGGCCGGAGCGGCGGAGGTCGTCGGAGTGGAAGTGACGACGCCGGACAGCCGACCGACGGCCGTCCTATTGATTGATCGCCCCTACCGTGTCGTCACGCGCGTGCGCTTTCACGAGGACGTGCCGCGAGCGTCGATCGGCTTTCGCGTTCAGACTGTGGGCGGGACGGGCGTCATCGGCGACACCACCGTCGCCCACGGGATCGACATCAACGGTCGTCGCGGAACGGAGGTGGTCGTCCACTACGATTTCACCTGCCGACTCGCCGGCGGTTCGTATTTGCTCGGCGGTGGCGTGTCGGAGGTGCTGGAGGGCGGACATCTGCGCAACCTGCACTTTGTCCGCGGCGTCGCCTCGTTCGTCGTCGAGGGCCGCCTGCTCAACGCACTGGTGGATCCGGGGTGTGAGGTGACGGTCGAAGGCTAGTTGGGCCGGCGTGTGCCAGGGGAATCCAATGGTCGAACTGCCCGTCCTGCCGGCACCGCGATGCCACATGCCGTGGCAGCAGGTCGTAATCGACGCCGCGGGCATGGTCCATCCCTGCGCGTACCGGAACAATTACCAGAATTTCTCCGCGAACAAACCGTGTGGCGACATCAACAGCACGCCTCTGGGCGAGATCTGGAACAGCGACGATTTTCAACGGCTGCGCGCAAACATGGCAAAGGGGGACCTCGAGGCCGCTGGCTGCGCCAACTGCCTGGCGATCAAACAGGGGCAGGAACTCGGCCTCCAGGCCGATCAGGACGCGGACCGCGAAGATCCGCCGACCAGCGAGTACGCCCGCAACATGCGGCTCAAGCGGCAGGAAATTGCGACGGGCGCGACGGTCCTTCAGTCACTCCCGACCGTCGTCCACTTCACCCCGACCCACAAGTGCAACCTGCGCTGCGTGCACTGCTACCAGGACTTCACACGCGACTTGAGCCTGACGCGCCGCGAAGCGCAAGACGAGGTGCTGGCGCTCTTACCCGTCCTCGATCGGATTGTCGCCGGCGGCGGGGAACCGCTCTTGCTCCCCATCTGGCAGCGCTTCGTACGCGAAATGGAACGAAGCGTGAACCCATACCTGGAGTTCGCGGCAACGACCAATGCCACACGCATTTCTCCCGAGATGATGGCGGGCCTAGCCCGGTTCAAGCGCCTGGCGCTGACCGTCTCACTCGACGGGGCGACCGCGGACGTCTTCGAGCCGATTCGCCTGAAGGGGAAGTTCGACGAGGTCGTCGCCAACCTCGACCGTCTGCGCAAGCTGGTTGCGGACCACGACCGGGCCGACGTCTCGATCACCTTCTCGGTCATGAAGGCGAACATCCTCGGGCTACCAAACCTGCTTCGGTTCTGCGCGGGGCGGCAGATTGGATACAACCTGTTGCCGGTGGTCGCGTTCCCCGTGGACCAGAGCCTGCGGAGCTTCAACAACCCCACCGCTCAAATGGCCGGGTGGCGCGAGAGCATCGCGACCGCACGGCGCATGCTCGACGACCTGTTCCTGCCGGTCGTCCCGTTCGGCGAAAAGAGCCGAGACCTGTACCACGGCCACCTGAACGCGCTCGAAGGACTGATCCCTTGGGAAAAGCTCGACGTCGTCCACCATCGAGTTGCCCGACCGGTGCCGCCGGCGGTGCTTCAGATGTACAAGCCCGAGCGGCTGGCGGGCGAACTGTTTGTCGGGTTCCTGCCGATTCGAAACGGCGCTGTGGGCGGGTGCGAGTACTACGCCCCGGTCGTTAATCGGCGGTTCGAAGTCTGGCTGCCGACCGGTGAGTACCTGGCCGTCCTGACACCGCGGAACCTGAATCCGACGCCGGACATGCGCTGCCGCTGGCACATCCGGGTGGGGTCACATGGAGAGTTCCGCCAGTCCGGCGCGCCGGTCCGAACGCGCACGATCTGGATGATCAAGAAATGGGGTAAAAGGGTGCTCAAGTCGGCCGGGCGAACCTGGTAGGGATTCGTGGCGTCGCGACTACAGCGCACTTCAGGAAGATATAGCGGCCGGCGGAGCCTGAAGCGCAAGCGAAGGCAACTCTCCTTCGCTTGCGCTTCAGGCTCCGCCGCTACGACTACTTCAAATCTGCGCTACGAGGCGTTGTAGCCGGTCGGCAACTCGTTCGGCCCGTCCCGCCGGCCGAGATAGATCGCGTGCAGGGTGAAGACGACCGTTTCCGCCGCCGGCCGGGTGCTCACGAACTCCCGGACATCGTTCCAAGTTACTCCGAACGAGTAGTTATCGGGCCGCCCGGGCCGGCCCCCGATCACCCAGGTGTCCTTGCCCAACAGCCAGATATTCCAGTCGTAATCCCATTTGCAATAAGGTGAGTCCACCAGGTAGGTTCGCATCCAGTCTGGGTTGCGCAGGAAGTCTCCCTTCGGCAAAGCTGCCAGATACGTGGATCGGGCTGCCGGGTCGTGGATGGCTGGGGGCGCCCCGGCAGATCCTTCGTAGTCGAGTCCCAGGTCTCTTTCATCGAGAACACCGAGAGGCAGAATCATCCCATCCCGAATAGCGCTGCGCCGGCCGCCGACCGCGCGGCCGGCGAACAGTTCGAAGTTCTCCGCACCATAGACCGCCGCGACGTTGTGCCCCGTCGTGCCGCGGATCGTCAGGCCGCACGACCGCAGCCACTCCAGTTCCTCGCGGACTGCGGTTGCCCCATCCATTCCGTGCCGGAGGTAGACTTCCAACCCATCCACGTGCAAGCCGATCTCGCAGCCGGCATCCTGCAACTCCTTGTAGACCGGTCCGCAGACGAAGTGACGATGGAACATTCCGTCGGCGAAGTACCCGTAGTAACTCGAAGTCGGCAGCAGGTAGACCGACATCGGCACGCGGCGGCGGCCCGCGATCCGGGCCATGGCGCGGACGGCAATGAGGTCCATGTCCAGGTCCAGCCGGATGGCGGTGTTCACCCGCCCCTCGCGACGGGCCAGCGCCCCGACCGTGCCGAGCGTCCGGTTGTTCGGCAGGGCGGCCAGGTCGTCTGCCATGCGCACGAAGTAGCTGAGCGGGTTGGCCAGGTCGAGGCCGCCGGGCGAAAAGTAAGCACACCCGCGATTGACCAGGTCGAGCAGGTCCTTCAGCGACCACGGGCAGCGATTGACTCGGTACGGCTTCCAGGCGAAGTCCACGTCATGACCCGCGGCCAGCGCCGGGGCATCGGCTGCCGACCGACTTGCCACCATCAGCGTTTCGAGCAGCACATCGTCCCGGCCCGTTCGGAACGGCAGGACCTCGACGGCCGCGAAGCCCTCTTCCTCCAGGACCTCGCGCGCCCGCGCCGGGGACACATCGTTAAAACAGACTCCCATTTTCGGGTCCCACTTGATGCGGTGATCCCGGAGTCCGTTAAAGAATCCGCGGTAGTTAGCAACGTACAGGAGCCGCGTCGTCCTCCGCGCCAGCGCCCGGAGATACTCGTCGGGGTCATACACGTTGTCGATGGTCGAATGCGAGAACACCAGGTCGCCGGTTGGTCCGTTCGCGTCCTTCAGCAAGTCGAGACGAACGAACCGGTGGCCCGGGCTGGCTCGCTCGTTGGCCCACCGAACCACTTGTTCGGACAGGTCGATGCCGATGTAGGCGCGGTCGGCGAAGAGCGTGGTTTGCCCGGTCCCGATTCCCGATCCGACGTCGATCGGCTGTTGGATCGGCCCGCCGGCCGCATCGACCGCGGCGACCCAGGATCGAAACTGCGCCTGAGAGCCTTCGCGGTAGTGGTACATTTTCTCGTAGGCGGCCGGATCGACGTCTCGACCAAGCCAGTAGGCCCCGAATCCCGGCGGCTCGGGCCGGACTGGCCCCGGAGCCATGCCGAGTTCGCGCATTCCGCCAAAGGCCAGCTCCCAGAACCGTTGTGTTTGAGCCGCCGGCCAGTC
>Ga0066903_100002969_pt1 | contig 13595 bp, 12 predicted proteins | sample PanSoiMetaGPlot1_FD_67491 | JGI IMG/M metagenome (GOLD analysis project Ga0066903, IMG submission 67491) | Tropical forest soil microbial communities from Panama analyzed to predict greenhouse gas emissions - Panama Soil - Plot 1 (version 2) | ecosystem: Environmental > Terrestrial > Soil >... | reverse complement strand
GGCCGTACCAGAACTTTGGATTCTCATGCGTCGCGCCTGCGCCGCCGCCTGGCCGAGGCGACGGACACGCCGTTCGTCCTGAACATCTGGGGCGTGGGCTATCGGCTGATGCTGCCCGGCTGATCGGTTCGAGATCACCGCGCCACGGCGGCATGCCAGCGCCCGTCTGCTGAGGCGTGCCACCACCCCAGTGAGCTTGCCTGCCAGCACCGTAGACGGTCGGGCCGCCGCTTCCTAGCGTCCTCGTTTCTTGGACCGCGACCGAGCGGTCCACGATCGAGGGGAAGGAGGGGAGCAATGAGAGTTCGCATCGTTGCAGCCCTGGCCGTCGCGGTCGGGACACTTGCGAGTGTCTCGTCTGCGAGCCAGGGGTCGACTGCCGCCGTCCTGTCACCGCAGAGCGTGCTCGACTGGAATGCGCATGCGTGGACGGTCGTGTCGCAAGCGCAGCATCCACGGGAGGCCACGCCGCCCGCGACGAGGAACCTGTTCCAGTCGGAAGGCTTTCTCTACTTGGCTTACACGCAAGCGGCGGTCTATGACGCGGTCGTCGCAATCGAGGGCCGCTATCAGCCGTACGGCTTCTCGCTGCTCGCGCCCGCGGGTGCTTCGCCGGATGCAGCCGTGGCAGAGGCTGCGCACGACGTCCTGTCCTACTACCTCACGCCCTGGCTGACCGCAGCGCAGGTGGCCCAGCTCGACGGCTGGCTGAGCGCCTCGCTCGGATCGATCCCCGACGGCCAGGCCAAGACGGACGGCATCTCGGTCGGCCACGCGGCCGCACTGGGAATTGTCGCCATCCGCACGAACGACGGCCGGGACGGGGCGGAGGGCAACTTCGGCACCGGGCCGATCGTGCCCGGCGTCTGGGTGCTCACGCCGGGGCCGTTCACGTTTGCCCAGACGCCCTGGATCGCCACCATGCACCCGTTCATGCTGGAGAGCACAGACCAGTTCCGGCCCGGCCCGCCGCCGGCACTGGGTAGCAACACCTACGCCAGGGACCTCAACGAGGTCGAGGCCTACGGGTCGATCACGAGCACGGTGCGAACCGACGACCAGACCAAGACGGCCTATTTCTGGAACGCGAACACCATCAACCAGTACAACGACGCCTTCCGTGGCGTCGTCACGCAACACGACATGGATCTGGTTGATGCCGCGCGGCTGCTGGCGATGGGCAACATGACCGTCGAAGACGCTGCGATGGCGTGCTTCGACGGGAAGTACCACTACCTGTTCTGGAGGCCGATCACGGCGATCCAGCACGCCGACATCGACGGCAACTCGAGGACGGCAGCCGATCCGACCTGGGCGCCGCTCCTCGCTACGCCGAACCATCCCGAGTACCCCTCGGCGCATGGATGTGTCACCGGCGCCCTCGCAGAGATCCTGAAGAAAGCGCTCGGGAACGATCACATCGACCTCACCATCAAAGGTTCGGAGACCGGCGCGACGACTCTGACCACGAGTCGCTACTTCGACTCCGCGCAGGACCTTACGAACCAGATCGAGGACGCGCGAGTCTGGATCGGGTTCCACTTCCGCTCCTCCGTGGAGGCGGGTGTCGCCCTCGGGAAGAGTGTCGCGAAGTACGACCTGACCCGGAACTTCCGCCCGACGTAGAGCCGATCATCAAGTCCAGCGTGGGCCGGGCACTGCGTCCCGGCCCCACGCTCCATAGCGAGCTGGTCTAGTACAGGCCTTCGCGGCGGGCGTAGCGCTCCGCCCGGGCACGGTCGTACTCCTCGGCGTCGAAGGCCTCTTCCTCGCGGACGGCGCGCATGATCTCGCCAGAGCTCGGGAGCTCGGAGCGGTCGGTGTGCTGCTCGGGGTTCCAGAGGTCTGATCGGATGAGCGCCTTCGGGCACTGCGTGTAGGCCTCGTCGATCTCGACGAGGATGCCGAGCTTCGGGGTCTGGCCCTCGACCTCCGAGCCGGCGAGGAGCTCCTCGTCCGTGACGAGCCTCGCTCGGCCGTTGACGCGGAACGTGTCGCCGACGCCGGGAATCAGGAAGAGCAATCCGACCTGCGGGTTGGCGAGGATGTTCCGAAGCGAGTCTGCGAGCTTGTTGCCCGGGCGGTCGGGAATCAGGAGCGTCCGCTCGTCGAGGATGCGGACGAATCCCGCGGGGTCTCCACGGGGCGACACGTCGCAGGTCCCGTCCGGCGCCGACGTGGCCAGGCACATGAACGGCGAGCGCTCGATGAACTGCCGCGTGAGGTCGTTCAGCTTCGGCGAGATCTTCGAGACGACGAGCTCCTGCGGGCTGCCGATCAGCTCGCGGAGCTCGGCTTCCGTCGCGATGCCCGAGATCGTCGCCACCTCATGATCGTACTCAAGCGTCGGCGCCGGAGCCGCGATACTGAGAACGTGGACATGCCGAGGCCGATGCCGCTGGGACAGCTCATGCTGCAACGCGGCCTCCTGAACGAGGAGCAACTTGAGATCGCGCTTGCGGTGCACATGTCCACCGGCAAGCCGCTCGACGAGGTGCTCGTTGACCATGGCTGGGTGAACGCCCAGGAGCTCGACGAGTTGCTCGCGCAACAGGACGGCGCCCGCGGCATCGAGCTGCTCAGGACGCGCGTGGCCGAGGCCGAGGCGGAGCTCGAGCTCGAGTCCGGCGGGCCGGGCGACAACTCCCACCCGGGCCATGTCCTCTTCGTCTGGACGTCTTCCGGCTACGAGCTGCTCGTCCGTGCCGGCGATCCGCCCGCAGTAGGCGAGGAGGTCGGCGTCAGCGGCGGACTCCGGATCGTGACGAAGGTCGGCCCCTCGCCACTCCCCGGCGACTCCCGCCGCTGCGCCTTCCTCGACGAGCCCGTCTAGTTCTGCGAAAGCCGGTTCGGGCGGCGCCTACGGTGACGGAGCGTCCTGGCCATGCGCCCGAGCCTTGCGCGCCCGATCGTGATCGTCGAGACGACCGCGGCGCCGGCGGTGGCGGCCGCGAGCACGCTCTCCTCGACCGGTATGCCCATGACGTGCCCGACGATCACTGGAAGATCTCCGTCGTGCAGTCGCCGCCCTGGAGGCGCACCTCGTGGGCACGGGCGGGGCCGTCAGGCCGGTCGGAGAGGTCGACGAAGAAGTCGCGGTCGATCACCATGCCGCCGTTCGGATCGCAGTCGACGCGGAGGAGCCAGGAGCGCATCGCCGGGTAGAACTGGTTGTCCCAGGTGGAGTAGAGGGAGTTCGACACGTAGAGGCGGCGCCCGTCGTACGAAAGCTGGAGCATGTTGGGCCCGCCGCCGAGGCTGCGGCCGGCATCGTCGGGCTTGCCCAGGACGCCGCCGAGCCAGAGCTGGCCGGTGAGCTTCGGGTTGGTCGGGTCGGACACGTCGTACTGGCGGACATCGCCGTGCAGCCAGTTGGCGAAGTAGAGGTAGCGGTCGTCCATGGAGAGCACGAGGTCGGTGATCAGGCCGGGCACCGGGAACGGCCACCCCTCGAGCTCGACACCCTCGACGGCGATGATCTGTTCCGCGTCCCAGCTGCCGTTGCGGTGGAAGTGCCACATCGTGCTCGACAGCGCCGCCCCCGCGAAGCCTTCGTCGGCCTCGGGGTCGTGCCTCCAGCGCACCTCGAGCGGGACGAGACCGTTCTCGCCGAGGTCGAGGGTCTGCTCGAGCCTCCGCTCTCTCAGGTCCCAGAAGTGGAGGCGGCTGCCGTAGCGGCCCGCGCCGACGTCGTCGAGGTCGAAGCCCTTCTCGTAAGCGTTCGGCGCGCCGAACTCCGAGGAGACGAGCACGTTCTTGCGCGGTTGGTACCAGAAGTCGTAGTTGAAGCGCGGCGTCTCGCCGCCGTTCTCCCAGCGGCCCTTCAGCTCGAAGGTCTTGGCGTCGAGCACGGCGAAGCCGCCGGCGCCGTTTCCGTCGGCGTCGCCCAGCATCGAGATGACGACGTTGTCGCCGGGCATGCAGTGGACCGTGTGCGGGCGGGTGTAGCCGGTGGCGCGGATCACCTCGTCGGGCTCGATCACCTTCTCGATCCGCGGTCGACGGGGATCGTCGGCCACGTCGAGGACGTGAATGCGCGACGAGCCGAAACCGGGCACGATCAGGTGCGAACGGTCGGGTCCGTGGCAGGCCGACGAGCAGCGGTTCCAGCCGAAATGGTGCAGCTCGTCACCGACGTTCGGCATCGGCGTCTCGTGCACGATCCGGCCGTTCTCGGCGTCGACGACAGCGAGGAAGTCCGGCTTCGCGACACCGGTGCCCGTGTGCAGGCAGGCGAGGTAGAGGAACTCCTCGGCCGGCGCCTGTGCCGCTTCGGCCGGGGAAGCGTGGAACGACGGTGCCGTGCCGTCAGAGTGCGTCATGGGGGCTCCTTTCTCGTTCGTATTCGGACGGCTGTCGAGAGCGCGGAGACGGTCGCACAGCGGGCTAACGCGCCTGTGGAGCGCGGCTAACGTCGCGCTAACCCGTGCAACAATCCCGAGCGGTGGAGTTCGAACTGCTTGGCCCGCTCAGGGTTGTCGAGGGGGGCCGCGATCTCACCCCCGGCCGGCCCAAACAACGAGCGTTGCTCGCGGTGTTGCTCCTGCATCGCGACGAGGTCGTGCCGGGCGCTCAGCTGATCGAGGCGTTGTGGGGGGAGGAGCCGCCGGAGACTGCGCCGACCGCACTGCACGGGCACGTCTCCAACCTGCGCAAGCTGATCGGCGCCGACCGGATCAGGACGCGCCCACCCGGCTATCTGCTGCAGGTCTCAGCCGGCGAGCTCGACGTCGCCCGGTTCGAGTCGCTGGTCGCGCAGGCCCGAGAGCAGGAGGACCCGGACGAGCGGTCGGGTCGGCTACGCGAGGCCCTGGCGCTCTGGCACGGGGAGCCCCTCGCCGAGCTTCAGTACGAGGCGTTCGCCGAGCGCGAGATCGCACGGCTGAAGGAGCTACGCCTCGCGGCGATCGAGGATCGTGCCGACGCCGATCTGGCGCTCGGCCGACACGCCGAGCTGGTGCCGGAGCTCGAGCCGCTCGTCGCGGCATACCCGTTTCGCGAGCGCCTGCGCGGCCAGCTGATGCTCGCGCTCTACCGCTGCGGTCGGCAGGCCGAGGCGCTCCACGCGTTCCAGAGCGGACGCAGGGCGCTCGTCGAAGAGCTCGGCATCGACCCGGGGCCGGCGCTGCAGCAGCTCGAGCTCAGCATTCTTCGCCAGGACTCGCTCCTCGATCTACCTGCCAAGCGCGCGTACGTGTCTGCGCCGACCGTCGGCGTGTCGGTGCGGCGAAAACCCCCGGTTCAATACGCGCGAAGTGGCGGTCTCAGCATCGCGTACCAGGTGACCGGAGAGGGGCCGATCGACGTCGTTCTCGTCCCCGGTTGGGTCTCCCATCTGGAGAAGGACTGGGAGGAGCCACGCCACGCACACCTCCTCGACCGGCTCGGCTCGATCGCACGGCTGATCCGTTTCGACAAGCGCGGCACGGGGCTCTCCGACCGACCTCCCCGTCCCGCCGACCTCGAGTCGCGAATGGAGGACGTCCGTGCCGTCATGGACGCGGTCGCCAGCGAGAGCGCCGTCGTGTTCGGCTACTCCGAGGGCGCCCCGATGGCAATCCTGTTCGCGGCCACCTACCCCGATCGCGCACGGGCGCTCGTTCTCTACGGCGCGTACGCGAAGCGGCTCGATCCGGACGAGGACTATCCGTGGGCGCCGACCAGGGCCGCCCGGGCGGCCTACGCCGAGCAGGTGGAGTCCGGCTGGGGCTTCGAGAACGACATGAAGGTCATGTGCCCGTCCGCAGACGATGCGATGGCGCGCTGGTGGGGCGAGCGCTCGCGCGCCGCCGCAAGCCCGGGGGCGATCAAGGCACTCATCGAGATGAACTCCCTGATCGACGTGCGCGCGCTGCTCCCGGCCGTTCGCGTTCCCACCCTGGTCGTCCACCGCGGCACCGACTACGACGTCAAGGTGGAGGAGGGCCGCTATGTCGCCGCGCACATCCCCGGCGCGAGCTTCGTCGAACTGCCTGGCGCGGATCACTTCGTCGCGATCGACCCGGATCAGATCCTCGACGCCGTCGAGCCGTTCCTCGTCGAGTGCGGGGCAGCACGCCTTCCCGTGGACGAGGACCGGGCTCTAGCAACGCTCCTCGTCGTCGCCGGCCCGTCGGAAGCCGCCCGTCCCGGTGTTTCCGAGCCACACCGAGAGGTCGTCGGCGCCGAGCTGAGCCGGTTCCGCGGTCGCGAGGTCGATGCGTCGGACACCGGGACAGTCGCCACCTTCGACGGCCCGGCTCGCGCGGTCCGTTGCGCGACCGCAATCGTGCGCGCGCTCCGCCCGCTCGGTCTCGACGTCCGGACCGGGGTGCACATCGGAGAGGTGGAGACGGAAGGGGATCGCGTCCGCGGTGCTGCGGTCGACATCGCCGTCGGCATCGCCGGCGAGGCAGAGCCGGGCGAGGTGCTCGTCTCCCAGACGGTCATCGACCTGGTCGCCGGCTCCGGGCTGGAATTCGCCGAGCGTGGCCGCCGGGCGCTCGCCGGCGCGCCGGGCGAACTGCGTCTACTGGCAGTCGTCGATCCGAACGAGCGTCGCGTGGACGAGATGCTCGTGGGACGTGCACGCGAGCTCGAGCGCCTGGAGGAGGCGCTGGCCGCGGCAGCGTCGGGGCAAGGGGCGACGGTGCTCGTCTCCGGTGAGGCGGGGATCGGGAAAACGCGGCTCGTGTCCGAGCTCGCGGCCCGCGCCCGTGCCGGCGGCTTCACGGTGCTCGTCGGCCGCAGCTTCGACCTCATCGGCACCGAGCTGCCGTACCAGCCGTTTGCTGACGCGCTTCGCCCGCATGCGCCTGCACTTCCCTGGAGCGGCCGTCCGTCGGCGGGCTCGCAGCTGCTCGTCTTCGAGGAGACGCTCGACCTGCTCGACCGCATCGCAGGCGGAATGCCTCTGCTGGTCGTTCTCGAGGATCTGCACTGGGCCGATACGTCGACACTCGACCTCGTCGTCTTCCTCGCCCACAACCTCGATCAACGTCGCGTGTTGCTGCTCGGGACGCACCGAGCCGACGAGCCCGCGTCGGCGGAACGCACGGGCCGGCTTGCCGACGGCGTCAGACGCTCGGGCTCGGCGCTTCTCGTGGAGCTCGGCCCGCTTTCACACGAGGAGGTGGCGGCGCTGCTCGCCGCTCGCGCGGCGACGGCGCCGTCGGCGGCGTTGACGGAGACGATCATCGCCCGCTGCGACGGGAACCCGTTCTATGCCGAGGAGCTCCTCGCCGCCGCCGCTGAGGATGGAGACGCGCTTCCCCCGGGCCTGCGCGAGCTGCTGCTGCAGCGCGTCTCGCGGCTCGATCGCCAGGCCCAGGGCGTCCTTCGACTTGCGGCTGCCGCCGGTCGAGATGTCGACTACGAACTCGCTCGCGCTTCCGCCGGACTGCCGGAGCGCGACGTGCACGAGTCGCTGCGAAGCGCCGTCGAGCACGGCGTGCTCGTCCCCGAGCAGGCGACGAGCAGCTTCCGTTTCCGGCACGCGCTCCTTGCGGAGGCAATCTACGAGACGCTTCTGCCCGGCGAGCGCGAAGAGCTGCACGCGCGGCTCGCCGAGGAGCTCGCACGCGGCGACGCGTCCGCGGCGGAGCTCGCGCCGCACTGGGAAGCCGCAGGTCGCGCCGTCAGGGCGCTGGCGGCGTCGATCGAGGCCGCGCGTGAGGCGGAGGCCGTCTTCGGCCTCGCCGAGGCACTTGCACATCTCGAGCGCGCGCTCGCACTGTGGGACGATGTGCAGGACGCTGCGGAACTCAGCGGGCTCGACCTCGCAGAGCTCTCAGCCTGGGCTGCCGACCAGGCCATTCTGACGGGTGCGGCACCGCGCGCCGTCGAGCTCGGCCGGCAGGCCATCGCACTCGTAGGCGACGGCGATCCGGTGCGCGCCGGGCTCCTGCACGCGGCCCTCGCCCGTTACTTGTTCTTTGCCGGTCGCCGCGACGCGGCTGTCGCCGCGTTGGAGCGCGCCGTCGAGCTCGTGCCGCCAGAGCCACCGTCGCCCGAGCGGGCGCAGGTGCTGGCGGCGCTCGGGAGCATGCTCATGCTGACCTGGCGTCACGACGAGTCGCGGGGGATCTGCGAGCAGGCACTTGCGCTCGCCCGCGCGGTCGGCCCACGCGCGGCCGAGATCCGGGCGCTCGGCACGATCGGAGTCGACCTCGCCTACCTCGGCCACCGTGACGACGGGCTCACAGCTCTCTGGCAAGCGCTGCGACTGGCCGAGGAGACCCGGGGGCCCCGGGATCTGGATGCAGCGTATATCTGGCTCACGGACGTGCTGACGATGCTGGGCCGGCCACGCGAGTCGGCCCGCCTAGCGGCGGAGGGGGTCGAAGTCATCCGGTGCTACGGGATCGAATACGGCCCGCTCCTCGCCAACCATGTCGAAGCCCTGGTCGCGGCCGGCGAGTGGGAGCACGCCGACCGCGTCAGCGCCGCAGCGTTGCGCGCGAACACGGCCAACTGGCCCCACAATGCACTCTTCACACGTGCGGAGCTCGAAGCTGGACGCGGAGACTTCGACGCCGCGCGAGCGCACCTCGACGCCGCGCTCGCCACCGTACGCCAGGTCGAGCGCGGGTCGCTGCGCTACGACCCGGTCGCCGTCGAGCTCGCTCTCTGGGAGGGCCGCTGGACGGACGTCCAGGAGGCCGTGCGCGACGGTATGGCGCGCGCGAGCGCCCGCGACGCCGCCTTCTGTCGCGTCCAGCTCTGCGCCCAGGGACTGCGTGCCCAGGCGGAGCTGGCTGCGCTGGCGCGGGTCGGGCCAGACGCCGGCGCTCTCCGCGAAGGGCTGGCTCAGGCGCGGAAGCTCCTCGCCGCCGCCCGCCGAGCCGCTGCGGAGGCCGCGCCCGTCACGCCGAACGCCGCAGGCTGGCTCGCGCTGGCCGAGGCCGAATACGAGCGTGCCCACGGCGAGGCCCGACCGCAGGTGTGGTTGCAGGCCGCGGCCGCATGGGACCAGCTCGACCGTCCGCCGCTGGCCGCGTACTGCCGCTGGCGGCAGGCGGAAGCGCTCGTGTCGCCCGGCGCTTCGTCTGGCGATGCGGGCGTCCCGCTGCGCGACGCGTACGACGTCGCCACACGCCTTGGAGCGAGACCGCTGCTGCGGGAGCTCGAGCAGCTCGCAGAACGAGCGCGGATCGATTTGACGCCGAACGCGCCCGGCTAGTTCGGCGAGAGGATCGCACCCTCGAGCTCGAGCAGCTTCTGCTTGCGGTCGAGCCCTCCGCCATAGCCGGTCAGGCTGCCGTTGGCCCCGATCACCCGGTGGCAGGGAAGGACGATCGGGATCGGGTTCCGATTCATCACGACGCCGACGGCTCGTGCGGCTCGCGGCCGGCCGACCTTCGCAGCCAGGGCGCCGTAGGTCGTGACCTGGCCGTACGGGACGAGCGCCAGCTCACCCAGCACGACCCGGTGGAAATCCGCGACCCGCTCGATGTCCAGCGGAAGGTCGAACTCGGTTCGCCGACCTTCGAAGTACTCGTCCAGTTCGCGCCGCGCGGGATCGAGGCGCCGCGGGACGCGGAGTACGCGCCGGCCGAGCCGCGTGGACAGCTCGTCCAGCCCGCGGTCGGTGTCGAACGAGATCTGGCACAGGCCGCGATCGGTGGCGGCGACGAACAGCGTGCCGACCGGCGTGTCGGCGAGGTCGAACGCCGCGTCGATCAGCCCGGCGGCGGCAGCGGCCTCGCGGAAGCGATTGTCGAGATCAGGCGATACGGTCATGACGGCTCCTTTCGTCGCAGGCGGCGAACCCCCGAGGACGCAGCCTGGCGCGCGGCCTCCGCGCTCGATCCGAGCACGGCGCCGATGCGCTGGTAGTCGAGGTCGTAGCCGTACCGGAGCACGACCGCCGCCCGCTCCTTGGGCGGGAGCTCAGCGGTCAGCTCGCGCAGTTCCTCGTAGCCGGGGCGCTCGTCGACCGATTCGACGTCCGGCACCTCGGCGCCGGTCCAAAGCTTGCCGCGGCGGTGCTCGTCGGTCGCCACGTTGCCGGCGATCGTCAGCACCCAGGCGCGCAGATTGTGCCCGTCGCGGAGCTTGGGATAGGCCCGGAGCGCGCGGAAGAACGTCTCCTGAAAGGCGTCCTCCGCGCGCTCTCGGCCGAGCCGCTTCACGAGCATCCCGAAGACGACGCCGCGATGCTCCTCGTAGAAGCGCTCGAACGGTGGCACTTGCACGATCCTCATCATCGGTACAAACGCACGAGGACGTCGTGATGTGAGACTGCCCGAATGCGAGTTGCCGTTGTCGGCCACGTCGAATGGGTCGAGTTCTTGCGTGTGCCCGCGGTGCCGCGGACCGGCGAGATCGTCCACGTGCTGGAGGCGTGGGCGGAGCCGGCCGGCGGCGGCGCGGTCGCGGCCGTGCAGCTCTGCAAGCTCGCAGGGAGCGCCGACTTCTTCACCGCCCTCGGAGACGACCAGATCGGGCTGCACGCCGCCGAGCAGCTCAGCGGCCTCGGTCTGGAGCTACACGTCGCGTGGCGCAGCGAGCCACAGCGGCGCGCCGTCACGTTCGTCGACGGGCAGGGCGAGCGGACGATCGTGGTCATCGGCGATCGCATCGTGCCGCGCGGCGGCGACCCGCTGCCGTGGGGCGAGCTCGCGCGAATGGACGGCGTCTACTTCACCGGCGGGGATGTCGCCTCGCTCCGGGCGGCCCGCGCCGCACGCGTGCTGACGGCGACGCCGCGGGCGAGGGACACGCTGCGCGAAGCGCGGGTCGAGCTCGACGCTCTGGTCGGCAGCGCCCACGACGCCGGCGAGCGCTACGAGCCGGGTGACATCGACCCGCCTCCCAGGCTCTACGTGGCCACGGCCGGAGACGAGGGGGGAACCATCGTGCCCGGCGGCCCGTTCGCCGCGGCGCCCCTTCCTGGACCTGTGGTCGACACGTACGGCGCCGGCGACTCGTTCGCCGCTGGACTCACCTATGGCCTCGCCGCCGGGATGAACCCGGACGACGCGGTCGCTCTCGCCGCACGCTGCGGCGCCGCCGCGCTCACCGGCCGGGGCGCCTTTGCGGGGCAGTTGCGTTTGACAGACGCCTGAGCGCCCGTGATGATCGGCTCGTGTAAGTCCGCTCGCAGCGTCTGAGTTTGACCCAGTTGCCGGCTCCCACGGGGCCGCGCGAGCGACTCACGATCCAGGAGGAATCATGACGACCCCACAGACATGGCACTACGGTCTCGTCTCCGAGTACTGGGCGAAGTTCAACACGGACGGCCCCGAGATCGACTACTTTGGCCGCTTCGTCGCGGACGGTCAGCCGGCGCTCGACGCGGGTTGTGGCGCCGGACGGCTCCTCGTGCCCTGGCTCCGCGCCGGCTACGACGTGGACGGCTCGGACGTTTCCGCGGACATGGTCGCCCGCTGCCGCGAGCGGGCGAGCGCCGAGGGTTTTGAGCCGACGCTGCTCGTCCAGCCGCTGCACGAGCTCGACCCGCCTCGCCGCTACCGCACGATCGTCGTCTGCGGCGTCCTCGGTCTCGGCAGCACGCGGGCACAGGACGAGGAGGCGTTGCGGCGCGTCCACGATTGCCTCGAACCGGGTGGGAGGCTCCTGCTCGACAATCACGCGCCGTACTTCTCGGCACGCTGGTCGCTCTGGCTCCCGGAGGAGCGCAGAAAGCTGCCCGAGCCCTGGCCGCCGCACGACGATGAACGCGAGCGCGCAGAAGACGGGAGCGAGTACGAGCTCCGCGGGCGCGTCATCGAGTTCGATCCGCTTGACCAGTCCATGGCCTTCGAGCTCCGCGCCGACAAGTGGGTCGACGGCGAGCACGTCGCCGCCGAGGATCACGCACTCACGATGCGCATGTACTTCCGCGACGAGCTCCTGCTCATGCTCCGGACCGCGGGCTTCGCGGACGTCCAGGTACGCGGCGGCTACGCAGACGAGGAACCCACCGCCGATCACGAGTTCCTCGTCTACGTCGCGCGGCGCTGACGGTCAGTCGCGGTCGATGACGACTCCCGTCGGCGTCAGGGCATACCAGCCGGCGCCGAACGCCTTCGAGCCTTCGCCCTTGGTGTCTCCGGGCTTCTTGTCCTCGAGGAACGTGTAGACGGGATAGCCCTTGTACGTGACCTGGAGCTTTCCGTCGGTGCGCTTCGTGGTGCCGAGCAGCGCAGCCTTGGCGCCCGCTCCTGCGACCGGTTTGCCGGTGGTCAAGAGCGGAGGCCAGAACTTCGCGCAAGAGCTGTAGCACGAGCTCTTGTGCGCATGATCCTTCCGGAACATGTACAGCGTGTGGCCCTTGGTGTTCGCCACCACCTTCCCGAGCTTCGTCTTCTCGACTTTCACGACGGCGGCGGACTCGCTGCCTGCCGTGGCGGCGACGACACCGAGCGCGAGTGCGCAGCCTGCGACCAAGGTGAGGGTCTTCAGTAGGCGCATTGAATGTGCCTCCTTCGGTCGGCGGACCTGCCTCGGAAGAAAAGTACCCTCGTACGGGCGGATCGGTTCGGTCTAAGCGACGTTGCCGAGCGCGACGCCGACGAGCGTCCACAGGCCTGCGTAGGGGATCGCGTAGGCGATCGATCCGAGGACGATCCGGCGGCGACTGACGGGCTGCCCGCTGATCGTCCGGGCGAGACCGACGACCAGGATCGGGTTGAGGAGCGCTGCTGCAAGCGCATATCGACGGTCGGAGCCGCCCTCGATCCACGCGACGGGACGCCGCATCAACCGGCTCGAACGCATCGAGACGAGCCGCTTCTCCATCCGACTTCCGTGGCCGGAGAGCCAATCGTCCCAGCGCCTGTCCAGCCACGTGCAGCAGCCGACGGCGAGCCCGAAGACGGCGAGCACCGCGGCGGGATAGACGACCGCCGGCCTCAACGTCGCCGCAAGGACGGCAATGGGGAGCCCGAGGAAGGCGCCGTCGAAGAAGGCGACCGCGGCAACGACGGTCCCGACGACGCCGGTGCGAACGGCGCCACCAACTCGGTGCGTCGATGTGGGCGCCATTCAGGGGGTATCGGCATCGACCGCGATCCCCTTCAGGTGGACCGCTCAGCTTGCATGGTGGGGTAAAGTGGGTTAAAGTGGTACACAGTGGTGGCCGAAGCAGTTCGTTGGCGACGATGTTCCTGGGCGAGTTCGAGCACACACTCGACGAGAAGAACCGGCTCACGCTTCCGGCCCGGTTCCGCGAGTCCTTCCCCGACGGTCTCGTCGTCACCCGCGGCATGGACGGCTGCCTGTACGCATACGCCCGCTCCGACTGGCAAAGCCTCGTCGACTCCCGCCTCGCCAACCTCGACCTGCTCAGCCGCGACGACCGCATGATCCAGCGCTACTTCTTCTCCGCCGCGGTCGAGGCCGCACCCGACAAGCAGGGCCGCATCATGCTGCCGGCGCCGCTCGTCGAGCACGCGAGCCTCGGGCGCGAGGTCGTGGTCGCCGGAGTCCACGACCACCTCGAGATCTGGGATCGGTCGACCTGGCGGACGCTGGTCAAGGAAGTCGAAGGGAGGGCGGAGGATGTTGCCGAGCGCCTTGCAACCAAACGCGACTGACCATATCCCCGTCCTTGCCGAGGAGGTCCGCGAGCTCCTTGCGGTCGAGCCTGGGGACACGGTCGTCGACGCGAC
>Ga0066903_100002968_pt1 | contig 13597 bp, 11 predicted proteins | sample PanSoiMetaGPlot1_FD_67491 | JGI IMG/M metagenome (GOLD analysis project Ga0066903, IMG submission 67491) | Tropical forest soil microbial communities from Panama analyzed to predict greenhouse gas emissions - Panama Soil - Plot 1 (version 2) | ecosystem: Environmental > Terrestrial > Soil >... | reverse complement strand
GTGCGTTCGAGCGCCGCGTCGAGCGGCGCCCCGTCATCCAGCTCGCGTGCCAGCTCACGACTGGCCGGGAACAGGACGTCGAGCATCGTGTTGTCCCCCTCCTTTGCACCACCGAGCGCGGATATGGCCTGCGCGGCGTCAAGGAGGGCAGGGGCGATCCGGCGACAGTCGACTCGGGCACCGTCACCGAGCGCGCGTGACATGGCACGCAACGCGGCGCTCCACAGCGGTCCGCTCGTCCCGCCCATGCTGCGGCGCAGGACCGTGGAGGCGCGCAGCAGCACTGCTTGCGGAGAATCGAAGCTCTCCTCGGAGAGGGCCGTCACGACAGCCTGGAACCCACGGTCCATGTTGACCCCGTGATCGGCGTCGCCGCGAGCGGCGTCGAGCTCGGTCAGCTCGTCTCGCGCCTCGTGCAGGAGACGGCTCGCTTCGCTGAGCCACCGCACCATCGACTCGGCGGTCAGAGAGGCGTCGGCGGTCACGTGCGAGACAGCGCCGCCGTCGTTGCCGGTGCATCCCAGAGCCGGGTCAGCTCGTCGTCCAGCAGCAGAAGCGAGATCGACGCGCCCGCCATGTCGAGGCTCGTCACGAAGTTGCCGACGAGGCTCCGGCAGACCTCGAGGCCACGCGCCTCCAGCAGCTCGCAAACCTCGTTGTGGAGCAGGAAGAGCTCGATCGCGGGAGTTCCGCCGAGCCCGTTGACGAGCACCAGGAGGCGAGCGCCCGCTGGTGGTTCGAGCTCGGCGAGGAGAACAGTGGCGAGGTCCTCGACCAGCGACGCGGCAGCGGCATGGGGCCGGCGGGCGACACCGGCCTCCCCGTGGATCCCGACCCCGAACTCGATCTCGTCGGCGCCCAGGTCGAAGGTCGGTCGGCCCGCCATCGGGGTCGTGCACGACGTCAGCGCGACCCCGATGCTGCGCGACCGTTCGACGGTCTTGCGCGCCACCGCCGCCACGTCGTCAAGCGCAGCGCCGCCTTGCGCCAGTGCCCCCGCGATCTTCTCCACGAACACCGTTGCGCCGGTGCCGCGCCGACCGACCGCTGCAGCGTCGGGACTCGTGGCGGCGTCGTCGTCGACGATCACGACATCGACCGCGATTCCTTCGTCCTGCGCGAGCTCGGCCGCGTACCGGAAGTTGATGACGTCGCCGGTGTAGTTCTTGACGATGAAGAGGACGCCCGCGCCCCCATCGACCGACTGAGCCGCGGCGAGCACCTGGTCGACCGTTGGCGAGGTGAAGACGTCCCCGAGGCAGGCGGCATCGAGCATCCCCGGGCCGACGAAGCCGGCGTGCAGCGGTTCGTGTCCGGAGCCGCCGCCGGAGACGAGCGCGACCTTGCCCGCCACCGGAGCGTCGGCGCGAACGCACAAACGCTGCTCGGGAACGGATCGCACCAAAGCGGAGTGGGCGCGCACGAACCCCGCGAGCGCCTCGTCGACGAGGCGATCAGGGCTGTTGAGGAACTTCTTCATCCCGGATCACTGCTGGGTGAAGAAGTCGATCGGGAGCCCGAGATGCGCCTGGGCGATCGACGGAGCGTTGAAATCGAGTTGGTGGACGCCGTTAGTCCGAAACGCGCAGAGATCGCGCCAGTAGCGCTGCAGGCGAGCTCCGTCGCGAGCCCCGGTGGTGCTGCCGGCGCGAAACACCATGTCGCCCGCCTCCCAGCAGAGCTTGTGAGCGGTCATGAGCTGGCCGTAGATGCGGAACGTACGCTCTTCGTCAAACGGCTCGCCGGCTTCCATCGCGAGGCGCGCGTAGTGGGGGTAGAGCTCTCCGCAGCGCATGAGAATCGAATACGCCGCATCCGTGTGAGCGAGCGCGAGCCCGAGTATGCGCTGATAGTTCGGGTCGTGCTGTCGCGTGCGCCCTTCGGCCGCGCCAGCCTGGCGGGTTGGCCTCGCCAACAGCCGCTCGTACTCGTCGATGGCGCCCTGCGCGTTGCCGATCTGCACCGAGTTGAGCACGCCCAGGGCAAACGCCATGAACGACCCTCCGTACATCGGGTTGCCGTGGAGGCGGAAGCCCGGTGTCGATGTCACGCCGATCGACAGCCACTCGTCGAAGGTGATCGTGTGACTCGTGGCAACGATCGCCTCGTCGATGGCGACGCTGTGTGAGCCGCTTCCCTTGAGACCGATGAGGTCACCCCAGTTGTCGAGCATCCGGAACTGCTCGCGGGGAACCGCAGCGACGATGCTCTCGTCCTCGCGGTCGGTCGGGACGAGCGGCAGGTGATGCGACGCATAGGGGACCCCCGAACAGAAGTGCCACGTGCCCCGAACGCGGTACCCCCCATCGACGGAGTCGGCGGCGGCGTTTTCGAAGCCGAAGCTCGCCGATGCGATGAAGTCGCCGTCCTTGAAGAGCTCGTCCTGTGCCTCCTGCGAGAAATACGACGCGACCTGCAGCGCGTGGCCCGAGCCAAGTGCGAGCATCCAGCCGCTGGAGGGGCATCCGCGGGAAATCGACGCAATGACCCGATAGAACGTCTGCACGTCGAACTCGAAACCGCCGTAGCGCCGCGGAACGAGGGTCCGGTAGAACCCGGCCTCCTTGAAGGCCTGGTGGAGCCCTTCGGAGTAGTAGCCACGTGACTCGGTGTCGGCTTGCTCCTCGAGCAGCCGCGGGCGCAGAGCGTCCGCTCGGGCCACGAAGTCGTCGGAGGTGACGCCAGGTCCGCTCACGGCGTCCAGCTTAGGTGGCCTTGGCCGCCGATTCGCGCGTGGCGGCGATCCGTGCAGACGTCGTCAACTGCACCGTCGAACTGTGCACGGCGCGGCAAGACATACGCGCCGGGAGCGGTCACGATATCCCGATGACCACGATTCACGTGCCGCAGGTCCCGTCGCGCGCGCTGGGCGCCGCGCTCGAGGGATTCGAGAAGATCGTCGGCGCCGATGGCGTCATAACGGCCCCGGACGATCTGCGGGAGTTCCGAGACCCATTTCAGCCGCCGTCGTGGGACGAGTACTCGGCGTCGGCGGTTGTCATGCCGACAAGCGTCGAGGAGCTCCAGGCGATCGTCCGTATTGCCAACGAGCGCCAGGTGCCGTTGTGGGCCCACGGGCAGGGGCGAAACAACGGCTACGGTGGCGGCGCACCGAGAGTGAAGGGTTCGGTGATCGTGAGCCTGCGCAACATGAATCGCGTGCTCACGATCGACGAGGAGCTCGGGTACGCAGTCGTCGAGCCGGGCGTCCGCTGGTTCGACCTCTACGAGGCACTGCGGGCAGGCGGGCACCGGCTCTGGCTGTCGTGTGCCGACCTCGGTTGGGGCAGCGTGATCGGCAACTCTCTCGACAACGGCATCACCTACCTCCCGTACGGCAACGACTTCGCGGCGCCGTGCGGGCTGGAGGTCGTCCTCGCAAGCGGGGAACTGCTGCGCACGGGCATGGGAGCGATGCCCGGCAACGAGTCGTGGCACGTGTACAAGCGCGGCTTGGGCCCGGTGCTCGATCCGCTCTTCATGCAGTCGAACTTCGGGATCGTGACGAAGATGGGCCTGTGGCTGATGCCTCAGCCCGCGGCCTACATGCCGCTGTGGATCAAGGCGTGGCGCGACGACGACCTGGGGCCGCTCACCGACACCTTCCGCGCGCTGATGCTCGACCGCACGATCGAGGGCGTGCCGCAGATCATCAACACGCTCGACATGGCGGCGATGATCACGAACCGCGCCGACTGGTACGACGGCGAGGGGCCGATCCCCGACGAGCTGATCGACAAGATGGCCCGCGAGCTCGATCTCGGGCGCTGGATCATGCGCCTCGCGCTGTACGGCGACGAGAGCGTTGTCGACTACCGCTATCTGAAGATCAAGGACGCGTTCGAACGCATCCCAGGCGTCGAGGTCCACGGCACCAAGCACGATCCCGAGACCGTCGCCACGCTGGAGCAGCCCGCCGAGCTCGTTCAGGCCGGGGTACCGAACCTCGACATCAACCGCATGACCGGCTGGTACGGCGGGGACGAGGGCGGACACATCGGGTTCTCCCCCGTCGCCCCGATGACCGGACGGCACGCGCTGGCACTGCGTGACCTCATGCGCGAGATCATCGAAAACGAGGCGAACCTCGACTACCAGGCCGCGCTGCTACTGATCAACCCACGCAGCTTCGTGCACGTGACGATGGTCCTGTTCGACACCAAGGACGAGGCACAGAGCCGCCGCGCCTACGACACGGCCAAGCTCCTGGTGCGCGAGGCCGCCAAGCACGGCTACGGCGAGTACCGCGCCCATCTCGACTTCATGGATCTGGCGGCGGAGCAGTACAGCTTCGGCGACCACGCCTACCGGCGGTTCTGCGAGTCGATCAAGAACGCCGTCGACCCGAACGGGATTCTCGCACCGGGCCGGCACGGCATCTGGCCGGCCGCGATGCGGACCGAGGTCCGTGAATGAGCGCCGCGGCGACGGATTCCGCGGGACGACGCTTCCCAGACGGCTTCTACTGGGGCGTGGCCACTTCGGCGTACCAGATCGAAGGGGCCTGGGACGAGGACGGCAAGGGCGAGTCGATCTGGGATCGATTCGTACACACGCCCGGGAAGGTCAAGAACGACGACACCGGCGACGTCGCCAACGACCACTATCACCGCTACAAGGAGGACGTCGCGCTGATGAAGTCGATCGGCGCGACCGCGTATCGCTTTTCGATCGCGTGGCCGCGGATCTTTCCCGAGGGCAGCGGCCGGCCGAACCCGAAGGGCGTGGACTTCTACAGCCGTCTGGTCGACGAGCTGCTGGGGGCGGGAATCGAGCCGTTTGCCACGCTGTACCACTGGGACCTGCCCCAGGCGCTGCATGAGCGCCACGGCGGCTGGCAGTCCATGGAGACCGTCAAGGCGTTCGCCGAGTACGCCGGCTACGTCGCCGAGCAGCTCGGCGACCGCGTCAGGCACTTCTTCACCATCAACGAGTTCCGCTCGTTCGTCGACGCCGGCTACCGCGGAACCGAGGCGCACATGGGCGGTGGGAAGACCGTGCACCTAGGCGCTCCGCCCGAGTTGCAGCTGCCGCCCGCCGAGTTCAACCAGGTCCGCCACCACACCGTTCTCGCCCATGGCCTCGCCGTCCAGGCGATCCGCGCCCGCGGCCCGGCCGGCACGAAGGCCGGGCCGGCCGAGAACATCGCCGTCGCCGTCCCGATCATCGACACACCGGCGCACGTGAAGGCGGCGGAGACCGCGACGCGCGAGCTCAACGCGGCGTTCTTGACCGTGATGCTCGAGGGTCGCTACACCGACGCCTACCTCGCGGATGCCGGGCCCGACGCGCCGAAGTTCACCGACGAGGAGATGAAGATCATCGGCACCCCGGTGGACTTCGTCGGGATCAACGTCTACCGGCCGAACATCTATGTCGCGCCGTCAGACGAGCCGCCGGGGTACAGCTCGGTGCCGATCAGCGCGTCGCATCCGAAGATGGCCTCGGCGTGGCACATCCTCGACTCCGAGGTCATGTATTGGGCTCCGCGCCTCGTCAAGTCGTTGTGGGATCCCGACTCGATCTTCATCACCGAGAACGGCTGCGCCGCGGCCGACGAGGTCGCCGACGACGGCGACATCTACGACACCGACCGGGTCATGTTCCTGCGCGCCTTTCTCACCCAATTGCAGCGCGCGATTTCGGAAGGGGCCCCGGCGAAGGGGTACTTCCTCTGGAGCGCCCAGGACAACTTCGAATGGATCTGGGGCTACGGCGACCGCTTCGGGATCATCCACGTCGACTTCGACAGCCTCAAGCGCACCCCGAAACTCAGCGCCGAGTGGTTCCGCGAGACGGCCCAGCGCAACGCCATCGCCTGAACGCCCGCGCTACACCGCCCACTCAAACCGCACGTGGGTCTTGAACGAGCTGCCGCCGTTCGGGTCCGGGCGGCTTGAGTCGAGCTTGAACTTCAGCTTCGACGGGTGCCCGGCGGACGGCACCTCGAAGACGATGTGGCCCTGCTCGCAACCGGCCTCCCCCAACAGGTCCAGATCGTCGGAGAACACGGTCTCCGGGAACTTCAGCGGCGCCTCGTTGCCGTCGGCCAGCTCGAGGGTGAAGTTCTGCGGGGCGATCGTCGGCAGGCCGCTGGTGGTGATGCACATCGCGATCAGGAACGACGCGAAGTGCATGCCCGCGGCCGGGGTCGCCAATCCGGTCACGTCGTGGGACGGGGCCGGCACGATCGGGCGGTACTTGCTCGGCGTCACCTGCAACCCGCCCGGCCCGGTCAGCGTCTGACCGACGACACCGGTCTTGTGCACGGTCTTGCCGCCGCTCAGCGAACAACCGGCCAGCACGACCACGGCCCCCAGACAACACGCCGCAACCCTCATCGCGGCAGCGAGATCCACACGTCGGCGCCGCCCGCCGGCCGGTTCGCCGCACCCGCCTCGCCACCGTGGGCATGGGCAACCGCCTCGACGACCGCCAGCCCGAAGCCCGCGCCGCCGCGGCCCTCGGCCGGGTCGGCGCGCGTGAAGCGCTCGAACGCGCGCGGCAGGAACGAGTCGGGGAAGCCCGGACCCTCGTCGGTGACGTGGACCTCGAGGTTCCCGTTGCGTTGGACGGGGAACAGCCGGATCCGCCCCTGGCCGTAGAGGAACGCGTTGTCGATCATGTTGTCGAGCGCGGTCCCGACCTGCTCGGGGTCGGCACGGATCGGCACCGCGCGCCGCACCACGACCTCGAGCGGGCGCTCGGTGAACTCCGACCGATCGCGCGCCCGTTCGCCGGCCTGGACCATCAGCCACGTGAGGTCGGTCTGCTCGCGTTCGATCGGCAGCGTCCCCTCGTCGGCGCGCGCCACGACGAGCAGCTCCTCGGCGAGGCGCACGAGCCGGTCGGTCTCGTTGGCCGCGGCCTGCAGCGCCGCCTCCATCTCCTCGACCGGCCGCTTCTGCGCCAGCGCCGTCTGCAGCTCGGTGCGCAGCGACTCGAGCGGCGCGTGCAGCTGCTCCTTCGTCTGCCACGTGAGCTGGCGCTCCTGCACGAACGAGCGCTCCAACCGGGCGATCATGTCGTTCAGCGACTCGCCGAGCGCCGCGAACTCGTCGCCCGACTCCGGCACCGGCAGGCGCGCGCCGGGCTCGACGAGCGACAGCGTCTCGGCGCGGCGGCGCATCTCCTCGACCGGCCGCACGACGAGCGCCGACACGATGTAGCCCGCGATCACCGCGAGCAGCAGCCCGAGCGGGAACGCGACCGCCATCGCCGAGCCGAGCGAGTCGATGCCGCGCTCGCGGTCGCGCACGCTGCGGGCGACGACCACGATCCGCTGCGGCCGACCGGGCACCGGCTCGGCGGCCATGCGGACGTGCTTGCCGAGCTCGGCGATCCGCTTGCGCTCGACGATGACCGTCCCGCGGCGCGCGGCCGCGAGCTTGCTCGGCGGCAGCAGCGGGATCCCCTCGACCGGCTCGGTCGCGGTCAGGATCCGCCCCTGGGTGTCCAGCACCTGGGCGAATCCGGCCTGCCGGCTCACGAGCCGCTGGACCGTCGTCATCGGCGGGCTGGTCCCGCCGTGGCCCACGAGCGAGGCGACGGCGTCGGCCTGCGCGCGCAGCGAGGCGTCGATGTTGTACTCGAGCTCGTCCTCGAAGCTGATCTCGACGGCGAGCGCGGTGATCCCGAGCACGAGCGCGATCGCGATCGCGTAGCCGAGCGCGAGCTTGCGCCGCAGCGACATCCGCTTCAGCCGCGCCTTCATTCGATCCTCAGCAGTCGTCGCGGCTCATGTTCGACCTGGAGCGTCGTGTGGTCGATCTCGAAGTCGTCGCGCAGCAGCCGCTCGAGCCGCGCCCGCGCCTCGTGGCAGTCCTCGTCGGTGCCGACGACGACATGCGCCGACAGCGCCGGGAAATCGCTCGTCAGCTCCCACACATGCAGATCGTGAACCGAAACGACGCCCGGCGCCCGCGCGAGCGCGTTGCCGACGGCGTCGGGGTCGATGCCGCGCGGCGCGGCCTCGAGGAAGATCCGCCCCGCGTCGCGCAGCAGCACGTAGCACGCGCGCGCCATCAGGCCGGCGACGAGCAGCGCCGCGATCGGGTCCGCGCGGTTGAAGCCCGTCGTCAGGATGATCAGGCCCGCGATCGCCGTCGCGACGAACGCGTAGAGGTCGGTCAGCAGGTGCTGGAACGCGCCCTCGACGTTGATCGAGCGGTCGGCGGGCCGGGACAGGATCCACGTCGCCAGCAGGTTGACCGGGATCGCGACGAGCGCCATCACGAGCACGATCCCGCCCGTGACGTCGCGCGGGTTGATCAGGCGATCGATGGCCGTGACACAGAACACGACGGCGAGCGCGCCGAGCACCGCGCCGTTGATCGCCGCGCTCAGCGGCTCGACGCGCTTGAGCCCGTAGGTCATCACGCCGCCGGGCGGCCGCGCCGCGAGCCGCAGCGCCACGAGCGACAGGCCGAGCGCCGCGGCGTCGGTGAGCATGTGGGCGGCGTCGGTCAGTAGGGCGACCGAGCCCGCGATCGCGCCGGCCACGACCTCGGCGACCATCAGCCCCACGATCAAGGCGAGCGCGGCCAACAGCGGCCCGCGCTGGGCCTCCGACGCCACGGTGTGGTGGTGATGGTGGGCGTGCGCGTGGGCCATCGAATGCGGAATGTAGTCTCATCGCCATGCCGCTGGACGACATTCTTCGCTCGTTGCTGACCGCCCATGGCCCCTCGGGCTACGAGACCGCCCCCGCGGCCGCGTGGCGCGCCGCGTGCGAGCCGTTCGCGGAGGTGCACGTCGACGTCATGGGCTCGTGCACCGCGACCGTGCCCGGCACGGCTGGCGGGCTGACCGTCGCGATCGTCGGCCACATCGACGAGATTGGGCTCGTCATCACGCACATCACCGAGAAGGGCTTCTTGCGATTCACGGGCATCGGCGGCTGGGACGGGCAGGTCCTCGTCGGGCAGCGGGTCGCGATCGCGACCCGCGACGGGGAGGTGCCGGGCGTCATCGGCCACAAGCCGCCGCACCTGACCGAGCCCGACGACCGCAAGAAGGCGGTCGAGTTGAAGAACCTCCACATCGACATCGGCGCCAAGGACGCCGACGACGCGCGCAAGCTCGTGCGCGTCGGCGACGTCGCGGTGATCGCCGGCGACCCGGTCGAGCTGCCCAACGACCGCGTCGTCTCGCGCTCGATGGACAACCGGCTCGGCTGCTACGTCGCGCAGCAGGCGGCGAAGCTCGTCGCCGACGAGGGTGGCGCCCCCGGAGACGTGGTCGCCGTCGCGGCGGTCCAGGAGGAGATCACGTTCGGCGGCGCGCACACGGTCGCGCACGCGCTCAAGCCCGACGTCGCGATCGTCGTCGACGTCGGCCACGAGACCGACGCGCCGGGCGTCGAGCCGGGCGAGATCGGCGAGCACGCGTTCGGCTCCGGACCGATCCTCGAGCGCGGCTCCACGCTCCACCCTGCGGTCTTCGAGGCGCTGCACGACGCGGCCGAGTCGATCGGAGACCCGTTCACGGTCGCCGCCTCGGCCGGTCGGACGGGCACCGACGCCGACGCGATCCACCTGTCGCGGGCCGGGATCCCGACCGGCCTCGTCGGCCTGCCGCTGCGCTACATGCACTCGGCGGTCGAGATGGTGCAGCTGTCCGATGTGCACACGGCGGCCAAGGTCATCGCCGCGTTTTGCCGCAGACTCGAACCGGGCACGACATTCGAGCGATGACGGTTCGGGAGAAGGTGACGCTCGAGGCCCGCGGCTCGGGCGTCGTGGCGCCGCTTGCATTCGACGTGCGCGCGCAGTTCGGGCGCGCGCGGCCGCCCGTGCGGGTGACGGTCAACGGCGAGACCCTGCGCACGACGATCGCCGTCTACGGCGGCATGAGCTTCGTCGGCTTCAACGCCCCGTTCCGGGCGGCGGCGCAGATCGCGGCCGGCGACGAGGTCGAGCTGGTGATCGAGGCCGACGACGAGCCCCGCATCGTCGAGCTGCCCGAGGAGCTGATCGAGGCGCTCGGCGCCGACGAGCGCGCGTTCTTCGACACGCTGTCCTACACCCACCGGCGCGAATACGCCGAGTGGGTCGGCTCCGCCGTCCGGGCCGACACGCGAGCGCGCCGTGCCGCGCGCGCCCGCCAGATGCTCGCCGACCGCCAGCAGTCGCCGACGTAAGGACACGCGATGCGGCTGCTGCTGTTCGACATCGACGGCACGCTGCTGCGGCGCGCGACGACCGAGCACCGGGCCGCGCTGCACGGCGCGATCGAGGAGATCCACGGCGTCGAGATCCCCGACGACACGGTCAGCTACGCGGGCCGGACCGACCTCGAAATCGCCCGCGCGATCCTGACCCTGGCCGGGGTCGACGCGGCGGCGATCGACGCCCGGCAGGCCGCGGTTCGCGACGCGGCGTGCGACCGCTACGCGCATCTCGCGCCTGAGTCGCTGCGCGACCGCGTCGCCCCCGGCATCCCGGAACTGCTCGACGAGCTGGAGCCGCGGCCCGACGTCCGGCTGTCACTTTTGACCGGGAACCTCGAGCCGATCGCGCGCCTCAAGCTCCGTCGGGCCGGCCTCCTGCACCACTTCCCGGCCGGCCAGGGCGCCTACGGCTCCGACGGCGAGGACCGCGCGACGCTGCCCGCGGTCGCCCGCGTCCGCGCGGGCTCGCGCGAGCTGCCGTTCCCCGCCCAGGACACGGTCGTGATCGGCGACACCCCGGCCGACATCGCGTGTGCGCGCGCCGACGGCTGCGCCGTGATCGCGGTCGCCACGGGGCCGTTCGATGCCGACGAGCTGGCCGGGGCCGACGCCGTCGCCGACGACGCGCACGGTCTGCTCGAGTTGCTGGTCTAGCGGCGCGCGCCGATGCGCAGCGAGCGGTGAGCCGTCGTCGTCTGCCCGGCGCTGTCGGTTACGCGCGCGTAGATCGTGTAGCTCCCCGCCGGGAGTCGGTGGCGCAGCTTGAGCGACCAGCGCGTTGTGCCGCTGGCGGTGGCGTAGCGGCGGGTCGGGCACGCCGCGCGGCGACCGAGGCGTCCGCTGGCGGCCAGGGCGCGGCAGCGATGGTGGGCCAGCGTCTCGACCACCGCGACCTGGATCTTCGCGACGCGGTGGTCGTCGGACGCCGTGCCATGGATCGACGTCGGGTGCGCCGCTGGCTTGGCGATCGAGATCTTCGGCTTCGCATCGCCCCGCGGCGGAGGAGGCGTCGGGGTTGTGGTCGTGGTCGTCTGCGGCGGCGGGGGCGGAGCCTTGTTGACGGTCACCGTCGCCGTGGCGGCGGTCGCCTGGAGTGCGCCGTCGGTGGCGCTGAACTTGAGCGAGTCGACGCCGACATAGCCCGCGGCGGGGGTGTAGAGAAGCCCGCCGGGCGTGGGTGACGCCTGGCCGTTGAGCGCCGGGCTCACGGTCACATAGGTCAGCGGGTCGCCGTTGACGTCGCTGCAGCCGGCGATCTCGACAGGGACCCCGACCGTCGTCGTCACGTTGGCCGGTGGGCACGTCGGCGCGACCTCGCGCGACAGCGACACCAGTCCGCCGTCGGGGGCCGCGTGGTCGGGTGCCTTGCCGCCGACGAACAGCTCCCGCGCGTCGACCGGGTCGATCGCCACCGAGTCGATGCCGTTGAGGCCCGCGAACGAGCGGCCGAGCGAGCCGAAGCACAGCGTCTGAGTCGAACCGATGCAGTCGAACGGCGCCGGCCTGAGGACGCCCACGGTGTCGGGGGCGAAGAGGCTGATCTCGCCGTCGTGGTTGTTGCTCGTCGAGACGACGTAGACCTGGTCGCCGTCGGGCGCAGCAACGACCTGGTTGGGCGCGGCGAGGCCCGGCGCCGACAGGCAGCCGCTCAGCGTCGTCTGGCCGAGGCAGTCGGTCTGGCCGGCCAGGTGCGCGTTGGCCGCGAGCTGGAATCGGTCGAGGAAGCCCTGCGTCGCGTTCTCGGGGGCGACCGCGAGCAGATAGTGGTGGTCGGGAGACAGGGACATGCGGAAGATCGAGTCGATCCCGCCGCCGACGGAGCAGCCCAGGCCGCCGGCCGGCGACTCCTGAACGCACGAGTTGATCCCCACGGGCGCCGACAGCCCGCCGGTGACCGAGTCGCGCCCCAACTCGTACACGCCGGCGTAGGTGGCGTCGGTGCTCGCGACGTAGAACGCGCTGTTGCTCGCCGCGACGGATGCGACGGCTAGCAGGCCCGGCATCGGCGTGCAGCCCAGCGGGAGGGCCGCCTCGGCGGTGGCGCACACGAGGCGTCCGGCGATCGCACCGGTCGATGGATCGAGGCCGAACACCGAGAAGCTGCCGTGGACGAGGTTGACCGCGGCGACGGCGAGCGAGCGCCCATCGGGTGTCACCGCGATGTCGACCATCGCGTTCAGCCCCGCGTAGGTGGCGCCCTGGCTGCAGCCCAACTGGCTGACGCAGCTGTCCGGCGCGCCGAGCGAGCCGTCGGCGAGGGTCGGAATGTGGACGATCGTGCTCGAGCCCTTGACGTACACCCCGTGGATGGAGGCCACGATCACCGAGAGCTGGTACATGTCCGGGTCGATTGAGCACGGCGGCTGGAACGTGTCAGAAACGCAGTTGCGCAGCGCCATCGTGCCGGTCGCGCGGTTGACGGCCCACGCCGCCACGATGTCGTTCCCTGCGTTGTTCTGGCCCGCGGAGTAGACGGTCGCCCCATCGGGCGCAACTGCGATGTGGCCGACGCTGTCGGTGATCGGCGTCACGGTGCAGCCGGCTAGCGCGACGCTGCCGATGCAGCTGCGGACCGTCATCGATCCTGCCGGGGACCCGGTCGCATGCGCCGCCGGCGCGGCGATCGCGAGCGCCGCGAGGGTGGCCGTGATGATCGCGCGCCGGGGCATGGGACTTCAGCATCGCGACCGTCGACGCGCCTGTCAGTGGCGAATCAGTGTCGAATCGGTCTCACGTCGCGATACCGGAATCAAAGTTCAGTAGCGCGCGTCCGTAAGTTCAGGGAACTTCGGCTTGTAACGCCAGGTCGCCTTCCGATACACCATCTGCATGGCCACGACACCAGAACACGCCAACGCCGAGATCGAGGCCGCGTGGGACGGCCCGCTGTTCGAGCGTTTCGTCCAGTATCGCGACACGGTCGTTGTCGGCCTCAAGAACCACGGCGACGCCGCGATGAGCCTGTTCCCACCCGCCGACGGCGACCGCGTCCTCGACATCGGCTGCGGGTTTGGCGACACGACCCAGCAGCTCGCCGAGCTCGCGGGCCCGACCGGCTCCGCCCACGGCGTTGACATCTCGGAGCGCTTCATCGAGGCGGCGACCGCCGAGGCGCGCGAGGCCGGCGCGACCAACGTCACGTTCCAGGTCGCCGACGTCCAGGAGACGACGTTCGACGGTCCGTTCGACCTCGCGTTCTCGCGCATGGGGACGATGTTCTTCACGTTCCCCGTGCCCGCGCTGCGCAACGTCCGCGCGGCGCTGCGGCCTGGAGGCCGGCTGGTCATGATCGTGTGGCGCGCCAAGGACGAGAACGACTGGATGTACCGCGCGCAGCAGATCACCGAGCGCTTCGTCACCAAGCCCGAGGACTACGACGAGCCGACCTGCGGGCCGGGGCCGTTCTCGATGGCCGACGCCGACACG
>Ga0066903_100002967_pt1 | contig 13597 bp, 8 predicted proteins | sample PanSoiMetaGPlot1_FD_67491 | JGI IMG/M metagenome (GOLD analysis project Ga0066903, IMG submission 67491) | Tropical forest soil microbial communities from Panama analyzed to predict greenhouse gas emissions - Panama Soil - Plot 1 (version 2) | ecosystem: Environmental > Terrestrial > Soil >... | reverse complement strand
GTGCCGAATGATTGTGGTCGAGGTGTCACCCGACGGCTGGACTCGCAATGTTATTCGCCAGATTTCCGGTACAACGGAACAGCAGTTCTTTGTCTTTCGTGGAAGCACTTACACGGAACAACCCACTTGGCTAACCCTCGCTGATCATTGGTGGTCCCAAAGTCTTCGCAAGCTCGGATTCGCACGGCGCGACGCGCCTGTCATTGCAGTGTCGGCTACCGGGCGCTGCGCCCCCGAGCGGTTACCGTGGGGCGAGGTTTCGTCCCGAACCAGCGACGCTCCATTGTCCATTCCGGGATGATCTCGTCGCAAAGGTGGCCGGGTTCAGCTTGACTGTTTTCTCCAGTCCGCTTGTTTATAGCGGGTCGGGTATTCGCGTCTATATTTCGCAAGCCATTGGATCGATCGAGAAAATTGGCTTAGTTTTTGATAACAGTTTATTCTATCAGAAAGATTGAGAACGGCTCGGTCTCGCCGCGCAGCAGCGCGGCGCTCATATTGGTCCAGCTTACCTGGGTGGGACCATTTACCTTCGGATAACGGCCGCTCTTAGCTTTAAAGACGCGAACGATAATCCAACTCCAAGGCACGAGGCTGCAGCATCGACCAAGAAATCGCTCATCCGCGCATGACGACCTGGAACCCAATTTTGCGCAACCTCGATCGCAGCCGCGAATGTTGGCAGCGCAATTGTCAGAAGCCAGGCTCGACGTGGATAGCCCAATCCAAATGCCATCCCGGTCGCCAGAAAGATCAGAAGGTGCTCAAGATCATGTGCGGCGCCGGTTGCTGGCCGGATGGATGGGGGGCCCAGGGATAGAACGATGATGGCCGCGGCGAGCAGCCAGGCCGCAGCCTGAAAAATCCTTTGCATGAACGCCACCGTTGTTGGATCTGAAACCGCCTAGCGCTCGAGAAGGCTGCAAGCACCCGCCAGTCGATCAACGAGCCTCAAACTGATCACTGATCGAGGATCAACCCACGCATCTTTCCAATCACCTTATTTTAAGACAATGTGCGGACATAGTGAGTGCGGGGGTGCAAGATATCCGAACGAGGCGCTTGTGATTGTCAAAATCCTGTCGCGTCCGCTAGGTCAGGCCCTAACATACCTTGAAGGCCTTAGGTCCAGACCACAAGGTAAGGCGTCGTGTTGTGTCGGTTAGTAGTGTCCAGAATCTTTCGCACTTTCGCTTGGCTGAGCGGCGCCCGACTTTGGCTCACGCGGTGTTGGCACCTCTCTTCTGCTGATCCTTCAGCCGCTCGATGATCAGATATCTCTTGGTCGACCACGCCGCACCGCAACCGTGGCGCGGCCTTTGCGGCGGCGAGGTTCGCTCCCAGCGGTTGCAAAACTAATAACAGCTCTCCCAACTCCGACATCGTGGCGCTATTTTAACACCAGCCAGTAAGTGCCAAGCTCCCGATCGAGGTTGATATGATATCGACCATTCTCGTATGTAGCGGACACCTCACGTTCTTCTTTTGCCGGCCCGCTCCGCTTATAAAACTTTAACCCCGCGTTCGCTCGAATCGTCACGCGCCCAATGACTGGCTCCGAGTAAAAGGGTAATTGATTTTCCGATCGTGGGACCGATCTAGCGCCGAGAGAAATGAGGATTGCACGTGATTCGTCGATGTTCTTTCCGTCCAGGCTTTGGACTGCCACCGTTGCGTTTTGCGTAGTGGCCGCGATATCCACATTGGCTAGACTAATCTGTTTGCCCCCGATCCAGCCAATTGCGGCCTGCGTACGCGGTGTGTTGATCGTATAAATGCCGTCTTTCCAATTGCGCCGAAGTTCTCCCGTGTCGGACACGGCTTCGTTAGCATTCCCGCTGATAAGGGCCAATTGCGGGTCAATGATCAATTTGGACCCTGCGGCAATTTGACTTTTCTCTAGCCAAGGGAGTTCGCGGGTCTGGGGCAAGGCGATCATCAGCTTACCTTTCTCGGCCGCGGTACGTAGGGCAACAGCGTTTTCCGGCGAGATATCCTGGTTGAAAAGCTGCTCTCGGGTAGGCGCAAAGACGTAGACAGTACTGGCTTCTTTAACATCGTTGCGCCGATAGAGCAGCGCTGCTGCAGGTAAAGTGGCAATGAGAGCCGGATCGTTGAAAGCGTGCCAGTTGGACGGCGACCCAGGATTAGTGGTCGGTTGCTGCGAATATGCATATTGCATTAGCGCATCCCAGCCCTGCAGACTGGCAGAACTTGCGATGTATAGCGGAACAGTGTGGCGATCTGGGACCGGGAACGGGGAGACGTTCCATTCGGTCACACTCAGCGGCCGGTCCGCAATCTGCGACGCCGCAATCCAATGCATGAAGTTGGCGGCATAGATGGGATTCTTTTCCAACTCACCGGTGCCGCCGTACGAATGAGCATCAATGATATTACCCGCGGTGAGTGCCGGCAGCGAACTGAGCGAGCTACCCCCCCAAAAGCTTGTTGTAACGATCGGTACCTTGACGCCCAGCTTACGCAGATGCTCAATCATCTCGACATCAAAACGGTGTTCAAGGTCATTCAGGAAAAGCTTCGACGGCCCGTGTTCCCACGAGCGCCAGACCTTATCCTTTGGTAATCTATATTTTTCAGCAAATGCGCCGGCTTGCGCCATATAGAGAGCGTTGTGTCGTGGTACGTTCTTATCCGCCAACAACGTGTTTCCAAAATGATGCGTAAGGTCGTTCTCATTTGTCACCAACATAGCGACGATCGCAGGGTCATCCTTGTAGCTCAATCCAGTAAAAGTGTTTAAGTGGTTCACATAAGACTCGTTGAAGCGCTGCATCGCCTGCCGGATGCTAGCATTGACGTAGTTGTAGCCCTTGAGATCGGTTGCGGGCTTGCCCTTGCTGATCTCGTCGAAGTCTTCAATGCCGTCGCCTGCCTTGAATTGCCGCCCAACATGAAGGTCCAGCCAAATGTAGATTCCCTCGTCCTTGAGGCACTTGATCCACCAGTCCAGCCTTTGCAGCATGGCGGCACTCAGAACCCTAGTGTCGGTTCGATTCTGGCCGTCGAAGATGTTTGGATTCACCCAAGGCGAGTCGTGATGGTGCAATCGCACGAGGTTGAAGCCCAGTTCCGACAGACGACGCGCTTCACGCTTGACATCGTCGCGGAGGATTGTGCCAAACAGGGCGTAGGCGGTGAGGTTGGTTCCCCAAAAGCGGACGGGCGTGCCATCGCCGAATACCAACCTGTTTCCTATGGCCGTCAAAAAACCGTGCTTGCCGGCGGGTTTCTCTGGCGCGTTGAGAAAAGAAAGATCGACCGGCGCGGTATGCCAGTCGAGAATGTTGGGCGGCCATTTCGTGTGATCATCCAATCCATACCGTTCCGCCACGGTCGGGCCTATCGCCATGTCGCCTGAAACATCGAGGGTTGCCGTGTAATGCCGTTGCCCTTGCGGCACCTCGCCCTGGTAAAAAAATGCCCGTATTTCGGATTTAATCCCCCGCTCGAAATAGACCGCGGCCATGGGAGGATCGAAGCGCATTTCGATGCGCCTGCCTTCCGTGCGGCCCCAAGCCCAGCCACGATTGCCTGGAAGAAGTTCTGGCTCGCCAAGGGACGAGCCGAGATTCGGCAGGTCGAACTGAAAGGAAATGCCCCCGCCGTTGACGTCAGGCATTGTGCTGTGGGCGTCGAGATCAAACTGCCAGATCAATTGTCGGCTCGACGGTTTCGTGACGCGAGCGGTCAAGTCGAAGTTAAGCGCCTGATTTTTGGCGGCAACTCTGTATTCGAAGGGTGCCACCACTTTGAAGTCCGTTGCCACCTCGGCCCAGACCCAATTCTTTCCCCAGAAGACAAAATCGCTCGATAGCGCTGTACTTCCGCCCAGGGAGACGGATGGTAGCCCGTTCCGTTGATCCACGCTCGCGGTCCAGGAAGCCGCGCATGTTGCAGTGGAGAGCAAACATGCCAGCGGAAAAATAAGGTAGAAAAACGCGTTGGCATACATCTATGCGCTCGTAACCAAGCATCCAGCTTGCCAGGATGCGGAGTGTTTAAGATGCGGCATTTTACCGTCGGCTAGTAAACTCGCACCGCGGTCGATTGGACTGCCACGACATATCATTGCGAGGCGTTCGCGATGGCGTCCAAGAATGACCGCCGTGATCTTGAACGAGCGCTCGACCCGCTAAATGGCGAGAGACGGCGATGAGGGCGACCTTCTTGGGTTGCCGCTGCGACGAGCCGGTCACCCTCAAGACGGGATTGTGCCGCCTTGCCGGGGCGGCTCACACCCCGGCACGCCGGCGATGAAGCTGCGGCCCGCTGACCAGCCGGCTCATTCTGTGACGCCGTATTGCGCATAGTGCTTGTTCCGATAATAGTTTGTGCCAATCGGATAGTGATGGCTGAGCCGATCGGTGTCCACCTTATTGAGAACAACCCCCAGCAGATTCTCCCTAAGGTTCTGTGCGTCTTTGAAGGCGTATTTCACGGCGTCAGTCTGCGTGCGACCCCACTCGACAACGCAAACGTAGGAATCCACGAACACCGACGTTGCTCGGGCGTCCACGACCGGCATGAGTGGCGACAGATCGACCAGGACGTAATCGTACATCGACCGAAGATTTTCAAATAGCTCTTTGATGGCATAAGTGGCCAGAACTTCACTGGAATGTATGAAGCGAGTTTTGATCGCCGCGGGCACGAACCTTAGGTTGGTAGATCGATCCGTCCACACTACATCATCCAAAGGCATCCTTCCGGCAATCACATCAAGAATCCCGTACTCGGCGCTTGCGGCCAGACTCTGTGACAAGGCCGGATGGCGAAGATCACAATCTACCAAGATGACTCGTGCCCCCGCCTGCGCCATGAGTAGCGCGACGCTAAATGCAATCGTCGACTTTCCTTCATTCGGAAGCGGCGAGGTGAAGCCGATGATAGTACAAGCTTCCCGCTCGCGCTTCGCTATGGAACTTGCCCTAGCAGCGCCATACAAAGGTTTGCCGTCTTTACTGACTGCATTCCTACACGAACTCGCAGCACCACTGTTTTGATCGATCGCAAGCTTGATGGAACGTATCGCCTCTGCAAAGTGGGAGAGCGGCGAATTGAGTACGGTCCAAAATACGTCCGGATTACGAAGAATGAACCTTTGACCATTGAAACTGTCGCCCAAATCTTGATCGGACGACAGCATCGGCTTGGCGCTTCTACTTAGCTCCGTGTGGCTCGCCACTAACGGCACGATCGAGATGCAGCGGGTTTGCAAATCGCTCTCGACCTGTTCGCGGGTGTGGAGAGAACAGTCCATCAGCTCCCGGAACCTCCCGACCGCCATTCCAAAGGCAAATCCGCCAGCCGCGGCCATCGCAAGGATCAACGCCGTCTTGCGATTGTTTTTGCTTGGCAGAGACGCCGGCGAAAAAATGCGTGCCTCTGAAACCGGGAACGACTGCTGCTGTACCGATTCCGTATAACGGTGAAAAAAGGTGTCATGCATTGTGCGTAAAGATTGCGCAGAACTTTCGAGTTCCCGCAAAGCCACTTGCGCTTTATGGACCGTTTGGAATTGCAAAATGGCCTCAGCAAGTCTTTTCTCCAAATCTTGCTCTTGCTGTTTAGCAATCTCGTAATCGCTCAGGTGGCTTTCCTGGATCTTCTTTAGCTCTTCCGAAATGGATCTCCGGAGTCCGCTAATCCGATCTTGGAGATTGACCACAGACATATGATTGGTACCGTACTTCCGCGAGTACCTGAATTCGAGATCGACAAGTTCCAGATATCGTGTGCGCAATTGTGTAATGACTGGGTTGAACCGGTAATCCGAAACGTCTGTTGCGCTCCAATTTCCCTCATTATCACGAATGACGTCATCGATTCGATTCAGGCGTGCTTTAGCCTCGGAGGCTTGTTTACGAGCAATGGCAAGCTGCGAGGTTAGCTCCAATACCTGTTGCTCATTCAAGAGCTTTCCGTCTGCCGCAATCATGTTGTGCTCTTGCTTGAAATCAAGGACTGCCCGGTCCGCAAGGGCACGCTTTTGGTTCAGCTCTTCGATCTTCCCCTGCAACCATTCAGTGGCGCCTCTGGTCGATTGGTACTTTGCCTTGACTTGCTCGGCAACATACGCTTCCGCAATCGCATTCACGATTTGCATGGCACGATCCGGCTTCACAGACCGATATTTGATACTTAAAATATAGGAAACGCCCACACGACTGACGGTGAGGTTGTTTGAGAGCACCCCTAGTGCAGCATGGGTAGCCTCGATTTCGGAGAGTGCTTTACTTGGTTTGATCGATGAGGAGAAATGTGAAATAATTCCGAGCACTCCTCCAGAACCATCCTTTGATCCTACAAATTCGGGATCTTCCGCCAGCCGAAGATCTCTGATTACCGACAGCGCCACCGCCTCCGACTTCGCCAATTCTATTTGGCTCTCCAAAGCCGAAGGAGAGTCAACTTGACCTTCGGCAAACGCTGCCCCTTGGAAAAGCTGAACCCTCCGCGGGTCGATGATTAGCGTGGCTTCGGCCGTATACGTAACCGGCTTCGCGAAAATGTAGATGACGCCAAGCGATGTTGCCAGCAAAGTAAAAAAGGCGATTAGCACAAATTGCCGACGTAGAAGCCCAATGGCCCAATTTACCGTCTCGCGAATCCAGCCTTGAGCTGTGTCGGCCTGCGTCGTCACCAGGTTTATCGTCAGCGGATTAGTAGATTGAAGCATGGGGCTCCCTAGAAGGCTAAAAGTGTGACGTTCACGATCTCGGTCTGTCGGCAAGCTAACGTTTACGCCGAAGAGTTTAGCCCAACCCTTTGTATTTCGTTGCGCCGTTGCCTGTTCCGGAACCGCCTCCCACGCCATCGTGACCGCGTGTTCTCGTTTTCACAGCACCATTCGAAGGTTGAGGACTGTTTATAACCGCGGCCAAGGGTTTGTCCCACGCCGGGCCCGTCGATCTGGATGACCAGGAGATCCAGCTCCCGAGCCTAACGGCTCAAGGTGGGCAACACCTCCTTCCCTAATTCGCCAATCCCGATCAATGCTTTATCGAGTTGACATTGGGAAGTTGGGATTAGCTTGGGTGTGCTAGCGGTTAGTTCGGCCGGATTGTTAATTGTGAAAGCAGGCACCATAAGATAAGCAAGACGTTTTTGTTCTCTGCGGCCCCGTGCAACCGAGTCCAGCACCAAGCCGCACACCAACGATAGAGACGAAAGCAATACCAAACCTGTTGACAGGACCGCGGTAGGCAAGCGGGGGACCAATCCGGTACGAAGGTACTCGCTCACTACCGGGATCCCGAATGCGATACCAGCAAAAAACAGTGCTGCAGCGAATATCGAGAAGAACTGCAGAGGTCGCACTTCCTTTACCAGGATTAGAATAGCGCATGCTATCCGAAAGCCGTCGGAGTAAGTTCGCAGCTTCGACAGTGAGCCGGCTGGACGCTCCTTGTATCTCGTATGCACCTCTGTCACCGGCATGCTTAGTTCCAAGGCATGCACGGTGAATTCGGTTTCGGTCTCGAAGCCGCTGGCGAGTGCTGGAAACGATTTCACGAAGCGGCGACTGAATACCCGATAGCCAGAAAGCACATCCGTGATGCGATTGCCGAAAAAGGCCGCAACAAGGCTACTCAGCGCGGAATTGCCGAACCTATGTCCTGGACGATAGGCGGCCTCTTTCTCAGGGACTCGTACGCCACTGACCATGTCGAGTTGATCTCCCAAGAGCAATGCGATCATTTTCGGCGAACTTGTTGCGTCGTAAGTATCGTCACCATCGACCAGAACGTACACGTCAGCATCAATATCAGCGAACATCCTGCGTACCACATGCCCCTTGCCTTGGATCGCCTCGAAGCGAACAATGGCACCTGCTGCTCGTGCAAGTTCCACTGTGCTGTCTTTTGAGTTGTTATCATAAACATATATTGCTGCCCGAGGCAGTGATCTACGAAAGTCGCCAACGACTTTAGTAATTGTTTTTTCTTCGTTAGTACAAGGAATCAACACAGCTATCCGTGCTGATGAAAAGCACTTCGTAGTCTCGATCATGGACAATCCTGATCTGAATTTTGCGTTATGCCCTTTTTTGAGGTCTCACTCTGCCTTCAATTTGATCACCTGGCGCTGAGACGCCCGATCTCCAGTTGCTCGGGTATGGCAAGGCTTGTATCTCTTCGAACCCGGTGCAGTTTACTATCGTCTTTTCGAACGCGGTGCAATTTACCTATTAATTAACAAATGGGATTGTCGAAGGTTAAGCCGCGACCAGCCCGCGGACCGCCGGACGTTTTTGCAATGACTGTTCCGGCGGCCCCCAGGGTCTCCGGACGCATAAACTGCCAGATGTTTTCCTGGCCGTTGAGTTCGGGTGCGCGCGGCGTCAGCGGCATGAGCGAGAGGTTGCTTGGAACGACCGGGATTTTGGCGCCATGCCAGCCGGCCTGATCGAAACAATGGCGTGCGCCCCGGGCAACTTGGCTCCGCGGTGAGATCCCACGATCCCTCCTGCACACCGGAGAAATTTGCGGCCGCCGCGTCAGTGGACTGCCGAACGGATCGAGGAGCCGGTCAGCGAGGCGAGAGACCCCGAGCGATTTAGCGGGGGTGTGACATCGCCAAACTTTCCTTGATACGCCGAAAACGCCACCTCGGCCCAAACTAAATGTGTAAAGACGACACTGTCGATTGGACACCTCGCACCCCTGCTCAGACTTCCGGAAAGTTGAAAATCGGAAAGTTCACGGACTAAAGTCAATACGTCGGGAAGGCTGATCAGTACACTTGGAGGATCGTCAGATCGACACTCTTATATGCGGTCGGATAAGTCCTGAGGTATTCATCCGGGTGCCCGTCTGCGGGACGCCACTGAAAAAGATTTCGCAGCCAACCGAAACGCAGTCTCGCTGGATTGGTGGGCTCGTGAATAATGATATACTTAATTTTGGCGTCAGCCAGTTGTTGTCGCTGTGCCTCCATATCCTGGGTTTCTAGCCGATCGATTAAACTTACCGCCACATCGCGTGACGTAATACCTCCGGCGATCGGACGGCTATGACACGCCGCTTGGTAAAGCATGTAAAAATTACCTTCCATCGCCTGCGGCTCGCCTCTTGGGAGATCCAGAATGCCGAAGCCACGCTGAGGATCATCGCGGATTATGGAAAAACCAGGGGAGCACGACACTGGCGTGACGGCGAGGCGATAAGGATAGAAATCCAGCACCATCAGGACCGCCACCACGGCTATGCCCCAACGGACCGAGGCTCGATCTAGAGGTTGTAATGCCAGGGCTACAGCGTGGCCGATGCCGATGGCCAGGAACAGGTAGACAAATACGATCGCACGCGAGGGAGTGCGCACGTTCTTGAAAAAGGGGAGATCGGATAGTATCGCCCCCGGCATGGGAATGGTTCTGTGTCCCAGTACGTGGAGAGAATCTCCGCTGGCGAGGATACAGAACACTGCCATGCCGCACAGAACATAGGCCAATAATTGATGGTCTTTATGCCTCGCGCGAAAGCACAGCCACCCAAGAACCACAATATTAATCAAGCCTAAATAGACGGTGGCTGTACCAAAGTTGCCACTTAAGCGCGAGTATATGCCTTTAGTCAAGCTCTGAAGCAAATGGAATGGCGGAAAGGCAGGATAGGCAAAGATGTCGGCGACGTACTCGTCGGTTCCCGACTCATAAACCGAAACGCCACTCACTGCGAGCTGGACCATCGCTACTAGAATTGGCGACAGCGCCACGACGATTCCAATGAGGCAAGCGACTGGGCTGAGCAGCTGCCAACTCTTCGGTAAGGCGCGGTCCCGAAGGGAGACGTAGATGCTATGGAATCCGATAAAATAGGCGATATAAAAAAGATAGTACCAACAGGACAAGGCACTGAGGACGTAGAATATAATTGCCGATCCCAGCCATAGTATGTTTTTTCGTTCTAGGGCCATTATATAGCAAAGGCAAAAAAATGGAATAAACTCAATCGATGACACATGGGCGTTACCGCCGGTATGCACGATATGTGATGGATTGAATGCAAAAATAAATCCTCCTATCAAAGCCCCGACTGTATTGCCGGTAAGATGCCGAACGAGATAGAACGTACCGACAGCTGCCAAAGGAAAAGAGGCCAGTAAACTGAGGTTCTGCAGCAGAATTAGCGAGTTTAAATCGGCGCCGACGACCTTCGAAAGAAGCGCGATTGCAAAGACTTTCGGATAGGCAAAAGAATGATAGTATAAACTAGTCCCTTCAGGAAATCGGATTAAGTTAGTAAAAAAAAAGTTGTATAAATCAGCCCCAACTGAGGTGTACCAAGTATTCCAGAAGTCCTGTTGGTTATCTCCCGGCGGTCCGATCAAGGCTGAGCCGAGGATTGGCGTCCATTGCAAAAACATAAACCATGTTACTATAGCGTATAATGCAAAAATACCGAGACCGAGAGTGTGATACGGAGGAAAACGTTTCCCTCCCCCGTCCTCCTCATTCGCTTGAGACAGGCGGGTAAGAGAGCCGTTAGAAGCCGTGTACGCTGTATCGAACCTCAATTTTTACCCACACTCCGGGTGATCTGATTTGGAGCCGGGGCAGGTCACCCCCTGCGTCTCCATTCACGTAGCGGCAGCGTACGATCAGGAATCCGCGCCGCTGGTGTTCCAGCCCGCACGGTGGTGGCGCGCTGCCTAACGACGGCCCCCGGATCGCGATGGCGCGCAGGCCATTGAGGAACCCTTTTGTGTTCGCGAAACGTGCTTACTCCTTTCTCAGCGGTTCGCCAAAAGGGATGCGGCCATTGACGCCACATCACCATAACGCGGCAGCTGCGCGTGCCGTAATTCGGCATTGAGGGTACCCTCTGCCAATAGTTTTTCGATTTGGCCGATGCGCTGGTAGCGCGGTCCCTCGAAGTCGTCCAGGGTTAGGCCTGATGAACGAAAGGCCCCATAAAGTTGCTCGGCGCCCATGCGGGCGTCCCAACGCGGCTTGAATGCCGGAAGCTTGCGGCGGATCTTTTCGAAACTCACGCGATACGATCGTTTGTCCGGACCGGCAGCGTGCGCAACTTCGATCGTGCAGCCGGGTACGACGCCAGCCACGATTTCGGCGAGGTCCCGGATGCGATAATTGTGTGCGGTTTGACCGACGTTAAACGCCTCATTGAAGACTTCATCGGCAGGCGCCTCGAGCGCAGCAATGAATGCTCGCGAGATATCCTCAACATGCACGATTGGCCGCCACGGCGTGCCGTCCGATTTCAAGCGGATCCTCCCGGTCGTGAACGCCAGAGCTACAAGATCGTTTAGGACAATTTCGAAGCGCAGCCGCGGCGAAAGCCCGTAGGCCGTTGCGGGCCGCAAATAAACAGGACAGAAGCCGCCGCCCGCCAAGCACGAGATGGCGTACTCGGACATGACTTTCGACTCCCCGTAAGCCGTCACTGGACTGAGCGCCCCGGTTTCATCAATCATTTCATCCCCAGCCTGGCCGTAACTGCTGCAGGATGAGGCGAACACAAAGCGAGGTACGCCGGCCTTCTTCGCAAACTCCGCCAAGCGCACACTAGCGCGATGATTGATATCATCAGTAAGCCCTGGCTTGAGATTGCTAAGCGGATCATTGGAGAGGGCCGCGAGATGAAGCACCGCATCAAAACAGACGAGATCGTCGCTTTCGACGTCCCGTGTGTCCTTACGAATGGTCGGCACCTGACAAATTTCACCACCATGTGAAAATGTGCAGTGCGCGTAGAGATCGCTGTCCAAGCCGACCACCTCGTGCCCAGCCCGAACCAGCATCGGCGTCAAAACGGTCCCAATATAACCCAGATGTCCCGTTATCAAAACGCGCATTCGTTCACTCCTGACGGCTTGCTGCTTACCAAATGAAATTTCTTCATAGGACGCATCGTGCAACTCCGCGCTCACATTGTCTATCCGAAAAAGCTCTATTTGGTAACAGGACACGATCCGGCTGCTGCCGAGCCCTCACGCTCCCCGACGATCGGTCACCTCCAAGAAGGTCGCTTCCACACTCGTTATGCAGGTACCATTTTTCATAGCTAACTCGCAAAGCGTTAAAATTTAGAATTGGCATGCTAACGTTAATAATACCGATCTCTGAATTGCCGGAGGCTCTATCTCGCTATGTCGGTTGACTGTGAGTGATCATCACCACTAATAGGACTGGGACGAGAGGTCCCGTTGCGGGGGTGTAGTTCAACACCAATAGGATCGGGCGTGGAGCCCTCGCGAGATCCCACTCAATTTTTTCGGCGATCGGTCCTGACCCACTGCAAGGTTGATTTCCGGGAAAGAAGCTGCCTGTAGATTGGAAGTTTTCGGACCGCGTAGGGAACCATCGATAAGACTACGCCTACAGGCAAAATATCGCGGCCATATCTCAGCCAACAAACAAGAACACCGACCACAAACTCAGCCAGAATCGCCGTACAAATCGTCGCTGCAGCCAGTGACATTCCGAACAACGCTGCGAAAGCATCAAGCGACAACATGCACATCACCAGCATTGCCAACAAAGATAGCGGAGGAACCGCCAAGTCGGATGCTATTGCTAAAAGGCTCACATTTCGTCGTGCGATTCCTGTGTAAATCAAACGTGGCGTTGCAGCGAAGATCATCGCGATGTGACCGTGCTCCCAGCGAACGCGCTGACTCTGGATGCCTTCGGCGGACGTTGGGAAGTCGCTGGTGACGACGGTGGAAGGACAAAACAACGGTAGATTTCCAGTTAGGGCGAGGTCCACGCCGAGCTTCAGGTCTTCAACTATCTCCCCGCTCGCCAAATTGACCGAGCGGATCACGTCCCACGGAAAGGCCATGCCGGTGCCCATCAGCTGGCACGGCAGGCCGAGAGCGCCAAGCCCAAGTGGACGCACCCAGTTCTTCACACGCCAGGCGAATTCGGCAACACGCCACCTCGGAGAACCATCCGGGGTCTTCATCAGGTAGAGTGCCTGAACAGGCCTTTTAGTCGCTGCACAGACCATAGCCAGCTGGTCGATCGCCTGGTAAGCAAGTCTGCAATCCGCATCGACAATGATCACTACCTTTGGGGGGACGGCGCTGAGATGATCAAGGCCATAATGCAGAGCGTACCCCTTTCCCTTTCTTTCCGGATCGTTGCGGCTGATCACTGCAGCACCGGCCGCTTGCGCAACAGCCGCAGTATCGTCGGTGCAGTTATCTGCAACGACCAAGAGGCGATCAAAGACTCGCATTTGTGATCGAATGTCCGTAATTGTACGCAGCAGGCTTGCACTTTCATTGTGTGCCGGTACGAGTACAGCTACGGGCTCGCGATGTTCGTTGCTCGGTAACCCGATGTAATCTCGCTGTGGTAACGTGATGCTTGCTATTACCTCCGCAAAGAACACAGAGACTGGGATAGCCAGCAGCAGAGTCAGCGCCACCAATAAATATGATAACAAATCCTGCATAATTAAATGCTTTTCTCGCCAATTTTCCAGTTTACGACGAAATCATTTTAAACGCATTAGCTCAAGCTGTCCCAAATTACACCTGGGAACTTCTAATACCAGCCTGCGAAGACATTGACTCATGCGCGTATGCTCCGTGTCGGAGC
>Ga0066903_100002966_pt1 | contig 13598 bp, 15 predicted proteins | sample PanSoiMetaGPlot1_FD_67491 | JGI IMG/M metagenome (GOLD analysis project Ga0066903, IMG submission 67491) | Tropical forest soil microbial communities from Panama analyzed to predict greenhouse gas emissions - Panama Soil - Plot 1 (version 2) | ecosystem: Environmental > Terrestrial > Soil >... | reverse complement strand
AGCTGATTTCTAAATCAAGGCGCAGGCGTGACATCCAGCACACGCGCGCCGTACGTGATCGGGTCGCCGCTCGGGTTGAAGAACTCCAGGTGCACCGTCTTGACTTCGTGGGGATGGAGGATGCCGTCGCCGCCCACTGGAACGTTCACATACGGGCTACCGAGTGGCGCGAGCACGGCCGTCGTTCCATCCGCATCGGATAGCGTGGCGTTGGTGCTCAGATTATCAAGCACCAGCCACAATGGCTCGGGTATCGATGAAGTCCCGTCGTTGCTGATGTGTACCACTTGGGAATAGGTTTGTGTGTTACGGTGGAACACAAAACCTTCGCCGGTCACCGATGCGCTCGCCGGAGCAGGAATGGCGCCGGAGACAAACAAGTCGCTCAATTCATTTGCGGTCGCGACATTGTTGAACCCGCCGAAGTTATTCGACTCGCCCGTCGGAATGGGATTGTTAACGTTCGGCAACTCGAAGATCTCTTCCATCGTTTTGAGGTCGGAAGAATGGCTGAGCACCACTGAGCTGGCATAACCGTTCCCTTTCGCCAGCGGCGAGATGATGAATTCGGACAGCGTGCGGCTGGCGTCGTCCCCGCCTTCGGTTTCATCCCACCAGATGATGATCACGCCGTTGTTTTGATACGCGGGCGTAGCCATGATTTGTGGAACAACGATGGAGAGGAAATTGTCACCTTGAGCAATGTTGGCGGAATCACCTGCGTAATGCGTGCCGTGGTAGGTGAAGCCTCCGTTCAACGAGCTATGCGCGTCGTTAAACTGGTTAGGGGTAATCCAGTTATAACGTCCAATGGCATTGCTGTTTAGGTCGGCAAACAATTGCGCGAGTGGATAAACATTTTCGAGTTGCGTGTCGGGAAAGAACGCCATCGGGTTATGTTTGACAGCGTAATTGAACTGGCCGGTGCCGTAGTAGGGATTAATGAAGGTAGGGCTTGTCCCCGCTGCGCTGTGGATCGCGCTGGCCGCAAACTGAACGTCTTCCTGATAGTTTTTCCACGGAATGCCGGCGGCATTCAACTGCCGGGTCAAATGCGGGACGTCGAAGACGTTGTTGTTGGATGGGTCGGGGTCGGCATCGGTATGAACGCCGAAATCCGAGCCCGCTTCGGCCCAGACGTAATTCGGCTCGGACGGATGAGCGTTCAAGCCCGCGGCAAGATAAGCCGTGGCGTAGGAAACCTGCGCCGCATTCGGATTACCGGGTGTAATAAGGCTATTCATGAATGGCGCGGCCGGATTTCCCAGGATTTGCTGGGGGCTAGTCTGGTTTGGCGGCTGCGTGAAGTTGTGATTTTCCATCGCAATCACAAACACAGCGCCGATTCCTTGCGGGGGATGTGCTGGAGACGTTTGCGCAGCAAATAAAACTGCGGTTGTAGCGGCGGCCAGCAACACTGCCTTGCGCAGGACCCTTGCAAACAAAAAGCCGTGAAATCCGGCCGCTTTGCTGAGGTGATTGTTGTCGTTTGGTCGAGTGATACGGAGTTGTTTGTTCATAGTATTTTAGGCTGTTTTGGATTTCCTGTTTTTCGCGTTCGCTCGACCAAAGTAAACGTGACGTTTGTGATAATTCGGTTACGAACATGTCAGTGATGTGACGCCGCCGTTACATGTCAGGCTCGCTCCGGCAAGCGCATCAGGTGATGGACTACAAGCCTAACTTCTGGACGGGCGCTTCTGACAGTTCGGACAAAACCACGCGGTGCGTCCGCCAATCGTTGACGATTTCAAATCGCGTCCGCAACGGGGACACCTTCCGCGCTTTCCCCGATGCGGCAAAAGCCAAGATTTGGGCATTCGGTCGATATCAGCTTTGGCGGCGATCGCTCTTTTCAGAATATGGCGCGTGCTGCGGAAAAGTTTTGCGAGTGCTTTGTCGCGCAAGCTCGAGATTTCCGTCGTGGGATGGATCCGCGTAAGGAAAAGAATTTCGTCGGCATAAATGTTTCCGATTCCAGCGATCAACTTCTGGTTGAGTAAAACCGATTTCACCGCGCCTCGATGTTTTTTGAGGATTTTTCTAAATTCTTCGAGATCAATCTCAAGTGCATCCGGGCCTAGTGCGCTCTTCTTCAGAAACTTGTCGACATCTTTGACTAACCCGATCTGGCCGAACTGGCGCTGATCATCAAATGCCAGACTATGACCTTTAGCGAAAACAAAGAGCACACGCGTATGCCGCGGCTCTCGTGCGTCGTTTTTGAAGTACTGCAGTGAGCCGGTCATCCCGAAGTGGAGTCGCAACCAGACGTCGCGATCGGCACGCACAAACAGATGTTTGCCATGACGCCGGCTCGATTCGAAGCGGCGACCTTCTAAATCGTGCGCGAGCTCTCGCGGCGAGGTGTCCTTCAAAACATATGGGTTCCGCACGGCCACGTCGTCGATCCGCTGGCGCAACGACGTGGTATCCAGATATCGCTTGAACATTTCAACATCCGGAAGCTCGGGCATCGGCGTCAGATACGATTAACTCGCGGGTATTTCATCAACAAGCCGCAAGCTCGCGCCGAATTTGTATATTACAGTTTGGAATTTCGAACATGCGAAGCTTTATGTCGGTGGAGTCGATTCGAATGTTCATCGGATTGTTGAGAAAGTCACCATCCGGCGCCGTCTTTAATCCGTGGTGGGACGTTGATAAACAAAACGACGTCGGCCGTAATGCGCCCGCTATCCGAAGAAGGCAGTTAGCTGCCTATCTTCGCAAAAGGCTCGGCAAAGGGACACTCGCGGTGATCGGTGAGGCCCTTGGTTATCGCGGCGGACATTTCACCGGAATCCCAATGACTTCCGAGCGAATCCTGCTCGGAAAGAAGCCAGACAACGGAATTAAGCCGGAACACGTTTTTTCGAGCATCAAGCCACGGCGAACGAGTAAACCTGAAAAGTGTCCGGACGGTTTTTCCGAGCCGACAGCAACCATCGTCTGGAGCACCCTGCTCAGACTTGGCCTGAGGCCGGAGGAATTCGTGCTGTGGAATGCGTTCCCGTGGCATTCATTTGACCCGCGTTGTGGTTTATTGAGCAATCGGATGCCCAACAAGTCTGAACGAGCCGCCGGTTTATCGGCGCTTAAAGCCTTTCTAAAATTATTTCCGCGCAATCACCTTGTTGCGCTCGGGAAAATCGCGGCCGCTCAACTGGAAGAACTCAATGTGAATGCACGTTGTATTCGCCATCCTGCTTCTGGTGGCGCCAAACTTTTTCGCCTCCAAATTGAAGAGATCGTCAACGAACTCGCCTACAAAGATGCAGTAGGGTAACGGTTATCGACAATCGGTTGCTTCTCGGCTAAGCACAGCAGGATTGCTTTGACCGCGTTGGAGATCGCCGTCCTTGTAGAAACTCTAATCAAATGAGGCACCAGTTCAGATGGTGACTCGTAAGCGGCGTTCAACTTGTCGAAGTCTTTCAGGCGAGCATCCGATGTTTCGCCAGTCTTCTTATCACGGACCTTTAACCGTTTTTTAATTTCGGCGTGATCGGCGTCGAGTTCTACAAACTGACATCGCACGTTCGCTTTGTTGCATTCGTCGCGCAGAAAAACTCGGAGCGCGCGTGTGGAGAATGTGGCATCGAGAATGACACCAGAGTGCGCTCCTTGCGGCCGGGACCGACGACCCAGGCTACATCCAATGGCAGTGAAACCGTCTTCAACGAGTTTCTTGTACGTTTGTCGGGTAACCCGCTTCGAATAGATTTTATTGCGCAACTCCGGTGGCGTTCGTTGGGTAAGCGGAACGCCCGCGAGTGTCTTGCGAGTTTCATCGGAAGAAATGACACGCCAATTTAATTCGCTGGCGAGTCGTTTTGCGATCGTGCTCTTGCCGGTGCCAATCCGGCCCATCACCACGAGCACCAATGCCTCAGAGCGAGCAATCGCGTATTCGAGCGCAAGGCGAAAATAACGGGCAGCCCGTTTTTCATACTCCTTTGGATCGGTCGTTTCGCTCTCTGTCCTTTGAATGCTTTCAACCTTCCCGCGAACGAAGGCGCGGTAGCACTTGTAGAAGTTCACCATCTTAGGCATTTCGGCGTCGCCTAATTCGCGCGCCGCATTCCGGAGAAATAGGTTTCCAAGATCGCTTCGGCCCTGAAAATCGAAATCCATCGCCAAAAAGGCGAGATCGTTGGCGATGTCGATGAAACGGAACCGATCGTTAAACTCGATGCAGTCGAAAATGGTCGTCGTTTCCGGCGTGAGATGAACGTGATCGAGACGCAAGTCACCATGGCAATCGAGGATCCGGCAGTGCTCAATTCGCTCGCGGAACGGGTTATCATTCGCCGTATAAAAGCGGTTCGTGTAATGGCGAATCGCTTCTAAAGCGGCAGATGAAATTGTTTTCCCCACAAAAGGCTCGACCTGCGCGAAATTTTCGCCCGTGCTGATCTTCAACTTTTCCGGCACGCCCCATTGTTCGATCTCGCGCGTCGGCGTTTCAGCCTGGTAAAACCGATGCAGCTTGGAGATGACACGATTAATCTCATTTTGACCGACCAGATTTTTTTCCAGTAACTCGTTCAAGAACCAGCCGTGCGGCAGTTCTTTCATTTTGACGGCGTACTCGACAATCTCGCCGGGCGATTTGAAGGAAAAACCCGACTTCGTTTCGTAGATTGGAATGGCATCGAGGTAAATTTCCGGACAAAGCCGACGGTTCAATTCAATCTCGCGCTGGCAGAAGTAGCGGCGTTTCTCGAGCGTGCTGAAATCGAGAAACCCGAGGTTCACAGGCTTCTTGACTTTGAAGACCAACGGCGACGCAATGAAAACCCATGAGATGTGGGTTTGAATTGCGGTTATTTTGTCTGGTCTGTGCGGATACGACTCAGGCGATTCAAGAAAAATAATCAGCCGTTCCTGAGCTTCCGGGACATTTTGAGCTTTCCCCGGCGACGCACGCGATTGCGCTGCTCGCGAATTACTCCTGGTGTCGCGCTTTGCCATTCGAACTTGATTTCGCGACTTCCGCCAAATTGGCGTTCGATCTCTAGCGTTGAGCGTGCGGCGTTCTCTTTCGTTACGACTTCGGCGGTTCGCTCTTCTTAACTAACGACGTAAATAGGTCGAGCGGAACGGGAAGAAACGTCGTGGTGTTGTGTTCGCTCGAAATTTCCCGCATCGTTTGCAGAAAACGCAATTGCAACGCCATCGGTTCCTTGCTCATCGTGGCCGCGGCTTGCACCATTTTTTCTGCGGCCTGAAATTCGCCCTCGGCCATAACGATTTTGGCACGGCGCTCACGCTCGGCTTCAGCTTGTTTGGCCATCGCGCGCTTCATCGTGTCGGGAAGCGCAACGTCTTTGACCTCAACAGCAGTCACCTTGATTCCCCAAGGGTCGGTCTGCCGATCAATAATTTCCTGCAGTGTCTGGTTAATTTTTTCGCGGTGAGACAGCAATTCATCGAGCTCCGCTTGCCCCAGCACACTGCGTAGCGTGGTTTGGGCGATGAGTGAGGTGGCCTTCAGAAAATTTTCGACTTTCACCACCGCCGACTGAGGATCGATCACACGAAAATACAACACGGCATCGACGCTCACCGGCACATTATCGCGGGTCATCACTTCTTGCCGGGGCACATCGATAGTCACAACACGCAAATCCATTCGGACCATCCGATCGACAATCGGGATGAGAAAAATCAATCCCGGCCCTTTTGCACTGAGCAGTTTTCCCAGGCGAAAAATGACGCCACGCTCGTATTCCCGCAGAATGCGAACGGCCTGTGGCAGAACAATGATGATGAGAATAATGATCGGGATGGCCCAACTGATTAATCGCGGCAAGGCTTCAAGTAGTTCCATGGCTATGTTTTCCTCTAGGTTGGAGTTTTACAGTTAAGCCTTGCACAGCTGCAATCTCAGCCTGTGCGTCCTTTTCGATAGGCGAATCGCTAACTGCGTTCCAGTATTCACCCTCTACAAAAATGCGGCCGCTTCGGGAATCGACCGGAGTCAGTGTGGTCACCGTTTTTCCAATGAGCGTTTCCGCCCCTACTTTTACCGGCAGTCGTTGCGCGCGCAGACCTTTTCCGATGACGAAAATGAAGAATGCCGCAGTGACTAACGTTGCCGGCATAATGTAGTTGAGCGATAAACGAAAGAGTGGGTCGCCACGGTTGAAGAGCATGAGCGAACCGATCAGGAACGCAATAATGCCGCCGACGGTCAAGACGCCGTGCGTTGTCGCGTAAACGTCAAAGATGAAGAGCGCGATGGCGAGAGCGATCAACACCAACCCGGTTACGTTCACCGGCAAGACCGCCGCCATGTAAAGGAAAAGCAGCAATGCAATCGCACCCACAACGCCCGGCAGGATTGCGCCGGGTGTACTCACCTCGGCAATAATTCCGTACATGGCGATGAGCATGAGAATAAACATCACCTCGGGCCGCCAGAGCCTTTGAAACACCCGCTCCGATGCCGACTCCTTGATTTCAACCACCTCCGCGCCGGTGGTGTTGAGCGTCTTGCCATCGACTACGCGTCCGTCCAGTTGCTTCAGCAAATCCGGTAAATCGGCGGCGATCAGATCGATGACTTTTAATTGCAATGCTTTCTCAGCGGTTATCGAAGCGCTTTCCCTTACTGCCGACTTTGCCCATTCGACGTTACGCTGGCGTTTGCGGGCGATTGTCTCGATATAGCTCACGGAAAAATTCTCCAGCTTCTGCTTCATTGTTTCGTCGATCTTTTCCTCTCCACCACCGGGAAAACCGCCGATCGAGACGGGATGCGCCGCGCCAATTGTCGTGGCCGGCGCCATTGCCGCGACACTGGCGGCGATTGTGATAAAGCAACCGGCGCTGGTTGCAGTTGCGCCTGTCGGAGCCACATAGACAACAACAGGCACCGGCGCGCCGAGAAAGCTTTGCACAATCTTCTGGGTCGAGTCGAGTAACCCCCCCGGTGTGTTGAGTTGAATGATCAGACACTGCGCATTCTGCGACCTCGCTTCGTCGATGCTGCGTGCAATGTAACTCGCCGTCGCGGGCCCAATCGCGCCATCGATATTAATAAGAGCAACTTTCTCTGCCGCGTAAATTGCGGGAGCAATCGCAAAACTGAGTAAGAAGCCGAGCACAAGAACGCAAATGAAGGGGCGAACTCCGTGAGCCCACGGTCTGGTCGTACCCCGACGATCGCTTTCCAGGCGTTGCAGAGCTCCGCCCTCCATCTCTTTCTGTTTTGCAAGATGCGCTACTCGGCGCTGCGTAAGCTATGCTCCTTTCATCGGGTGCAGCTTGATCGCCAGATCATTCACTTTTGGCTTCACGATCTTCTGGTAATCGCGATACCTCATTTTGATGGCATCTCTGTGCGTGCCCGCTTCAAACACAATGTAATCTTGCTCCGCCAGGTCCTTGTCCACATATATCGGTAAATCATACAGATTCCCAAAGGGCGGCATCGCTCCGATCGAGCAGTCCGGAAAAAGGGACTTGAATTGATCTTCAGTACTAAGCGAAACGGTTTGACCGATCGCTTTCTCAACCTTCTTCAAATCAATGTGATGGTCCGCCGGTAACACCATCATTAAATGCTGATCGCCCGATTTGATCATGACCACCTTGGCATGATGCCGGCCCTTCACATGCTCCGCCTGCGCGATTCGTTGAGCGCTTACTGCCTCCGGATGCTGCAAGACCTCATACGACACTTTGTTTTGGTCCAAACACTCGATCAGTCGCTTTGGTATTTTCATAACTGCTCCAACCGAAAAATATCACTTTCCCGTGTGATCTCTACTCTCCGAAACAAGGAATGATTGCAAAAAGCTCAGCGGCCGAAGTAGAAAAGACCTGGTGGAGCAAAATCCGGCGGTTCCTCTAACTGCAAAGTCCAACTGGTGGAAGGGCAACTGGAAGTGGTTCGTACTGGTTGGCTGCTTCAGCATGTTTCTATTGTTCGTCGCGTTTGTTGGCTCGATTGCATTAATCGTGTTCAGCGCGGTGAAATCAACGGACGTTTATAAAGACGCTTTGACCCTGGCCAAGACACATCCTTCCGTAATCGAGGCCCTCGGCTCGCAAATCAAAGAAGGCTTTCTCGTCTCCGGAAACACGAACGTGGACGGCGCATCCGGAGAAGCGAACCTGTCGATTCCAATCTCCGGTCCAAATGGAAAAGGGACAATTTACGTGGCAGCTACCAAATCACTTGGGCGATGGAACTATTCGGGTCTCATCGTAGAGATCGCAAAGACGCATCAGCGAATCAACCTGCTCCAAGGTACTGCCCCGGCAAATTCGCCCTGATTGCCTCGTGCAACCCGCGACAAAAAAGCTTTCGGTTACGGCGATACTTTTCGGAATTGTCGCGGGGATTATCGGTATTGCCGGCGGACTACTTCTCGGCTTCGCTCTGGGTGCGGGTCTCGCAGCCGCGTTCCACGTCTCTAGTTTCGAAGGTGAGGCTGGATATTTTGCCGCCGCCATCGCGCTGATCGTGACATGCATTGTCGCCCCGGGGCCTGATTGTTCTTACGCTTTATTGGCGCAGCACAAGAGGTCTTTGGCTCTTTATCGGGTTGATCACAGTTTGCGTATCGCTCGCTCTGATTGCAGCATCAGGTCTCGGAATTTGGTACGCCGGCCAACCCCATATTCTGAACATCAATGGGCCGACGCCGCTGCTCGAGTTTGAAGTAAAACCGCCGGGCGGGCACTCCATCGAAAGTCTCGCCAACGTCCAGCCTGAGCTTGATACAGACCGCAATGCAATGCCAGGTTACTGGCACACCGACGCCCCTAAAGACCCAGGCGTGCGGACGGGTTATGTCGAAGTTTATTTCCGCACTTCGCAACGCCTTTTCGTGTTGAAATTTCCAGGCCACACAGACCGAATTTTTCGGCTCAAACTGCCGGCAAACCCAATGCGAGAGAAATACCGCGCCTGGTCCCGCTGGCAAAACCCAGACTTTGTAGCGAAAGGCGGCCAGCAGCCTTCTCGCCCCACTGATGGAAATGAGTACCAAATTCGCTAGAAAATGGATTATCAGGACCGATAACGCGCTAAGGTGGAACGCGTTGTCCTCAACGCGTGGGCAGAAAAGCTGCGGCTGTGCCGCCTGACATTTTGCGCCTTCGGCGATCATCTTGAGGACAAAGCGATCCACCCGAGTGTGGTTTACCTCCGCCACGGCGCGCGTAAGTTTCACGGATGTCGATTTCTGAAGAACAAGTGAAGAACGCTTTGAAGTCGGTGAAATATCCAGGTTTCAGTCGCGATATTGTTTCCTTCGGCCTGGTGAAATCGGTCCAAATCGAGGGTGGCGAAGTCAGGGTGCAGCTCGCACTGGCGACAAACGATCCGAACATTCCAGCGGCAATTAAGAATGATGCCGAAAAAGCTTTGCGAACAATAGAGGGCGTCCAGCGCGCAAAGGTGCTGATTGACATTCATGCGCCGCCTGCAGGCGCGGCCGCCGGGATGGGTGCGACCCGGATCCCTGGGATTAGGCACGTGATCGCGGTCGCGAGTGGAAAAGGCGGTGTAGGAAAATCAACGGTTGCGGCAAATTTGGCATTCGCTTTGAAGCAAACTGGAGCGGAGGTCGGTCTATGCGATTGCGACATCTATGGGCCGAGCATTTCATTGATGTTCGGAACGCGCGAGAGGCCGATGGCGACGGAAGAGAACAAAATCGTCCCGATCGAGCAATATGGATTACGGCTGATGTCGATGGGATTTCTCCTCGATGACACTTCGCCGGCGATTTTGCGCGGCCCGATGGTTACGCGCTACACCCAGCAATTTCTCCGACAGGTGGAATGGGGCGAACTGGATTATCTGGTGCTGGACCTGCCTCCAGGAACTGGTGACATTCAGCTCACCATCGTCCAAACGGTAGCGCTATCCGGCGCAATTGTGGTCACCACGCCGCAGGAAGTTGCGCTCATCGATGCTCGCAAAGCGGCTACCATGTTCGAGAAGGTCAATGTGCCGGTCCTCGGATTGGTGGAAAATATGAGTTATTTCATATCTCCGTCCGACGGCAAACGGTACCATATTTTTGGAAGTGGCGGCGGCGAACGCGAAGCAAAGCGGCTCCGCGTCCCGCTGCTTGGTCAAGTTCCGATCGACATCGCGACGCAGGAGTCGGGCGATCGCGGGATGCCAATCGTGGGTGAAGATCCAGCGTCCCCGGTGGCGGCCGAGTTTAAACAAATTGCCGACAATATTCGCAAGACGCTGCCCTAGAACCCGCCCGCAACCACCAGTGCGGGCGAGGGTTTAAATAAACAGTGCGATCGCCACGTCGAATTCCAAATCCTTCGATTTTGTTGACTCGGCCCAGATTTTATGAAAGACAATCCAGACATGCCACCTTCAGCGGAGGATCACTCTCATTTCGTTAAGAATTCAGTCCTGTACAAAGAGTTTCTTGCTGAGCGCGCTGAGATCCTGAAACATAAGTGGATCGAAAGCGAAAAAGCCGGAAAAGACATCGGCTTTGAAAAAGCTTTGCTGGATTGGATCGTCAAACACCGTTCCAACTGGCGAGAGCGACGAAGAAAGGAGGCGCGCACCGAAAAGTCCGCCTCCTAATTTTTTGTTCCTTTAATGCGATCCCGTGAGATCGCCAAGGAAACGCATGAAACAAGCAAGGCAAAAAACGACTGATCCCGCCGTCCAGATCATGGACGCGACGGCAATTCGTCGAGCGCTTCGACGAATTGCACACGAAATAATTGAGCGAAACCCACAGCTGACCCATGTGGTTTTGGCGGGGATTCCGTCGCGGGGAGTGGAGATCGCCCAGCGAATCGCCGCTCTTATTCACGACGTTAAAACGATCCAGGTTGAGACTGGCGTCATCGATGTGGCGATGCATCGCGATGACGTAGGAACGCGCCCTGAATTACCAATCGTACGCGAATCAAAACTTCCTTTGCCGCTCGAGGAACGGACCGTCATCATTGTCGATGACGTTCTTTATACTGGCCGCACTGTGCGTGCGGCAATGGACGCCATCAATTCCTTCGGACGGCCCGCTCGAATTCAACTTGCCGTGCTGATTGACCGCGGCCATCGCGAGCTGCCCATCCGCCCGGATTATGTTGGTAAGAATCTGCCAACTTCGGGCACCGAAAAGGTGCGCGTACGCCTCGAACAAACCGATCGCGAACCAGACGAAGTCCGCCTGCAAAAACAATGAACCCATTCGCTGGACCATGACTACACGCTGGACACGAAAGGATTTGCTGGCCCTGCGCGAACTGTCGGCGGACGAAATCAATTTCATTCTCGAGACCACCGACGCATTCAAACAAGTCGGTACCCGCGAGATCAAAAAAGTGCCGTCGCTACGCGGAAAGACATTGGTAAATTTCTTTGTCGAACCAAGCACACGGACGCGCACCTCTTTTGAGCTGGCTGCGCTGCGGCTGAGCGCCGACGTGATCAATATCTCGGCTAACGCTTCCAGCCTGACCAAGGGCGAAACGCTTAAGGATACCGCCCGCAATTTGGAAGCGCTGCATGCCGATATGTTTGTTTTACGTCACCGTTCAGCGGGCGCCTCGCAATTCCTGGCAAAGCGGCTGAAAGCCAGCGTAATCAATGCTGGCGATGGAGCGCACGAGCATCCGACCCAGGGGCTTCTCGATCTCTACACGATTCGTGAGAAGCGCGGAAAAATCCGGGGACTACGCGTCGCGATCATCGGCGACATCTTATTCAGTCGAGTTGCTCGCTCGAACATTTTTGGTCTGCTCAAGCTGGGCGCGCACGTGACACTGGTCGGCCCAAGCACATTGGTGCCGCGCGAATTTGAGAAACTCGGAGTCGCAGTTTCGCACAAGATCGACGATGTGCTGCCCACCGCAGATGTGGTGAACCTTCTGCGGATTCAGCACGAACGCCAGCGGAGAGAATATTTTCCCGGCGTCGGGGAATACATTCGGTTGTTCGGTCTGACTAAAGAACGAGCAAAACTTTTGAAGCCCGATTGTCTGGTCATGCATCCCGGCCCGATTAACCGCGGCGTCGAGATCGACAGCGAAATCGCTGACGGATTGCAAAGTGTCATTCTCGATCAGGTCACCAACGGTCTCGCTGTGCGCATGGCCGTTCTTTATCTGTGCGGAGGTATCTCGACGTGAAGCTGGAAAGTTGGCCGTTCGATCAGCCTCCTCACTGCGCGGTCGTAACGATTAAAAAGATTATTTCCTGCGAGCTGCCGATCTTGTTTGTCAGTCACGACGAAGATGACCATGGTTGGCAATTCTTAAGTGGCGAGCTGCTCAGCAGAGAGCACGCATCAGTCGTCGCGCTGAATGAAATCGTCGAACTCGATCCGAATATTCTCAAACTCGCCGACATGCCAGTAGGATGGGTTGCCAGGCGTCCTAGCGCGAGCGCCGGGTGGGAGAGGAAAACGCGTCGATGAGCGCGACAATTATTCGGCATGGTCGGGTAATCGATCCCGCGAACAAACGGGACGGAATCGCTGATATTTACATCTTCGACGGAAAAATCGTCGGCTCGCAATCCGCAATCCGAAATCCGAAATCCGAAATCGAAGAGATTGACGCGAAAGGCTTGATCGTTGCTCCCGGCCTGATCGACATGCATGTGCACCTGCGCGAACCGGGATTTAGTCACAAGGAGACGATCGAATCGGGCGCGCGCGCGGCGGCGGCGGGCGGATTCACAAGCATTGTCTGCATGCCGAATACTACTCCCGTCCCGGATAATCCAGGCACGATTACGTGGATCAAGAATCGGGCTTCCGCCATTGCGTGCGTGAACGTTTTGCCAACCGGCTCAATTTCCAAAAATCTTGCGGGCGAAGAACTCGCGCCAATCGGGTCGCTCGCGCAGGCAGGCATCGTGGCAATAACGGATGACGGTCACTGCATTCAAAACCACGAAGTCATGCGGCGCGCGGTCGAATATGCGCGCATGGTTGGCGTCCCTGTGCTCGATCATTGTCAGGACTACAATCTAGTCGGCAATGGTGTCGTGCATGAGGGTTATTGGAGCACGCTGCTTGGGTTACCCGGCTGGCCCTCGGTCGGCGAAGAAGCAATCGTCTTGCGCAACATTTTACTGGCAGAGCTTTGCGATCATCCGATTCACTGTCAGCACGTCAGTTCAGCCGGAAGTGTGCGACTAATTCGGGAAGCACGCCAACGCGGGATAAAAATAAGCGGCGAGGTTTGTCCACATCACATCGCACTAACCGACGAAGCAATCCAAAATTTTGATACGAACTTCAAAGTGAATCCGCCTCTGCGCTCGCAAACGGACGTCGACGCACTTCTGGATGGCATCGCTGACGGGACCTTGTCGATTCTATGTTCCGATCACGCGCCGCACGCGGCTTTCGAAAAAGAAGTTGAGTTCGATGTCGCGCCGTTCGGAATCATTGGATTAGAAACCGAACTCGGCCTTTTCATTGATCTGCTCGTACATAAGCACGCAAAGATCGACATTGTCCGTTTGATCGAGATGTACACCGTCGAGCCGGCACGACTGTTAAAACTGGATTCCGGCACGCTCTCCGCAGGCGCGCGGGCGGACGTCACCTTCATCGATCCGGCCGCTGAGTGGACCGTTA
>Ga0066903_100002965_pt1 | contig 13598 bp, 13 predicted proteins | sample PanSoiMetaGPlot1_FD_67491 | JGI IMG/M metagenome (GOLD analysis project Ga0066903, IMG submission 67491) | Tropical forest soil microbial communities from Panama analyzed to predict greenhouse gas emissions - Panama Soil - Plot 1 (version 2) | ecosystem: Environmental > Terrestrial > Soil >... | reverse complement strand
GCCAGCCCGGCGGCCACGACGTTCTTGGCGACCCAGCGGCCCATGTAGGCAGCGCTGCGATCAACTTTGCTCGGATCTTTTCCGGAAAACGAGCCGCCACCGTGCCGGCCCATACCGCCATAGCTGTCCACGATTATCTTTCGACCGGTCAGCCCGGTATCACCTTGCGGGCCGCCAATGACGAAGTTGCCGGTCGGATTAACGAGAAACTGCGTGTCGTCGCTCAGCATCTCAGCCGGCAAGACTTTCTTGATGATCTCTTCGACGACGAAGCTCCGAATTTCGGAATGTTTTACATCGCGTGTGTGCTGCGTGGAAACCACCACGCAGGAAATGCCGATCGCCTTCCCGGTTTCATAAATCACCGAGACCTGCGATTTGGCGTCCGGTCGAAGCCAGCCCGCTTTCCCGCTCTTGCGGACGCGGGTGAGCTCGCGTCCGAGCCGATGCGCGAACATGATTGGCGCCGGCATGAGTTCGGGTGTTTCGTCACAGGCGTAACCAAACATCAGGCCCTGATCGCCCGCGCCTTGTTCGGCCGTTTCCTTTCCTTCTGCGGCGCGCGCGTCCACGCCTTGGGCGATGTCAGGCGATTGTTTCGTGATGATGTTCTGGATCTCGATCTTGTCGGCATGAAAAACGTCGTCGTCATTGACATAGCCGATCTCGCGCACAGTCTCGCGCACGATTTGGTCGATCGGGAGTACGGCTGTAAGCGGCTGGTCGTCAGGAAGACTCGGGATCGTGATCTCGCCACCGACGACCACGATGTTGCTCTTGGCGTAAGTTTCGCAGGCGACGCGACTATGCCGGTCTTGCCGAAGGCAGGCGTCGAGGACGGCGTCGGAAATAGCGTCGCAAACTTTGTCCGGGTGACCTTCACCGACCGATTCGGAGGAAAAGATGTAGCGACGGGACATAATAGAAGTGACGAGTGGGCTAGTGACGAGTGGCTAGAAAAGAAATCAAGCGACAGGCAACATATTGACCGATCATGATATGTAGATATATCGTCTGGGAGCGGCGATGACGTCAACCATTAATTTGCTGCGGCTCCTGGCCGATCCGACGCGCTTACGGTTGCTTCTTTTGCTCGAAGAAGAAGAGCTCTCGGTCGCGGAATTGCAGAAAATTCTGAACATGGGTCAATCGCGCATCTCGAGCCATCTCGCGCAATTAAAACACGCTGGAGTCGTTGAGGATCGTCGCGCGGGAAAAAATGTTTACTACGGCGCGAGCAAAATTGCGGGACGAAATGGGGCGAGCGGTCGCGTCCGGCAAATAATTGAGATTCTCGCACGCGAAATTCCGGAAGCAGGGCGCGACCGGACCGCCTTGAAACTCACTTTGCGCAAACGTCAGGACAAGGCGCGCGAATATTTCGACGAGCTCGCTGGAAAATTCGGGCGCAGCTATGTGCCGGGCCGTTCTTGGAAAGCGCTCTCGCACGCGCTCATTTCGCTCGTCCCGAAATTGACAATTGTCGATCTTGGCGCGGGTGAGGGAACCCTCTCGCAACTACTGGCCAAGAGTGCGCGCAAAGTGATCGCAATCGACAACTCGCCCAATATGGTCGAGTTCGGTTCCAAGCTGGCCAAGAAACACGGCTTTAGGAATCTCGAATACCGGCTCGGCGATTTGGAAGACCCGCCGGTTGCAAAGAACAGCGTCGATCTGGTTTTGTTGAGCCAGGCTTTGCATCACGCGATTAAACCGGAGCGCGCAATCCGCGCCGCGCATCGCGTTTTGAAAAAAGACGGGCGCATTGTCGTTCTCGATTTGCTCAGTCATCGCTTCGAGAAAGCGCGCGAACTTTACGCCGACCGCTGGCTCGGCTTCAGCGAAATGAAATTGCACGAACTGCTGGAAAACGCCCCCTTCCGCGAAATTGAAGTGAGCGTGGTTTCGCGCGAAAAACAAAACCCGCAATTCCAGACAATTTTCGCGACCGGCGTTAAGTGAACGAGACGTTGAACTTGCCTGTCTAACTGTTGCCATTGAACCTTAACGAACCTGAATCTGTTCCAATGAGCGGCTTCTTCGAGGAACTGAAGCGGCGCAAAGTGTATCGCGTTGCCATTGCCTACATCGTCGCGAGCTGGGCGCTCGCACAAGGTCTCGCTCAAGTTCTTCCGGTTTTCGAAATTTCGAATTCGGTGATTCGCATCGTGATCGCGCTCTTGCTGATTGGTTTTCCGGTCGCGCTTGTTTTGGGGTGGGTGTTTGATATCACGCCCACCGGAATCCAGCGGACGTCCAAAGCGGATGCGCGGCAGGTGCCCGCTTCACATCGGCGGCGGAATGTGCTCTGGCTTGCCGTCGCCGGCATCGTCATTTCTTGCGCTGTAGGATTTTTTGTACTTCCACGCGCCGTCGCACACAAGGTCGACAAATCGATCGCGGTTCTTCCGTTTGAAAATCTGAGCGACGAAAAAGAGAATGCCTATTTCGCGGACGGAATTCAGGACGACATCCTGACGAACCTCTCCAAGATCGGTGACCTGAAGGTAATTTCGCGGACATCGGTCATGTCATACCGCGGTCGCGCGCCGAGTGTTCGCGAGATTGGCAAAACTCTTGGTGTCTCGACGATTCTGGAAGGGAGCGTGCGTCGAGTCGGCAATCGCGTCCGAGTAAATGTGCAGCTGATCAACGCGGAGAACGATCAACACGTTTGGGCTGAGGATTACGACCGCGATTTGACCGACGTTTTTGCGATCCAAACCGATCTGGCCCAGAAAATCGCAAACGAATTGCAGGCAAAGCTTTCGCCGACCGAAAAAGCGCACATCGAAAGCAAGCCTACCGAGAACGCCGATGCTTATCTCGCCTTTGTCCAGGCACATGACTTTTCCTGCGCTTATGAGGATTTCGACAAGCTGAAGCAGAGCGAGCAGAAATATGAGCGCGCGATCGAGCTCGACCCAAAATTCGCGCTCGCTCTCGCGGGGTACTCGCAGTTGGAAAGCTGGATCGTGCACACGTTCGAACGGACGTCACAACGCCGCGAAAAAGCGCGCACTCTGGCGGAGCAGGCTCTACAGTTGCAGCCTGGCCTGCCCGAGGCGCATCTCGCCTTGGGTTACTCACTTTATTGGGGTGATAACGACTACGACGCGGCGCTTAAAGAATTCGAAATCGCACAGCGCGGCTTGCCGAACCAATCAGACGCGTATCTCGCCATTGGTGCGATCCAGCGCCGGCAGAGCAAATGGACGGAATCGACGGCGAACATCGAAAAGGCCGTTAGTTTAGATCCGAAAGACTTCTGGCCGCTGCAAAATCTCAGTTTCAACTATGCGATGCTTCGAAATTACGATGCGGCCAACAAAGTCATCGACCGCGCGCTGGCTTTGAATCCGACGGCATTGGGACTTTGGGAGATTAAGTCCAAACTGGCGATCGCGGAAAAAGGTGATTTCAGTGTCGCCGAGAAAGCCTTTGAATCGGTGAAATCGGTTCAGCTGACCAGTGAGCAGAAGCTCAAGACGTCAAGTGGAAGGGTCGATGTCTATCTTTTGGAGCGCAAGTTCAAGGAAGGGCTTGCTGAAGCGGAAAAACTGCCGGACAACCAGATCGCAGTTTTTCCAGGAGCTCTTGGCGCAAAGTACTACGTGATTGGTTTTGCGCGAAAGGCACTCCACGATGAGCCTGGAGCACGTGCAGCTTTTCTGAAAGCGAAGAGCGCCCTTGAGAACCAACTCAAACAAAGCTCCGATTCACCAGACCTGCATATTCAACTGGCAAAAGTGCTTGCGCAGTTGGGTGAAAAGGATTCTGCGCTGGCCGAGGCGCAACGCGCCACCGAATTGCTTCCTGAAAGCAAGGACGCGTTTGGCGGGCCGGAAATTACGGAAGGGGTGGCCCAAGTGCATGCTATCCTAGGTGAGAGCGGGCGGGCAATCGAACTTCTGGATGGATTATTGAACCGGCCGAGCGCGGTTACTGCACAAGCTCTGAAAATAAATCCTATCTGGGACCCAATCCGCAGCGACCCGCGCTTTCAAGCTTTGATCGACAAATACGGTGCGAAAGCTTAGTTGGCTCGCGCCGTTGCTGATTTTTGCGAGCGCAGCACCGGCGCAGTGGAGGCAAATCTCCAGTCAATCGGAACCGTCCCCTGCAAAAGGCCTCGAACATCGTTACCTCGTGGCCGAACATTCTGGCAGCGGCGAGCGCGCGTCGCTTGAGCTGGCGGTATTCTCCACAAAATCGTGCCGGCTCCGGATTGTGGATCAACCAAGCGAGCCGCGTCTGGAATTGGAGGAAGCGATGCGGCGGGGCAATTTTCTTGCCGGAGTGAACGGTGGCTATTTCGATCCCGAGTACAGACCGATCGGCCTGCTCATTGTCGATGGAATGATGCTCGCTCCGTTACGGAATGCGCGCTTGCTCAGCGGCGTGCTTAGCGCATCTGGGAAAAGAGCCCAAATTTCCCGGGTAGCGGAATTTTCGCTTGCCCAAAAACCGGACGCAGCAGTCGAATCCGGCCCGATGATTGTCGATCTCGGCAGATCGGTCCGCGGCCTGGAATCGACGAAACTTGCCCGTCGAACCTTCGCGGCGATCGGCGGCGGCGATAAAGCCGCGCTCGGATTTTGTTCAGACGTGACTCTGGCGGATCTCTCAAACATTGTCGCGCTCGTCGCAATTCCCGAGTTCAAGATTCAGCGCGCCCTGAATCTCGACGGCGGCAGTTCCAGTGCGTTCTGGTTCAAACGCGCGAATGGGAGCGCGTTTTCGATCTCGGAAGAAAAAGTCGTGCGCGATTTTGTGGCGATTGTGCCGAAATAATAGAGATGCGCACTTTTGGCGGGTTTAAATCGGGAGAAAAGTTTTTCTACGGCGAAGTCCGTGACGAAGAAGTTCACGTTCTGGCCAAGCCGTACTGGATCGACATCGAAGCAACGGGTGAAAAACGGAAGCTCAATGAGGTGGATGTCGATCTTCCGGTCGCGCCGTCGAAGTTGATTGCGGTCGGATTGAATTACGCCGATCACATCGCCGAGATGAAACGGACGCCGCTCGGGACTCCTCTCATTTGGTTTAAGGCACCGAGTTCCCTCCTTGCTCATAATAAAAGCATCGAGATCGCGTTTCAGAAACATCAAACCGATTACGAAACCGAGCTCGGCGTGGTCATCGGTCGCCCGGCGAAAAATGTTTCCGCTGACAAAGCGCTCGATTTTGTTTTCGGTTACACGATCGGCCTCGACATTAGCGACCGCGATTTGCAGAAGTCGGAAAAGCAGTTCGGCCGCTGCAAATCGTTCGACACCTACACACCGGTCGGCCCGTTTGTTTACGCCGATGTCGATGTGCGCGATCTGCCGCTGGAATTGCGGCAAAACGGCGAGCTGCGCCAGCGAGCGCGTACCAGCCAAATGATCTACCCGGTCGCAGAAATCGTTTCGTTCGCGAGCCAATCGCTCACGTTGATGTCGGGAGACGTTATTTTGACCGGTACTCCGTCAGGCGTCGGACCAATCCGTGCCGGCGACCAATTGGAAGCGCAAATCGGTGACTGGCCGCTGCTGCGCAACCGCGTAATCAATGCCGGCTGATTGCCAGCATTACATCCTGCGACAGTAGCGGATGCGAAATACAAATGACGTTCCGACTAAAAGGCGCGTCGCTGGAAGAAAAGTGAAAAGTTTTGCTCGACTCGCGTCCAACTGTTTTGGAATAAAGGGGATGTGCCGAGCAGTTAAATTCAACTCCGCCGAAACTATGAAAACATTGCTTATCTTTTGCCTCAGCTTCATCGCCTTGAGCGCGTTGGCGCAAACACCGCAACAGCGCCCGGCGCAGCCGCCACCGCCGCCACCGAACGCGCCGCCCGCTGCAGGTGCACCAGCGCAACCTGGCGCGCCGGCGCAACAACAGCCGGGTGCGCCCGCCCAACCTGGTGCTCCAGTTCAACAACCACCTGCCGGCATGCCCGCGGGCGCTCCAGGAATGTCGCCGGCTGGCGGTCCGCCGACAGGCGCACCTCCCGCCGCAACCATTACTGCGACGCTGGCGCCAAGTCCGGTTGCGGCACCGACTCCTGAAGTCAGCGGTTGGAGCAGCAATTTTATTATCGACAATTTTCGAAAGGGCGGCCCGATCATGTGGCCGATTCTGCTCGTGTCGATTGTCGCTTTGACAGTCGTGATCGAGCGAATCTTTTGGTGGGGCGGACGTTGGTTCCGGCGCGACCCGAAACGGATCGAAAAGGTCTTCACCGCCGTCGAAGTCGGCGACGTCTCGGAGGCATCGCGGCTTTCGCGTGACTCGCGCGATCCTGTTCTGCGCATGATGTGGAACGGGTTGAACCATCAGCACGCTTCGTTGCAGGGCGCGTTGCAAGTGGCGGCGGGTATCGAGATCAAGCGCGCCGGCCGGTTTCTGGTGGTGATGGACACGTTGGTCACACTCGCTCCGTTGCTCGGGTTGTTGGGAACGGTCACTGGATTGATTCGGTCCTTCCGGTTCCTTGGCAACGAAGAGCTGGCGATTCAAGCCGTGACCGGGGGTATCGCGGAAGCGTTGATCGCTACAGCATGCGGTCTGGGCATCGCGATCTTCTCACTCATTCCCTTTAACTTTTTCACGTCGCGCGTGTCTAACTTAGAGTTCGAACTGCAAACGGCGGCCACGAACCTCGAAGTTATGCTTGAAGCCCAAAGACCAGGACGGCGTGAGGAAGTCTCGATCGCGGGTCACGCTCCGCCGAGCTCCGCCAAAGGCTCCTCCATCTAGGATTGTATGCGCGTCAGCTCACCAGTTCCCCATAAGAAAGCGCGAATCGAGATCATTCCGTTGATCGACATCATGTTCTTTCTGCTGGCAAGTTTTATGATGGTGAGTTTGAGCCAGGTTCACATGAAGGGGATCAAGGTCAATCTCCCGACCGGGCAACGCGGTGAAACCCAGTCGAAAAAGGACTACATCAGTGTATCAGTCGATGCCAACGGGAATCCTTATTTCGACAAGACGGAGATGAGCTACGATGCGCTGACCGCTAAACTGAAACAAGTCCACGACGAAAATCCCGAAGCAAAGGTGTTTATTCGGGGCGATGCGGACACCGTTCACTTGAACATCATCCGGGTGCTCGACATCTTGCGGTCGGTCGGGTTTTACAAAGTCGCTTTTGAAATCAAGAGCGAGTCTGCCAGGGGGATTCCAGGACCGAGAGGATAACATACATGGCTGGCGTGCTTCTTTACCGACCACCACCTCGCTGGCAATTCTGGATGGCGCTTGGTGGAGCAGTGTTTTTGCACCTGGCTGCGGTCGGTATCGCGGCGATCAAGCACGAACCGCCTCCAGTTGATTTGACCAACATTCCAACCGCGACCGTTGAAGCGACATTGCAGCCGGAGGATCAACCGACGCCGCCGCCCGAAGATATTCCCATTCCCGAGCCGCCACCAATTCCCGAAGTCGCGCCGGAATTTCACGAAGAAAAGCCGCCCCCTCCCAAGACTGCGGTGAAGCCGGCTGGTCCCGTGAAAGCGCCTCAAGCCGGAATACCCGGGACGATGTCGATCAGCGGTGCTAAGGCGATTGCAATTTATGCACCGAAACCTGAATACCCGTACGAAGCGAAGAGCCGTCACGTCACCGGCAGCGGCGTCGCAGTGCTAAGCGTTGACACGGGCAGTGGCAACGTCACCGATGCATCCATGGCGCAGAGCATCGGCAGTCCGATTCTGGATAACGCCACCACAAGCACGTTCAGACGCTGGCGATTTCAACCGGGTAAATGCGCACCGAAAGTGAAAGTCCCAATCACCTACACTCTGACCGGCGCTTCCTACTGAACATTTATGCATCTAGCCTCGCCCATTCCGCACAAACGCGCTCGGATCGAGATCATTCCGTTGATCGACATCATGTTCTTTCTGCTGGCCAGCTTCATGATGGTGAGCCTGAGCCAGACCCACATGAAAGGGATTAAGGTCGCCCTGCCGTCGGCAACGGCACCACCGCCCAACACAGTAAAAGATTACGTTTCAATTAGAGTTGGCGCAGGTAACGCCGTCAGCTTCGATGGGCAACTTGTAAACGATGACGAGATCTTACCCCGGCTTTTCCGGCTCCACGAAGCGAATCCGGGAATCAAGGTTTCAATTAGCGCGGAAGGAATGTCCCGCCACGGCGACGTGATTACCGTGCTCGATAAAGCCCGCCGCGCTGGAATCGAGAAAGTTGGCTATCAGATTCGCGCGGCGACGGGTGGCCCCGCCGCCGCTCCGGGCGCTCCGGGCGCGCCGCCACCTCCCGCGCCTCCTCGTTAATTTTCGATATCGCGTAGCGTTTTTTGCAGCGCTGCGATGGCTTTGGCGCGGTGACTGATTCTGTCTTTCAATTCGGGCGGCATCTCGGCAAACGTCTGCTCGAATCCGTTCGGCTGAAAAACCGGATCGTAACCGAAGCCGCCTGCTCCGCGCGGCGGATCGACAATTTTTCCTTCGACCACCCCTTCAAACGTGTTGAGAAGTTGTCCGCCTCGGGCCAGCGCGATGACGCACCGAAAGCGCGCCGATCGTTTGTCGGCTGGGACCGTTCGCGTGCGCAATTCGGAAAGTAGCCTGTCGATGTTCTCCTGATCGGTTGCGTCTTTGCCGACGTAGCGAGCCGAATAAATTCCGGGCGCACCGCCAAGCGCATCGACTTCAAGTCCGGAATCGTCCGCGATCACCAATAGGTGTTGATCCTGGAGTTGTCGATCTTTCGAGACGCGGACTGCTTTTCGGATTGCGTTCTTTTGGAATGTGCGGCCGGTTTCTTTTGGCATCGCGATTTCGCGAAACCGAGTCAGGTCGATCAACTCAAGATCTGTACCGAGTATTTCGCGAAACTCTCGAGTCTTATGAGGATTGCGGGTCGCAAGAAGCAGGTTCATTACCGGGAAACAAAATCTGGAAACCAGGAATCCAAGAAAAATTTTAGTTTCTTTTCCTGGTTTCCTGATTCATTTGTATGACGAGCGAGCGACGTAAACCTTATCCGTTCGACCAGATCGAGCCGAAATGGCAGACGATCTGGGACGAACGTCAGGTTTTTCGTGCGCCTAATCCGGGCGAGAAGAATTTCGATCCGAAGAAATCGAAGTTCTACGTGCTCGACATGTTTCCGTATCCGAGCGGCGCCGGTTTGCACGTCGGGCACCCGGAAGGTTACACGGCCACCGATATTATCGCGCGTTACAAACGGATGCTCGGCTTCAATGTTTTGCATCCGATGGGCTGGGACGCGTTCGGTCTTCCGGCCGAACAATACGCGATCAAAAGCGGCCAGCATCCGGCCATCACCACGCGTGAGAACGTCGCCAAGTTCAAATCGCAGCTGAAGCGGATCGGCTTTTCTTACGATTGGCAGCGCGAAATCAACACCACCGATCCAGCTTATTTTAAATGGACGCAGTGGATCTTTCTCCAGATCTACAATTCCTGGTTCAATCCAAAAACGAACAAGGCCGAGCCGATCAAAACATATCGGGGCAAGAATCCGGACGAAGTCCGGCTCGCTTACGTTGCCGACGTCCCGGTGAACTGGTGTCCGGAGCTCGGGACCGTTTTGGCGAACGAGGAAGTGGTCGATGGAAAGAGCGAAGTTGGCGGTTTTCCCGTTGTCAGACGCCCGATGCGGCAATGGATGCTGCGGATCACTGCCTACGCCGAGCGCTTGATCAACGAACTGGAGGGACTCGATTGGCCGGAGGGGATCAAATTACTTCAGCGAAACTGGATTGGGAAAAGCGAAGGCGCCGAGATCGATTTCAAGATCGACAACCACGATCAGAAAGTTCGCGTGTTTACTACGCGGCCGGACACACTTTACGGGGGGACGTTCCTGGTGCTCGCGCCGGAACATTCGCTGGTCGATCTGATCGTCACCGAAGAGCAATGGCCGGTAGTGCGCGAGTACCGTGAAAGGACCGCGCGCAAAAGCGAGCTCGAACGAGCAGAGCTCGCGAAAGAAAAAACCGGCGTCTTTACCGGTGCCTGCGCGATCAATCCGGCGACTGAACAAAAAATTCCGATCTGGATTGCTGATTATGTGCTCCTCGGTTACGGCACCGGCGCGATCGGCGGTGTGCCCGCGCACGACGAACGCGATCTTGAATTCGCCCGCAAGTTCGATTTGCCGATCGTCGAAGTTGTCCGACCGCTGGGAGACGAGCCTGCCCTCGGATTTGTTGGCGAAGGGACAGCTATCAATTCGCCGATCATCAACGGTCTGCCGAGCGCGGAAGCGAAAAAGAAAATCACAAAATGGTTGGAAGAGCGCGCTCAAGGCAAGCGCGCGATCAATTACAAACTGCGCGACTGGCTCTTCTCGCGACAACGATATTGGGGTGAGCCGTTTCCAATCGTCTGGCAGTCCGAGGGGGACGAGCACTCTGGAAAACATCGTGCGCTTGATGAATCAGAATTGCCGGTCATGCCGCCGGCGTTGGAAGATTACAAGCCAACCGGCACCGGCGAGCCGCCGCTCGCAAAAGCGAAAGATTGGATCCATTACTCAAACAAAGCCGTCCGCGAATTGAATGTAATGCCGCAGTGGGCGGGTTCGTGCTGGTACTACCTGCGCTTCTGCGACCCTCACAACGACAAACGATTCGTTGGTGAGAAAGCAGAACGCTACTGGGCGGGCGGAAATCATCCGGGCACGGTCGATCTTTACGTGGGCGGAACTGAGCACGCGGTGTTGCATCTACTTTACGCGCGCTTCTGGCACAAAGTGCTATTCGACCTTGGCTACGTTTCGAAACCGGAACCGTTTCAGCGGCTGGTCAATCAGGGAATTATTCTCGGCGAAGACAGCCAGAAGATGTCGAAGTCGCGCGGCAACATCGTGAATCCCGACGATGTGATCGAACAATACGGAGCGGACGCGTTTCGCTGTTACGAAATGTTTATGGGCCCACTCGAGCAAATGAAACCGTGGAGCATGCGCGGGGTTGAAGGGATCGCGCGGTTTCTCGCCCGCGTCTGGCGTTTGATTATGTCCGAGAATCAAGCCGGGCAGTGGACAGTATCGGCTGCTGTGCAGGATGTCGATCTTAACAAGGCGCAGCAGAAAATCTTGCACGCCACCATCAAGAAAGTGACCGAAGACATCGAATCGCTTTCGTTCAACACCGCGATTTCGCAAATGATGATTTTCGTGAACGCATTCACTAACGCCGAATGCATCCCAACCTCCGCGATTCGGACATTTCTGGTCTTATTGAATCCGTTCGCGCCGCATTTGAGCTCCGAGCTTTGGGAAAAGCTGAAACTGCCCGGCCAGATTACTGAGCAAACGTGGCCGGGTTACGACGAAAAATTCCTGGTCGAAGACGAAGTGGAGATCGTCGTCCAGGCGAACGGCAAAGTGCGAGACCGAATGATGATGTCGATCTGGGCGAGCGATGAAGAAATCAAAAAGGCGGCGCTTGCGCTTCCCAAAATTCAAGAACTCACGATGCGCAAACAAATTCGCAAAATCGTTGTGATTCCGAAAAAACTGGTGAATCTCGTGCTCGAGTAGTTAAAAAGGCGGCATGTGGAAAGAGTTCAAAGAGTTCGCGGTTAAAGGCAATGCTATTGATCTCGCCGTCGGCGTCATTATCGGCGCAGCCTTTGGAAAAATAGTCACGTCCATTGTCGAAGACTTGATTATGCCGCCGATCGGGCGCATCGCCGGAAACCTCGATTTTAGCAATCTCTACCTCCCGTTGTCGGACAAGGTCACGCCCGGTTTATCGCTCGCTGAGGCAAAGAAACTGGGACCAGTTTTCGCCTACGGCAATTTTGTTAGCATCACGATCAATTTCCTCATCGTCGCATTCTGCATATTTCTCGTCGTCAAAGGAATCAACAGACTGAAGCAGCCAAAGAGCGGTCCGCCGGTGGTGAAGGATTGCCCGGCCTGCGCGATGTCGATCCCGATTAAGGCGACGCGCTGCCCGCATTGTACGACGGATCTTTCCACGCGAACAGCCGCTTAACTGGCCCGCGGCCTGCTGCAAAATAGGGCGTGTCGCCCCGCGTCAGATATTTGGTTTCCGGAAATAAATACTTGCCTGGCGGAAGTTCAATGCTATCCAAGGGCGCGGTGTTTGGAGTGTGAAAAGCCTTAACCTGGCAGTAGCTCTTGGTGTTATTTGTTTTCTGGTCGGCTGCGCCGAGCAGGCTGCCGTCCAGAAGCCTCTCGCTGCCGTCGCAGCGGCAAACTCTCATCTCGGCCGCATGTCCGATGTTCGTACTACCGCTTACACCCAAATTGAAAAGGGCGGACGCAAAAACGCGCTCGGCAAGTATTTGTCCGGTCGCCACGTAATGAGCGCGGCCTCGGATTGGTCGCGTTTCCCGCTGGGGACGCGGTTTAGAGTTTGCAGCACGCAAGAGGAATACATCATCGATGATTACGGAACAGCCCTTATCGGCACGAGCACCATCGATCTTTACAAGCCGACCAAGCTCGAGATGAAACGCTGGGGCGTGCGCAATGTCGACATCGACATTTTGCAATGGGGCTCGGAACAAGAGAGCCTCAAAATTCTCGGGCCTCGGGCGAAACATGAGACAGCCCGGCGCATGATCGCCTCGCTGCAAAAGAAGACTCCCTCTTCCAGGACTCGCGCTGTTTCTGCCTCCGCTCAGGCCTCGGCCAAGACATCTGCCAGCCGCACTTTGGATTGATTAACGGCGCAGCCCGCCGATTTTCCCGGGAATGAAAATTCTCGTTACCGGCGGAGCCGGTTACATCGGGAGTGTTTGTGCCGAATTATTGCTCGATGAAGGTCACAGCGTCGCGATCTTCGATAACCTGAGCGAAGGCCATCGCCGCGCGATCGATTCGCGCGCCGAGTTCGTCGAAGGTGATTTGCAAGATCGACAATCGATTGAAAAGGCGCTGTCGAAGCAAAAGCCCGACGCAGTCATGCATTTTGCGGCGAATGCGCTGGTCGGTGAGTCGATGCTGAATCCGTCGAAATATTTTCGAAACAACGTCGCCAATGGTCTCAATTTGCTGGATGCGATGGCCAGGGCCGGCGTCCAGAAAATGATCTTCTCATCAACCTGCGCGATCTTTGGTCCGCCCGATCGCCTGCCGATCGATGAAACAACGCCGCTGCGACCAATCAATCCGTATGGCGAATCGAAATTGGCATTCGAGAAAATTTTGCGCTGGTACGGCGATATCCACGGATTGAAGTTCGTTTCGCTCCGCTATTTCAACGCCGCCGGTGCGTCGGCAAAATTCGGTGAAGACCATCGCGTCGAAACGCATCTAATTCCGAACGTGCTCAAGGTCGCGCTTGGCGAAAAACCGCACGTCGAAATCTTCGGGACTGATTACGAGACGCCAGATGGCACCTGCATTCGCGACTACATCCACATTATCGATCTCGCTCGCGCCCACATTCTCGCGCTCGATTCGGCCAAGAGCGATTTTTACAACCTAGGCACCGGCGGTGGCTCGAGCGTTTGCGAAGTCATCGATTGCTGCCGCAAAATCACCGGCCGCAAGATCGACATCGTGGAAAAGCCGCGCCGCCCAGGCGATCCGCCGCGGCTAGTTGCTTCGTCGAAGAAGATCAAAGCTGGGCTTGG
>Ga0066903_100002963_pt1 | contig 13601 bp, 12 predicted proteins | sample PanSoiMetaGPlot1_FD_67491 | JGI IMG/M metagenome (GOLD analysis project Ga0066903, IMG submission 67491) | Tropical forest soil microbial communities from Panama analyzed to predict greenhouse gas emissions - Panama Soil - Plot 1 (version 2) | ecosystem: Environmental > Terrestrial > Soil >... | reverse complement strand
CGGGCTCGATGATTGCGAGTCGGCACATCCACTCCGAGGCGAAGTCGAACGAGACCACGATGGGCGGCGCCGGCCCGCGCCGCGGGGTCGCGACGCACGATCCAGTGTCGGCATTCCACGTCAGCACTCGCCCGCTGCTTCGTTCTCGCGCCGCGATGACGACGCATCGTGCGTCGAAGACGCTGAGGAGGCTCTGCGCGATCTGCTGAAGCGTCCCGTGCAGGCCCGCTTCCACTCGCACGCCGTGCAGCAGTCGCACGACGAGCTCGGCGTCAGACCGGCGGCGCGCCCGGCGAGGCAGACCACGGGCGGCCGGTGCCACCGCCGTGGGCAACATATCGATCGTCGTCATGGAAGGAACGGCCGAGGTGTAGCGTAGCGCGCCCGCAGGTGGGGTGTATGGCCCGATCGACTGATCGACCATGGCACCAAGGTGCCAGTTCCGATCAATTTGCGCTTGATTTACAGGGCGTTCGACGAGAGCCGCGCGCTTTCACACAACGTCACGCGCGGCGGGGGCGATGCTAGACGGCGACTTCGAGCATCGAGGAGTCGTCGGCCACGGCGTGATGGTAGGCGAACAACGCGAGCTCGAGACGGTTCGAGACGCCGAGCTTGTCGAACACGTTCGAGAGATGATGCTTCGTCGTATTCGGGCTGATCGAGAGCCGCTCGGAGATCTCGCGGTTGGTGAAGCCCGCGACGACGGCGCGCACCACCTCGAGCTCGCGCGACGTGAGACCGAACTTCCGTGGCCCCTCCGCGAGGCCGTCGCCCGCTTTCAGGTAGTCGACCACGTCGCGCACGCGCTCACGGCCGACCCAGTGTTCGCCGGCCGCGACGGCTCTGATGCCCTTGTAGAGCACGTCCAGCGGTGCGTCCTTCATCAGGATGCCGCGCGCGCCCGCGCGCAGCACGTCGACGATCTGGGCGCCCTCGACGTGCGCCGCAAAGACGACCGTCCGCGTGAACCCGCTCAGCATCTGGAGCGTCGCGACACGGTCGACCGTCGGAATCAGGTGATCGAGCAGCACGACGTCGGGCCGCAGCTCGCACGCGAGCCGGACGGCCGCTTCCCCGTCGGATGCTTCACCGACCACCGCGAACCCCGGCTCGACGCCGAGGAGCCTCACGAGCGCCGCTCGAAAAATGAGGTGATCGTCAGCGATCACGACGCGGACCGTCGACCCGGCACTGCTACGCGCTGGCTTTGTGAATGACACGATTTCCGGAGCCTAGCACAGAAGAAATCGGCGCTTGCGAGCGCGGTGTATTGAGTGTGAAACAGGGACGTTTCGGCGTGCAGGACGCCCGTGGACTTCGGGGGGGAACCCCACTAGGATGGCCGCCCGAGGCCGACGCGTCGACGTGCACGCCGATACACCACCACCACCACTACCCAGGACGAAGCGCCAACTCGCCATAGCGGCGGTTTACGGCGTGCTCGGGGTGCTGGTTTGCGCGCCCGTCTTCGCCCGGCCGAACGGCGTCGGCTGGCTCGATTGGGATCAGCATCTCTTCTACTACGCGTCAGTGCTGAAGAGCGTCGTCGAATACGCGCAGCCCCCGTTCTGGAATCCGTGGTACTGCGGCGGCAACGTCTTATGGCAGAACCCTCAGGTGGCGCTCCTGAGCCCCGCGTATCCCCTGGCGCTCGCCGTCTCGCTGCCATTGGCGATGAAAATCAATCTCGCGCTGCATGCCTGGATTGGCTTCATCGGCATGCATCTCCTGCTCAGACGCGTCGTGGGCCTGCGCTCAATTCCGCTCACCGTCTTTCTGGCCACTGTGTTCGTGGGGTGCGGTGCGCTGGCGCTGCATCTGGCCGAAGGCCACAGCACCTTCCTGCCGGCGCTGTACCTGCCGCTCTACCTCTTTTGGATCTGTCGCGCGATCGAGGGACGTCAACTGCGGCAGGCCCTGCTGGCAGGTGCGACCTTCGCGCTCGCGATTGTCAACGGCGGCTTGCATGCGGCCCCGCTCATGGCCGTCAGCCTCGGGGTGTTCGGACTGACGGCGGCGGCGGTGCGAGGCCAGTGGCAGCCCCTTGCAGCCACGCTCATCGTGGCCGCGGCGGCCTTTGCCTTCGCGGCCCCGAAGCTCATTCCCATCGAACTGTTCCTCGAGAGCGATCGATTCACCGACGAGCGCGCGCTTCAGGTGAGCGACGTGATGTCGGTCGACATGGTGGTGCGGGCCTATCTCGGGCGCGACCAGACGAGGCGCCTTCGGCTGCCCGGCCAGGCGTACGGCTGGCACGAATACGGGAACTACATCGGATGGCCGGCGGTCGTCCTGATCGTGGCGGCCATCGGCTGGATCTTCGTCAAGCCGCGTCCCCGCGGCGACTGGCTATCGACGTCATTCGCCGTCACGGCGGTTGCGCTCTTCGTGCTCTCGCTCGGAGAGTTCGGCGCCTTCTCGCCCGCCACGCTCTCGCGGCACGTGCCCCTTCTCTCCCGCTTCCGCATTCCGAGCCGCTACACGATTGCCTTCGTGCTGTTCGCCGTCTCGGCCACCGGCGCGGCGCTGCGGGAATGGTCGCTTGACGACTGGCTGCCTGACCCTGCGCGCTGGATCGTGGCCGTCGCATGCCTGCTGGCCATCGGGGATCTGGTGTGGCAGAACAGCCGCCACTTCGCCGACGCCTTTCGCCAGCCTCCGCTCGCGCGGACGTTCGCATTCCTTGGCCGGCCAGGCCCACCGATCCAGGACGAACGCATCGATCCTTACCGGGGCGACGCACCCATGCTGCGCGCCCTGGTGGGCGGCCGCGCGACGTTCAACTGTTACGAATCGCTCCGGCTCATTCGGCTCGCGGATCCCTCGAAGCCGCTGGTCTTCGCCGAAGGGCCGCTGACGGCGACCCTCACCGGTTTCACGCCCAACCGGATCGACGTCGTTGTCGAAGCGGGGACGACGTCGTCGACGTTGCTGGTCAACCAGAATGCCGCGCCGGGCTGGACGAGTTCCATCGGACCGGCCGAGGCCGACGCGCGCTATCGCAACGTGTCAGTCGCTGTGCCTCCGGGCACACGCGGCCCGGCCTCGATCGAGTTCGTGCCACCTGGACTGGCAGCCGGCGGCCTCATCCTGACACTGGCTGTCGCGGGCTCCGCCGTGGCGTGGAAACGATCATTCTGAGCGGCCGACGGACTACGTCGCCTGCCGCCTAGTCGACCAGGCGTTGCCCAGCGTCGCGACGAGGATGATCGCGCCGCCGGCCAGGGCCGCGGTCGAAGGTCGCTCGCCGTGTACCAACCACGTCCACACGGGGTTCATGACAGGCTCGACGAGCAGCACGGTCGTGGCTTCGAACGCCGGGACGTGCGGAATCGCGCGCGCCAGACAGACGTACGCCAGCCCGATCTGCACGGCGCCCAGATACAGGATGATGGCGAGGTTGCCGGTGGTGATCCGGACCACCGGAAGCGCGACCGGCAGGACGGCCACGAACGCCAGAAGATTGCCGGCGACGACGGTCGCGAGCGCTGTCGAGCCGCTCTTCGTCTCGCCACGACCGCCTGCCCGCAGACCGATCAGCGTGAGCGCCCACGCCAGCCCGCTTGCCAGCGCGAGGACGTTGCCCGTGCGGGGATCGGGGGCGGTGGCGAAGGCCTGTTCGGCGCCCAGGAACAGGATCACCATGCCGGCTGCGACGGCGCCAAGATACATCACACCGCGGCGCGTGATCGGCTCGCCCAGCAGCGGCGGTCCCAGCAGCAGGACGTAAAAGGGCGCCGTCGACTGCAGGAAGATGGCGTTGGCCGCCGTAGTCAGCCGCGTCGCGACCACGAACAGCACCAGCGTCGCCGCATAGGCGGCCACCGTGGGCCAGACGCGCCGGGGCAGCCGGCGTCGGGTCTCCGGCATCGCCAGGCTCAGCACCGCCGCGGCGACCGCCGATCGGAAGCTCGCCACCTGTAGAGGCGTCAGCGTGCTCAGCTTGATGACGGCGCCGCCGGTCGAGAACAGCGCGGCCGCGGCGACGAGGAGCAGTCGAAAACGCACGCTTCACACGCACGGCACGACGCACCTGCCGGAACCGTTTGTCAGCTGCAGCACGTAGGATGCCGCGCGGAGCGAGGGATCGCTTGGAGTCACGCTGAGCGTCAGGACCTGGCCCTTCAGGATGCCTGAAAACGTCGCGGGCGGTGCCGGGTTGATGCTGATGGGACCCACCTCGATGCGATACGTGCCCCTAACCTCGAACGTGCCGTCGGCGCGAACAGCCGGTTGTGGAAACTGACCGTGGCCGCAGCCGACGACCAGATCGCAGCCGTCAACCGCCACAGACAGACATCCGCCGTCGCCGGTCCATCGGCCGATGGGCAGCGTCGTGTCGCGGGGCGGGGTCGGTGTCGCATCGCAGCCATCAACCAGGAGACAGACAAGACCGAGCGCCGCTATTCGCGTCAGCCACGTTCCCGCGCCGGCGAGCCGATTCATCGACCGCGTTGCTACACCCGAGCGACCATGCGCGGACACGACTATCGCTCCGGTGGAGGCCGACAAGCGGAGATCGTGACAAAGTTCTCTCCGAAACGCTGAAAGCGGCTCTCGAGCCCGTTGTCACACGTCTTCTCAGTAAGCCTGAAGTTGTAAACGATGACCGCTTGCTTTTGAGTATTCGGTTTAAAACGCCACCTCAACGCGTCAGGAATACACTGCGCAATCAAGACACCATTGCCTGTAATCGCTGACGCTGAGGTCACGCGACCATCATCGGCCAGTTGGACTTTGATAACTACGACGCCCTCAATCCTTCCATAGGCGGCAACTGAGGGGTACAAGGTCTCGGTGGCAGTCGCAACGCTTATCTGATTGTCGTAGATCGTCTCCTCCTGCTGACCGAATAGCCGAGTGACGACCAACGCTAGCGATACAACCGCGATTGTGATGAGCGTCGCAAAAGGCTTCATCGGTGTCGTCCTGTTTGATCTGCTCGTCGCAAGAAAGGGAGAACTGGGGTCGTTCTCGGGCGTTGACCCGGCACCCACATTATCGGACTGTGGCCCCTTCGCTTCATCTCGGAGTCGGCTGAGGCGGTTGACAAGTGCCCAGCGGGCCAAAGCACGGACTAGGCGCCACGTGACAGGACGAAGGACCGATCTTGCTCCGCTACAGGGCGAGGGTGCATAGTCTCCATGAAAAAGGGAGGCGCGCATGAGGCGCTTGGTCATTGCGACAATCGTGTGTGCGGCGGCGGCGCTCGGCGTGCTGACGGCACAAAACACCCAGAACCCGGCGCCCACCCCGGCGTCCACGCCCGGGGCGCCCGCAACGACGCCGCGGGCCGATCCGTACTTCAACAACCCGGCGGCCGGCACACAGACGTTTCCGCTCGCCGCGCCCGCCGGCCAGGACAGCCACGCGCTGACGACGGCGCCCCCGGGCGCGGTCAACCAGGGGGCCTTTGACCCGGCCACCTGGAAGTACGGGCCTGCCTTCAATCCGCCGCCCAATTCGAAGATCTGGAATCCGGTGAAGCTGAAGATGATGCAGGGCGGCAAGGTGACGGGCGGTACGCTGTTCAGCGCCACCGACCCCGCCACCTACTGCGCGATGGCGGCGTCGGGCTACGACTTCATCTGGACCGAGATGCAGCACGACTCGCGCGACTGGGAGCTGGTGGCGCGCATGTGGCGCACCTGTCCGTACGCGAAGGCGGTGCCCGGCGTGCGCGTCGCCTACACGGATGAGCGCGAAATTCAGCACGCGCTCGACGCCGGGGCCCTCGTGGTCGTCGTCCCGACGGTGGACACCCTCGAGGAAGCCATCGAGGCGCGCAACTGGACGTACTTCCCCCCGCTCGGCCGGCGCAGCAACGGAGGCGGCCAGGCGTTCGACGCCTCGATGTGGGGCGGCGTGCCAGGCGGCTATCGGAACACGATCAACGACAACATCGTGCTCGTCCTGATGATCGAAACGCTCGAGGGCCTCAAAAACGCCGACGCGATTGCGAAGGTGCCCGGCGTGACGGCCGTCTTCGCGGCCAGCGGCGATCTGGGCAACTTTTCGGGCTTCCGTCAGGGCACGCCCGATTACGAGCGCGCGATCAACATCGTGCACGACGCGGCCTTCAAGGCCGGCATCCGCCTGTGCGGGCCCCTTGCGTGGCGAGATCGACCCGACTTCACGTGCTTCCAGGCTGGAAGCGAAGTGGCCGCGATTACGCGCGGTGTCGCCGCCGAGCTCGGACCGCTCACCAACACGCAGGGCAAACCCGAAGTGGGCCCGTTTGCCGGACGATAGGAGGCGCAGATGATCACGTTTCCCTCGCGGCGTGAGTTCCTGAAGCACAGCGCTCTCGCCGCGGCGACGGCGGCGTGGGCACGTCCGGGCTTCGCCGACGGCGCGTCGATCGTGGCCGAGACGAAGTTCGGCAAGGTCCGCGGCGTCGATGCCGGCGGCATCAAGACGTTCAAGGCCATTCCCTATGGCGCGAGCACAGCCGGCAACAACCGGTTCATGCCGCCGGTCGATCCGCCGTCGTGGACCGACGTGCGCGACGCGCTCGCCTTCGGGCCAAGCGCGCCACAGACCGAACCAGGCGCCCGCCGGAACACCTCCGACCTGGCGGTGGCCGGCGCGGGCCTGCCGCGCGAAAGCGAAGACTGCCTGGTCCTGAACGTCTGGACGCCGGCCCTTGGCGACGGTCGCAAGCGGCCCGTCATGGTGTGGTGCCACGGCGGCGGTTTTGTGACCGGCTCCGGCTCCTCACCTGTCACCGACGGCACCAGCCTCGCGCGCCGCGGCGACGTCGTCGTCGTGACGCTGAACCATCGCCTCAACGTGCTGGGGTTCACCTACCTCGGAGCCGCAGGCGGCGCGGGGTTCGAACCGTCGGGCGACGTCGGCATGCTCGACATCGTGCATGCGCTGAAATGGGTGCGCGATCACATCGAGCGGTTCGGCGGCGATCCGCAGAACGTCACCGTCTTCGGACAGTCGGGCGGCGGGCGGAAGGTCGCCACGCTGCTCGCGATGCCCGGCGCCAAGGGGTTGTTCCATCGGGCGATCATCGAGAGCGGAGCCACCATCAAGCTGGTCGAGCGCGAGCAGGCTGCCAAGGTCGCCTCGGAGCTGATGTCCGCGCTCGGGGTGGCGCCCGGTCAAGTCCGCGAACTTCAGCGCCTGCCGGTCGATCGCATCATGAGCGCGTACTTCGCAACGGTCCGAAAGATGAACGTCGATCAGATGACGATGGGGTTTTCGCCGACGGTCGATGGCACAGTGGTGCCGCGGCACCCGTTCCACCCCACCGCGTCGGCTGAATCGGCGGGCGTGCCGCTGATGCTGGGCTCTACGCGCACGGAACTGACGCTCAGCGCCGATCCCGCCCTCTTCTCGCTGACCGACGAGACGATGCGCCAGAAGATTCAGGATCTCCTCGGCGATCGCTCCAGCAAGGTCCTGGAGGTGTACCGCCGCATCAACCCGTCGGCGTCGCCATCGGATCTCTATTTCCTGATCGCGAGCGACCATCGGTACAGCGCGCCCGTCATGAAGATTGCCGAAAGGCGCGCGGCGCTCGCGAAAGGGCCTGTCTACCTGTACTACTTCCGATGGGAAACGCCGCTGAACGGCGGGCGCCTCAAATCGCCGCACACGATCGAGATTCCGTTCGCGTTCGACAACGTGAAGACATCGCCGCTGACGAGAGACGCGCCTGAGGCGCCGGCGCTCGCCGACAAGGTCAGCAGCGCCTGGCTGGCATTCGCGCGCTCGGGCGATCCGAACACGCCGAAACTGCCGCGGTGGCCGGCCTTCAGCGCCGCCGATCGTGCCACCATGGTGTTCGACAACCAGAGCAAGGTTGAACGCGACCCTATCGGCGAGCAGCGCCGCGTCATGTTCGACGCCATGAACCTCGTGTGAGAACCGGGAGCCGCATGAATCGAATCGTCGCAACCCTGGCCGTGTTCGGCGTTGTCGCACTGACGCCGGCCATCCGCGTGTCGGCGCAGCTTTCTAACAAGGAGGCGCCGGTCGTCATCAGCCACTACCACCTGAACGTGACGAGCGTCGAGGCGCACAAGAAGTTCTGGGTCGACACGCTCGGCGGCACCGCCGAGAAGTTCGGCTCCGACAAAGTCGACGTCGTGAGGTATCCGGACGGTCTCGTGTTCCTGCACGAACGCAAGCCGACCGGGCCGTCGCGCGGGACAGCCTTCGATCACATCGGCTTCTCGGTTCCGGACGTGCCGGCGCTGACGACGAAGGTCGTGGCCAACGGGTATCAACTGACCACCGGACGCGAACCGGCGCCGGGACAGGCGGCCACGGCGGCAACCGGCACCGCGGCTCCCTACGGCCGGTTCTCGTACATCCTCGGCCCGGACGGCGCGAAGGTGGAGCTCGTCACCAACGAGGACAAGAGCGGCCCACCGATCAAGCACCATCACATGCACTTCATCAACAAGCAATACGTGGAGATGCAGCAGTGGTACATGAAGGCGTTCGACGCGACGCTGCGACCTGGCCAGACTGATTTCTTCATCGGCGCCGACCTGCCCGGCGTCGGGTACTCGCTCAACTTCTTCCGCTGGGAAGGCGATCAGAGCGTCACGCACGTTCCGACGAAAGGGCGCGTCTACGATCGCGTGGGGCTCGACGTGAAGAACCTCGAGGAGTTCTGCAGGAAGCTCGAAGGCAAGGGACTCAAGCCCACCGAGCCGTACCACCGCATCCGCGGGCTGAACAACATCGGCGTCGCGTCGCTCGTCGATCCGTGGGGCGTGTCGATCGAACTGACGGAAGGACTCAGATAATGAGAGCCCGAACGGCTGTCGCCCTGGCCATCGTGCTCGTCGCCGGCATCGCCGTGCGCGGCCAGGCGCCATCCGAACGGACGCCGGCCGAGGACCATCAGAACATGATGGCGCAGCTCGGCATCCGCGCTCTCCGTCCGGGGCCGAGCGGCAACGAGAGCGCCCCCAACCACGCCAACTACGACGAGGCGACCGCCAATCCGTTCCCTGATCTGCCCGACGTGCTGACGTTGAAGAACGGCAGGCGCGTGACCACCGCCGACGGCTGGTGGAAAGAGCGACGGCCGGAAATTATCGAGGACTTCGAGCGCGAGGTTCTGGGGCGCGTGCCGCGGAGCGTGCCGGCAGTCACGTGGTCGGTGGCGAACACGACGCGATGGACGATCGGCACACGCGAGGTCGTCGGCAGGCAGCTGACAGGCCACGTCGACAATTCGTCGGATCCCTCGATCGTCGTCGACATCCAGATGACGCTCGTCACGCCTGCAGACGCGGCCGGACCCGTGCCGGTGATGATCATGTTCGGCGCCGGACGCCTGCCGCAGGCTGACGGCGGCAGCGCCGGGCGAGGACGCGGTGGCCCGCCGCCGACGGGCAGCGATCCTCCGGCGACGGATCAACTCATTGCCGACGGCTGGGGCTACGCGTCGCTCAGCCCGACCAGCGTGCAGGCGGATAACGGCGCTGGCCTGACCAATGGCATCATCGGCCTGATGAACAAGGGGCAGTTCCGCAAGCCTGACGACTGGGGCGCATTGCGCGCGTGGGCCTGGGGCGCTTCGCGCGGGCTCGACTACCTCGTCACGCAGAAGGACGTCGACGCCAAACGCGTGGGGATCGAAGGCGTGTCGCGCTACGGCAAGGCCGCGCTCATCGCGATGGCCTTCGATACGCGGTTCGCAGTCGTGCTCGTCGGTTCGTCAGGCGAAGGCGGCGCCAAGCTGCATCGCCGCAACTGGGGCGAAGCGGTCGAGAATCTGACAGGAGCCGGCGAGTATCACTGGATGGCCGGCAACTTCCTGAAGTACGGCGCCGCCGATGCGTCGTTCGGCAGCAGAAACCCCGGCGACATCCCCGTCGACGCGCACGAACTGATCGCGCTGTGCGCGCCGCGGCCTACCTTCATCAGCTACGGCGTGCCCGAGAAGGGTGACGCGAAGTGGCTGGATCACCAGGGCAGCTTCATGGCCGCCATCGCCGCGGGACCGGTGTACAGGCTCCTCGGCGCGAAGGACCTGGGACGATCCGACGACTACAAGACGGAGAAGATGCCGGCCGTGAACGTCGGCCTGCTCGACGGCCTGCTCGCGTGGCGTCAGCACGACGGCGGCCACACCGACGGTCCGAACTGGAAGTACTTCATTCCGTGGGCGGACAGAATGCTCAAGGTTCAGAAATAGAAGGCAGCGACGAAAAACACGAAACCCGAAAAACCACATCAAAACCATGTGTCGAAATATCCGGACGCTCTTCAACTTCGATCCGCCGGCCACCGACGAGGAAATACGCGCGGCCTCGATCCAGTTCGTTCGGAAGCTGTCGGGATTCAACAAGCCGTCACACGCGAATGAAGCCGCGTTCGATCGCGCGATAGACGAGGTGGCCGACGTCGCCCGCCGGTTGATCGACTCGCTCGTGACGACGGCCGAGCCGCGCGATCGGGCCGAGTGGGCGGCACGGGCCAAGGCCCGCGCGGCTCAGCGCTTCGGCGAAGCCTCGGGCCGAACGTGACCCGCCGCGCCTATGCCGCGCATCTTCATCTGTTATCGCCGCGACGACACGGCCGGCCACGCCGGGCGCCTTCGCGACGCGCTATCCGCTGAGTTCGGCGCGCAGGAGGTCTTTCGCGACGTCGACACGCTCGGCCCCGGCGACGATTTCGTGCAGGCCGTCGACCGCGGCATCGCGTCGTGCCGCGTGTTTCTGGCGATCGTCGGCCGGCAATGGCTCACATCGCCGGATCGCGCCGGCCGCCGCCGGATCGATGATCCGGCGGACCACGTGCGGACCGAAGTCGCCGAGGCGCTCGAATGCGGCGCGCGCGTCATTCCGGTCCTCGTGCAAGGCGCGTCGATGCCCAGCCGGGCGGATCTGCCCGACAACATCCAACGGTTCGCCGATCGCAACGCCATCGAGCTGGACGACGACGAATGGGCCTCCGATGTGGGCCGGCTGTTCGATGCGATTCGGCAGGAACTGCATGTCACGCACCGACTCCGGGACGGGAGCAGCCGGCGCCTCGCGCTTCGCCTGGCGGCCCTCGGCCTTCTCGCGGCGGCCGCACTCGTCCTCGTGTTCGCGATCGCTCGCCGCCAGTCCGAACGAGCAGATCCGGCGGCCGTCTCCACCTCAGGGACGGTCGCGGCGACTGGGCCGGCGCGCGCCGGCCCCGCGAGGCCCGGCACTCAGACGCCCGTTTCATTTCCAGCCGGAGCTGAGGCGCGGATCGGCCCGCTCGTGTACGAAGCGCAGGACGCCAGCGTGACGACAAACGCCGACGCCCGGACGCTTACCCTCCGGATGCGGGCCACGAATCATTCGCAGCACGACGCGACCTTCTTCGATTCCGAATTCCGGCTCGACGTCGACGGCCAGCCCGTCGGCGCGACGAGCGGCAATAGCGACGTGGTTGCCGCCAACAGTACCAAAGAGCACGCGATCACGTTCCCGTTGCCGCCGCACGCCGCCGGTGCGACGCTGCGAGTGACGACTGGCGGAGTAACGGCCGACATGCCGGTGGACCTGACTGGGGATGCGGGGCTGAGCGCCGCTCAGGACAGCGCGCTGCGGCGCAGCGGGAAGCGAACGTTCGCCGTGCCGCTCAACCCCGACACGGCGCGCATGCGGTTCGGCGATCTGACGTGCGAGCTGCGCTCAGCGTCACTGCATCGCTACTCGAACAAGCTGGTGTTGACCTTCGACATGCGCTTCCGGAACGCCTCGCGGTACGACGCCGAGATCGGCGACGGCCACTTCCGCGTCCTGCTCGACGAGACGGTCCGTCCGCCCGTGAGCGGTCTGAGCACCATCGTCGCCAGCGAGAGCTCACGCGACGCCGCGATCGTGTTCGATCTGCCGCTCGAGGCGAAGCAGATTGTGCTTCGGACGCGATTCGGCGAGACGACCGTCGAGGTCCCGTTGCGACTCCCGCCGACGGCCTGACGCGGCTCATGCCTAGGGTTGCGCGGGCGGCGGTGCAGCAGGCTCGATCTTCAGGATCGCACCGAAGGTCTCGTCGGTCAGCGCGTAGATGTGCCCGTCCAGGCCCGGCTTCACTTCTCTGATCCGCTGCTTCAAGTCAGGAATCAAGATCTCGCGCCCGATCGGTTCGCCCTTCTGGTTGAAGAACACGCGCTGGATGTGCTGCCCCGTGTTGTTGCGCATGGCGCCGACAAACGCGTTGCCCTTCCAGGCTGGGAACTTGTCGCCGTTGTAGAACGACAGGCCCGAGATCGCGATCGCGGGCACCCAGAACACCACCGGCTCCTCGTACCCCGGCGCCGTAAAACCCTTGCCGACGATGGAGCCGTCGTAGTTCCGGCCCAGCGACACTTCCGGCCAGCCGTAATTCTTCCCTTTGACGATGAGGTTCAGCTCGTCACCGCCCTGCGGACCTTCCTCTGTCGACCACAGCTTGCCGTCGGCCTCGTTGAAGGCCATGCCGAGCGGATTGCGGTGCCCCAGCGTCCAGATTTCCGGCTTGTATCCCGCGCGGCCAACGAACGGATTGTCCGCCGGCACCGTGCCGTCGTCCTTGATGCGGAGGATCTTGCCGATGTGCGAGTTGGGATCCTGCGCCTTCGGCCCGTAGTTGCGATCACCGAGCGACACGTACAGCAGGCCGGCCGGATCCCATGCGAGCCGGGCGCCGTAGCTGCCGCTGGCCGGACCCCGGCTCTGATCCGTGCCCGGGCCGCCCCAGTACGCGTCGGCGACGAGGACGTCCTTGCCGTCGGCGAGCATCGAGCCGCCGTCCCACCGCGCGCGGTAGACAGCGGTCGTCGCGTTGCCCTGCCCTTCGCCAGGCTTCGAGTAGGCAAAGTAGATCAGCCGGTTCTGCGCGAACTTGGGATGGAGCGAGACGTCGAGCATTCCACCGAGACCGGTCGCCAGCATGTCCGGGAGCGGCCCGATCGGCGTCGGATCGAGGACGCCGTTGCGAATCACGCGCAAGCGGCCGGGCCGCTCGGTCACCAGCATGTCGCCGTTGGGCAGAAACGCGATGCCCCACGGACGATCGAGCCCCTTCGTCAGCACGGTCACGTGATAGCGCGCAGCGCCCACGCCGTAGTCCCACGGCCCTGATCCAAGCGTGTCGCGCGCGACCGGACCGCGTCCGCGGCCGCGGCCCGCCGGGGCCTGCGGCGCCTGGCCTCCGGCGGCGCCGCCTCCCGCGGGCGCCTGCTGCGCCGAGCCCGACGAACCGGACATGATGGCCACGACCGTCAGAGCGGCAGCCCACGGCGCCGCAAGCAGCACTCTCTTCACGGTGATCTCCAAAGAAGAAGCGAACCAGTGGATGAAATGTCGGAACGATAATAGCAGGCACATGAAGGACCATCGCCTGCTGGACGGCCGGGCCGTCCGCGACCGTATTCTCGACGACGTGGCCGACCGGGTGCGCCGGGCATCTCCCGTACACGCGATCGGCCGTCTCGTCTCCATCGGCATCGGCACGCACAAGGAAGTGGCCGTCTACGTCCGCGGGCAGGCCAACGCCGCAAAGAGAGTCGGCATCCCATTCGAGGACCAGACCTGGCCGGACACGCTCACCCAGGAGGAGTGCAAGGCGCGGCTGGTCCACATGAACGACGATCCCGACGTGCT
>Ga0066903_100002962_pt1 | contig 13601 bp, 11 predicted proteins | sample PanSoiMetaGPlot1_FD_67491 | JGI IMG/M metagenome (GOLD analysis project Ga0066903, IMG submission 67491) | Tropical forest soil microbial communities from Panama analyzed to predict greenhouse gas emissions - Panama Soil - Plot 1 (version 2) | ecosystem: Environmental > Terrestrial > Soil >... | reverse complement strand
GGCCCATCGCGGCATTTTGCTGCTCGCAGCAATTGGGTCGCTTTCGGAGCGAAGCGGGCATCCACAGAGAGCCGAATTTATGAGTGCACGCCGTAGTCGAGTCAGACTCTAGCGCGCCTGGAACGTGTCGCAGCTTGCGACCTGTCCCGACTTCAGCCCGTTCATGAACCAGCGTACGCGCTGCTCCGAGGAGCCATGGGTGAAGGCGTCGGGCACGACGTAGCCCTGGGTCTGACGCTGCAGGCGATCATCGCCGATGGCGGAGGCCGTCTGCATGGCGGCCTCGACGTCGCCGGGCTCGAGGAAGCGCCATTTCTCCTCCGCGTGGTGTGCCCATACGCCGGCCAGGCAGTCGGCCTGCAGCTCGACGCGAACCTGGAGCTGATTGGCCTCAGTCTTGTCGAGGCGCTGCTGCGTCTCCTGCACCTGAGGCAGGACGCCGAGCAAATTCTGCACGTGGTGGCCGACCTCGTGCGCGATCACGTAGGCTTGCGCGAACTGGCAGCTCTTGCTTCCGACCTCGCAGCCGCGGAAACGCCGCTCGATGTCCTGAAAGAATGCGGTGTCGAGATAGATCTTCTGGTCGTTCGGACAATAGAACGGTCCCATGGCGGTCGCGGCATAGCCGCAGGCCGAGCGCGTGGCGCCGGAGAACATCACCAGCGACGGCGGCCGGTAGGTCTTGCCCGACCGCGCGAAGATCTCGCTCCACTGCGCTTCGGTGCTGCCGAGCACCGCCGAAACGAATTCCTTCATCTGATCGGCCGGCAACCCCGCCTTGGTCGTGCCGGGCGCGGGCTGCGATTGCTCCGGCGAACCGCCGAGGCCAGACAGGATCTCGGCACCGCCAATGAGGTAAAGCGGATTGATGCCCAGCGCCCACCCGATGAGCCCCAGGAGAACGATGGTGCCGAGGCCGAGACCGCCGGCGCGGCCCAAGCCGGACGGCCCTTGGCCGCGCTGATCCTCGACCCGGTCGCTGCGCGGCAACTCATCAAGACGCATGACGGCACTCCAATGCTGTGTCAGCGGCGCGGCGGGCCGGAGAAGCGGTCGAACACGCTTTCAATGTTGTCGAGATGACGCTGCTCGACATCGCGGCCGACCTCGAAGCGATCTCCGAACACGGCTGCACCAACGCCGTCGTCCATCACGCCGAGCTGCTTGCTCAGATCCGAGAGGTCCTTCATCTGCGGGGCCTGGCCGGAGGGCATACGCGCGGAGCCGCCAGCCCCGCCAAGGATGTCGCGCAGGATCTGGCCGAGCACGTCGCCGCCCGGCGCCTGAGGTGCCGAAGGCGAGGGTCCCGCTTGTCCGCCTGGCGTCGGCATCGGTCCGCCTTGACCGCCCGGCAAGGTGAAAGGTCCGCCTTCGATGATCACGGGCTTGATGCGCCCCTCGCGAAGGCCCTGCTCCAGTTCGCGCAGGACGTATCCGAGAAGGTCGCCGCCCGGAGCCGCTTGACCGCCCGGGCTCGTCGGCATCGGCGACGGGACCTGCTGCGGACTCATCGAGGGGCCGGACGATGGCGGCGCTCCGCGTCCGAAAATCTGGCCCAGAATGTCGCCAAGCCCGCCAAGCCCGCCGGCTCCTCCGGACGGAGCGGCCGGCGCCTGCGACGCTCCCATTCCGGGCTTCGCGCCCATCAGCCCCGAGACCACAAGTCCTGCGAGCACCGGCAGCATCTTCTTGAGAATGTCCGAGCTCACCCCCGAAAGCTGCTGCGCCTGGTCAGCGACTGCGCGACTGACCTCGGGCGATCCGAATATCGCGGACAGAACGTCGTTCCCGGCGTCGCGTCCTTCCTGCGCGCAGGCGGCCCTGGGGTCGTCATAGAGGGGCTGCAGGTCTTCCTGCTGTCCCATGATGCCAAAGAGGTTGCCGAGCCCTTCGGGGGTTGCCGTCGACCGCTTGAGGCCGGTGGAAATGGCGGGAAGGAGCGCCGCCACCGCCGCCTGTGTCTGCTGCGGCGTCAATTTGAACTCGCGGCTGAGCATCATGATCGCCTCGCCGTCTCCGGCATCAGCCACGATTTCATGGAGGTTGGCCATCAGCGTATCTCCTGTGCGCATCGAAAACCGCATTGAAGGGAATGCAACGATTGAGACGGCGCGAGAGCGCCGCCGAAACGGACTTCAGTATGAACTGACCCAATAGGCCGCCGATGTTAGGCGGCGATGAAACAAGACGCTCGAATGCGCGCCGACCATTAGCCGCATAAAGAGATAACTGACTTCAATTGAAGCCGGCTCTTTAGCCGAATGGTCTGCGGGTCGCCCGTGCGACGGCTGCACCGCCGTGCGGCACACGCGCTGCCCCTCGTCTCGAGCAAGTGAACGCGCGCTGCTCGTTGAACCAAAACGAAAGGCCGACCCTCACGGGTCGGCCTTTGCACTTGCGAGAGTTACTCGCTGTTACGACATCGCGACGCGCGGTCGGGCGTGAACAGCACGATACCGTCCATGCCGGCAGGCGCGCGCCGGAATTGCGACCAATGTCATGTGTATTGCAATCGTGTTCCGGTGGAAGACCCGGTGAGGAGGTAACAATGGCGTTTTCAGCGCTCGATACATCGCAAAACTCACGCAACCAAGTCGCGTGCATGAAGACAAGAGGGATCGCTGCTATCGGTCGCTACTATACGAAAAGGCGTACGAACTCGAAGATCCTCACGGCGGAGGAAGCGCGCCGGCTATCTGAGGCAGGCATTAAGATCTGGCCAGTCTATCAGAACCGACATCGCGAGCCGGTCGACTTCAGCTCAGCAAAGGGCAGGCAGGAAGCCAAGGACGCGCTCGATTACGCCCAGAACGTGATCCATCAGCCGACTGGCTCCGCCATCTATTTCGCCGCCGATTTCGATGCGAGCCAAGCAGCTTTCAATAGCGCCATCCGCCCGCATTTCCAGGCCATCGCGGCGACCTTTGCTGCGGCGGGCGATCCATATCGAATTGGGGTCTATGGTTCGGGCGCGGTATGCAAGAGCCTTCTTGAGGCTGGGATTGTGCAGCTGACGTGGCTTTCACAATCTCGCGGCTTTCGCGGCACGCCGGCGTTCAAGGCATCGAGCCGCTGGAATATCCTCCAGGCGCTGCCGGTCTCGGGGTTCTGTGATTTCGATGATGATGTCGATCCTGACACGATCAACCCTGAGATAGGTGACTTCGGCGGGTTTCTCCTCGGCCAAGAGGTACAGCCGCAGGGCGTTGCTTTGTTGGGCGGTGGCGCCGCCGAGAGCATTACAAACATTCCCGTGCCGTCTCATCCGGTATTTGCACGCGTCCCGGCTTATCGCGGACGACCCTTGCATCGGGGTGAGGTCGGCTCGGACGACGTGAAGGCGTTGCAGGCGCGACAGAATGATCTCGGCTTTGGACGGCTTGTCGTCGACGGAGATTTCGGCGAGGCGACGGAGAACGCCGTCTTTCACTTCCAGGCACGAAACTCCGCGGCCGATGGAAGGCCGCTTGCGATCGATGGTGAAGTAGGCGCGTCTACCTGGGCTGCACTGTTCGGACCTGGGGCTGTCTTCAGCACCCAGGCGTTCGATGCCAATGCATCAATGCGAGACCTGGTTATCGATATTGCCGCATCCCAAATTGGAGTGGTGGAGCAACCGCGAGGTTCCAATCGCGGCCCCGAAGTCGACGTCTATATTCGCACCACCGGGCTCGATCCGGCCCAGGACAGTTTTCCATGGTGCGTGTGCTTCCTTTATTGGGTGTTTGATCAGGCCGCAAAACTAAAGCACAAGGAGAATCCGTTGCCGAAGACCGCCGGTGTGATCACACTTTGGAAGCTGGGACCCCGCACCGCAGCGCAGGTGGTGCGGAAATCGGAAGCAAATGCGCAGACCGTGAAGCCGGGCATGATCTTCTATCTCGATCTTGGCGGCGGCAAGGGCCACGCCGGGCTTGTGATCGAAGTGCGCCGCGATCACATCATTACGATCGAGGGTGACACTAACCAAGGGGGCGCTTCGGACGGCTTCGGCGTCTTCCGCCGCGAAGGCCGCCCCATCACAACAGGCGTGTTGCTTGGCTATCTTGATTTCTGCGATATCTAGATCGAGCGCCCCTTCAAAGCGAAGGGCCGGCGCTGAGGCCGGCCCTCGTGATTGTGGCGAACCGCAGCAAAGCTTACGACATCGCCGCCCGCACCCGGTCCGGGGTGAACGGCACGCGGCGGATACGCACGCCGGTCGCGTCGAAGATGGCGTTGGCGATGGCGCTCGATAACGGCCGCATCGATGGCTCGCCGGCGCCGGACGGCGCAACAGTGGGCCGGTCGATCAGCACGATGTCGATCACCTCCGGCATCTCCATGATGTCGAGGATCGGGTAGCTCACCCAATCGACTGTGGTCACGCTCTTGGTGTCGAACTTGGTTTCTTCCCAGATCGTGCGGCTCAGCCCCTGGATGATGTTGCCCTCGATCGTATGCTTGAGGCCAACCGGGTTGATGATCTGGCCGCAGTCGTGCGCGACCGTGAACTTCCGCGCGAAGATCTTGCCGGTCGAACGGTCGACGTCGACCTCCGCCACGATCGCGACGCGGGTGCCGTTGCGCTGGGCATAGGCCATGCCGCGGCCGGTCACCTTGGTCCCGGTCTGGTCGCGCCGCGGCGAGGGCCGCGATTGCCAGCCGGCTTTCTCCGTCGCCGCCTTGATGACGGCGATGTCGCGCGCATCCTTCACGTGCCGCAGCCGGAACTCGACTGGATCAACGTTGAGGGCGTGCGCGACCTCATCCATGAACGACTCGCTCGCGAACTGGATTTGCGGGCCGACCGGGTCGCGCAGATGCGACGAGCGCAGCGGCGAGGCGCGGTCGAGCAAGGGCGGGATCGTCTCCCAGTAGGTCCGCTTGTTGGCGAACTCGTAGGATTCCGCCGGGATGCCGAAATTGTCGCCGGACTTGAGCGGGACCCCGCGGAAGTGGCCGGCCAGCGTGTCATGCGGCTGCCCACCGTTGGTGTTCACGTCAACACGGGAGAATCCCTTGCTGACGAACTCGTAGGCGATCACCTGGCCGGAGGCGTCGATCGCGGCGCGGGCGCGGTGGATCGAGGCGGGGCCTTTCGGGTCCCAGCCGGTGCCCTGCTCACGCGTGTATTGCACGCGCACCGGACGGCCGGTGGCCTTCGAGAGCACGGCGGCGTCCATCGCGGCGTCGTCGGCGTCGCTGCGGCCATAGGAGCCCGGCCCGACCACCCAGATCACGTGCACTTTCTCGCGCGGCACGCCGATCGTGCCGGCGATGCCGTTCTGCACGAAGTGCGGCTTCTGCGAGCCGGTCCAGCAGGTCACTCCGGCGTCCGTCACTTCAACCAGGGCGCAGGCCGGGCCCATGCAGGCATGCGACTGGAACGGCCATTCGTACTCGGCCTCGACCACGCGGGCCGCGGTCCGGAACGCCTCCTCGACGTTGCCGACCTGCTTGCCTTCGTCCTCGTGCTTGCGCGCCGGGGTCTTGCGGATGTGGTCATAGAGCGCCGCCTGCTCGACGAACGGCGCCGGCACCTGCGACCACTCGACCTTGAGCGCCTGTGACGCCCTGATGGCGTCCCATTCCTTCTCGGCATAGACCGCGAGGAAACCCTTCTCGAGGTAGAATTTGGCGCCGGGAATGTCCTTGAGCGAGGTCTCGTCGACCTTGACCGGCACGGAGCCTGCGACCGGCGGGCGGATCATGCGCGCATGCAGCATGCCCGGCCGCTTCACGTCGGTGCAGTAATCCTGCTGGCAGTAGACGAGCGGCGCAATGTCCTCGCGCGACAGACCTTTGCCGACGATCTTGTATTGGCTTGGATCCTTCGGCTTGGCCTGGCCTGGGGCATAGAGCGGGTTGCCGTATTCCTTGTTCCAGGCGAGCGGCACGTTGAAGTAGCGGCCGCCGATCAGCTCCGCATAGGAGGCTTTCTTGGTCGGATCGCTCTTCGCATGCACGACGCCGTCGGTGACCGTGAGCTCTTCGGCCGGCAGGCTGAGCTTGACGGCCGCCAACTCGACCAGCACGCGGCGCGCTTCCGCCGCCGCCACGCGCATCTGCTTGCCGCCAAGCTGAATGCCAGTGGAGCCCGAGGCGCCGCCCTGGTTCACGCTGGTCGCGGTGTCGCCCATGATCACCTTGACGGACTTGAACGGCACGTCGAGCTCTTCCGCCACCATCTGGCCGATGGCGGTGAACAGGCCCTGGCCCATGTCCATCTTGCCGAAGAAGGCGGACACGCTGCCGTCGGCATTGACTGCGATGAAGGAGGAGAGCTGGTCCGGCGTCAGCGGCGGCTTGGTGGCGGACGCCTGCGCATGGGCGGCGTTGATGCCGAGCACCGCCTCGAGCGTGATTGGGGCGCCGAGCGAGACCACGAGCGCGCCCGAGGCCTTGAGCACCGAGCGGCGGGAGAACGTTGCAGGTTTTTCCATCCTGGTCATGATCGCCTCCTCAACCCATCATCTCGGCCGCGCGCTTGACCGCGCGCACGATGTTCATGTGCGTCCCGCAACGGCACTTGAGGCCGGTGAGCGCATTCTTGATCTCGGCGTCGCTCGGCTTCTTGTTGCGGTTGAGCAGCGCCGCCGCGGTCATGATCCAGCCGTTGATGCAGTAGCCGCACTGCGGCACCTGCTCCTCGACATAGGCCTTTTGGATCGGATGCGGCTTCTCGGGCGTGCCGAGGCCGGCAAGCGTCACCACCTTGCCGTTGCCGACCGCCGAAACCGGCGTCACGCAGGAGCGGATCGGCTGGCCGTCGAGATGCACCGTGCAGGCGCCGCATTGCGCGAGCCCGCAGCCGAAGTGCGGGTTGTTGAGCCCGATGTCGTTGCGCAAGGCATAGAGCAACGGCATGTCCGGATCGGCATCGATCGTATGGGCCGTGCCGTTGACGTTGAGACTTATGCGAGCCATGGGTGCATACCTCCCTGATTGGCTTTTTTGAAAGCGGCGAGGGCCTTCGCGCCCACCGCGGTCACGGTCGTAAATTCGGATTATTCCGGGTCGGAAAACTAGTCGATCCGCCTGATCTTTGGAACCCGCTTGTTTAACGCTGCGGCGACAGCGCGCGCACGGCCTGAAAAAGTTCCCGGACCTGCCGCTCGGCGATGTTCCGCGTGATGAACACGAGGCGGCTCGTGCGGTCCGCGTCGGGCCAGGCGGCGAGCTCGACCGGCGGATGGGTAAGATGCTGCACGCATTGCACCAGGACCGGCCCGCGGCAGCCCGCGACGTTGAGGAAACCCTTCACGCGCAGCAGATCGGGTCCGCGCAGCGCGATCAGCGTCTCCATGGCGCCCGCGAATGCGTCGAAGACGACCGGCTGCTCTTCGGTGAGCACAAAGCTCGCAATGCCGTCGCTGTGCTCGGCTTCCGCGACGAAGCCCTGCTGCCGGCGCTCCCCGGACACCGCTTCGGTCAGGCAGTGCGGGTCGAGCACGCCATCAACCGCGGTTACGATGGGCGCGTGCGGGTTGAGCGCACGCAAGCGCGCGGCGAGCGGTTCGAGCGCTGCCGCCCCGGCGAGGTCAGTCTTGGTGACGACAAGCCTGTCGGCAAGGATCACTTGCTTGCGCGCTTCGACCGACTCCTCGAGCGTCCTGAGCCCGCCGACCGCGTCGACGACTGCGACTACGACCTCGAGGAAAAATTCGCCGCCGAGCGCCCGGTCAGTCGCAAAGGTCTGCAGGATCGGGGCGGGGTCGGCGAGTCCGGAGGTCTCGATGACGACGCGCTCGAACGGCGGCACCTGGCCGCGCTCGCGCTCGGCAACGAGCCGCCGCAGCGCCACCTCCAGGTCGCTGCGGGTCGTGCAGCAGACGCACCCGTTGCCGATCAGCGCGACCTCGTCGGCCGTGCCGCGGACCAGCACGTCGTCGATCCCAGCTGCGCCATATTCATTGATCACGACCGCGGTGCCGCGCCCGTGCGGCGTAGTCAGGAAATGCCGCACCAGCGTGGTCTTGCCGGCGCCAAGAAAGCCGGTGACCACCGTCACCGGCAGGCGCGCCCCGCGCGCCCGCTTCTGCCGCCGGCCGAACGGTCCTGCCTCGCGCGATGGGAACAGATCGAGCATCGATGGACGAGTCCGCTGGCCTATCGACCGTCATGCCCGCGCTTGTCGCGGGCATCCACGTCTTGGGCGCAACAAAGAAAGACGTGGATGGCTGGGACAAGCCTCGCCATGACGAATATGCAGTACGATACTAGTCGAAGGCGCGGTGCGCGTGATCAGAAATCCATCTCCAGGATGTAGAGGCCGCCGGTGAAACGGTCGACCGTGTAGACGACCTCGCGTTCGTCGACGAACACGTCGTTGAGCTGGATCGAGTTGACCTTCGTCATGCGCGGCGCCGGCGGCACGAAGGTCGCGACCTCCTTGGGCTGGTACGGGTTGGCGATGTCGTAGGCGCGCAGTCCGCCGTTGAAGAAGGTGCCGAGCACGATCTGGTCGGACTTCCACGAGGTCGGGCCCGGCGTATTCTCGTGGATGTTATGGGCGCCGAAACGGCCGCCGCGATCCTTGTAGGCGTCCGGACTCGGCAGCGGACAGGTCGCGATCGGGACCGGGTTGGTCTCGTCGCGGTTGTCGAGGATCCAGATCAGCTTCGGCCAGTCGACGGCGTTATCCGACGTCGATTCGTCGGTCATCACCAGGAGGTTGCGGTCGAACAGCGGCAGCAGCGTGTGGGTGAAGCCGGTATAGGGCGGCGAGTTGTCGAAGCGGCTGATCGGCTTCGGCTTCGACTTGTCGGAGATGTCCATGATGAACATGCCGGCGTCGATATAGGCGAGGTAGAGCCGGTCCGGCCGCTCCGGATATACGTTGGTGTTGTGGGCGCGGTTGCCCTTGTCGAGTGCGGGCTTGGCGTGGCGCGCCGGCGGCGGCACGTTGTCGCCGTCGCGGGTGCCCGGAAGCCACCAGCGTCCGACTTCGGTCGGCTTCGAGGGATTGCGCACATCGAAGCAGCGATAGAACTGGTCGTCGAGCGGATGCGTCGCCTTGAAGTCAGGCGCGCCGGCGGCCATGTGCACGTACTCGCCGTCGCAGAACCAGAGCTGGTGGACGCCGCGCGAATGCGCGCCGCCGCAGTCCACGAACGCGATCGACTTCGGCTTCTCCGGCACCGAGATGTCAAACAGCTCGAAGCCGGCCGGCTTCTGTCCGACCTTCTGGCACTGGTAGGCGACCGCCATGATGTTGCCGGTGATCTCGAGCGAGTTCGAGCGCATGAAAGGCTGCGGCAGGTCGGTCTGCACCACCACCTTGGGCTTGCGCGGATCGGAGACGTCGAGAGCAGTGAAGTTCTTCGGCGCGCTCTCGTGCGCGAGCCAGATGATGCGCCGGCCGTCCGGCGCGATCTGGATCGACATGCCTTCGCCCATGCCGCCGAACCCGTCGAGCTCATGCTGGGCGAGCAGCTTGAAATTCCAGCAGACAGGGTCGTAGCTGCTCTGCAGCGGGCTCTTCTCGGTCACCGACATTGCGCACTCCTTCGCTGATGGGGCGGGGCACGACTTAGCGTGTTTCAGCCCGTGCCGAAAGCCGCCTGCCGGGGAGAGTCGTCGCGCGCCGCCGCGGCCGGCCGATGGGCAGGCGGTAATGCGGGAAAGGGCAGCGCGCGTGTCAACCGACCAGTGGCAAAACGTCCGCCGATGTGGTAAATTGTCGCCCCCTTAGACCGGGCGCGAAGCTCCGGCCAAGAAGATCGATCCATGGGAGGCTCGCATGGGACGGCTGCTGACTGCGATTCTGGTGAGTGCGGCGCTATTCGTGTGCGGCAAAGCAGTGATGGCGCACCATTCGTTCGCGATGTTCGACACGGAAAATCCGATCGAGCTTGAAGGAACGGTGCAGGAATTCAAGTTCACGAGCCCGCACACCTTCATTCTCCTCGTCGTCAAGAAAGACGGCGCTGAGCCGGTCACCTGGAACCTGGAAGGTGCGAGCCCCAGCGCCCTGGTGCGGGACGGCTGGTCGAGCAAGACGCTGAAGCCCGGCGATGAGCTGCAGATGAAGATCGATCCGTTGCGCAGCGGCGCCCCCGGCGGCGCATGGGGCGTCCAGAAGACCAAGTTCAAGGATGGACGGCCGATCGTGGTCAGCCACTAGCTCGAGCGATCCTTCGCTCGGCGGTGCGGCGACCCAGCGTGTTCAGGGAAGCGGTCAGGGAATGAGGATGCGTCATCGAAGCACGATCGGCGTGTTCACGCTGATCGCGGCGCTTTGCATGACCGTGGCCGGCGCGCGGGCGTTCGACGAGAGCAAGTATCCGAACTGGAAAGGCCAGTGGCTGCGCGTCGGCGGCGGCCAGGGCGCGCCCTGGGACCCCACCAAGCCGTGGGGTCCCGGCCAGCAGCCGCCGTTGACGCCGCAGTACCAGGCAATCTTCGAGGCGAACCTGCGCGATCAGGCAGCCGGCGGGCAGGGCACCGATCCTTCCTACCGCTGCATCCCGGTGGCCATGCCGCGGGTGATGATCGCGGTGCAGCCGATGGAGATCGTGGTCTCGGCCGACACCACTTACGTCATGCTCGAACTGTTCAGCATGCTGCGCCGGATCTTCACTGACGGCCGCGAATGGCCGAAGGAACTGGAGCCGTCCTACGCGGGCTATTCGATCGGCAAATGGGAAGATAGCGACGGCGACGGCCGCTACGACACGCTCGCCGTCGAAACGCGCGCGATCAAGGTACCGCACAGCTATGACAGCAGCGGGATCCCTTTCCACGAGGATGGCGAGGCGATCATCAAGGAGCGCCTCTATTCGGACAAGGCCAACCCGAACATCCTGCACAACGAGATCACGTCGATCGACAACGCATTGACCCGGCCCTGGACCGTCACGCGTAGCTACCGGCGCGATGCTAGTCCGCGGCCGCTCTGGTCCGAATACGTCTGCACGGAGGACAATCGCCACGTCCGCATCGGCAACGAAAATTATGTCATCGCCGGCGACGGTCTGTTGATGCCGGTGCGCAAGGGCCAACAGCCGCCCGACCTTAAATACTTCCAGCAGACGCAGAGGTGAGAAGACTTTCAAGAACGGGGCGTCGGATTCGGGCGCCGCGCCTTCGTTGTTGTGGTGTAAGGACGAGAACGTTGCACCCGATTCTGAGCGGGGCCATGGTGCTGGCGGCGGCGTTCGCGGTTGCGATTGACAGCGCCGCCGCATTCGACCCGGGCCAATTTCCGGACTGGAAGGGCCAGTGGCTGCGACGGGGCGGCGTCACCAACCAGGCCACCTGGGATCCGAGTAAGCCCTGGGGCCTCGCCCAAGAACCGCCGCTCACCCCGAAATATCAGGCGATCTTCGAGGCCAGTGTCGCGGACCAGAAGGCCGGCGGGCAGGGCAGCGATCCGTCCTGGCTGTGCATCCCGACCGCGATGCCGCGCGTAATGCTGGCCGTGCAGCCGTTCGAGATCGTGATCACGCCGGACACCACCTACATGATGTTCGAAATCTTCAGCACGCTGCGCCGGATTTTCACCGACGGGCGTCCCTTGCCGGTCAAGATCGAGCACAGTTACGCCGGCTATTCGATCGGGCATTGGGAGGACAATGACGGCGACGGCCGTTTCGACACGCTCCTCGTCGAGACTCGCGCCATCAAGGGCCCGCACAGCTACGACAACAGCGGCATTCCGTTCCACGAGGACGAACAGGCGGTCGTCAAGGAGCGCATCTATTCGGACAAGGCCAATCCGAACGTGCTTCACGCCGAGATCACGACGTTCGACAATGCGTTGACGCGACCGTGGACGGTTAATCGCAGCTATCGCCGGCTGCCCGTCAAGCAGCCGCTCTGGTCGGAATACATCTGCACGGAGAACAACCGCCACGTCCAGCTCGGCAATGAGAACTACGTGCTCAGCGCCGACGGACATCTGATGCCGACCCGCAAGAACCAGGCGCCGCCGGACCTGCGTCACTTCAGTCAGGAGAACAGGTGAGGGACAACGCCATGCTCCGCCGAGCTCCGATCGGTCTCATCGTCAGCGCGGCGATGCTGAGCATGACGTCGGCCGGCGTGCGCGCCCATGACGAAAGCAAGTACCCCGACATGCGGGCACAGTGGACAAGGCTCGGCGGCCCCCAGTTCGATCCGGACCGCCCGCCCAACCGCGGTCAGCAGGCGCCGCTCACGCCCGAGTACCAGGCGATCCTCGAGGGTATCTATGCGGCTCGCGCCGAGGGCTCGTTGGAAGGCAACAATACGGTGACGTGCATTCCGTACGGCATGCCGCGCGCCATGATCGTGTACGAGACGATGGACGTCATCATCCAGCGGGAGATCACGCACATCCGGGTGTCGTCGATCAGCGAGCTGCGCCGGATCTACACCGATGGACGCAAGTGGCCCGCGCAGATCACGCCGACCTTCATGGGCTATTCGATCGGTCACTGGGAAGACAGCGATGGCGATGGCCGCTTCGACACGCTGGTGGTCGAGACCCGCGGCTTCAGAGGACCCCGCACCTTCGACGGCACGCCCGGCATTCCGCTGCACAGGGACAATCAGACCGTCGTCAACGAGCGCATCTATCTCGACAAGGGCAACGCCGACGTGTTGCGCGACGATATCACGGTGGTCGACAATGCCCTCACGCGGCCTTGGTCGGTGGCGCGGAAATATAAGCGCAGCAGGCAACCGTACTGGTCCGAGTATGCGTGCCACGAGGGCAACCAGCAGGTTCTCCTCGGCAAGGAGAATTACATGGTGAGCGCCGACGGCTACCTGATGCCGGTCAAGAAAGGTCAGCCGCCGCCGGACCTGAGATACTTCAACCGAGCGCCGAAATAGCGTAGCTGAGTCGAGTCAAGGAGGGGCGAACGGCAGGCCGCCCAAGACGGAGGAAAAGTCATGGAGGTTCGTTGCTTGATTGCTGCCGCCGCGCTGGCGACATGGGGGGCGACCCTTGCGCAGGCGCATGATGAATCGAAATACCCCGATCTCACAGGCCAGTGGGTCAATGCCGACACCGCACGGCCGGTACGTTGGGATCCGACCAAGGCGCCGGGACGCGGCCAGCAGGCGCCGTTGACGCCGGAGTATCAGGCGCTGTTCGAGCGGACGCTCGCCAGGCAGGCCGAAGGCGTCAATCCCACATCCTGCATTCCCCCGGGCATGCCGCGCTCGATGATTGCCTATGAGCCGATGGAAGTTATCGTCATGCCGGATACGACCTATGTCATGCTCACCTACATGAGCGAGTTCCGCCGGATCTTTACTGACGGACGCAACTGGAGCGACGACATCGAGCCGTCCTACGCGGGCTATTCGATTGGCCGCTGGGAAGACGCCGACGGCGACGGCCGCTACGACACACTGCTCGTCGAGACCCGGGCGATGAAGGGCCCGCGCACCTTCGACGATAGCGGCATCCCGCTGCACAAGGACAATCTCACCGTCGTTAAGGAACGGTTCTTTCTCGACAAGTCCAATCCCGACCTGCTGCACAATGAGATCACCACGATCGACAACGCCCTGACTCAGCCCTGGACGGTGACGCGTACATATCGTCGCGATCACGACGCAGTCTGGGGCGAATATGTCTGCTCGGAGAACAACCAGCAGGTGACCCTGGGCGAGGAAACCTATTC
>Ga0066903_100002960_pt1 | contig 13605 bp, 12 predicted proteins | sample PanSoiMetaGPlot1_FD_67491 | JGI IMG/M metagenome (GOLD analysis project Ga0066903, IMG submission 67491) | Tropical forest soil microbial communities from Panama analyzed to predict greenhouse gas emissions - Panama Soil - Plot 1 (version 2) | ecosystem: Environmental > Terrestrial > Soil >... | reverse complement strand
TCGTTATTCCGCGGCATCTGCGCAGCGCGCAGGATAAACCAATTCGCGAGAACTTCACGCGTGAAGTCTCACTTCGTTTGATACTTCGGTTCTTTCGTCTGTTTCCGCACCGCGGCGAACAGTTTGCTGATTCCGGTCTCGCTAATGGTATTGGCGAGAAAAGGCGCGTTGATTCCGCTATCGGTGAAAACCGAATACGTAGCGCGCGTCTTGTTTGGTCCGTCCGGTTCGAGCAGCCACGAGCCGTTGCAGACCTTGACCCGAAAAACGCCGGGCTTTTCTGCGGGTCCCTGCTCGTTAGCCGGCTTCCATTCGTTTAGATACGCGATCCCGAATTGCGCAGGCCAGGATTTCTTTTCAATCCGAATCGTGTAATCGCGATCGGCCACGATCTTTGGCGAAAGCCGCTGATACGTGATCACTGAGTTGCGATCTTTCTGGAGCACGGTTGCCTCCGCGGTGTAAGGCATAAACTCTTCATAGGCATCGACGTCGTCGATCACGTTGTGAACGGTTTTCGTCGACGCATCGATTTCGCCGATCGCCTTAAATTCCTTCAAGTTCGACCCCGGATGCGGCCGGCTGTAAATCGCGACGCCACCAGTCTGCTTAACTAGTTTCCAATCTTCGCTCGGTCCAGACTCCGCCGCGAAGATCGACAATGCGATCCCGGTCAACGCTAGAGTGACTACACAGCCCTTCATCTTTCTAGGTTTGACGAAGCAATCCGCGCGCCGATTCAGCGCAAAATCGAATCCGCCGGATAAACAACGCCATTCTTGATCACAGTGTCGATGTCGGACGCGTGCGCAATGTCTTCAACCGGATTCGATTTTAAAACGACGAGGTCGGCGAAGCAGCCGTTTTCCAGTTTCCCGATGTGCGCGCCGGTTTCACCGCCGAAAAGCTGGGCTGCATTCGCCGTCGCGCACTGGAGGATCTGCATGTTCGTGAGGCCGGCTTGTTTCATGAGCTGAAATTCGCGAAAGAGCGCCGGGCCGTGAATCGTGCCGATGTTTCCGGCGTCGGTGCCAGCGGCAATTGTCACACCCGCGTCTTCCAACTTTTTCAAATTCGGTAGCGCGACTTCGTAAACCTTGTTGATTCGATCCATGGCCGCTTTCGGATCAGCCAGCGCGGCTTTCACGCGGTCCGGCAACTTGTCCTGCGGAATTTTCGTCACGTCGAGCGACGCGATTACGTCCGGGTTCCCCCACTTTTGTTCTTCTGGCGTCAGATTCAGCTGATGCGAGAACAAGCGGCCGTAGCGCTCGAAGACTACGAGCGTCGGACACAGAATCGTCTGGTGATCCTTTAAGAGCTTCACAAACGTGTCGTCGACCGGTTTGTCGACCACGCTGTGGACCAGAATGTCTGCGCCTTCTTCGATGGCCGCTCGCGCGGTGTCGAGTTCGGTCGCATGAACCGCGACACGCGTCTTGTGCGCATGACTTTCTTCAACGGTCGCGTGGACGATCGGTCGAAACGCGTCGACCGGATGATCGTTGTCGACGATGTACCAAATTTTCACCAGATCAGCTTTTTGATCGGTGAGTTTGCGCACGAACTCGCGCGCCTGCTCCGGGGTGTCGATTTTCACGATCGGCGGATCGCCGAGATCGAGTTTCTCGCGCGAGACACTTGAGATTAACGGCCCGGCCACGGCCACGCGCGGCGCCTTCGCGGTTGCGTTCGCTTTTTGTCGAACTTCGAAATTCCACATCGGCCCACCGACATCGACCACGCTGGTGATTCCGCACCGGATGTAGCGTGCGAAAACGTCATCGAGCTGCGATTTAATCCACGCGACTTCATCCTTGTAGGGACGGATGCTGTTGAAATCGGCGCCGTCGGGCCGCGTGAACAAATCCGCCGATTGAAAAAAGTGGACGTGCGTGTCGATGTAACCCGGCAAGATGAATTTTCCGACGCAAGGGATTTGCTTCCCAAGCGTCGCCGCGTCCTGTTTGCCCATCGCGACGCGCTCGATCTTATCGCCGTTGATCACGACCGTCGCGTTCGGCAACACTTTGCCGTCCGCCGGATTAATCACGGTCGCGCCAACGAGCGAAATCTTCTCAGCGTGCAGGGTCGCGGCTGCGAAGACCGCGAAGAAAAACGAAATTAGTGTTTTCATTTAGGTTTTCGGTTCGTCGGCAATTTTTAGAACGACTTTTCCGCGAGTATGATGAGTCTCCGCCTGTGCATCAGCTTTGGCCGCATCAGTCAATGGCAAAACCTGCGAGACGATCGGCTTGATCTTACCGGCGTTGATTAATTTCGTGATCTCTGCGAGCTCATTCGCGTCCGGGTGCGAGAAAACCGGCGCACCGCGGATCCCACGCTTCTCGAGTTCGTCCGGATCAGCGCGCGAAATGAGCGTCGCAATCGTGCCGCCTTTCTTCATGACGCCGTAAGTGCGGCGCATCGTTTCACCGCCCACCGGTAACAGTGCAAAATCGATATCGTGCACTGTGCTCTCCCAATTCGGTTTCGTGTAATCGATCGCCACGTCGGCGCCGAGTTGTTTCAATAAATCCTGGTTCGCTGTTGATGCGGTTGCGATCACCCGCGCGCCGCGCGTCTTGGCGATCTGGATCGCAAAGGTTCCGACACCGCCCGAGCCGCCGTGAATCAAAACCGTTTGTCCGCGTTGGATCTTTCCGATGTCGGCCAACGCCTGCCACGCAGTTAATGCAGCGAGTGGGACTGCACTCGCTTCAACGAAGCTGAGCGACTCTGGTTTGATCGCCGATTCGTTTTCGTTCGAGATGCAATATTCAGCCCAACCGCTGCCCCAGAGCAGATATGCGTAAACGGGATCCCCGACTTTAAGCTTGCTCACTTTCGTGCCCGTCTTCACTACAACGCCGGCCATGTCGTAACCAAGAATTAGCGGCAGGTGCGTTCCAAATTCCTTCGCGTACTTGCCGTTAAGGATCAGCGGATCGGCCGGATTCGCGCCGCTCGCGATGACGCGCACAAGAATTTCGTTTTCTTTCGGCTCTGGAACCGGAACTTCTTCGAGCTTTAACTTTTCCGGCCCGCCGTACTCATGCGCGACGACGGCCCTCATTGTTTTCGGCACTGGCTGCGGGAAAACGATTGCGGGAATCAAGAGAAAACTAGCGACTACGCGTTTCATTCTTTCGACTCCGGCACAGCTTTCTCTGCGGCTTTGAAACCGATTTTCGAATGAGTACCGTCACAAAATGGTTTCTCGGTCGACGCGCCGCAACGGCAGAGTGCCATACGGGGCTCGACCGGAAATTTGTTGCCATCGGCGTCGATCAATTCCACATCGCCCTTCACGATGTAAGGACCGTTCTTGATCGTCTCGATTGTTACCATGTTTGAACTCTAAAGCACCAAACCTCAATTCCCAAGCAGGAGACAGTTACGCGGAATTTTGGGGAGCGTATGCGCCTCGCATGCTGCGCTCGGCGCCCTCGCCGAGCGCGTTTGATATGAAGTAAGAATTTTTCGGCGAGGCCCCGAAACCAAAACGCGAGGGCGCGTGTGCTCCCCAGAGTTGCGCTTGAACGGCGCTCGGGACTGTTCAAAATCGCGGACGCATGAAACTGACAACCGTTCCGGCGATATTAATTTTCGCCAGTTCTTTGCTTGCTCAATCACCGCAAAAACACCCGTTCACGTTTGAGGACATGATGAAACTCAGACGCGTCGACGAACTTGTGCCGTCCCCGGACGGGAAATGGGTCGTGTTCTCCGCGACCGATGTCGATCTTGAGGCGAACACGAAGATTTCGCATTTGTGGATCGTGCCGGCAGCTGGCGGTGAATCGAAGCGGTTGAACGAAACACCAAACCACGAGGAACGGCCGCGATTCTCGCCCGATGGCAAACGTCTCATCTGGACGTCGGAAGCGACCGATCCAACGCAGATCTGGATGTCAGATTTTGATTCCGACAACGGAACGCTCGTCGGCAAGCCACATCAGGTGACCGGCATTTCAACCGGCGCGGACGGCGGGATCTGGTCACCGGATGGCAAGAACATCGTGTTTGTGTCGGAAGTTTATCCCGATTGCAAAGACGACGCCTGCAACAAGCAGCGCGACGAAGAACTGAAGAAGAGCAAAGTGAAAGCGAAAATCTTTACGCGGCTTTTCTACCGGCATTGGAATGCTTTCACTGGATTTAAGAGATCACATTTGTTAGTGATTTCTGCTGATGCTGTAGCCACGGGCCTATGGCCCGTCTCGGGTGAAACGTCGCCACAGGAAGAGCGGCCCACAGGGCCGCGGCTACAACCCAGAGACTTAACGCCGGGCGATCACGATGTGCCGCCGTTTCACATTGGCGGGCAGGACATGTACGCGATTTCGCCGGACGGCCAGGAGCTCGCTTACACGAGCAACATTGACGAAGTGGAAGCGACAAGCACGAACAATGAAATCTTCGTGGTGCCGATGACCGGTGGCACGGCAAAGAAAATTTCCACGAGTCCGGGCAGCGATTCGACTCCGCTGTATTCGCCAGACGGAAAGATGATCGCGTGGCGATCACAAGCTCGTGCGGGTTTCGAGGCGGACAAACAGTCGCTGATTCTGTACGTTCGCTCCGCACAAAAAGCCGGAAATCCTACTGCGACGTTCGATCGATCGATTGGTAGCTTTGCCTGGTCGAACGATTCACAATCAGTCTTTTTCACGGCTGAAGATCGCGGGCAATCGCCGATCTATCACATGTCGCATACTGAGGCGCCGGCGCCGGTATTAGTGGCGCATGCCGACGACCTCGCTCCTTCGAAGGACGGCAAGTCGATATTCTTCACGCGAATGTCGATCGCCGGTCCTAACGAAATCGCGCGATTCGATCTCGAGGAATACGAGAACGCGACCGGCCATGGTCAGGAGGTGGTCTATGCGAAGGCCGTCACGCACATGAACGATGCACTCTTGGCACAGATCGACATGCAGCCGTTGGAGTCGTTCACGTTTAAAGGGGCGAATGACGAAGAGGTTCAGGGTTTCATGGTCAAGCCGCCGGGGTTCGATCCGCACAAGAAATATCCACTGAAATTCTTGATCCACGGTGGACCGCAAGGCGCGTGGGGAAGCGATTGGACGTATCGGTGGAACGCGGAATTGTTCGCGGCGACGGGAAATTACGTGGTGGTGATGATCAATTTCCACGGCTCGACCGGTTACGGGCAGAAGTTTACCGATTCGATCAGCGGCGATTGGGGCGGCAAACCGTATGTCGATCTGATGAAGGGGCTCGATTACGTGGAGAAGACTTATCCGTTCATCGACAAGAACCGCGAAGCGGCGCTGGGCGCGAGCTACGGTGGTTACATGGCAAACTGGGTGCTCGGCCACACCGACCGCTTCAAATGCATCGTGTCGCACGACGGGATGTTCAATACGGAGTCGGCCTACGGCACGACGGAGGAACTTTGGTTTCCGGAATGGGAATTCAAAGGTCCGCCGTGGAAACAGCGCGAGCTTTACCGAAAATTTTCGGCGCACCTGTTCGCCGACAAATTCAAAACGCCGACGCTGGTGGTGCACGGCCAGAACGATTACCGGCTCGACGTGAGCGAAGGATTCCAACTCTTCACCACGCTCCAGCGATTAAAGATTCCTTCGAAGATGTTGTATTTCCCGGACGAAGGTCACTGGGTGCTCAAGCCGCAGAACTCGCGGCTCTGGTACAAAACGGTGAACGATTGGGTCGATCAATGGTGTGGAGGGACGACCTCCGTGTCGTCCCATTAATTGACGGACGCGACGGAGCGCGTCCCTCCAAAATGGCGGTTCGGTGAACCGCCGCTACCTCCGGCAGTCGTATCTGAATCCTTGCAATTCAACCGATAAATTCTGTTATCAGTGACTCGTGCAAACAGGTGTGCGCCGAGCAACGTGCTTTTTGGACCGTCTTTTCGCCAAAAAGTTTGTCCTCCCAGCGCTGCTTATCGTTTTTCTCGTGCTCGGCACGATCGCTTCGCTGCAGCCTGGCTTGACGGTCGATGACGCGACCGAGCAGTTCACCTTTCGGAAGATTACCGGCGCGACGAAAAGCTTGTTTCTCGGACACGCTGACGAGTTTCGCCAGCTGCAATCGTACGGCGACCGCTATTACGGCATCGGCTTCGATCTGTTCTCGTGTCCGTTTCAAGCGGTGTTTCAACCGTATTTCACGCGCACTCTGGGAGTCGACGGCGAGACTGCCCTTCTGCTCGGGATGCATTCCGCCGTTTTCTTTCTCTTCGCAATCTCGGTAATCGCTTTCTATCGCTGCGCGCGATTTTTTATTCGGGAACGAACGATCGCAGTCATCGCTGCTGCGGTGTATGCGACATATCCCTACCTGTTCGGTCACGCGATGATCAACGTGCGCGACAGCCCGTTCATGTCGCTCTATCTCGTCTGCACTTATTTGTCATTGCGGTTGGTGAGACGACATCCAGACGGAAAGATGGCTTCTTATCGAGCCGATTTTGTTGCCTTGGCTTGCGCGACCGCAGCTTTGGCCTCGATCCGATTGCCGGGGCTAATGATTCTCGTTCAATACGCATTCACCTTTTGGCTGGCAGACTATTCGCGATCCCATGACGGCAATTGGAAGATTTTTCAGTGGCCGAACATAGTCGTCTTCTTTGCCGTTCTGATTCCGCTCGTCGTGCTCGTGTTCCCTGCTCTTTGGATCAACCCGATCGGCGAAGTCTTTGCCGGACTCAAGTTTGTCGGTTGGTATTATCAACCGGGCTGCACTCTGACTTGGGGCGAGTGCATGCCCGCCTATGCGGCGCCGCGCTATTTGCTCGGCTGGTTCGTGGTCAAAGCGCCGCTGATTATTTTCATCGGCATCGCATTTGTTCCGCTCGCATTAAAAAGGCTTTGGCGCGATCGCTTCCAACGAATCGCTTATCTCACGTTCTTGTTCGCGAGCATTTATGTTGTCGTCGTGATCGTGGCCTTGCGCGCGCATCTTTACGATGAAACGCGACAGCTTCTCTTTATCTACCCGCTGCTGTTCTTAATCGCAGTCATCGCTCTTTATGTTCTCTCCCTTCGGGTCGCGTTGATCGCGGTTATTTTGTCGCTGGCGTTATTTTTGTGGGATCAAGTGCGCCTTCACCCCTATCAATACGTTTACTTCAACGAGTTCGCGCGGTTCCTCGACGTCGATCGATTATTCGAAACCGATTACTGGGGAACGTCGAGCCGCGAACACGCGAAAAGTCTGGCCGAGAATTTGCGCGCCGGCGAATGCCTCTACGCCGATCCGTTTTTTCTTTATCGGCCATTCCTTGGTTCGCAGGCCTGCGTCGAGCCGCTGGAGAATATCACCCAGATTCCGAGTGAAGGTTTGACGGTCGCGATCACTTGCTCGCCGAACCGGATCAAAGTGCCGGGAAGCTGTCAGTCGTTGTCAGCGGTTACGCGAACTTTGCCGCTGTCGAATCGGACAATGAACCTGTCGGTGGCGTATCGCTGCTCGCGATAGTTTATCGCCGCCTTCTTCCGTAACTGAACCCGCGATGCGAGCGTCCGCCGCCGATCGCGCGGCGTCCGCCAACCGCTGACTCCGGTTCGAAGAGAATCGTGTAGAGGTACGGAAAGTTTTCCAGCTTCAGTCGCGGAATCTTTTGGCCAATGAAATGTTCGATCGCCTGCAACGCTCCGACTTCTTCGCCGTTCATGAGGGTGAACGCATCGCCGACATTCTGCGCGCGGCCAGTCCGACCAATTCGATGGACGTAATCCTCGGGATGTTCCGGCACGTCATAATTGATCACGTGACTGACGCCCGCGATGTCGAGTCCGCGGGACGCGATGTCAGTCGCGACCATGACTTCGTATTTCCCGCTCTTGAATCCTTCGAGCGCTTCAATTCGTTCGCGCTGGGTGCGGTTTGAGTGAAGAACGGCGACCGAATGCTTCGCGTGTTTGAGAAAGTGCGCGACGCGATCGGCGTTTTGCTTTGTTCGGCAGAAAATCAGCACGCTGTCGAAGTTAGTCCGCTCGAGCAGCGCGATCAGCAAATCGAATTTCTGTTCGGCTGCGACCGGATAAACCGCGTGCGTGACGGTTTCCGCTGGCGAACGGCGAACGCCGATCTCGACTAACTCCGGATCGCGCAACACCCATTTGGTTAGTCGTTCGATTTCCGGCGGCAGCGTTGCCGAGAACAACAGCGTTTGTCGATCCGTCGAAACTTTTTCGACAATCTGGCGGACCTGCGGGAGAAATCCCATGTCGAGCATCCGATCGACTTCGTCGAGCACGAGAATGTTTACGTCGCGGAAATGAAGCGTGCGTTGTTCAAGATGATCGAGGAGTCGGCCGGGCGTCGCGACCACGATATCGACGCCGCGTTTTAAGTCTTCCTTTTGCTTTCCGTAACCCACACCGCCGTGAAGCACCGTGACGCGCAAATCAGTGAAGCGACCGTAATCGCGGAACGCGGTCTCAACTTGCGCAGCCAGTTCGCGCGTCGGTTCAAGAACGAGACAGCGAAATTTTCCGTGCTTCGCCAGCAACGTCAGAATGGGAAGCGCGAACGCGGCGGTTTTGCCAGTGCCGGTCTGCGCGGTGCCGATTAAATCTTTGCCTTCGAGAATAATCGGGAAGGCGCGGAGCTGGATCGGCGTCGGCTCGGTGAAACCCATGGCCTGGGTCCCACGCACAACTTCCGATGAAAGGCCGAAATTATTAAATGACACGATTAGGGATTAAGACCTCGCACAAAGGCCACAAAGGTCACGACGAAATTGAGAAATAGCGATCTTTGTGCCCGTTGTGTCCGTTGTGCGAGAATCAGTTGAATGAAGATCTTCGTCCTGGCGGATACGCATAACAAATTGCCGCAGCAAGTGGTCGATCTTGCGCGCGAGGCGGATGAGATTTGGCACTTGGGCGACGTTTGCGAGCCGACGATCACGCTCGATCTCGAAGCGATCGGTCCGCCGCTGACCGTTGTCCGCGGCAATTGCGATTGGAACGAGGATTGGCCGTTGGTTGTCGACCTTAAGCGCGAAGGTTTGAAGCTTCGGCTCGTCCACATTCCGCCGGAAGTTCCGCCGGACGCTGTCGATGTTGTTTTGCATGGTCATACTCACGTTCCGCGAAACGAGAGGCGCCGCGGCGTTCTATTTCTGAACCCCGGTTGCGTCACGCGCCCAAACCGCGGCTCGCCGCGAAGCGTGGCATGGCTCGAGATCGCGAACGGGAAAATAAACTGGCAGCTGGTTGAATTGTAGCCACGGCGCTCTATCGCCGTGTTCTGTGGCGCCTCGACAGAGCGAGGCGGCTACAACCTATTCTTCTGATTTCCGCCCGAACCAGCGCCGTTTCTTTTTCGGCTCTTCGGCAGCTTTTTCTTCCGGCTTGGCCTCAGCCTTTTCGGCATTCGGCTCCTTCGCCTTCGTTTCTGCCTTTGCTTCGGCTTTCGGTTCTTTCTTTTTCGCTTTGTTCTCTTCGGCCGGTTTTTCTTCGACCGCGACTGCGGCATCGACCCATTCGATGAACGCCATCGAAGCCGAATCGCTTTTGCGCTGGCCGAGACGAACGATGCGGGTGTAACCTCCATTTCGCTCGCTCGATGCCGGCGCGATTTGGTCGAACAATTTTTTCACGGCATCCTTTTGACGCAGAGTCGCAAACGCGGTGCGTCGCGCGTGAATCGAACCATCCTTGCCGAGCGTCACCATTTTTTCGGCGAGCGGACGCACGGCTTTCGCTTTCGCCAGGGTGGTTTTGATGCGCTGGTGTGCGATCAAACTGCAAACCTGATTGGCGAGCAGCGCTTTGCGATGTTCGGCTTTGCGGCCGAGGCGCACCGTTTTCTTTTGATGTCTCATATGGGCGACGTTCCAGTGGACGCGATTTACTTGCGCTCCGTTGTCGCTACGGCTGCGCCGTTACCGGAAGCGCCATCGACGCTGGCTGGGGTTTCGACCAGGCCGGGCTCGAACTTCATCCCGAGACTCAAACCGAGCTGCTGGAGTTTGTCTTTGATCTCGTTGAGCGATTTCTTTCCGAAGTTGCGATACTTCAACATTTCGCTCTCGGTCTTCTGGGCAAGCTGACCCACGGTGGTAATGTTCGCGTTGTTCAAACAATTCGCCGCGCGCACGCTGAGCTCGATTTCGTTGACGCTCATGTTGAGCAGCTTCTTGAGCTTCATGTTTTCTTCGCTGACGCCGGCCGGCGTTTCGTCGAACTCGATCACTTCCTCGTTGAAGTTCACGAAGACGTCGAGGTGGTGACGAAGAATCGCGGAAGCCTGGAGCAGCGCGTCGTCCGGAGTGAGACGGCCGTCAGTCCAGACCTCGAGGATGAGCTTGTCGTAGTCGGTGCGTTGCCCGACGCGGGTATTCTCGACCGCGTATTTCACGCGGGTGACTGGTGAAAAAATCGAATCGATCGGAATAAGGCCGATCGGTTGGTCGGCACGCTTATTTTCTTCGCCGGTGGCGAAACCGCGGCCGACGCGGACTTCGAGCTCAGCGTCGAATTTATGTTTCTTGTCGAGCGTGCAAATGATCAGCTTCGGATTGAGCACCTCGTAGCCGGTGACTTCCTGAATTTCGCCAGCGGTGACTTCGCCCTCCTTGTTCACGCTGAGTGAAAGTTTTTTAGGCTCATGACCGTTGCTGGCTTTGAATTTAATTTTCTTCAGATTGAGCACGATGTCGGTGACGTCTTCAACGACGCCCGGCAAGGTGGCGAACTCGTGCTGCGCGCCCGTGATTTTTACCGCGGTGATCGCGGCGCCTTCGAGCGACGAAAGCAGGACGCGACGGAGGGAGTTTCCAACGGTATGACCGTAACCGGCCTCGAAAGGCTCGGCGGTGAACTTGGCGTAAGTATCAGTGGCTGTGCTCTCGTCTTTGGCGAGAGTTTTCGGCATTTCAAAACGACCGTAACGAACTGGCATGGTATAAAATTAAGAAGTAGGAATTATGAATTAAGAAATGGAGACACTTCTTCCTTCTGAATTCTGACTCCTTCCTTTCTCAAGGCCGGGTTTCCCCTGGCGAGTGCGGTTTCAGCCAAGCGACGGAAACCCAGGGACCAACGGCGTAATTACAAAACTCGCTGCGGAGCGTGGAATAAAGAGCATTTTCCCGGTTTTGCAAGCGGCGACTTCCCAGGGGTCTCGTGCCGCTTTGTTTTGAAGTTTTCGTCGGCGTAAGATACACACGGCTAATTACCGGTGACTTCAAGATCGCACTCGCCGTTATCGCTTCTCTCGGTCGTAATTCCGGCTAAAGACGAGGAGAAATGTGTCGCCGCAACGGTCGAGCATCTTCACGTCGAGCTGTCGTTACGGAATGTGCCACACGAAATTATCGTGGTTGACGACGGCAGCAACGACCAAACATGGGAGATTCTGTCCGAGCTTGCCAGCCGCGTTTCTGAGTTACGAGCGATTCAAAACAATTCCGAATCCGGTTTTGGACGAGCCGTGATTCGCGGCCTCGACGAAATGCGCGGCGACGCCGTGGTAATCATGATGGCGGATGAGTCGGACGACTGTCGGGACGTGGTTCGGTATTGGGAAAAGTTGAATGAAGGATACGACTGTGTTTTTGGCAGTCGCTTTATGAAGGGCGGTGGAATCATCGACTATCCACCGCTCAAACTCATCTTCAACCGGCTCGCGAATTTTTTTCTGCGAATTCTCTTCAACATCAAACTGAACGATACGACCAACGCCTTCAAAGCTTACCGAAAGATCGCGATCGACGGTTGCCGTCCGCTAATCGCGCCGCATTTTAATCTGACCGTGGAGTTGCCGCTCAAGGCGATCGTGCGCGGTTATTCCTGGACCGTGATTCCGGTCATGTGGCGGAATCGGCGCTCCGGCCTGGCCAAAATGCAGATCAAGGAAATGGGCAGCCGATACTTGTTCATCTGTCTCTATGTCTGGCTGGAAAAATATTTCAGTAGAGGAGACTATCGGCGCGATGCAGCCGGCCAATAATCAGATCTCTACACCACGCGATCTCAATTGGTCCGGTGTCGCGTTGATCGTGCTGGCGAATCTCATCGCGTTGAGCTTTTTCTTCTCACCCGGCGGCAGCGACGTCGAAATCTGGAATAACTGGATGCGGGAGATTTCCAACTCCGGTCTGATCGGTGGCTATACCCACAGCGATACGGATTATCCGCCGCTCGCGTTTGTCATTCTGGCCCTGATCGTCAAATGCGCGGCTGCGTTTGGTGTAACGCCGTTTGTTGTCTTGAAGTGTTCGCTCTTACTTTTTCTCGTTGCGACCGCTGCTCTTTTTTACTCGTTCACGCGTAATCTCATTCTCACGGTGGCGCTTGAGTTTGCGCTGGTTCTCAGCAGCATGGGACTCGCGTATCTCGACGTTTATTTCGCACCGTTCCTGATCGCAGGGTTTTTTCTTTTGCAGCGTGGCAACTTGAGTCTCGGGTTCATTTTATTTGCGATCAGTTGTTTCACCAAATGGCAACCGCTCATCATCGCCCCGTTCATTTGCATCTATATCCTGAGCAGCGGAACCGCCGTGGAGACCAAGCGTCCGCTAAAGAAGAGGATCATTCCTTTTGTTTTCGCGGCTAGCGCGATCGCGATTCCATTACTCCTGATTTTCGGCGCGAAGATTTTCGATTCGCTTCACCGGGCGATGACTTACCACATATTCCTGTCTGCCTACGCGCTAAATCTGCCTTGGCTCCAGACTTGGGCGCTCCATCTAATCAATCCCGAGAAATATGGCCCGCTCCAGAATGGAGAAGTCGACATTTTCCAAACGCGTGACGCGCTTGTTGTCGGGCCAACCAAGATCCTGTTCTACCTCAGTTACGCTGCAATCGCGCTCTCATTCGCGCGCCAGAAGAAAACATTCGCGCGCCTGATCGTTTATTCCATTCTGGGCTACATGGCTTATTTCATCTTCAACACCAGCGTCCACGAAAACCATCTCTTTTTGGTTTGCTGCCTTGCCTGGATCCTCGCCTACATTGATCGGAGCCAACTCATCCGTTGCATTAATTTAAGCATCGCCGCCAACGCGAATCTTTTCCTTTTCTACGGAGCCTTTGGCCAGGGCCTGCCTCACGTCATCGGCGGCGTTGATATCACGCTGCTTTTTGCGCTCGCGAATATTTTTCTCTTCGCCGACTTGCTAATTTGGACTTTGAAGAGCGACGGCATCGATCTCTGGTTCGTGAAGATCGCGCCGCCACAGGCGTCGCCGACCTAGCTTTCTGCGTTGCGTCACCAACTCGAACCTGCGCCACCGCCACCGAAACTTCCGCCGCCGCCGCTAAACCCGCCGCTACTTGATGACGATCCTCCGCCTCCGCTGCCACGTCCGGACGAGCTCAGGAGCAAGTTGATCCAGAAAAACACAACGTTTCCCCAATCGATCGTCCAGTGCGCCCCCTTGCTCGAAATGCCGACTCCTTGGCGTGCGGTTCGATGAAGGCCAAAGAGCAAGCTGAGAAGGAGAAGGAATCCGAAGAACAACAGCGGTACGAGTGGGCGGCGCTTTGTCGCGCGTTGTTCGCCAGTAGTCGCGCCGCTTCCTTTGTACTCACCGCGAATCGTGTTTAGAATTGAGTCAATACCCGCGCGCAGTCCGGCTTCGTAATTGCC
>Ga0066903_100002959_pt1 | contig 13605 bp, 15 predicted proteins | sample PanSoiMetaGPlot1_FD_67491 | JGI IMG/M metagenome (GOLD analysis project Ga0066903, IMG submission 67491) | Tropical forest soil microbial communities from Panama analyzed to predict greenhouse gas emissions - Panama Soil - Plot 1 (version 2) | ecosystem: Environmental > Terrestrial > Soil >... | reverse complement strand
ATTCCGACGTTCATTCCGAGTCAGGTTGCGTATTTGTACTCGTCGATCGTCCATTATGAGCGCAATTCTTAGTGCGCGACGGACTGTATTGCCCACCTTTTGCCTCGGAACCCGGTCAAGACCTAGCCAAGCGATGCAGCGAACCGCGAGTCAGGCTGCGCTTTACGTTGTGCCTGTTTGCCATCCACGCGGCATCTTCGTGATGAGTTGCACAGGTCTCGCGGTCGCTGATCTTGTGTCTCGTTAGGCCCCATGCGTGGCGGACCCATTGCTCTATTCCCGGTACTGGCTGTTCTCGGCTGCTCAGGCCTCAGGTTGAGCGAGCAGCCCTCACTTGTTCTAGACGGTATTCCCATCTATGGCCCTGTGGAGAAGATCCCAGAGCCAACCCTCCGGGCGGCGATTGTTCTCGACCGACGTCTACTCACCAGCCCGGCACGCAAGATTTATTCGATCGACATCGTGAGTGGCACGGAGCTTCATGTGTATCATGCGCCGCGCAACCCGCGATGGGAAGAATACCTGATATACAAACGCGTCGCCGGCGAATGGCGTGTCCAAGAGCGCGTGGTCGGCGGTTCGATTCGATTTCCGTGAAATCTAACCGATCGATGAAGCCACTCCAACATTTTGTGGTAAGCTTTGGATCGATGCACGCGCTGATTTTCAAACTGCTGGGTGGCTTATCTCTATCTCGTTAGATGCGTGCATTAGCCCCAACAACAAACCAATGATTACCTCAATTCATACGTTAATTTACTCCGACGATCCTAACGCTACGCGAGCGTTTTTGCGTGATGTGCTCGGGTGGAAGTACGTCGCAGAAGATTTCGATGACAATTGGCTCATTTTCAAATCGGGCCCGAGCGAGATGGGCGTGCACCCAACTCACAGCGAATGGGAAGGCAAATCATACGATTACCCGCGTCACCATGCGATTGCGTTGATGTGCGACGACATCGATGCGACGGTCGGGGAGTTACGGGCGAAAGGAGCCAAATTCCGAGGTCCTGTCGAGCAACGCGAGTACGGTCGCATCATCATGATGATCGTACCGGGCGCGGATGACATCCAACTCTACCAGCCGACTCATAAGCTCGCGTACAACCTCCAGTAATTCATCTAGCCGATTGATCGATGAAGCTAACCCAGCACTTTGTCGTAAGGTTTGGACCGATGCGTGCGCTGATTTTCAAATTGCTGAATGGCTTATCTCCTCTCGTTAGTTGAACTCAAGTCTCCACAACGCCAGTGGAAACGATGAAAAAGACCGATTCTCGCGTGACGATCCATATGGCGGCGAGCCTCGACGGATTCATCGCTCGAAAGGACGGGAGTGTCGATTGGCTCGAGACGTCAGACGAATTCGCAGACGGGGAAACCATGGACCCGGGATTCGTCGAGGCGTTCCTCAAGACGATCGACTGTTACGTGATGGGATCGCGGACATATGAAACCGCTTTGAGTTTTGAAGCCAAAGGATTCGGATGGTCTTACGGCGACAAACCCACGTTCGTCCTCACTAGTCGCGAGCTACTGCGAACCAGGGATACCGTCGAGTTCTACTCAGGCGATCTCGCGCAACTCGTGAATGGGCGTCTGCGGCCTAAGTTCCGGTCAATCTGGTTTGTAGGGGGCGGTGTGGTCTCCGCCGAATGCCTTCGTCTCCGACTAGCCGACGAAGTTCGTTATTCGATCCTGCCGATCTTGATTGGTGATGGGATACAGTTCTTTGAGAAGCTCGACAAAGACGTCGCCCTCCATCTCGCTGAGGTCAAAGCGTACAAGAGCGGCACCGTGGCGCTTCTTTACAAGGTGCGAAAACAGGCGGTGTCTTAGGGCTGTTCTCAGGGACTGGGCTGAACGGTTGCTGATCAAGCGCTGCAGTCGATCCGTCAATCCTTTCGTTGGGCTCGCTAGTCATTTTCGGATTGATCGAATGTGTCTCTCCTCAGTTAAAATGGCGACATGAAAAAAACACAACTCGCATTTTGCTTCCTCCTTGTCGGCTTCCTCAGCTCAAATCACCTTGCGCCGGCGGCTGATCCGACTCACCCGGACCAGCCGTCTGTAGCTCCGGCCGAGGCGATTTCCAAACTCAAGGAAGGCAATGGGCGTTACACAAGCGGTAGCCTGCAACATCCTGATCAGACGACTGAGCGTCGAACGGAACTGGAAAACGTTCAGCATCCTTTCGCTGTCATTGTCGGTTGCTCTGATTCCCGCGTTCCGCCCGAAATCGTCTTCGACCAGGGCCTCGGCGATCTATTCATCGTCCAAGTGGCCGGCAACGTGATTAATGATGAAGGCCTGGGCAGCATTGAATACGCAGTCGATCATTTGGGTAGCCGTCTAATTTTGGTCCTTGGGCATCAGCGTTGCGGCGCCGTTGATGCGGCAAAACAGACAATCGCCGCCAAAAGCAAAGCTCCCGGCCATATCGAATCGTTGGTCATGGCCATCAAGCCTGTGGTTGAAGCGACAGCGAAAGACGATCTCGACACGACAATTAAAGCGAACGTGAAGCACGTTGTGGACACGTTGCGTTCATCAAAGCCGATTCTCAAAGCCAAAGTTGATTCAGGTCAAGTGCAGGTAATCGGCGGGTATTACAGCTTGGATACTGGCGCTGTCACTTTTCTCGACCAGAGGTAGCATGAGATCATGGCAAAACCGAAGAAGAAAGACGCAGACGCAGATCGTATAGCCGCGCAGGACGATTTAGGCCGCCTCTGGGAAGACCATGTGCGGTTTGAGTTTTCTACGCGCAACACCGAGGACACGCTGGCGACGATGGTTGAAGACGCGTACGTAAATCACGTACCGGTGCTGACCGGCGGCGTTGGCCGCGACGAATTACGCGAGTTCTATTCAAAACGCTTCATTCCTCAGATGCCGCCAGACACCGAAATGACACCCGTATCGCGAACGATCGGTGAGGACCAATTGGTAGACGAAATGGTGGTCAAGTTCACTCACACAATCCGGATGGATTGGATGTTGCCGGGAGTCGCTCCAACGGGAAAGCGAGTTGAAGTTCCGCTGGTCGCCATCGTTCGATTTAGAGATGACAAACTGGCTCATGAGCACATTTACTGGGACCAGGCGTCCGTGCTGGTGCAGATCGGATTGATCGACCCCGCAAAGTTGCCCGTCGTGGGAATCGAGACCGCGCGGAAGGTTCTTAATCCTTCGTTGCCAGCGAACGAGTTGATGAAACGCGATGAGCCAGGCCAGTAGCCATTGAGTCAGACGGAAAATCCAGAATGCATCGCACAATCTCTGTAGCCGCCTCGCTATGTCCAGGCGTTGGACCCGTAGCCACGGCGCTGTGCGCCGTTCGGGAGCGCGAGAGTCAGGGCACATGTAAGACGCCCCGCAGGGGCGTGGCTACAAGGGCTCACTTATGACACAAGGTTGGCTTTATGAGCATCATTGGAAAGGTTGAGAGCCTCTGGCGTTACCCCGTCAAAAGCATGCGCGGCGAAGAGTTGGATGAAACTTTTGCCAGTTACACTGGAATTTACGGCGATCGCGTCTTTGCCTTCAGAAGCTCGGCGAATCACAAGGGGTTCCCGTACTTCACAGCTCGCGACCAAAGAAAGCTTTTGCTATATCGTCCGCGCTTCCGCAATCCGGACAAAGCGGCGAAGCCCATCAATTTCACCGAGGCAGAGAGCAAAGGCGCGAATCCTCTTCTGGCCAATTTGGCAGAGTTAGTAGTCGATGTTGAGACTCCGGATGGAAAGAAGCTTGCGATTGATGATCCTGTTCTGATTGAAATGCTTCGAGCGGATATCGATCCGAAGCATGAGCTCACACTGATGCAATCCCAGCGCGCCATGACCGATTGTCGTCCCGTGTCGATTTTTAGTTTGCAATCGGCGCAGCAACTCGCTGAAGAAACACGTACGCTTATGGATAAACGGCGTTTCCGGGCAAACGTGTATGTGAACCTGACGTCTGGCGAAGCCTTCGCCGAAAACAATCTTGTCGGCCGCTCGGTGCGAATTGGATCGAAAGTCGTCATCAGCATTCTGCAACGCGATTCGCGTTGTGTGGTCATCACGCTCGATCCGGACACGGGAGAACAAGCACCCGCCATACTGAAGAAGGTAGCGCAAGCTCACGATGGGATGGCGGGTGTTTACGGGGCTGTTCTCGTAGAAGGCCTTATTCGCAAAGGCGATTCGATAGAAGTTCTAAACTAATCCTGATTGCCAGAAATAATTATTCGTCAGAAGAGAGAGTTCGTGATAGCAGCGGTTCTCTTTTCCGGGAACTTGCACTGAACGGCACGATAATTGTCCTTGGGAGTTCCACCCGAGAACATAGCGGTTAGTCCTCTTGATCATAGGAGACGCGGGAAATGCATTAAAAAAACGCACGAAGGAAAAATCAGGGGACGCGCTGTCCTGGTTATGAATTAAGTCGGCCGCGGGAACTGCTGTGTTTTACTGGCCGAGCTGCGATCACGCTTTGCGTCGCGTGTCGCTTTGCGCGAAAGACTCAACTATGGCAAACGGCGAAATGATCGAGTCGTACGTGCCTGCGCGGTTGGACCGCTTGCCGTGGAGTTCGTGGCACTGGCTGATCGTCGTCTCACTAGGCGCGACCTGGATCCTCGATGGTCTCGAGGTGACGCTGGCTGGAGCGTTAGGTGGAATTTTAACGCTTCCTCAAACGCTCGGACTAACACCTGCCCGCGTTGGTGCGAGCGCTACCTCGTATCTCGCAGGCGCGGTGTTCGGTGCGTTATTGTTCGGTTACGGGACCGATCGCTTTGGACGAAAAAAATTATTCTTCATCACAGTTGGGGTTTATCTAATCGGAACAGCACTATCAGCGTTTTCCTGGAACTTTTGGAGCTACGCAATATTCCGAGCGATAACTGGCGCAGGCATCGGCGGCGAATACGCGGCGATCAATTCCGCGATTGACGAGCTGATTCCGGCGCGTGTGCGTGGTCGTGTTAACTTGATGATCAACGGCTCCTACTGGGCCGGCGCGGCACTTGGCGCAGCTGCCACGCTTGTTTTGCTCGACCCGCGTCGTATCCCGATTTGGCTGGGATGGCGATGCGCCTTTGGAATCGGCGCGACCCTCGGTTTGATTGTGATTCTCTTTCGTCGCTGGATTCCGGAGAGTCCCCGTTGGTTGATGATTCACGGTCGCAACGACGAGGCGGAGCAAATCGTGGCGGATGCGGAGCAAGGAATTTTCAGCGCCGATGCGGCCGGGATCACCGATCCCGGCTACAGCGAATTGCCCGCGAAGATCCGGACGCGGACACATACGCCATGGCGTGAAATTTGGGATGCGATTGTATATGAACATCGCCGGCGTTCGTTTCTCGGTTTTGTGCTGATGTTGACGCAAGCTTTCTTCTATAATGCAATCTTTTTCACGTACGCACTGGTCCTGATGCGGTTTTACGGCGTGCCCGAACAAAATGTGGGCCGTTATTTATTGCCGTTCGCATTGGGGAACGTACTCGGTCCGCTTTTGCTCGGACACCTGTTCGACACGATCGGACGCAAACAGATGATCACGATTACTTATGCGCTCGCCGGAATTTTGCTTGCGGTAACCGGCTGGCTGTTCCATGCCGGCGTGCTGACCGCGCAAACACAAACTCTCGCCTGGACATTAATCTTCTTCATTGCGTCTGCGGCTGCGAGTTCGGCGTACTTGACTGTGAGCGAAATTTTCCCGTTGGAAATCCGTGCATTGGCGATCGCAGTTTTCTACGCTATCGGAACATTGGCAGGCGGAGTCGGCGCGCCGTTGCTATTCGGATGGATTATCGGCACCGGATCAATTACAGCTTTGTTCATAGGATATTTGGTTGCCGCCGGGCTGATGATTTTCGGCGCAGTCATTGAAGCATGGCTTGGCGTGGCGGCCGAGCGACGATCATTGGAGGACATAGCCACGCCGCTCTCAAGCAAGGGTCTGTAGCCTTCTCGCCGCATCTCTGTGAGACACGCTTTGCCACTCGGGAGAGATTCGGCGCGGCGCTTCGCAAAGCGAATGGGCTACAATGGAATTAGTCGCGGGAACGCACGCTTAGTTCACGCGTATGAATCGGACCGCTAGGTGTGAGTTTGCTTGAATAAAGCTGGAAGGCGTCGACTCGGATCATTCCTGCATCGAACTCGGCATTCGATTTCAAAAAATTTCGAAGAGATTGGGCGGAAACAACCCGGCAACGGGCAATTGTAATGTGCGGATGCCAGGGGCGAAGGTCCGGTTCAAGACCGGCAAACAACGCGGCTTCCTGCACGCGCTTGTGAATTTGAAACAGGTGCGGGTGTGCCTTTCCAACGCCAATCCAGATGATTTTCGGCGCGCCTTTCGCAGGAAACGTCCCAACACCCGACACGGGCAGGAAGAAAGCGCCGAACTCGATTGCAATGAGTTTTTCACGCAGCACCATGCCGATCTCGTCCGGCACGTCGCCGTAGAAACCGAGCGTTAGATGCATCTGCGGTGGATCGGTCCAGCGCGCGCCGCGAATGCGAGGATCAAGCGCTGCAAGGCATTGTCGCGTTGACTCAGACAGATCGATTGCTACGAAGAGACGCTTCAACGGCATCGATGAACGTTCAACGCTAAACGCCCAACGTCCAACCTTCAACGCAACAGTTTATTCGACAGAGATAAAACGACCGCGACTACGACGACTTAACTGTTGTTTTCGTTATTGCTGACTGTCGCTTTATCCGCCGAACGCGTTAGCCAAGCAGGAGTTAAGCGGCGTACTTCGGAGCCAGCGCGCAATTGGTTTCCCTCGGTGCCGTTTGGGTCGGGCAAAAATCGATTCACCAACTGCATGGCATAACCGGTGAGATTTGGAAAGAGCGCGTTTCCAAGAATCGCTCCGCGCGCTGCGAACGTAAGCGTGAGGGACGGCTGGCCGCGACGGCAGGCAGCCAGAATTTTTCTCGCGGCGCGATCGGCGTTCATGGAAATCAACGGCGCCCCCGCTGACGCTGAAAACCACGCAAACTCGTTGTCGTGTTTGCCCTTAAATCTTGCGTTCACGTGCGATCCGGTGCGCATCATGCCCGGTGCGACGGTCGTCACCAAAATGTTCTCGCGCGCTAGTTCCGTGCGAATCGCGTCGGAGAAACCGGTAAGAGCGAATTTGCTTGCGCTATATGACGCCAGATGCGGCACAGCGACTTTACCGCCGATGGAGGAAATATTGACGATTCGTCCCCCGCCCCATATCCGCATTTCCGGAACGATTTGCGATATCAATTCGAACGGCGCCCAAAAATGGAGTCGCATCGCTTGCTCGAAGTCGTCGGGCGTCATGTGCTCGAGAGGACCAACTTCGATGATCCCCGCGTTGTTGATCAAAATATCAATTTTGCCGAAGCGATCGATGATTTGACGAACAGCGGACTGAATCTGGTCGCGATGGAGCAAATCACATTGAATGGTCTCTACCACGCCGGCGCCGCGCCGCATTAGATCGGCTTTTGCTCGTGCCAGTTCATCAGCGTCACGCGCGATGAGCGCAACGCTTCCGCCTTCCGCGCAAATGTGTCGCGCGAGCACGAGTCCGAGTCCGCGCGACCCGCCTGTGATAACTGCCACCTTATCGCGCAGCGAATAGCGCGCTGTTCGCAGGAGGCGCGAGATCAACCCTCCAGCGACGAGAGCAGCTGGCAACAGCAGAACGCGCAGTTTCATTCTGGGGCTTAAATCAGATACGGAAGCTTCGCAACAAACGGCCGTGAATAAACAATGAGGCTTTCGCAGTTTCGTCAAAATACGACGAGTAACCAGCCGAGATTCCGTTGACCAAATCAGCTGTGTTCTCGATTGAAACGCGCGACTTCGCGGGCTGTTTCCCGATCTACGGCTCGCTTCTTTATATCGGCTCTCTTATCACGCGCTTCCTTCCCCTGACCCACGCCCAGCTCCGCCTTTAGTTTCCGATTTTTCCAATACAGCTTGAGAACAACCAAGGCGCGGCCTTTGATCTGTGTCTCGCTGTAGAGCTTGTCGATCTCCTGCCGATGCAGCAATAATTTGCGGACGCGCTTTGCGTCGGGAATTTCGTGGCTTGCACGCTCGTAGGGTTGAATATCAGCATTGTAAAGGAACGCTTCGCCATTCTCGATTCGCGCGAAGGCGTCACCGATATTTGCCTTGCCGGCCCGGATTGACTTTACCTCGCTGCCTTTTAGCTCGATGCCCGCTTCGTAACGCTCGAGAATGTGATAATCGCGAAGCGCCTTGCGATTGGTAATCGATTCAGCTGCCATACGGACACGGAAGCTGACAGCTTCCTGCACAGAACCTCAACAAAGCCTTTTGAAGCGGGGAAACGCGCTGCGGTATTTAATCGCTCGCTACGCAGCGGCGCCGTCGGGCGATTCGCTGAGCGACTCGTAAGTCAGCTTGCCAGCGATTATTTCCTTCAGCGCAATATCCGTTAACGACATTCGCGGTGTCGTCTCCACCATGGGCCGATGTCCCAGACCAAGCTGGCGAACGCGCTTGGAAACAACGTTAATCAAAAGTTGCTGATTCGGGATCACCTGGGCTGCTTCTTGCAAAAGTTGAGTCGTCATATGGCGCAAGGACCGAGTGGGGCGAATTGTTTCCGTCGGGAATTGAAGAATGACCGGCATCCCGGCCGCGAGGGTGGATGGGGTAAGTTGCGGGGCGAGCATGGTAAAAACGAGTGTGGACTTTCCTGGCTACGGAGCAGGTTGTCAAGTGCGAACACTTTCACGATCAACGGATCTTGCTTGTTAGGAACGCACGCTGGATCTTCATTAGACACCGCAAACCTCATCGATCGTAAATTGGATGGTTCAGCGATCCGTTGCATCGCACGAAAGGGAAGAAACGTCTTGAAAAAGTGGATTTTGATTTGCCTGCTTGTGGGTTTGGTCTTTCCCGTGAGCCGCGCCGCCGGCCCTAACTATCTCTTCGACAAGTTTGGGCCTGTCGATAAAGCCAAGCAAGGGATTGCTTTTCCCGGCGTTACGTAAGCAACGGGACATTTGGCAGATTGATTCTCCCTGAACATTGACTTTGAATGCGCCCGTGCAGAGAATCGTTACGGGGGCACCGGTCGCGAGATGAAGATTTTTGCTTATTCTAAATGGGATGCGGTCGCTGTGTTCGCTGGTGTGCTCCACTTCGGATACGTACTGACGTTTTTCCTGGTGTTTCCATACGCCCCCTGGTGGCTGTTGGTGTGTATGGGACTCGTCTATTCGGTGAGCGTCTCATGGAACATCAATGGTGTTTCACATAATCTTATCCATAATCCATTCTTTAAATCGAGGATCCTGAACCGGCTATTTGGCATTATGGAGTCAGTGACCCTCGGCATTTCGCAAACCTTCTACAAATACGTCCATCACCGGCACCATATGGGGAATAGCGACAGACCGGACGAACACGGGAACACCTATGACTGGATTTCAATTTACCGCTTTGGGCATAACGGAGAACCAGAAAACCCGTGGAGATACATTTTTTTCAGCTACTTACGAGACAAACCCAAGATGATCTACAGGGAAATCAAAAGGAAGAACCGGGTCGATGCGCGATGGGGAATCGCCGAGATTGTCATTCTCGGGACGACTATTGCTATCGGCTTTGTCCTGAATTGGAAGTTTTGGATCTTTTTTCTTCCCTTTTATTATCTTGGACACTGTTGCACCTTTCTGAATGGCTTTTTCCTTCATTATGGCGGCAATCCAGACAAGCCGATTGCTTGGGGGGTAAGCTCGTACGCCAAGTGGTACAATTTGCTGTGGTTTAACAACGGGTATCACGCCGAACACCATTTCCGGCCAAAGGTGCACTGGACCAAGATGAAGCAATTACATAAGGAGATTGCTAGGGCACAGTTACGGGAAGGGGTTCGGGTTATCAGACCTCCACACGCATTCGGATTCCTCGATCCCAATCTTCCCCCGTTGAGGCCTCTGATTCGACGGGATCTGTCTCAGCAGGCCCGAGGTATTAGAGCAACTCTACCGGTGGCCCCTAAAACACGCCTTGTCGGATCTCCTGATAGATCTTCTCCGCAGAACGCCCCCGTTTCCTAACGGATTGCGCGACCGCTTGGTTCTAAGACTTCTGCCCGCGCAGCTCCTTTCAGCCGCCCAATGAGACAAGTCGTTATCACCGGCGTTTCGACTGGCATAGGGCACGCTTGTGTCAAGGTGCTAATCGCACGCGGGATCCGGGTGTTTGGCAGCTTGCGTAAGCAAACCGATGCTGATCGCTTGCAAAAAGAGTTCGGCGATATGTTCGTTCCGTTGCTGTTTGATGTAACCGACGAAACTGCCGTTCAACTCGGGGCAGAAAAAGTTGGTCAGCTTTTGAACACGGCCACGCTGGATGGCTTGGTCAACAACGCAGGGATCGAGGTTACTGGCCCCTTAGCTTATCTTTCCACCGATCAATTTCGGCACCAACTGGAAGTAAACTTGATCGGTCCGTCGATCGTGACAAAGGCCTTCCTGCCGTTGCTTGGCGCCGATGCCGCAAGGAAAGGACGACCCGGTAGAATAATTAACATCAGCTCTACGAGCGCGAGAATCGCTGGTCCGTTCACCGGTGCGTACTCGGCATCAAAGTTTGGTCTCGAAGGTTTCTCCGAAAGCTTGCGCCGCGAACTGATCTTGTTTGGGATTGATGTAATTATCATTCGCCCCGGCGCAGTCGTGACACCAATTTGGCAAAAGGCCGAAGAAGGAGTGGCCGAGCGATTTCCGGATACTCCGTATACGGAAGCGCTGGCAAACTTTGAACGGTATTCGGCGCAAGAGGCGAAGAGCGGACTTGCGCCCGAAGTGATCGGAGAGGCTGTCTGGCGCGCCCTCACAGTTACACGGCCCAGAGTGCGTTCCGCCATTGTTCCGAAACGTTTTATGAACTGGACGATTCCGCAGCTGATTCCGATGCGCATCCTCGACAGCCTAGTGGCACAGTTCTTTGGCATTAAAAAGCGCAAGTAGCAATAAGCCTGGGAACCGAAAATTTAGTACGCCGAGTCACAGTATCCATAAACAAGATATATGGAGAAAATCTCCTCTGCCCGCGCTGACTCGCGCGTAATCAAGGCCCCGACAAGCTGGTTCTCAAAGGCGTCCGCGTGGCTGATAGGTGTCATCGGATTTCTTTGTCGCGTCCTGCTCCTGGCGTGGGCCACCTTAGCGATCTATTACTCAAATCTGCCGTGGGCCTGGCTGCGACTGTCGCTGGCGCTGGCGTTCCTGGCGTTCGGTACTTGGGCCTTGTGGCTAACGCGCCAGCGGCGAATGTCTCTGGTTTTTGTGGGACTTTTTTTCTGCGTCGTCGTTTGGGAGATCTCTATCCGTCCTTCCCACGATCGTCCATGGCGACCAGAGGTCGCGGTGATGCCCCGGGCAACGATCGACGGTGACCGCGTGCGCATCACCAGTTTTCGCGATTTCAAGTACCGCAGCACTGATGATTTCACAGTGCGATACGAAGAACGCGAGTTCCTTATCTCGCATCTTACTTCGGTGGATTTCTTTGTGTCCTACTGGAAAAAGGGACCTGTGGGACACACCTTCCTGAGTTTTAACTTCGACAACGCTCTTCCTCTTTGCATCTCCATCGAAACGAGGCCGGAGGTCGGCGAAGGCTTCAACCCAATCGCTTCGCTCTTCAAACAATTTGAGCTGATCTACGTCGTAGGTGACGAGCACGACATTGTGGGTGTTCGCACCAATTACCGGAAGGAGGACGTGTATCTTTACCACATCCTGACATCGCCGGAAAATGCACGTCGACTTTTTCTAGTTTACATGGATCGAATCAATAAACTGGCGGATCATCCGGAGTTTTACCATCTGTTGAGCAACAGTTGCACGATCAACATCGTGCGCTACGCGAACTCTGCTGGCAGGATCGGCGGATTTGATATCCGTCACCTCCTCAACGGCTTCATCGATCGCTATATCTATGGCGCAGGACTGGTAGACAACACCTTACCTTTTGACGAGCTGCGCCGGCGTTGTCGAATCAACAAGGCCGCGGAGGCTGCTGACGACGCTCCCGATTTCTCCAACCGCATTCGCGCCTCCCTCCCTCTCCCGCGACCGTGAGCATCGCAACACGAACACGACCATTTTCTTCTACAGCAACAATGGCGCGATGCTCTGCCATTCGAGAACGCAAAGCTTGCGCGGTTGACGCTGCTTCTGTAACATCCGGCTAACCGAAAGTACCCGAGGGAATTCGCGCTCCATTTAGCTATCAAGTGGGGTCGATATCTCCGGACGGAAGCGAGCAGATGGATGCAGCAATCGCCAGGCCTATGAGCGAGGTACCCGCTTGGCACGCCGTCGGTGCTGATGAAGTCCTGCGGCGGCTCAACACAGACGCGAAGAAAGGCTTGGACCCTGGGGAGGTCTCGCAGCGCCTCTCGAAATACGGCTCAAACCGCTTGCCAGAAGGCAAAAAGCAGGGGCCGTTCATGCGGTTTCTTTCCCAGTTTAATAATATCCTGGTTTATGTGCTGTTGGCCGCCGGGTTTGTTAAACTGATGGTCGGCTTGTGGCTCGACGCCGCAATCATACTCGGAGTCGTCATCATCAATGCCTTGCTTGGCTTTATTCAGGAGGGAAAAGCGGAGAAGGCCCTGGACTCGATCCGTAACATGTTGTCTGCCGACGCGAGGGCCTTGCGCGATGGCGAAACGCGGATGGTTCCGGCTGACGACCTGGTGCCTGGCGACATCGTGCTCCTCGAATCTGGCGACAGGATTCCGGCGGACGTTCGCCTCGTCGAAGTAAAGAACCTGCGGACGGAAGAGGCTGCTCTTACCGGCGAGTCGGTTCCCATCGATAAAACCACCGATGCTGCGGCCGAGAAATCGACCGTCGGGGACCGGGAAGGCATGGCATTCTCGGGAACCTTGGTCGCGTCGGGCCGCGGGACCGGGGTGGTCGTTGCTACCGGCGCGGACACTGAACTGGGACGCATCAACCAGATGATGACGGCGGTCAGCGCGCTGGAGACGCCATTGCTGCGCCAGATCAAAAAATTCGGCTATGCGATCACCGCGGTCATCGGTGTGGTGACTGTCATCGTCTTCGCCTACGGGAGATGGGTGCGAGGGATGGATTTTATCGAGATTTTTCAGGCTGTTGTCAGCATCGCTGTGTCGATTATTCCAGAAGGGTTGCCCGCTTTGATTACTGTCACTTTGGCCATCGGCGTCCAGCGTATGGCACAGCGCCACGCGATCATCCGGCGCCTGCCAGCGGTTGAAACCCTTGGTTCGGTATCCCGCATTTGCTCCGACAAGACCGGCACTCTGACGCTTATGGAAATGACGGTGGTGTCGGCGGTCACAGCCGAATCAGCTTATACGGTGACAGGCGATGGCTACGCGCCGGAAGGCCAGGTCTTGAACGACGGGACGCCCGCAAGTGAAGATCCGGTTCTCGAGCTCATGGGGCGCGTTTCAGTGCTTTGCAACGACGCAGAGATTCGCCAGGAGGAAGGGGTTTGGAAGGTAGAGGGCGACCCGACCGAAGGGGCCCTCTATCCGTTCGGGAACAAGCTCGGCCTCGAGCGGAAGGTCGA
>Ga0066903_100002958_pt1 | contig 13606 bp, 10 predicted proteins | sample PanSoiMetaGPlot1_FD_67491 | JGI IMG/M metagenome (GOLD analysis project Ga0066903, IMG submission 67491) | Tropical forest soil microbial communities from Panama analyzed to predict greenhouse gas emissions - Panama Soil - Plot 1 (version 2) | ecosystem: Environmental > Terrestrial > Soil >... | reverse complement strand
GCGGCGTCGGCGGCCGCGATCACCTGGTCGTCCCTGACTGAGCCGCCGGGTTCCGCCACGGCCCTGACCCCGGCGTCGGCCAGCACCTGCAGCCCGTCAGGGAACGGGAAGTAGGCATCGCTGGCCGCAACGGCTCCGGCGGCCCGGTCCCCCGCCCTGCTCACCGCCAGCCGCGCCGCATCAACGCGGTTGACCTGGCCCATGCCGATTCCCACCGAGGCCAGTCCTGAGGCGAGCAAGATCGCGTTTGACTTGACACTGCGGCACGCGCGCCACGCGAAATCCAGATCGGCCAGCGCAAGGTCGTCGGCCGCAGGCCCGGCTGCGAGCCGCCAGCCCGCCGCCCGGTCTCCTGATTCCGAAACCGTGTCCGGCGACTGCATGAGCAAGCCGCCGTCGATCTGCCGCCATTCCACGGCCGCTACGCCGCGATCGGCGGGACGTGCGCAGCGGAGCAGCCGCTGGTTCTTCTTGCTCGTCAGGATCTCCAGCGCGGCCGGCTCATAGTCCGGCGCGATGATGACCTCGGTGAAGATGTCCGCGATCTGGCTGGCCAGCTCGGCGGTGACCGGCCGATTGGCGGCGATCACGCCGCCGAACGCGGACACCGGGTCACAGGCGTGCGCCTTGCGATGCGCATCGGCGATGTCGGCGCCGACGGCAACCCCGCACGGATTGGAATGCTTCACTATCGCAACGCAAACCCCGGTGAACTCACCCACGGTCCGCCAGGCCGCGTCGGCGTCAACGTAGTTGTTGTACGACATCGCCTTGCCGTGCAGCAGCTGCGCTGCGGCGATCCCGCCGGCGGTGCCGTCGCCCGACGCCAGGTACAGTGCGGCGCGCTGATGCGGGTTCTCGCCGTAACGCAGGACGGACTGGCGTTCCCACACTGCAGCGGCGATATCAGGCCAGCCGGTCTCGGCCGCGATCTCGTCCGGCGCGTATGCCGACGCGAACCATGACGCGACGGCGGCGTCGTAACGCGCCGTATGCGCATACGCCTCGGCCGCTAGCCGCCGCCGTTCCTGCAGCGTGAAACCGCCGGCGGACACGGCCGCCGCGACCGACTCGTACGCCGCGGGGCTGGTGATCACCGCGACGTTCGCGTGGTTTTTCGCCGCCGCCCTGACCATCGCAGGGCCGCCGATGTCGATCTGCTCGACGCACTCGCCCGGGTCAGCGCCGCGGGCCACCGTCTCGCTGAACGGATACAGGTTGGACACGAGCAGCTCGAACGGAGCGACCTTCAGCTCATCAAGCTGATCGCGGTGCGCCCGGTCGCTGACGTCGGCCAGCAGGCCAGCATGGATGTTCGGGTGCAGCGTCTTGACCCGGCCGCCGAGGCACTCGGGAAAACCCGTCACCGACTCGACGGGCGTGACTGGGATCCCAGCCGCCTCGATGACGGCCGCCGTGCTGCCTGTTGACACGATCTCGACGCCGGCGTCGTGCAGCGCGGTAACCAGCTGATCAAGGCCCGACTTGTCGTAGACGCTGATGATGGCTCGCCTGATCGCTACCCGGCTCATCGCTCTGCTCCAGGATGGCCCAGCCTGACGGTGCGGCCGGAGACCGACCAGCCCTGGTCCAGCATGGCCGCGACCGTGTCGACCAGCAGGACGCGCTCCGCTGACTTGATCCGCTCGGTGAGGCTGGCCTCGTTGTCGTCATCATGTACCGGGACGGCCTGCTGGGCAATGACGGGTCCGCTGTCCAGCCCCGCGTCCACCAGGAAGACCGTGCATCCGGTGACTTTGACGCCGTAGGCGAGGGCATCGCGCGCTCCGTGCATGCCAGGGAACGACGGCAGCAGGGCAGGGTGGGAGTTGATGCACCGGCCGGAGAACTCGTCGAGGAACGCCGGGCCGAACAGCTTCATGAAGCCGGCCGAGATGATCAGGTCGGGCTGGTATCCGGCGCAGATCTCAGTCAGTGCCTTATCCCAGTCGGCGCGCTCGGCGTAGTCCCCGACCCGGCAGACGAAGGCCGTGATTCCGGCCGCCTCCGCCCGGCTGGCCGCTGGCGTCCCGTGCCGGTCCGATCCGACGGCGACGATGTCGGCATCGAGCGAACCAGCCTGACAGGCGTCGAGCAGGCACTGGAGCAGCGTCCCCTCGCCCGACGCCAGTACGACCAGGCGTGACCGCATGAGGCCACGATAGACGGCTGGAACGCTGAGTCGGCGACGGCGGGCCGGTGCCCGGGCGCACGACGTGTGCCGGGCCTGGCGCCGGCCGGCGTACTCTTGGCGGGCCGGGCGGATCCTGTCGAGCAGCGGTTATGCCGCTCATCTGGTGTCAGCGTCGCGTCGCAGCGTAGGAGCCGTCGGCAACTAGTGGTGGAATAGGACGGAGCGCGGGAAAACCCCGGCCGACGGAGGAATGGCACTGCCCGGCGACATCAACTCGACATCGGCTCCTGGCGACCCCGACCAGAAGGATCGCGGCGGCCAGGTCGGGGATGCGCGCCCCGATGATGCCGCGCGCACCGACGAGGCCACCCGCGCCGATGACACCGCCGACCAGTCTGATCAGGCACCCGGCGGCCTGCCCGGCCTGCCGAAGCTGTTCTTCGCTGCCGAAGACCTGCAAGGTCAGCGCGGCCCCGATCAGCCAGAAGCCGGTCAGCAGAACGGGCGAGGTCCGCAGACCAGCCAGGCCGGCCCTGGTCAGACGTTCGGCAGCGGCGAGCCTGGAGCATCAGGCCAGGCAGACCGGCCAGGACTCGAACCGCAAGGCAGCTTCGGACAGCTGCCCAGACCACCTTTGCCTGGCCAGCAGCGCCGCCCTGGCGGGCCAGTTCAGCGGCCGCCGGCCAGACCAGGCCGGCCGGACCGAGCACAACCAACCAGGCAGCCCGACCGCGAGCTCCGGCACCGCGCTCTCGCGTCGCTTGTGCTCAGCGTGCTCGCTCTGGTGGCTTTGCTGGGACTGGGCGGCGACCTGCACCGAGGCGTGTACCTGCTGATCTTCAGCGCCGTGGTCGGGATCGGGTCGTGCATCATCGGAATCACGGCAGTCATCAAGGCCAGGAAGACCGGCAGCTATCGGCCGCGCGGCTCGATCGGCGGGATCGTGCTCGGCGCGCTGGCCGCCGTGCTGTCGATCCCGATCCTCGCCACCTACCTGGCGTTCCCGCACCAGGTCGACAACTATGTCAAGTGCCTGAACCAGAACCAGGGCTCGGGTAGCGAGCAGAGCTGCATGGACAAGTTCTACAAGTCGATCCACCTCGGGTGGTCGGCCAGCGATCATGCGCGTGATGGCCGGATAACCGAGTAAGCCATCTGACCGATGAATGCCCTGCTTGAGTACATCGATGCGTGGCGACGACACGACGTCGAAGGGGTGCTGCGAACCCTGGCCGACGACTGCGTCATTACCGAGTGCTACGGGCCGGTGTACCACGGCCGCGATCGCGTCGAGCAGTGGATGCGTGCGTGGCTCACCGCCGGGGGTTCGGTCGATTCGTGGGAGGTCACCTGGCACGCGGGCACCAGCGACTTTCACGTGGCCGAGTGGCGTTTCGGCTCCACCTGGCAGGGTGATTCTGAGACGTTCGAGGGAGCATCGCTGGCAAGGCTGAACGGCGAGAAGATCACATACCTGCGCGAATATGCGACGACCGCGCCTCGCTACGACTGGACTGGCGCGGCCGACGAGGCGCGCTCAGGGCAAGGCTGACGGACCGCGCGACCGCCGGCCTGACGGAGCTCCGCCGCCGTCGTCATCGTCGTCCGATGCCCATCTGTTCAGGTAGATGACATGCCCGTAATCGTCGTCATCGGCAACGCGGTCGGATGGCCACGCGCGCGGCATTTCCGCTCGCCTCGATGGCGCGGCGCGGCCACGTGTCTGGCTGGCCTCGCGGTTCGCGTCACCGGGCAGCCGCCCCCAGCGCTTCCTGACGTACCACCAGTTCGCGAGGCCCGCGGTGATCGCCGCCGCGATCCCGACCTCCAAAGCGGCGACCGCGGTCACCTGCCATGGTGAAGGCCCGACGGCTGCCATCCGGCCGTCGCCGAGCGGGCCGCCCGCGAAAGCCGAGCCGACCCCAAGCGCGCAGCCGGTCAGCAGGCCACAGCAAAAGCCGCGCATCGGCGCGGATTCGAGCACCGAGGTCGGCGCGACCCGGACCACGAGCAGCCCGCCGATGGCGCCGGCCAGGTAAGGAAAGGCGAGCATGACAGCGCCGAGCCAGCCGGGTCCCGATCCGTGAGCACCGGCAGGCAGCGCGGCAAGCAACGGAAAAGCGGGCATTGGACCGAGCACCGAGCCGGTCGGCGACGCGATCGTTCCGGCGCCGACCGCGAATCCTGGGCCAAGCATGTAAGCGATGGCCCAGAGCACCGCGTTCGGCAGGTAGCCGATCTGAGCCAGCAAGAGCAGTGCCGCCCCGACCAAGCCGGGGTCAAGAGTGCGGTAGACGTCCCCGAACCGATGCACCTCGCTGGCCAGCGCGAGCGCGGTTGCCATCGCCCCCGCGGCGACCAGGACAGCCAGCGCGCCGGCCGTACCGGCCAGCACAGCGCGCGTCCTTGGCGATAGCAGCGTGCCTAGCTGAGACCACGGCGCAAGCGCCCGCGCCGCGCCGAGCCCGGCAGCTACGAACGCGATCACGAACGAGGCAAGCAGTGCTTGCGGAATTGAAGCGCTAGCCAGCTTCGAGCTGCTCGCCACGGCAAGCGCTCCGGCGAGAGCTGAGTAGGGCACCGCCACGGCCAACGCTGTGGCGACCGCCTCCCGCGGGGTCGTGACCTGATGACCGCGGACGATGGCCCTTCCGGCCCGCCAAAGCAGCGTTCCTGGCAGGGCGACCAGGCCGAGCGGAAGCATGCCGATCTGGCCGGCCCCGCTGACCTGGACAGTGACGTGATGACCGACCAGCCAGAGCACGGTCGCGGTACGGACCACGCCGATCAGCCCAAGACCCAAATGAGGAGCGGCGATCCAGCCGGCAAGGACGAGCATCGTCACCACGACGAGGCCGAGCCCGGCAGCCGTGCAGGCTGCCGATGCGCCGGACGCGAGCAGCCGCCTGAGGCGTTCCGGGCGATCACCGCCCGGTGCGTCGCCGCGCCCCTGCTCCGCGGTCGGCGTGCGGAGGGCAGAGGTCGTCACAAGATCTCACCATCGCAACCTCCGCCTGCCTGCCGGTGGAGGCGCGCCGACAACCGGTGAGAAACGGGTTAGCGGGACCGCATGATCTCGCTGACCAGCCTCGCCGTCTCGCTCGGGGTGCGGCCGACCTTGACGCCGACCTTCTCCAGCGCTTCCTTCTTCGCCTGCGCAGTACCGGCCGACCCTGAGATGATCGCGCCCGCGTGACCCATTGTCTTGCCCTCTGGCGCGGTGAAGCCCGCGACATATGCGACAACCGGCTTTGTCACGTTGGCCTCGACGTAGGCGGCCGCGCGTTCCTCGGCGTCGCCACCGATCTCGCCGATCATCACGATCGCGTCGGTCTCGTCGTCGGCCTGGAACGCCTCCAGGCAGTCGATGTGCGTAGTCCCGATGATCGGGTCGCCGCCAATTCCGACCGCGGTCGAGAAGCCGATGTCCCTGAGCTCGTACATCATCTGGTAGGTCAGCGTCCCCGATTTGGAGACCAGCCCGATCCGGCCCTCCGTCGTGATGTCGGCAGGGATGATGCCCGCGTTCGACTTGCCTGGCGATGCCACGCCTGGGCAGTTAGGACCGACGATGCGGGTGGAATTGCTACGTGAGCATGCGTGCGCCCAGAACTCCGCCGTGTCGTGCACGGGGATGCCTTCGGTGATGACGATCACCAGCGGAATCGCGGCGTCGACGGCCTCGATGACCGCGTCCTTGGTGCCCGCGGGCGGCACGAAGACGACAGACACGTCGGCGCCGGTCTGCGCCATCGCCTCGCCGACGGTGCCGAAGACCGGCACGCTGCTGCCGCCGAGGTCGACGGTCTGCCCTGCCTTACGCGGGTTGGTGCCGCCGACTACCTTCGTGCCGGCGGCGATCATGCGGGCGCCGTGCTTGCGGCCCTCCGAGCCGGTGATGCCCTGGACGATGACCCGGCTCTGCGCCGTCAGGAAGATCGCCATCTCATGCTCCTGTCGAGGCCAGGCTGGCCAGTTCAGCGGCGCGGCGCGCCGCATCGTCCATCGTCCCGACCTGCTCGACCACCGCGATGTTCGCCTCGGTCAGGATCCTGCGCCCTTCCGCGGCATTGTTGCCGTCCAGCCTGACCACGATCGGGTGCCTGACCGCGTCGCCTTGTTCGGCGAGGATGCCGATCGCGCTGACGATGCCGTTGGCCACCGCGTCGCATGCGGTGATGCCGCCGAACACGTTGACCAGCACCGAGCGGACCGACGGGTCGGAGAGCACGATGTCCAGGCCGTTGGCCATGACCTCTGCTGATGCGCCGCCGCCGATGTCGAGGAAGTTGGCCGGCCGCACGCCGCCGAACTCCTCGCCCGCGTAGGCGACTACGTCGAGCGTCGACATCACCAGGCCCGCGCCGTTGCCGATGATGCCGACCGACCCTTCGAGCTTGACGTAGTTCAGGTGCTTGGCCTTGGCGCGCGCCTCGATCGGGTCAGTTGCCCCAGGGTCGGCGAACTTCTCGTGGTCCTGCCGGAAGGACGCGTTGTCGTCAAGGGTCACCTTGCCGTCCAGCGCCACGACCCGGCCGTCTTTCGTGAGGATCAGCGGGTTGACCTCGACGAGCGTCGCGTCCTCGTCGGAGAAAACGGCCCACAGCCGCTCGGCGAGTTCGGCGGCGCCTGCCACCGCCTCGGCGGGCAGGCGGCCTGCCTGCACGATCTCCGTGGCGGCGGCCCGATCCACCCCGGCCAGCGGATCGATGCCGATCCTGGCGACCGCGTCGGGGTTGGTGTGAGCAACCTCCTCGATCTCCATGCCGCCCTGGACCGAGCAGATCGACATGAACTGACGGCCGGCCCGGTCGAGCAGGAAGGACAAGTAGTACTCCTGCGCGATGTCACTGGCCTCCTCGACCAGCACCTTGTGCACGGTGTGGCCTTTGATGTCCATGCCGAGAATCTGGCTGGCCTTCTGCTCAGCGTCGTCAGGACCTTCCGCCACCTTCACCCCGCCGGCCTTGCCCCGGCCGCCGGTCTTGACCTGCGCCTTGACCACTACCCGCGGCACGCCGGCGACGGCGAAATCAGCGGCAATCGCCCGTGCCTCATCCGCCGTGTGAGCCACCTTTCCGCGCGGCACGGGCACGCCGTACTCGGCGAACAGCTCTTTGGCTTGATGCTCGAACAGGTCCACGTCTGGGTCCGTCCTGACTGAATATGGGGCTTACAACGTGCTGCGCATTGGCGCTGCGACCGCCGCCGGGGAGCAGCCGCCCGCCAGGAAGCCTAGCGGGCCAGCGAGGCCCCAATACTCAGCCGGCCCGACTTTCCGCTTTCGCGGCAAGCTCTGAATTGACCCAGTCGACGATCTCCTGGGTAGGCGCTCCAGGAGTAAAGATCTTCGCGACGCCCATCGATTTCAGCTCGGCGATATCGGCGTCCGGAATGATGCCGCCGCCGAAAACGACGATGTCGGTAGCATTCTGTTCCCTCAGCAATTCGAGCACCCGGCTGAACTGAGTCATGTGCGCTCCGGACAGGATCGACAGCCCGATCGCGTCGGCGTCTTCCTGCAGAGCCGCCGCGACGATCTGCTCTGGCGTCTGGTGCAGTCCGGTGTAGATGACCTCAACGCCCGCATCGCGCAATGCGCGCGCCACTACCTTCGCACCGCGGTCGTGCCCGTCCAGACCGGGCTTGGCGATAATGACCCGGATGCTGCCCATGACTTTTGCTCTCCCAGCCTCGCCGTAATTCTCGTCCCGTCGGCGAGGTTACCGCGAGTACTTCAAGAGCAGGGCGTTGGTGCCGGGCAAACCACCGAAGACCGTGTTTCCTGCTGCGTATGCCGTAGCCGACCTCGGCACCAGGGCCAGCGCGTAGGCCGAGGTGGCCTTCCCGGTCACGACCGGCAGCTTGACGGTATGCCAGGCGCCGCTGACGAAGTGCTGGAGGGCGAATCCGTCAAAAGGCCCGACGAACGCCGCCCACAGTCCGCCCTTCCCGTCCGGGATCACCCGGCCAAGGTGGTCAGCGCCGTGCACGACTGGCTGCGTCCATGCTCCCGAACGCCAGTGCAGGGATAGCGGACGCAATCCGCCCTGTCCTGTCGTGGTCCCGCCGACGACCCATACGTCCTGATCGGACCGGGCCAGGACGTCGAAGATCCCTGGCCCCGGCGGGCCAGACGAAATGGCAGGAAGCTGCCGCAACGCCCATTTCCCGTTATGCCATCTGGCCAGCACCGGTGCAGCGGTCGTTTTGTCGCTGCCGACCGCCCAGATGTCGTTGGGCGAGATCGCGCTCGCACGGCTGAGCTCATACGACAGCTTGAAGAGTGTCCAGCGCTGCCCGTTGAAGTGCCTTACGCCAGCATTCCCGAATATCCAGGCGTTCTTGGGACCGAACACCACCGCGCTGCTAATCACGTTGAACGTCTTCCAGAAGCCGACCACCGACCAGGTGCCAGTCCACCGCAGCGCGAAGGCATGCCCATCCAGCCCGTTGGAGTTGCGCCACTGGCCAAACACCCAGACATCGGTGGCCGAGGAAGCCGCGACGGCAAAGAGCTGAGAATGGCTGAACTTAGCCGGGAGCGCTACGGTGCGCCAGGATTTGCCGTTCCAGCGTCGGACGATCGGAACGTGGGTCCCTGGTCCGGGAGGAGAGGTGTTGCCCACGGCCCAGACATCGCGAGCCGACACCGCCGCGATATCGGCGAAAGCGCTGAGCCCGTTCTTCGAGACGAAGTTCACCCGCCAGTGGGCTGTCGTGGCGGCGCTCGCACCGCCCGCCGTCACCGCACCTACTGCCGGGCCTGCAAGCACCGCGCTTACCGCCGCGAGCACGCCAGCCGAACGCGCAATTAGTCGCATGAGACGTCCCTCCGAACTCGCCAGGCAAAGGACCTCGCGGTTAGCGAAGATTCGCCTGGCGGCCAGCTGCGGCGTACGGGAATGCGGAATGCTATTTCGGAACTCTGGCCCTGGACAACTATTCGCCGGTGGCTTAATCCTGCGGCCGGGCTACAGCTTCTCGATCGGGGCGTAGCGCAGCAGCAGGTGCTTGATGCCGTATTCCTCGCCGAAGTCAACCTTCGCCTCCGGGTCATCGCCGCGGCCTTCGACTGACAGCACCCTGCCAAGGCCATAGCTGTCGTGGTTGACCAGGTCGCCCGTCTTCAGCGAAGGCACGGGCCGGTTGCCTGGCGCGTTCACTCCAGGCCGCCTGGCCATTCGCTCCGACGCCGGGCTGAGCGAGGAAGTCGCGGCGGCGGCGTCCCGGCGCCAGTCGATCAGCTCCGGCGGGATCTCGGTCAGGAACCTTGACTGCTTGTGGTAGGAAGGACGGCCCCACCATGTCCTCGCAACGGCCCTGGTCAGGTACAGCCGCTGCCGCGCTCTGGTAATGCCGACATATGCGAGCCTGCGTTCTTCCTCAAGCTCACGCTCGTCGTTGACCGAGCGTTCGTGCGGGAAGACGTTCTCCTCCATGCCGGTCAGGAAAACGACAGGGAATTCCAGCCCTTTGGCCGTGTGCAACGTCATCAAGGTGACCAGGCCGCCGTGATCGGGCCCCTCAGGGATCTCGTCGGCATCGGCCACCAGCGAGACCTGCTCGAGGAACGCGGCGAGCCCGCCGGTCACGTTATGCGCGTCGAACTCCCTGGCGACGGATATGAGCTCGTTCAGGTTCTCGGCGCGACCCGCGTCCTGCAGGTCGCTGGACGCCTCGAGCTCGGCGATGTATCCGGTCCTGTCCAGGATGGCCTCGGCGATGTCACCGACCGGCGTGCCCGATTGCTCGGCGTCCCTGAGCTCGGTGATGAGCTCGTTGAACCCCTCGATCGATTTCCCCGAGCGGGAAGGGAGCCCGGGGACGTCCTCCGGCCTCGCAAGAGCAGCGGCGAAACTGATCCGCTCCCTGGCCGCGAAGCCGGCGACGTATTCCAGCGCGCGGTCGCCGATGCCGCGCCTGGGCACGTTGACGATCCGGCGCAATGAGATCTCATCCTGGCTGTTAGCGATCAGCCTCAGGTACGCCAGCAGGTCCCTGACCTCGCGCCTTTCGTAGAACCGGACTCCCCCGACGACCTTGTACGGCAGGCCGGCCCTGATGAAAACTTCCTCGAAGACCCTGGACTGCGCATTCGTCCGGTAGAACACGGCCACCTCGCCAGGCATCGCGTCCCCCGCGTCGTTGAGCTTGTCCACCTCTTCGGCGACAAAGGCGGCCTCGTCATGTTCGCTGTCAGCGACGTATCCGACCAGCGGCGGGCCATTGCCCGCATCGGACCAGAGGTTCTTGGGCATGCGCCCGGGGTTCCGCGAGACGACGGCATTGGCGGCGGCCAGGATGTTCTGCGTTGACCGGTAGTTCTGCTCCAGGAGGATGACGCGCGCTCCAGGGAAGTCACGCTCGAATTCGGTGATGTTCCTGATCGTGGCGCCGCGGAAGGCGTAGATCGACTGGTCGGCGTCACCGACCACGCACAGCTCGCCTGGCGGGATGAAGTCATCGCCCCCGAGGTGGCTGGCCTGGCTCCCGCCTACCAGCTCCCTGATCAGGACGTACTGTGCGTGGTTGGTGTCCTGGTACTCATCGACGAGCACGTGCCTGAACCGCTGCCGGTACTCGGCTGCCATGTCGGGAAACGCCTGCAGCAGGTTGACGGTCACCATGATCAGGTCGTCGAAGTCCATCGCCCCGGCCGCGACCAGCCGCCGCTGGTACTCCCCGTATGCCTCAGCGAGCGCCTTCTCCCGGTATCCGGACGCGCGAGCCGCGATGGTCTCATGGTCGAGCAGGTCGTTCTTCAGTGTGGAAACCCGGCCGGCCATTGCCTTCGCCGGGTGGTACTTGGGATCCAGGTCGAGCTCGCGGCAGACCAGCGCCATCAGCCGCTCAGAGTCGGCCTGGTCGTAGATCGTGAACGAGGACGGGTAGCCGAACCTGTGTGCCTCGCGGCGCAGGATCCGCACGCAGGCCGAGTGGAAGGTAAGCAGCCACATGCCGCGCGAGCGCGCTCCGGTCAGCGCCTGGGCACGGCCGGCCATCTCGCCAGCCGCCTTGTTCGTGAACGTGATCGCGAGGATCTCGTACGGCGCGACCTGCCGCTCAGCGACCAGGTAGGCGATCCGGTGGGTGAGCACCCTGGTCTTGCCCGAGCCAGCCCCGGCGACGATGAGCAGCGGAGAACCCTCGTGCAGCACGGCGGCGCGCTGCTGCGGGTTCAGGCCTTCGAGAAGGGCGTCAGCAGCGGTCATCGTCACGTCTTCACCTTAGGCGAGCAGACCGACAGCGGGCAGCTACGTCGCCGGAGCTGACGCCCCTAACCCTGCCAGGGTCCCGCGACAAGCTCCGCGGGCACGATCGTGATCGCGAACGGCCGGCTAGCCGTGAATGCCTGGCCTCCGCTTACCTCGGCGACCTCGCGGTAGTCCCTGCCCGAGCTCGTAAACGATCAGCGGTGCAGCTCGCCGTCATGACCTCATGTTGCTCCGTAAGCTCATGACCGCCACTTTGACAAAGGGCGGGCACCGAGACTGCGGCACTGAGCGGAGGGCGCTCCTCACTCGTCGGGGATCAGCGTCGGGGTGGCTCTGGTCAGAGTCTCCTTTCTGAAGAACGCCGGGTCCTTAATGCGGCAGTAGAAGTACAGGAGAACACCGATGATCGCTGCGCCCGCCGCGATCACGAACGCTCCACCGATCTGCCAGTGGATGCCCGGCACCGTCCAGAGGGTGTAGTCGTTCTGAGTGGCCACGTCGTAGTCGAGCCAGACGCTCCAGCCGCCAAGGAAGAACAGCATTAGCGCGCCCGCCACGGGCAGGATGCCCTGCATCCACAGATTCCGCGCGCTGCTGGTGAGGTTCTTCCGGTAATACCAGGCGCACGCGAAGCCGGTCAGGCCGTAGTAAAAAGCGATGTACAGCCCGATCGCGATGACCGCGTCGCCGATCACTCCGGCGGCGTTCGACGTGTAGTTCAGGACGATATAGAAGGCGATCGAGACGGCGCCCATCGCCACCGTGGACACGGTCGGGGTCAGGAATCGCGGGTGGATCTTGGCAAAGGCCCTGGGTATGGCCCGGTATGCGGCCATGGACAGGGTCGTGCGCGCGGTCGGCAGGATCGTCGTCTGGGTGGAGGCAGCGGCTGACGAGAGCACCATGATCAGCAGTAGCCGGTAAAAGAATGCGCCGGACCCGCCGCTGAAGACCTGATGACCTTGGATCGACAGGACGTCACCCGCGTTATTGACGTTCCCCAGCCCATTGCCGTGTGTCTTGACGCCGGCGAAGGCCTGCATGGATGTCACCACGAGCGCGTAGGTGACGAGCAGAATGATGGTTGAGAAAATCGCGGCCAGGCCCGGAGTGCGGTTCTTGTCCTTGGTCTCCTCGTTGACCGCAACTGCTGTATCCCAGCCCCAGTAGATGAAGACCATCAGGATGATCCCGCTGGCGAAGGCACTGAATGAAGAGATATGGAAGGGGTTGAACCAAGACCAGCTCGGGGTCAGGTGGCCGGGCGGCGCGGTGCCATTGCCCACCTTCACCAGGGCGGTGATCGACAAGACGAGCAGCATGATGAGCTCGATCGTGAGCAGCACCTTCTGGAAGTTCGCGGACACTTCAATCCCGACATAGCAGATGGTCGTCATCAGGACGATCCAGATGACGCCGCCAAGCAGCACCCAGCCGCTCGTGGGGTTGGTCCCGATGCCGTTGGCACCCACTAGCAAAAAGCCGTACTGGCTAGCTACCTGGGCGAGGCTGGCCATGACGAGCACGTCCGCTACGACGATTGCCCAGCCCCCAAACCACCCCGTCCTGGGTCCGAAGGCCCTTGTGGCCCACGTGAAGGTAGTGCCGCAGTCCGGGTCGGCCTTGTTCAGCTCGCTGTATCCGATCGAGGTCAGCAGCATCGGCACAAACGCGAGCACCGAGACGGCCGGTGCCTGAAGTCCAACTGCGATCACGACGAACACGAGGGTCGCGGCGATGCTGTAGGCCGGCGCGACCGAGGCGGTCGCGATCACTGTGGTCGAAATCAGGCCGAGCGCGCCAGACTTCAGTCCCTTGTCCAGCGGTTGCTCGGCCGGCTGTGCCGTCCGTCCGGTCACGCTCATTAGCCCACCCCTCCTGAAGTTTCCGCCCGAGCCTCGTGTGGCACGCTGAGGCTGCAGGGCAACAAGGATGTTCCCGCTACCGGGCGCTGATACGACTCAAAGGATCGCCAAGATGCGGATACTGCTTGTCGGGGCCGGAGGCGTCGGCACCGCGTTCGCGCGGATCGCGGCGCGCCGGCCGTTCGCTGAGCTGACTATCGGCGACTACGACCTCGCTCGCGCGCAACGCGCGGCGGCAGCGAGCGACCGCTTCGAGGCCGTCAGGATCGATGCCCGCGACGCGGACGCGGTGGCCCAGCTGCTCACCGAGCGCTCGTGCGATGTGTTGATGAACGCCGCGGACCCGCGCTTCGTCATGCCGCTTTATAGCGCGGCATTGCGATCTAGTG
>Ga0066903_100002956_pt1 | contig 13607 bp, 13 predicted proteins | sample PanSoiMetaGPlot1_FD_67491 | JGI IMG/M metagenome (GOLD analysis project Ga0066903, IMG submission 67491) | Tropical forest soil microbial communities from Panama analyzed to predict greenhouse gas emissions - Panama Soil - Plot 1 (version 2) | ecosystem: Environmental > Terrestrial > Soil >... | reverse complement strand
GTTGGGCCACGTTAAGCCACATGATCGGGTCTGCGTCCTGCTGGCAGCCGCGACGCCTCGGCAGCCGCGTCTCTGCAGGGTCGGCGAATTTCGCCCGGCTTAACCACAACCGGCAAAACGAGTATTTAGTTGCCTGGTGTTTTGGTCGCGTATCTGTGTGCGCGAAAGTCAGATTGTGCAATATTGGTGATGCGGAGAGCACATGAATGGTAAAGAGACGGTCGGTCCAGCTCCGATGGCTACTTTGCCTGGGGCGCATTCCTGCTATGTGCAACTGAACCCGCTTTCGCAGAAGAGTCGCCAGCGGAACGGCGAGGCTTGATATTCGTCCGAGAGTATTGCTCGCAATGTCACGCCATCGGCAAAGTCGGAGGGAGTCGCCTTGCGAATGCGGCCCCATTTCGCGAATTGCGTCTCAGATATCCAATTGCAGACTTGCAGCGACCTTTACTTGAGAGAATTCATCCAGCGATGCCGCGATTTCAGCTTACGCCTAGTCAGGTAGTAGATGTCATGGCGTATCTCAAAACGCTTGAGCGTTAGATCAGGATTTTGACAAGTCGCAGATTTCTCGGACGAGATCGTGCAAAAAATCGCGATTCCTCAGGAGCGCATGTGAGCTAATGCTCTCAAGAATGGCCGAACGTCATGCCGCGTCTTGCGCTGCACGTATCATTTCACTTCGGACTGCCGTGTAGAGCGTGATCCAGGCCTCCCGCAGCTCAGGAGTAAATGCAGGGCATCATATTTCATCGAAATGTCCCAGCCGGTGTAGTCGGGCGTGAAAGCTGCCGACACCAGACCCATCTTGTACACTTGTCGCGAAATGACAGCTCAGAAACCCGCATAAAATCAGGATTTTTGGGGTACTCGGCGCAAAAATGTAGTGCCGCGCCGCTGGTATACTTTTTGTGCTCGAATCAGAGTGCTCTGTGGATCAGGGGGTTTTTGCAGCAGTACGCACGCGTGGGCGCGTCATGGGTCTTACTGAGGGCCTGATAAATCCTAGCATTGCGTGACCGAAAAGCCTTCCAACGCCGTCGCTGTGTCTCTGCTATCCGGGCGCGACCAGCCTTTGTTGCACAACCGTTCCGTTTCTCAGGTTCTTCATCACCACCGACGGATACGGCAAGTGTTCGACCGTAGCGGTCGGTCCCTTTTCGATGCAGGCTGCCAAAACCAGGTTCCGACGAATGAAGCGTTGAATTTTGTAATCGGGACTCTCGCCATTGATTTGTGGCAACTCGCCGACGCGACCGCCTCAGCGCGGCAGCGCGGACTAACTCAAACGCCGGCGAATGGGGATGAGACCGATTAAGGTCAAAATGGTGAAGGCTGCGCCCGCTAAGAAAGTGGCTCCTGGTCCAGCCACATCCCAAAGGATACCGGCAATCACGCTCGCCAGAAGCATCGCAAGTCCTGTGATCAGGTTGAAGACCCCATACGCGGTTCCGCGCAGCTCTGCCGGGGCAGTGTCCGCGACGAGGGCTGCAAGCAGTCCCTGGGTAAATCCCATGTGCAGACCCCAAAGCACTGCGCCAAGCGCGACAGCCGTCACTCCCGTCGCAAACGCGAGGATCACATCAGCGGCCAAGAGCGATAGCAGTCCAAGGATCAAGATTGTTGCCCGGTTTACGCGGTCCGACAAAGCTCCAACCGGATAGGCGGAAATCGCGTAGACGACATTCATAATGACCATGATGACGGGAACAAACATCAACTGCAGGCCGACCGATTGCGCGCGAAGCACCAGGAATGCCTCGCTGAAGCGCGCGAGCGTGAAAACGGTCGCGATCATAACCACCCACCAATAAGCGGAACTGAGACGGACAAGCTCACCGCGGCTCAAGGGCATTCGAACCGCCCGCAATCCAGGGGCACGTTCAGGTTCTCGAACCGCGACAACTATCAAGGCAAACGCCAGGAATGCCGGAATGACCGCAATCCAAAATACGGAGACGAAGTGATCTGCCGTCAGCCACATGAGGCCGATCGCCAGCAGCGGGCCAAGAAACGCTCCGACGGTGTCCAGCGACTGGCGCAGCCCGAAACTTGCGCCCCGAATATGGCTTGGGGTAATGTCTGCAACGAGCGCATCCCTTGGCGCGCCGCGTATACCCTTGCCCACGCGGTCGATAAACCTGGCGGCAATCAACCACCCGACAGAGGGCGCCAGCGGGAACACTGGCTTCGTGAACGCTGCCAAGCCATAACCGAGTGCGGCCAGGAGCTTCCGCCTGCCCAGCCAATCGCTCAGCGCGCCGGAGAAGACTTTCGTGATGGAGGCGGTTGCTTCGGCGATCCCTTCGATGACGCCGACCGCCAGCGTTGAGGTCCCGAGACCAGCGACGAGATAAACGGGCAACAATGCATGGATCATTTCAGACGACACGTCCATCAACAGAGAGACGAGGCCGAGCGCCCAGACGCCTCCGGGTATGTCCCGCCAATTCGCGGTCGGCTTCAGGATGCTTGTCGTCATAACTGTGTCCTTCGCTTTCAAACAGAGACGGGAGGCACAGGGTTCAATCGGGTGAGATTTGATCCACCACTGGTCTGATCAAAATCATGTACCGACACTGACGATTCTGTGTCCCGTGCAGTTTCCGGCATCAGAGTCACGAGCAGGATCAGTGCCACCAAGGCCACAGCAGCCAGCACTGCGAAGGCCAAGTTGTATCCGCTCCAAACCACGATCAGACCTGCAACCGTGTTGCTAACCGACGCGCCGATGCCTTGGATAGTTGCAACCATGCCGCGCGCGACGTTATAGCGGCCGGTGCCACGCATGAGGTCGGCGAGCACCAAAGGGGCGAGCGCGCCGAACAGGCCATTGCCGATGCCGTCGAGAAGCTGAACGGCAACAAGCCAGGCTGTATTGTCCGAGCAAGTGTAGAGCACGCCTCGTATCGGCAGGATGAGAAAGCCGACAAGAAATAGCGGCTTCCGCCCCCAGGCATCCGCCCTGGACCCGACCAATAATGCCATAGGGATCATTACCGTTTGCGCCGCAATGACACAGGCGGACATCAGGGCGGTCTCGATTCCGGGATGTGCCAGCGCGAGCTTTTGCCCAACCAGATGCAGCATCGGCGCGTTCGCAAAATGAAACAAAGCGGCACAGGTGGCGAAGATGAGAAGGGGACGGCATCCGAAAAGCACGCGAAAGCTGGCTGGCTTTCGGCCCGATTCGCAATCTCCGTCCACTCGCGACAGTCCGCCGCGCGCCCTCTCGTGATCGATCGCCTCCAGGGGGATTGACAGAGCGGCGGCGACAACAACGGTTGCAAACAGCGGCACGAGAAAGAACACTGCCCGCTGGCCAAGCCACCAACCCACCGCGCCTGCGAGCAGCGCAATCGTGACGTTGCCAACGTGATCGAACGCCGAGTTGCGGCCGATGCGGCTTGCAAACAGCGCCCTCGGCAGGAGCCCAAGCGTCATCGCAGCTATGGCCGGGCCAAACACATCACCCGCGACGGCCATGGCTCCACTTGCCGCGACGACTATCGACACCGTCGGAGCCAGAGCAACAATCACGGCCGCGATGGCAAGCATCGAGACGCCGACAACAATTGCGCCCCGCTTGAAATGAGTCGCATCAATGTAGGCGCCGATCGGCGCATTGAAAGCAAGCGCGATGAGACCATTAAACGTCTTCAGGCCTCCGATCGCGGCCTGATTCCAATTCTCGTGGGTAAGCAGAAAAATACCGACGTACGGTCCGAAGGCACCCTTCACGTCAGCAAGGGCGAAGTTGATGGCATCGAGCTGAACCTTGTAAGAGGCTCGCGGATTCGGCTTCATGTCCTCATCCCGCTGTTTGCAGCCAGAGAACACCGATCAAGATCGTGAGGATGGTTAGGGGGGCACCGACCTTCGCGTAATCCCAGAATCGGATCGTCACCCCATGGGCACGGGCGAGTTGCACCACGATGAGATTGGCAACCGACCCGACGAGAGTGAGATTGCCCGCAAGCGTCGATGACATGGCAATTGCCAGCCAGGCGCGCTCCGGATCGGGCAGATTCGCTACGAATGGTTTGAGCACCAGTACCGCCGGGACATTGCTGACAAGGTTCGACAGTGCCGCGGTGATAAGGCTCAGCACAGGCAACTGGTCGAGGTGCAAACGGCTCACTGCGGATATTGAATCGGGCGTGAGCACGGCTTTCTCGAAACCAGCGACCACAATGAACAAGCCCATGAACATCAAGAGCAAGGGCCAATCGATTTGCTTATAGACCTTCTCTGATTTCACTCGTCGGGTAAGGAGTAGAAATGCGCCGGCGATCAATGCGACCTTCGCCGGGGCTTGACCTGCGAAATAGGCTGCCATCGTGATCAGCACGACCAGGAGCGATTTGGCGAGCAGAGCCTGATGCACACGTGCCGCCTGCGCTTCTCCTCGAAGGCGTTCGCGTGTCCAGAACTCTGCGGGGAAGAAAAGAGCGATAAGGATGATCACCAGCACAAGGCCAGCTGCCGCGACTGGCCAGAGCACGCTGGCGAAGGTGACGTAGGGAATCTGGGAAAAGCTGCCGATCATGATGTTCTGCGGGTTGCCCGTGATCGTCGCCGTGCTTCCGACGTTGGAAGCCATCGCAACTGCGAGAAGGTAGGGCACGGGGTTGCGGCGCAGGCGGGTGACGAAATCGAGAACGAGCGGCGTGAGCGCAAGGCAGATTGCGTCGTTGACGAGAAATGCGGAGAAGAGCCCCGATACCAGCGTCACCGCGCCAAGCAGCGCAATCGAATGTCCTGCGCGCGGCACGACCCAGTTGTTGACTGCCTGGAAAAACCCGGAGAGCCGCAGGTTCGCGACCACGATCATCATGCCCAGCAACAGCGCGATGGTATCGATGTCGATCGCTCGGTAGGCATCGCCTAGCGACAACAATCCGGTCGCCACCATCAGGCTTGCGCCGAGCAGGGCGGCACCAGCACGATCCATGTGGAAGCCAGGCAGCTTGCCGATCGCCACCACCGCATAAGTGGCGAAAAAGATAACCACCGCCGCTACGGTCGCCCCGCCCTCGATAAAATGCGAGTCTGTCGTGCGGCGCACGAAGAGCGAAAAGGATGCGGTTGCAACAAGACCGATGACCGCGCCGACGGCGCAGGCGAGCAACCACGTTTTGCGAGTAACTCGCTGCGCGTGATGCGACGATGCAGGCGTGCGCATCAACATCAGCTACTCCGCAGGGGCTGCCGCCAAGGCGCCGCTACCGGCTCGGGATTTATCTCGGGTTGCGATGCCCGGTTCTAACTCGATGCCCGCCGTCTCGGGCATGAGCAGCCAGAACAGCAGGAGGCCTGCGGCGGCAATGCCGGCCAGCACGAGGAATGCGGCGCTGTAACCGGCTTGCACGATCACGAAGCCTGCCAGCGCGGTCGAGAGAGCAGCGCCGACTCCGTGGGCGGTGATGACAATTCCCTGCGCGATGTTGAACCGGCCGGTGCCGCGCATCAAATCGGCCACGATGACCGGGAATATCGCGCCGTAGATTCCGGCGCCGACGCCGTCGAGCAGCTGCACCGCGACAAGCCAATACGTGTCGTTGGACAGCGTGTAGAGCACACCGCGAATGGGCAATATAAGGAGGCCGATAAGGAACAGAGGTTTTCGTCCCCAGGCATCCGCCTTGGCGCCGACGAGCATTGCCATGGGCACCATCACGATTTGCGCGGCAACGATGCACGCCGACATCAGGCTTGTCCCTGAGTTCCTGTCCTGCAAGGCGAGCTTCTGGCCGACGAGCGGAAGCATGGCCGCATTGGCGAAATGGAAGAGCAGGACGCAAGTTGCGAAAATCAGCAGCGGTCGACAATGGATCAGGACATCGAGGCCGGAGGGCTGGTCGCGATCCTCTCCCCTTGCGCGCTGCGCCGGCGTCACATCATGCAAGCCGCGCGCTAGATCGTGATCGATAGCTTTCCCCGGAATGGCAAGCGCGCTCAAGACGCTGGCCAGTGACATGGCGGCCAGGAGAAAGAAAACCACGAGCGGACCCCAAGCATAGGCGCAAATACCCGCGGCCGCCGCCGCGAAGGCGTTGCCGGCATGATTGAATGACTCGTTGCGGCCGATGCGACCGGCAAAGGCCGCATGCCCCACCACGCCCAGCGTGATGGCGGCTATTGCCGGTGCAAAGACCGCTGCGGCGGCGTGCGCCGCGGCCTGCGAGGCCGCCACCCACCAGAATGTCGGCAACCACGGCAGTAACAACGAAGCGCAAGTGACCAGCAGCGCGGCGAGGAGCACGAGGGTCCGTTTTGCGCGCGTGGCATCGGTGAGCGCACCCGCCGGGGTTTGCGCAAGAAGGCCGGCGAGAGTGGCAATCGACATTACCAGGCCGATGCTGGCCTCATCCCACTTCTGCACCGTGAGCAGGTAGATGGCGAGGTAAGGACCAAGCCCATCGCGCACGTCGGCAAGAAAGAAGTTGAGCGCGTCGAGCGGGCGTCGAGCTTTCAATGCACGGTTGGCTAGAATGGGTCGGTTCGATCGATGCATCGTCGGTTCCGGTAATCCCGTTGCACACATGCGAGGTGAGGTTTGCGGAAGGCGCAGTTTTTTGCGCAGGCTGCGACTTCGCCAGGTTTTTCGGGCTACGGCAGCGGCGGCGCTAAGGTGCCCGGAGTGGGAGGCAGCGCGGCCCCCGGTTGCGCCGCGGGACTGACTTGCGCCGTGGATGCGCCAATCGACTGCACGTCGACGACCCGGCCATGCGGGGTGCTCAGTCCCCATCCCTGGGCGGCAACGGTTTTTCCGGGGACGAGCAGCGACGCGAACTGGTAGGCGATGTGCGGGGGCATATGCAGGATGGTGCCATCATCCAGGATTGCGCCATTCACGTCGCCGGCTGGACCCCGTAACAGTCTCTCCACGCGTCCTTGCGCAAACGAATCCTGCGCGCCGGGCGCGGGCATGCCGGGAGGCGGAGGCGGTGGAGCAAGGCCCGGAGCGGGTGGACCGCGATCGATGACCGTTTGATTGCTCGCCGTGTTGGTCACTGATGTGGCGATGAAGAGCGCCCCGGTCGGCGAACGATAGCCCGCTATGGTGACAAAATTCCCCGGTCTCACCACCGCCGCGAGCTGGTCGGAGAGATGGGGCGGAACATGGACCTGGGTGTTGTCGCTGAGGATCAGACCGTCAAGATCGCCCCTTGGCGTCAGAGTGAACCGAGCCACCGTGCCGCTAATGGTCATGGACTGCTGCCAAACCGGCAACGGGCCGCCAGGAGGTGGTGGCGGCATCTGTGCAAACGCGGACGTTGTCAGCAGGATTGCGGCGGCGCTCACAGCTATGCGTGTCATGGTCACTTCTCCTTTTCGGTTGGTTTGCTTATTCCCGGCTTGGCTCACTGCCTTCCCATCGAAACAGCAAAGAAGTGGAGTCGATCACGGCGCGCTTCCGATCGGCCGATCGTAGATAGGCTGCAATGTCTGTGGAGTTGCGCCGATGGAGATAGCCTCAATAGCGCGGCCGTATTCGTTCTGTGTGCCCAGCCCTTCCGCTGCGAACGTCTGACCTGACTGGAGTTGGGCCGCGAACTGAAAAGCCGCATGCGGCGGGAACCGGACAATCGTGCCGTCGTTGAGCATGACGCCGTTGATTTCGCCCCTCTTGCCATACAGGGCACGTTCAACCGTCCCTGAGGCTTGCAGGCGCCCCAGTGTCGCGAACCGCAGATGTTTGGGGATCATTCCTAGGCCTGGCGTTGGCGGATGCTCGACGACGGCGCGTTTCGTGACCTCATTGGTGATTATCAGGGCCTTGATGGTGGTGGCATTTTCACGAAATCCACGCACCGAGACTGTGTCGCTTGGCCTGACCGCCGATGTCACCTCCGCGCCCATGTGGGGCGGGTATTTCGCCAGCGTGCCATCCTCAAGGATGAGACCGTCTACTTCGCCGAAGGGATTGATAACGAACCGCTTCAGCACGCCCATCGCGACCGGCGCAACATTCGTGAATGCATCCGCCGAGTATGGTGGCGGGCGATCCTTTTTCGCCTCGGCCATCGTCGACAAGATTGCGAGTGGGCCGAGAATGCTCAACAGGAGTGCTATCTTGAACATGGCAAGCCTCCGTCAGTTCTTGCGTGGCCAGTCTTTTGCAAGACTGATCAGCAAGCGCTGTGCCAGGACGGAGGTTCTGAAATTTCATATGCTTAGCTCGATAGGAAACCGATCGAGTGTCCGCAGAGCGGACGGAAGGCTGTCATCAAAACGGACAGTGAAGGGCAAAGAGCACGTCCAGCATTGCGCGATTGCCCGCGAGTGCTTTAACCGCGATTTAGCGCTCACATGACAAGGAAGGCTTCACCGTGCGTGCCGTAATGCCATTGAAGAGTTCCGAGGCCTTGCGCGCGCTGCGGCTATGGCGCGCGCCCGCCTCTTCGCTACGTCGACAGCTGTGGCTCTTGTGGCTCTTCATCATTCTCCTTTGCGCCTTCATGACGGTGATTATGGTCGATCTCTATCGCAGCGGATCGGCCGTTCAGCTCGAAGCGGGTCGACGTATAACCCGCGCGACATGCGAATCCATCCGAACGCTCTATGCCAGCAACGTGACGCAGCGCGGTTCTTCGAGCCAGGACAGCGATCTTCTCACTGTGCTAGTGAGCGCGGCTCTCGCAGATGCCACCGGGATCGAAGGCGGCATCTGGGACCATGAGCGCGGATTTATTGCCTATGCGTTTCCAACCCACGAGGGCGCCACCACCAAGCTCGACGTACCTGCCGCCGAAACGCCATGGATTGTCGAGCAGGTTAAGAAGTCGCTTTCCGCGGGAACGGTATCGGAGGAAATTAGGCAAGGAACGCGTGACGCGCTCATCCTTGTCGCATGTCCCTTGCCCGCGCAACCATCGGATCGAGTCGCATGGACCATGACACGCGTCCGCACGGCCACGGCGGAAGCGTTCGATCGCCTGACATGGGGCTTTGGTCTCCTCCTTGGCTTCGTCCTGATCTCCGGCGGATGGCTGGCGCTTGCAATGTCTCGCTGGTCGCAGGGCATATCGCAACTGGAGCAGTCGTTGCGCGACCACCCTGTGGATCGGCTGCCTCCACTTGACCGGTGCGGGCATGATGACATCAACCGCATTATCGACGCGCTAAATGCGTTTGCGCAGCGTCTCGCATTGGCGCGCGACGAGGCTGCAGCGCTCGGTAAAAAGCTCGCCCATGCCGAGCGTCTTGCGGCGCTCGGACGAATAGCAGCGGGCGTCGCCCATGAGATTCGCAATCCCATCGCAGCGATGCGCCTTAAAGCGGAAAATGCACTCGCTCACTCCCCCGAGCGTCAGCGTGACGCGTTAGGCGTCATGCTCCAACAGATTGATCGGTTGAACGATCTTTGCGAATCGCTCCTGTCGCTTGCAAGACCATTGCGCCTGGATGTGCGGCGGGTTGCTGCGACTGACTGGCTCGAAGAGCGACTCCGCGCCTTCAAAGAACGGGCAAATGCTAATGGTGTCTTACTGCAAGCGACAAGCGATGTCACCGATGCGAGCTTCGATGCTGTTCAGCTTGGACGAGCGTTGGACAACGTGATTATAAACGCCTTACAGCACACGCCAAGCGGAGGTCAGATTGCCATTTCAATGACACGGATCGACAACGCGTTACGTATTGTCGTCGCCGATACAGGCAGCGGTGTGCCAAGCACCGTGCGGGACAGTCTGTTCGAGCCTTTCGCAAGCGGTCGACCTGATGGAACCGGGCTCGGGCTTGCCATTGCGCGCGAAATAACGGAGGCGCACGGCGGTTCAATCCGAGCAGTTCCATCCGTTTCTTCAGGTGCCACCTTTGAAATCAGTTTGCCATGGCACGCATCCTGATCATCGATGACGACACAGCCTTCCGCAGCGTACTCGCCGAGACTCTGCGCGATCTCGGTCATACGCCCATAGAGGCGCCGGACGGTGAGGTCGCGATGAACAGGCTCGGGCAGGGACCAGTCGACGCAGCGTTTCTCGATTTCAACATGCCGGGCATTGATGGCCTTGAGATTCTTCGAAGATTGCGCGCGCGCACGGACACTGCATCGCTTCCGGTCGTAATGCTCACCGCATTCGCAACCAGCTCAAACACCATCGAAGCTATGAAGCTCGGTGCCTTCGAGCATCTGACAAAACCACTGCGGCGGCGAGATATCGAGACGCTCCTTGACCGTATGCTGTCATCCGCGGTGCCTTCACCGCTGGCGGTCGAGCTGCCGCAGGAACGGCTGATCGGCATGAGCCCGGGAATGCGGGAAGTCCAGAAGCTTATCGGTCGCGCTGCGGCTAGCGAGGCAACTGTCTTGATCACCGGTGAAACAGGAACGGGGAAGGAGTGGGTTGCGCGTACACTACACGAAAGTTCGGCACGATCCGCCGGCCCATTCATCGCCGTCAATTGTGCCGCGATCCCGCGCGATCTCCTGGAAAGTGAACTTTTTGGTCACGTCAAAGGTGCTTTCACCGGCGCAATCGAGAATCGCATCGGTGCATTCCAGCAGGCCAATGACGGTACGCTGTTCCTTGATGAAATCGGCGACATGGATATCGAGATGCAGTCGAAATTGTTACGCGTTATCGAGGAACGCACGGTGACCCCGGTAGGCAGCGCACGCACCGAGTCACTTGATGTACGTTTTATCGCCGCAACGCATCGTGATCTTCATGAGTCAGTTAGCAAAGGAGAGTTTCGCGAAGATTTGTATTATCGATTGAACGTCGTCCCTATCCACTTGCCGCCTTTGCGTGAGCGTATCCATGACATCCGACCGCTGGCGGAGTATTTTTTGGCGCGAGCTAGCTTGCCCGAACGAAGGTCACTTTCGGAGGAGGCGATCGAACGCCTGCTCAAGCATCCTTGGCCGGGTAACGTGCGGGAGCTGCGCAATGCGATGGAACGGGTTGCCACGCTGGTAAAAAGTCCGGTCCTGAAGGGCCGTGATTTCGAGTTCTTGTCAAATCAATCATCGCATGCTGCAGTGCCGATCTTTGACATGGCGCTTCTCAACGGAGACATGAACATCGCAGTCGAATCGCTGGAGCGAACGATGATTCAACGGGCGCTCGACGCTTCCGCTGGAAATCGGGCAGAAGCCGCTCGTCGTCTCGGAATCCACCGTCAATTACTTTACAAAAAGCTCAAGCAGTTTGGATTTGAGTAAGTTGCAAGTCGATTTACATGATCGAAGCGGGCCAAAATGCCCCATTTTCAGCTCAGATCAGACGCCGCAAAGCGCGCACAGCTGAGGAACGGTGCAGCTGCCATGTTTCCTTTTCCACCGCCAAGTGCGAGCATGCGGCACGATTACGTCATCGCTGCGATCGATATTCCGCATCCGATATTTGTTCGCGTAGTGCTTTCTGAGCATCTTGAGGGTGTCTGCTCAGCAGGAGCCTGTTAGCGGTTACCGGAGGCTTGTCACGATGCTTTTGCGGCTTCACTGGCGAAATCGAAGTCCAGACAACGCGAGCCAACGTAAATGCTCTTCCCAAGCATCATCGTCGACCGGAGGCGGCACCCATTCCTGACGCAGCGTTTCGATCGCAGCCGCCCGAGCAGCTTGATAGCGGGCGTAGAATTGCCGGCCCCTCCAGCAGCAAGGCGGCGTGGTCACGATAGTCGGCATGGACAATGCCTTCGCGCAGGTACGCGAGGATCCAGCCGATCCGGCGCCGATCCGTGGCGGCCCACATGGCGGCCAGGGCAGCATCCTGCGCCGCCGGGGACATACGGCCGGTGGCTGTTCGCTTGGCGCCTCGCGCACGCACGCCGAGCTCGCGCCGCAGGAGCTCTAGCGCAGTGACGACAGTGTCGATCTCCTCCGGTGTGGCGTTCCGCAGCTGCAGCTCGGTCCACTGCGCCCGCGAGTACGGATTCCAACTCGGCAAGACATCCAAGACGTCCAAGATATCCATGGTGCATTCTACATCAGCACAGCCTAAGCTGTCGCTGCTGCGCGCTCAGCGTCCCATGCAATACCGCGCGCGATCTCAAAAGCAACACGATGGACGAGACCGGGACCCAGATCCTCGCCCCGCAACCTAACCGCCACCTTTTCGAGAAAGGCCTGCCGCAAGTCAACCGGCACCAGGTGCGCGGCGGCCATGACCTCTGCGAGCTCGGCATCGCTGAGCGCAATCGGACTCACGTTGCCGGCTCCGGCGGCCGTTCGAGCTGCGCACGTTCCTCAGCGTAGACGTCGACCTTCCAGCCCCACCGCTCGGCCAGCTTGAACACGCGCGCGACCGGCCAGCCGCGCATGTAGCTGACCGGTCGATCGGCCTCGGTGACCGCGCCGTTGCTGATACGCAGGAAAATGGGGCCGAAGTTTTCGCCGGTGATTTTCACGGTTCAGGCCTCGGCGCCGGCGGCGGCCGCTTCTTTACGCGCTTGAGCGCGGCGATCGGGTCCGGCTCGTAGCGGCTCAGACCAGCGTCGAGCAGTTTCTGCAAAAGCTTGGCGGCCTGGTAATCGCCAAGGATGCCGTCATCACCGGCCTGGATATCGGCGACCAGATCGTCGACCCAGCAGGGCGGCGATTGCCACGGCTGCAGGTGCAAGGCATCGCACTGGCTGGAGTAGCTGGCAAACTCGGCAACCTCGCGCCACGGCTCGCTTTCAAGCATGCGCTCGATCTGCTCGCAATTAGCCGGGCCCCTGCGTCGACACATATCGATTGCACGATGGAGGGCATCGCGATCGGCGGCCGAGAGCGGCTCGTCCTCGTCTTCGTCCTCAATTGGCAGCGTCATCGAAATCACCTTCGAGCTGCATGCGTTCGTAATACGAAACAGGCCCCGCGACGGTCTTCGGCGCCTTCGGGCTTCGGCCTCGCGGCCCGAGTTGCAAGCGTTGGGAGAGCGCGCGCAGCTCGCGAACGCAGTCTCGGTGGATGGTAACCCAAGGCGAAACCCGCGGGCCGCTCTGGCCGTTTACGACCATGCCGCCGGTCTGCATCTCGTAGGCCGCCTGCTCGGCCATCACGGTCAACTCGGCCCAGCGGCAGAGTAGGGCCAGGTCAGACTTTCGGAATTGAGAGATCGGGCAGCTGGTGACCAAGTCGAGAAAGGCCTTGCGCTGCAACGCCCCCAAGCAGTCTGGCGGCTGTAAACGCCGATTTTCAGGGTAAAACGGGGTCAAATCCGTGGTTTCGTGGGGCGGGCGACCCATCCTGGAACCCCCAAACGGCCGGTTTCGGGCGCTTCTAACCGCAAGTTGTGGCCTTGAAGGGGAGTTTACCCCCTTTTTGACCAGAGGGGAAGACATTCTCCGAAATGGTACTTGGGTAGGCGCTACTAGGTGGTTGCAACGGAAACTAATTTTGAGGCGCGCCGGCGCCCGAGATTTGGACTATGGTCTACAACTTCTGGCCCCCCCCGCCAGACATTTACAACTAAGAAATGCCACGAATTCGGTCTCGGGGACAGCTCTGGACCGGCTGGGGCCCCGGAATGTGGGCGATTTTGGCTGATTTTGGCGAGTTCCAGACGCGCTGGAGCTGTCATAGTTCCAATTGAAATATATCGATATTCCAATAGCTTAGCGTTGCAAGGCGCCAACCGCTAAGTACCTGATTTCACTGGGCCGAATAG